>Ga0315284_10000972_pt1 | contig 39832 bp, 48 predicted proteins | sample YL17G09_16_MG_FD_203696 | JGI IMG/M metagenome (GOLD analysis project Ga0315284, IMG submission 203696) | Sediment microbial communities from Yellowstone Lake, YNP, Wyoming, USA - YL17G09_16 | ecosystem: Environmental > Aquatic > Freshwater > Lake > Sediment | place: USA: Wyoming | collected...
ATACCATCAGGTGTAATTAACTCTACATAACTCACTTTCCCAACACCACTCTAAACTACTTCTATCAAGGCTCGTCTTTAGCGTCCCGCATTTGCGATGGGCAACGACAAAGGCCGCAAACATCTCCTTTACCTTCCGGGTTGCCTCCTCTTCATTACTACCATAGGCAGTCAACCCTAGATTCTGGATACGGGCTACATATACGTTCCCATCTTTGCTTACAAGACGCCGTAGCGGGAGAACAGCCACCACCCTCTCCTCTGTGTCCATCTTCATCTCCTTTTTACGCATGTATATTATATGTTACATGATTGACACCCAAAATGCTACCCACTGTTCTCTCCTTTCTTTCCGCGCCGTCAGTTTATATGGGGTTTGTGGGAGTGTCAAGATGTTGGGACTGTGATTGTGGTGGGGGATAGGGGACAGGTGGGGGGTGATGGCAAGGGTTGTCAAGATTGATTGAGGGCTGTATACTGGAGGAGGGCAAGGGGGGTGCTGGTAGTGTGGGGTAATGGTAGCTGATGGGAGTTCCTCTTTCGTCGTTCCTCAGGCAAGCGTGGCTATCGTGTTGCCCAAAATCTGAAATTGGAGGTTGAGTTGTGGAAGGAAGAAAAGAGATTGTGGCGGTGTTGCTGTTGGTGGCTATGGTGACATGTTTGGGGATGATGGTGTTTGGGGGAGTGGGTATTGGGAATATCGGGGTAGGGGCTCCGGTTCAAGTGGCTCAGGCGAGTAGTGTGTTGAATTGGGTGAGGCCTAATGGTGGGGGAGGCGTTGGGGTGGAGAGGTCGTGGGGGCAGGAGGGACATAAGGTGGGGGATGTCGATAGGAATGGGGTGGTGGATAGGGATGATGTGATGGAGCTGGGGAGGATGATAGGGGGACAGAAGGCCTGGGGTAGGAGGGCTGATGTTAATGGGGATGGTCGGGGTGACTGCCGGGACATTAGTGCTGTGGAAGGGATAGTGAAAGAGGCGGCGTGGGTGAAGGAAGCTGAGGCGGTGGAGGATGCGGTGGTGGAGGAAGGGGAAGATAATGGTGTGGTGGATGAAGGGGATGGAAATGGTGTAGGTGGGGATTTGCAGTTTGCGGGGTATGAATGGAATACTCGGTCGGATGGTGGGGACCCGGGGAATAATGAGTGGAGCTCCGGGGGTGCGTGGGTGGATTCAGTTGGGCATTTGCACTTGAAGATTGGGAATGTGGGTGGGTCGTGGTATTGTGCGGAGGTGGAGACGGTAGAGGACCTTGGGTTTGGGACGTATACATGGACGGTGAGTGGGGCGGATACGTTGGATAAGAATGTGGTGTTGGGGCTGTTCAATTATGCTGATGGCGGGAAAGAGATTGATATTGAGGCCGCCAGGTGGGGTAATGACAAGTGGCCTAATGGGAACTATACGGTGTGGCCCGAGCCGCGGGAAAAGACGTTTGAGCTGGGAGCGGGGAGTCATACCTTTCAATTTACGTGGAGTGAGGATGGGGTTTCCTTTAATACGGATGGGGTGCAGGGATGGAGTGTAAGTGGGGGCGTGGACTGGGCGCCGATGCCGACGTTCATGAACCTGTGGTTGTATGAGGGGAGGGCGCCTTCGAATGGTAAGGAGACGGAGGTGGTGGTCACTGGATTTAAGTTTGAGGCGGGGACGGGGGCTACGGATGGGGAGGAAGGTGGGGTAGTTGCGGATGTAGAGGTAGAGGTAGAGGATGCGGTGGTTAGGGGCGATGGGGATGTCAGGGCGTTGTATGTATGGGATGCTTACTACGGAATATTGACGGATGGGAGTGAGCAGGATAGGTTCTTCAGGGCATGTGCGAATGCGGGGGTTAACACGGTGTGGATGTTGACGGGGAACGAGAAGAATAACTTGGACAGCCTGCGGTTCTTTGCTGATGGCGGGAGCCTGTATGAGAGGTTTATTGAGAGGGCTAACGGGCTGGGGATCCAGGTGCATGCGTTGTTTGGCAGCGCTAAGGGGAGGGATGTTCTGGATGATCCGGAGACAAGCACATACAAGACTTATGTGATGGCGATTTTGAAATATAACTATGATCACCCTGGGGCGCGATTTGCGGGGTTGCACTTCGATGTGGAGAACATTGGGTCGGGGTCATATAATTCGGATGATGTCTTTTACCAAAAGTACTTGGAGTTTGTCCGGGATCATTTGAAGAAGTGGAACTACCAGGGGCAGACAGTGCAGAGCCAGGGGATGATGTTGTCCTTGTATCAGGATGTTTGGCCGGGGAAGCATGTGAGTGTGGGGGCGTGGACGGCCTTGGTGAAGCAGTTTGACCTTGTGTGCTTGCAGGCTTATGGAGATGACTTGGATTCGGTGGTAGCCAAGGAGTTTGGTTGTTTGAGTCAGGGAAGGGCGGAGATGTTGCAGGATGAGGGGATTCCGTTTACAATTCTGTTGGAAACTGGGCATGCTAGTTCTAATGTGACGTTCATGGACGACGGTAAGGGGGCCTTGGAGAAGGTGGAAAGTGGTATTGACGACTACTATAGTCAGTATTCGGAGTATGCGGGTATAGGTTTGCATAATTACAGCAACAGCATTCGTGCGTGGTATAGCGAATGAAAGGATGGGAATTGGGTAAGAAGAAGAGGATAGGGTGGGGAACAGCCCCGACCTCTTGGTGCGGGTATTCTTTCGTTCAATGAGTCCCGATGCACAATTTTTGACAGCAGCATAAAGTCAGACCGCTGCTTGGCGAGCGACCTGTGTAGGATGGCGCGAGGCCCGGGATGATAGAGAGGGAATAATCTAGTGTTGCGCCAAGGTACAGTTTGCGCAACGCCATCACGCAATTCAATCCCGTGGGGAGAAAGCATGGCTAGAGCTTTCAACGCTGTCGTACCCAAAGTGACTATGACATCAGGATTTATCAAGGCGATCACCATTTCAAGGTATGCTGAGCAGTTTGCTATCTCCTCCTGTGTCGGTGTTCCATTGTTGCCGTTCTCCTGTTTAGGATTGCACAACACGGCGTTGGTAATGAATACCTCTTCTCGGCGCCAACCTATATTTCCAAGTAGGACCTCGAAGTTATTGCCACCATAAAGGGGAACACCCGTACGGTCGGCGCCAAGCCGCCCGGGAGCCTCGGCCACAAAGAGAACCCTAGAGTCCATGCTGCCGTTTGCTGAGGAGAGCACTTTCCTGCGGGCGCCGAGCCTTGGGCAGAGGTCACAGTGCTGTACTGACTCAACGAGGTCGTTGAAGCGGGCCGCCTTGCTGAAGCTCTGATATGAGATCACTCTGAATCTCCTTTCGAGTAAGGTCCAAGACAGTCTGGATCACCTTCTGCGCCAAGCAACCGGACAAGCATTTCTCCCGCACGAGTCGCAGGGACCCTCAAAATCGGTAGGTTCCGGCTTCTAAGTGCCAGCATGCGGGCAGACAAGACCAGTCTTCTGTAGCTCCAACGCCTCAGCTAACCGCTTTGCAATGGCTTTCATTTCCTCCTTCTGTTTGGCAGAGAACTCCGCTGCAAGGATCGTGTCAAAGTAATTCTTTGCAGAAGCCCCAATTTTGAACCGCGCCATCTGAGGATTGTTTCGTTGTAGGTCATCTGTGGCTTGCATATTGGAGATTGCCTCATCTACAGCAGGAGAGTATGGGTAGATGTCGCGGGTGTCGAACGGAATGTGTTGAAGGATTCCCCCAAGCTCCTGACGTAGTTGGAACAGTGCTTTGTGGACAGACAGGAGGCAAGTAGGAAACTCAGTCACGTTACTATCAAAAAGACACGCCACAATCCCAGCAATAATGTCGGTTGGTGAGAGAACTGGTGCCTTGCCCATTATCCCCCCTTCACTGTTGTCAGCATCTTTCAAGCACAATCGTAAATGTAAGATCAGTACGATCACGCTATGCATTGATAGGACATAACCACCTGATTTGCGATCCTGGCCAAGAGGAGAAGTGTAACACGACGAGGAGGCGAGGTCAATTACATTTTTCTGCATGTTGCTTGGTGGGATGGTGTTGGATGTGGGAGAATAGGGGTGGAGGAAAGGTGCCTCGCCATAGGCGAGTGCCTAGATACTATTTTACCAGAAAGGAGGGGCATTTTGCATGAAGAAGGTAGCGATAGTTGTTGGTATAGCGGTTGTGGCCATTGTTGTATTGGTGATTACTGGGGGCATGCTTAAGGGGAATGGCGGGGGGAGTAGCGGGACGAGTGAGGATAAGGGGACAGGTGGGACGGATAGTGGGGCGGCGGGATTACCGGGGTTGACGGTGAGGATCCTGGATGTAGGGCAGGGAGATTCGATTTTTATAGAAGAGGGGGATGTGGAGATATTGATTGATGGGGGTGTGGTTGATGAAGGGAAAACGGTGATGAATGATATTAGGGGTAGTGTGGAGGGGAAGCTGGACGTGGTGGTATGTACGCATAAGGATGCGGACCATGTTGGAGGGTTGGCGGATGTATTGAAGGGGTTCGATGTGGGGCAGGTATGGTGGAATGGGGATACGGCGGACACTGGGGCTTTCAGGGGTTTTAGTAGTGCATTGGCCCAGGGTAAGGTAAAGGGGACCCAGGAGAAGATTGTGAGGCGGGGGGACGTGCTGTGGGCCGGGGGGAACTTGGTGTTCAGTGTGTTGAATCCGACGGGGATGACGGGGAGCTCCAATGATAATGGAATAGTTCTGAATTTGATGTATGGAATAACGGACTTTTTGTTTGAGGCTGATGTCAGTGATACGGTGGAGAAAAGTATGTTGGCGGCGGGGGTATTGCCGACGGACGTGAATATGCTGAAGGTGGGGCATCATGCGTCCAAGACCTCGAGCTGTACGGAATTGTTGAGTACGGTGAGGCCTAAGGTCGCTGTGTACAGTTGTGGAGTGGGGAACTCCTATGGATTTCCTACGCAGGATGCGTTGGTGAGACTGAAGAATACGAAGGCGACGATATATGGTACTGATGTGAATGGCACAGTGACGGGGACCTCTGATGGGGTTTCGGTGAAGATCACGGTTGATAGGGGCGATGCTGTGTGGAAACTAGGGACTTAAGGTAAGTAGTTGACAGTGAGAGGGAAATAGTGTAACTTCGGGACAGGAAGACTGGTTTTTTTGTTTTTATTTTTCGATGGAGGTTGTTGTGGAGAATGTAGAATAGCGTGGGAGGGGATATGACTGCTGCAGCCCTACAGTTGTCTATTATGTTGGTGCTTGTCCTTGGAGCTGTTCTGTTATTTACACTGTGGGTGAGGGTCTCGACATCAGGTAAGATGCTTTGCTTCTTCCTAGAACCTAATTTGATGTCGAAGCCGAAGCTTTTGAAGACCGGTGGTGACTATGTATATATGGGAAAAGAGCCGTATGCAATTGATTCTGATTGCATAAGGTACATAAGGTATCCGACGGGGTGGCCGTCGATGTTTCAGGTTCCTGTGCCGTGCTCCCTGTATGAGATTGGAAGGTTTACTCCTCTTGATTGGAATAACCTTGGGGAGCCCGGAGTGACCAGCAGAGAGGTGGGGGCGGTGTTGGACCCGGACTGGCTGGCGCTGATTGTAAAGGGGACTAAGGAAGGGCAACTTGGTACGGACAAGAACCTGAGACTGTTGATGATGGTTTGTGCTGCGGTCTCTGTTATTTGCATGATTCTGACGTTCTTTGTGATCACCAAGATGATGTCCATTGAGAGCGCTGTAAAGGCATTACATGGGGGGTGAGGTGTGGTAGGGAGGCGGGGATGGGGATGGGGGGATAGCGGATAGATACATGGACGGTTGTGTCATGTGCGTTTGATCCAGGGTAAAAAGAATAGGGTAGATACTGGAGGGTCGTCGCTGTGCCTTGTGGCCGGTGGCGATTTTTTGCTGTAAATGGTTGCGTGGAGGAGGGAGAACGCCACTAGGGTGATGGGGGAGTTGAGGACGTTTGTGGATAGTGGGTGGTATCCAGGAGTGGGAAGGGCGCTGCTGAGGAAGATAGAGAAGGCTTTGAGTGTTGAGGGTGATCCGGTGTATGTGGATCTGACGGATGAGGATGTTAACGTGTTGAGGGAGATATTCGAGTGGGAATAGGACATGGGCTTGGGCGAGGGGTTGATGTGAGAGCATCGACACCTTTTGGATTTGGGGCCCGGTGGGTATTCCACCGGGCTTCAATTCGGTTGTTAGGGGGAGGTGCGTCATCGGCTGCCTGGTTGCTTTGGTAGTGTTTGTGGCGTTCTTGATGGGCATTGCCTTGATGCCTCGGATCGCTATATTTGTGGACTCTTGGATGCCGTATTTCCCGGTGGAACCGCAGTGGCGGCTACTGGAGGCCGTTGTGGTTATGATGCCGTTTGCATTCCTGATTTTGGTGGTTTACGGGTGTTTCAAGTGGGTGGGAAGAAGCTAGGTAGATTTAAGGTAGAGACGGAAATTAATTGCTGGGTTGCGCTCATATAAGTTGTGGATTTGATGTTGGTGTTGGGGTGATTTAGAGGAGGTTACGGGGGAATTGGTGAAGCTGCAGAGCAAATTTAGATAGAGTGATTTTTGAAAGTATGGTAGAGCTAGATAGGTTAAAAAGGATTAAGGCTGTACATGGGGAAGAGTGAAATTGGGGTCTGGACTCTAATATGCGGGGGTCAAGGTATTATGTTAGGATGTCGTCAATGATGTATGCGGTATGAGGGGTAATGATGGGGATTTCGATTTGTAGGAAAGGGAAACAGGTTGTTGGGGGTTTTGTCGGATTTTTGTTGGTGGGTGGTTTTCTCTTTGATTGTGGGTTGGGGAGTCTCAGAGCCAGAAGACATGTAGGTTAGGCACTGTGGAATCTAAAGTTCGGAAGAGCATATTAACCTACATGAAAAATAGATTCAAGTTGGTAATTATCGGTATATCGTGAAATCTCCCAGAGAAAGTAACGAACGGTATACGGAAAGGAAACATAAGGAGGGGAAAGATGACTAGTGCAATGGATTCTTTGGTAGGTGTGATTCCTGTGGTGATCACTGGTGGGATAGTGATGAAGATGACTGATGCTCTGGTGAAGGAAGGTGGCATCTCCGGGAAGAAGACCAGGAAGAGGATGGGGGCTCAGGGCAGGGTTGTAGGAAAGAGGATGGGGGCTCAGGGGAGAGCGGTAGGCAAGGGGGTCAGGGCCAGTGGGAAGAAAACAGGTAAAAGGGTGAGGGCCAGCGGGAAGAAGACCCTGGCGCATCCTGGAAACTTTGGCAATGTGTGGAGGTAAGGGCCATGCGCGTTGTAGGGATCAGGAAGGTTGGCCCAGAGGAATATAAGGTGGAGGGGCCTTCTGCGGACTACTATACCTCTGACCCGGAGGATGCAGCCAGCACCGCGATATATATGATTGAGGAAAGCCGATTGGGTGTTCCTGCTGTGCTGTCCGGGGCGAAGTATACCCAGGACATGGTTGCCAGGTATCGCCCCGGCTTCGTAGCGTCGATGGGGGTGTCGAATGTGAAGGGGGTGTCGGGGGGGTCAAAGGCTGGGGATGACAGAGAGATGTTGTGGAGGAGGCAGGGGGAAAATGCTGACGCGGCGGATGATTAGGATGAGACAGAAGGAGATAAGGGATGAGGGATGATTGGGTGGTTTGGACGGGGAGGCGCGACGGAAGGAGCGACGTGGAGGAGGATGATGCCAGTGCGCTGGCGGCGCGGCTGGAGGATGTGGGGTTGACGGCGTATAGTGCGGGGCCGGTGGTGGTAGTGGTGGATGTGATGAGGAAGAGTTTGTTGAGGGAGATTGGGATGTCGGGGTTGGATTATGGGGAATGGGAGTATGGAAGGGTGGGGGACTTCAAGGAGATGAGAAGGGGTGTGAGGCGGGAATTGGGTAGTGGCAGGGCGGGGGACCAGCCGGCAGAGTGGGTGAGGTCGGTAAAGAGAGGGTGGGCGCATTGAGAAGAAAAAGAGCTGGAAGCGGGACAGTGTCCATAGTGGTAACTGATGTTAGTGGAATATATCGCAGGTTCCTGGCGTCTCCGGAGGGAAGGAAGGCTTATGGGGCTGCGTTGAGGAAGTACCCGGGCAGGGATGAACAGGAGACGAAGAGGGCCACCCGGGAGATTTTGAAGGGATTGAGGAAGTGGTTCATCGAGAAGGCTGGTGTGGAGGGGTCGTGGACAGGGGCGATGGCCCGGGGTTTTTACAATGAGATTAAGAGGGTGGGATAAATGGCGACTAAAGTGATAGCGGGGGTGGGAACGCCTGTGGGGGCAACGGCGATTAAGGCCGTGCCGGGAGTGGGGGTGCCCAGGGCTATGTCAGGTGGGAGAGCGGTCGTTCCAGGGTTGAAGGCCGGGGCGATGCCGGCGGCGACTGGGGTGGCGATAGCCGGGATGATGGTCCCAAAGGTGACGGTGGCCCCGGCGTTGATTACTGTGGGCCCTGGGGAGCTGGAGGCGGTATCGGAGAGTGATTGGAGCAAGCTGAATGTGGAGGAGCAGGCGAAGTTAAAGGAGCTAGGGGCGGATGGGTTCAGGGTCTGGTATAAAGTGGAATTTGAGAGGGATCATGTACTGGTGGGCCCCAAGGGAAAGGATGATCCTGAAGCACAGTGGATAACTAAGGAACAGTGGGATCCTTTGGAGGAGAAACAGAAAGAGGCCCTGGGTAGGTACGGTATAGATGGATATAATAGGTGGTTTTTGGATAATTACACTGCGGTAGGGGCAGCTAAGGACCAGTTCGTCGGCAACGAGATATTGAATAAGCTCCCCAAGGGGGGATTGCAGGTATTGATGGCTCAGGGGGTTACTGGGTATCAAACGTGGTTTACGTCCAACTTTACTGAGATAGGTACGGTGTCGGGGGAGAAGGCGATTGTAAGCAATGAGTCCTTGAATGAGATAACGGATATGGATGTCAGGAACGCCTTGATTACGGGTGGCATCGCGGGGTATGAACAATACATAAGGGATCACACCGTCACTGGGGGTGGAGCGGGGGCTACGATTTCTACAGTGGACTATGATGTACTTCCTCCTTGGGCACAGTCCATGTTTAAGGCGGAGGGGTTGGAGGCGCTTAACCAGGTGGGGGCAATGACTGCCCAACAGAAGTTCGATCTATACAAGAAGTATGGGGCGATAACGGATCAGAACGTGGTGTATATGGGGGAGCAGGGTGGGGAGCCGTTGACGTCGACGTTGACTGATGCCTGGCAGAGGAAGATGTACGATGCTGAGGGCTGGGCGGCTGTAGCCAACTACAACGGCCTGAGTAATGAGGCCAAGTTCAACAAGATGAAGCAGTATGGGGCTGTAGCGCCCACGATTGTCTACGCGGGGACGACGGCTGATGGTGTGGTCCAACAAATTGACTTGGCTACGCTTCCTACTTGGCAGCAAAACCTGGCCAGGAATGAGGGTGGCGCTAGTTTGCTTAATTTTGATACTTTACCCCCGCAAACGAAGTACGCCACGATGAAGAGTTATGGCTATGTTGATGATCAGGGCTTCGGTATGGAAGGGACGGAATATGCCGGAGAGGTAAATGGTAATCCTTTCTGGTACTCATATCCTCAGGTAGTTCAGATGGATGTCGATGCGGCTAATCGGTACGCAGCCTATAATCAATATTTGGATGATATTGGCTGGAAGGATTCGCGCTTGGGATTTGCAGTGTATCGCGTTGCGCAGAGACACCCTGAGGTCTTTGCGTGGACGGAATATATGGCTAATGAGGGGTTTGAACATATGCGTAAGGGGGAGGCAACTCTTACTCAGAAATCCTTTGAGCTCCTTTATAAGCAGTATGACCCTGAAACTGGGCACATGAAGCCGGGGTTTGAGACGTCTGCGTGGATGGAGCCGTATTACCAGGGGGCTATGTCTCCGGGGACTATGCAGAAGCCCCAGGGGTTCTTGCAGAAGGTAGGCTCAGTGGGATTTTTTCCGGCACTGGCGGAATATGCGCACGCGGGGGCGATAAGTACTGTAGAGGGGTGGAAAACGATCAGTCCGTTGCAGCCTGTGGAGGGATTAATTGGTAAGAAGATATGGACGGTGACGGTTCCAAAGGAGGTAAAGGAGGTTGCTGCGGGAACGTGGGCCTCACTTGTGGATGTTACCTTGGCGTTGCCGTCGATAATTGAGACGACGGCCAGACCATTGGCCCCAGTGTTTGCTCCGATGTTTAGTCCTGAATTGATGAGGGAATCGCATGGGCCTTTGGATATCTCCAAGATCAAGCCGGCTGCTATAGGTGTGGCCGCGGGGATAGGGGCGGCTGCGATTGGTTTTGGTACGTTTGTAAAGGAGAGGCCAGGGGCCATTGCTGCTAGACCGCTTTACGAGGTTCCTTACACCGCTGTGGCCTTTGCTTCTATGTTCGAAGGGGGGATCAAGGGGGGCTTTAAAGGGGTCAAGAGCGTCAGGGGCGCTTTGGCTCTGGAGGGTATTGGGAGGGTACTGAGCACGGAAGTGGGGAGGAAAGCAGCTGTGGGGTTGGCGAAGGAGGTTGGGGCCGTTCCTTATGAAGCTATGGGATTTGGTTTTGGGGCGATGAGGGGGGCGTTGCCCACTGTTCCTGGTTATGGAATATTGAAGGGTGGGGTCACAGGGGTAGTCAAAGGGTTTGGAGGCGTTAGGGAGGCGGCTGGGCTGAGACCATTAGGGGTAGTGGAAGCGGTACGCGGCCTAAAGATGTCTCAAGATATTGGTTCTGCTATTAGTACTGGGGCTAAGGAGATATCCTCTTTTGGTAGGGCTGGAGCCACTACTGTCCTTGGAGGAATGGAACGAGGGAGACTTATTGCCAAGGGCATGACCGGTGACGTTAATCTTGGGGCATTGAAGGCTGTGATTAGTGGAGAGCGGGGTAAAGTGAGCCTGGAGGTTTTGGGAGAGGGAAGAGGGGGATTGTGGGAGGTAGGTAGGAGGGTGGGGGAGACTTCTTTGGCTGCCACCGGGCAGGCTATTGGCGCCGGTGTGGGCGCGGGGGCGGGAATAGGTTTGACGGGGGCGCGGGTGGTTGGTGTTGGTATTCGTACTGGTACGCGGACTGCGGCTGCGTTGGGGGTGGCTCAAGGGGTCAAGTGGGCACCTAGGGAGCTGATGAGAATAAAGACTATGCCTGCAGGGGCACAGATGAGGGTTATTGGTGGGGTCGTGTCCACAGCCTCAAGGCCTTTGTTTGATACGCTGGTGCGTGCGGGAGATGCAGTGAACCATACCAGGCTGATAGGGCCTAAGGTGATGGGGGTAAGAGAGGCACTGGAGAGGACCCGAGGTATGTCTGGTGTCGAAGGTGTGATTTTAAATTGGATTAAAAATAAGGATGTGGTCGTCGGGGGGGCTGTGGCCGACGTTGTCCGGGGGGTAGTTAAGGATGCCGACATGCTTGAGGTCATGGTGGACACTGTAAAGGGCAGGAAGATGGCGGTGGAAGCTGCTAGTGCTTTGGCGAAGGATCTAAAGTATGGGGGTAAAGAGGTTAGGGTGGGGGAGACCCCCGTTAGCGGGTTTGAGGTAAAGGAGGTTATTAGGATTGATCCGAATACTGGCAAGCAGGTGATGGACCCCAGCACCAGGAAGCCCGTGGTGGATGCGGAAGGCAAGGTGGTAAGGGACTCCAAAGGCAAGGTGGTGTATGAGGAGAAACCCTTTGTGGATAATGTGTATGTGGAAGGGACGATTGCAACGGACGCTGTGATCCAGGTTAGAGAGGGGGACGTGTGGAGGGACACGGTAAAGGTAAGGGAGGCCATTTCGGAATCACAGGGGGCCTCCGCTCGTTTGTTCGAGTGGGTTGGCGCGGTGCCGGAGAGTGTTGGTGGGGTACAGGTAAGGACCCTTGCAGATAACTTGATGGGAAGGGTGTCCGATGCAGTGACCCCTAGAGTTGATGGATCTATTAAAGGTGTGGATTCTGGGTTGAGAGCGTCTTTGGACGCCTACGTCAGGGAGTTGGAGGCCCAGGTGGCGGAGTCGACGGGGGACGTAGCCCTTAGGTATAAGGACGCGATGGGTAAAGTCAAAGGGGTTGATTCTGTAGTGGGGGCTACGGCCAGTACATCGGGATTTGGTAAGGGGGAGATGCCTTCCAGGGAGCTTACGGGTTTGCCCCGGGGGGCTGTAAGTGCTGTGGGAAAAGGGGTGCAGGGTGTTGCCCGAGCGACTCCGCTTGGCTTTTTGGAGCGTGTAGGGCGACAAGTGGTGGCGACGGCTAAGGGTGGGTCCGCTCCTGGTGGAACGTTTTCTCTTATACCTGACGTTGCCAGGGTAGTTCCGCCTCATAAGATTAGCAGGTCGTTGATAAGTTTGGAGATAGATCGTGGTACCTTGGAAGCTCGGGTAAAACCCATTGAAGCCAGGCTGTCGGGGGATGAATTGTCCACTAGAATAGTGGGCGAGACGACGTATCGTGAACCGGTGGGATTGAATCCTGAGCAGCTTGCTGAGTGGAGGGACATTGAGCGAAAGGCGCAATCGATTAATCCTGAGGTACGAGAGCTAGCAGGGTATGATCGTGCGGAGTTCTTGAACAGGGTCGTGGGGGAGGAAAAGATGGGGGGGATCGCTGGGGGTGTTGATGCGATCCTGGCGGGGCGGATTGCGGTTCCAGGGGTCACCACATTCAGGGATAGCAACATCTCTCTGCAGGACATCACGGCGTATACGAACGTTGCGTTGATGATGGAATTGGAGAGGTTGCAGTTAGGGGTGCTCGATGCCAGGGATGTGGTTGCTCTTAAAGGGGTCGCTGGGATAGAGAAAGTGCTTTTTGACAGTGTTACTCACGACGTTACCTTGATAGGTGCTGATGGGAAGATCGTAGCTAAGGCTACTGGGGCGCAGCGGGTGTTTCCTGAATATGTTTATCACGCCACACCTAACATGACGGAATTTAGGAAGCAATTGGCGGAGAATGGATACGTAGAGGTAGATCCCGGTGGGTGGGGAGGCAACCTCTTGTTTACCTCTCCCCATTTTGGGCAGGCTTTTATGACTATGAAGTCAGCAGGGAATGTGGTGGACCCTGGGGCCATAGCCATTAGAGTCAATCCCAAAATGATTAAGCTCCCGCCGAAGGCGGCCTTGGAGGCCAAGGGCGGCTCCAACGCGATGCGGGACAAGATAAACGAGATGGTGGCGGCGGGGGAATTGGAGCCGGGGATTTATACGACGTGGAAGCACTATGGTACTGGTGTGGTGGAGTATGAGCTAGGGTTCACTCGTGGTTTTAAGCTATATCCTAATCAGATTTCCGGGTATGCCAAGAGTGTTAGTGCTGGGGCGACTCCGGTGGGGGAGACCCGGGTTACTAGCATGGTAGAGCATACTCCAGGGAAGATATTGACAGAGACTGGTGCGGCCGCTCCTGTGTTGGAAAAGTCATTGCACGTTGGGGAAACTGTTCCTATGTATTGGCTTGGGGTTGAAAAGGGGATGCCAATGCCCTCCTTGGGAGAAATGTACCAGGCCAAGGGATTTGGGGCTGTGGCCACTGCTCGGAGGTATTTGCCATGGAATCTCGAACTTGCCAGGGCGGCTAGGGAGACGGAGTCTACCAGGGTAGGAGGGATGCTCACTCCTAAGGTTCCTATCAAGGTCATAGCGGATAAAGTGGTAATGGCGAATATCGACGGGGAGTTGTTCAGGGTCGCTGACAAAGCCTTGATCGTAGACTCTGCGGGGAATGTCTTGGTGACTAAGCACCCGGCATCAAGGACTTTGGACTTGCCTGCCGGGGGGTTGGCCAAAGGGACTCAGTCGATAAATAACGTTGTACACGAATTGTCACAGGAACTTGGGTTGCCCGAAGGTAAGTTTAAGGTTACGGCCCAGCTCAACGACTACGTGGGGGGTCAATACACCCGGGTGTTTGTGGTGGAGATGACGGGACAACCGGTATTGAAACCGGGGGCGTTGGGTGAGGTATCCAAATATAAATGGGCCAATAAGGACACGCCGGGGTTGAATGAGTCTGTACCCCCGATTTTGGCGGACTTTGCAAGGAGTCGAACCAGTAACTTCCGGCCGTATGACGCTACTGTGGGGAGGGTGATGCCTGGGTCGGTTGTCAAAAAGGTAGTGTTCGATCTGGACGGCACGCTGATAGATGGCAATGGAAAGGTTGCCCCCGGGGCGGTCAAGTTGATTGAGGCGTTGGAACGCGATGGGAAGGAAGTGGCTTTGTGGACGCACTCCACTAGAGCTAGTACTGCCGGAATTCTGAAGAGCACTGGGTTGGACAGGTATTTTGATATGAACAAGAATGTGGTGACCAGAGAGAACTATGCTATTAAATGGGATATGGGCAAGAGAGTGGAGTTGCCGGATTATACGTTCAAGGATATTAGCAAAATCGATGGAGATATTCTTATCGATAATAGTGTGAGGCAGGTGCAACAGCAAATAGACCATGGCAACAATGTCATAAAGACGAAGACCTACCGGGGGGAGATGTTTGCTCCTGCTATGACCAGAGTAGGAGATACTTTGCTCGGCAAGAGTGTTAAGGCCCCTGCTGTTGGGGAAAGTCCCCTTGCTCCAAAGGCAGTAGATACTTTGACTCCGATGGATAGGGGATTGCGCTCAAAGGGGGCGATTGAGGAGGTTGTGGAGGTCCCTGGGGAGGAGTCTGGAGGCTTAGGTTACGCATATCCAAGAATTGGTATAGTCGGGATTCCCGGGGTTCCTGGGGTGACTGCAGAGGAATTCACGCGGAGTGCTGGTGTTGTGCCAGTATACACTGGATATAATACCAAGGCTCCTGAGAAGACCGTTGGGCTGGTGGGGGAGGAGATAGTTCCTGGTAAAGGAGCATATGAGGCTACGGCAGCAACGACGGGGTATGAGGAAATGTCCCCTGAGGTAACAAGAGGGGAGGAGATAGTTGTAGAGGGTGTAGAGGAACTTCGACCAGAAAAAATGGCAGAGGTGGTTGAAGAGCTTGTGGGGTACCCGTCTGAGGAGCCTGTGGTGGAGTACCCTGCGGAGGAGCCTGTGGGGTACCCTGCAGGAGAGGGAGTATACCCTGGTGAAGGGTACCCGGAACCAGCTACGAAGTGGAAGAACCCGCCCCCGCCGACCATTGGGAGATCCAGGGCTTTGGGAGAGGAGAGATTAAAGAGGCCGGAGGGGGGAAGGGAGGGGGTGCGGTATGGGACGCTTCCATGGAGTACTCCGTCTTTGGACGTGTATTTGCCGTTGTCGGTTATAGCACCGGTTACGGATATTACTGTTCCCAGGGCGTTGAAGTTATGGGAGGTGTCACCTTTAGTGAAGTCTCGACATATCAAGAAGGCCCGTTTGGGTACTGGTCGTAGGGTTGGGATTAAGAGGTCACCGGAGTTTAAGGAAGCGTAGTTTATGAAAGTGAGGTTGTAGATATGCCTCCGAGTAAGTGGGACATAGCCCGTGGGTTTTCTAACTACATGGTGCGTTTGAGGAGAAATCCAGTTGATTATGATCTTGGGTCCTGGGGGGAGGTGGAGAAAGCTGCGGTGGAGTACATGGACACTGGTAGAAGTAATCCTAAGTTGAAGGAGGATTACGACGAGTATGAAATAAAGATGGGGTGGGCAGAACCGTGGCGTCCCCTTAGTGAAGAGGAAGAGGCTTTGAGTAGGGAGGAGGATATTAAGGATCAGAAATACGTGGATGAGGTGAATAAATACTGGGATAGTCCGGAGGGGATAGCGAAGTTGGAACAGGTGCCGGGGGAACGAAAATGGGTGAAGAAGAAACCCAAGGGTATTTTGGGGCGCATCAAGGGTATATATGAGGAGGAGTATGGGTGGGAGGATTCCAGCCGTTAACCTCGCCATAGGCGAGTGCCTTGACCTTAGTTCATATTATATCAGAGAGGAGGTGTGCGTTTCCTCCACCAGCTAAAGCAGGTGGTATCCACGCACGTTATTATGACGGAACAGACGGCGGAAGCAACAGTAGTAGAGGAGGCGAGGATGCCTGCGTCGGGGTGGAGTGTTTTGGGAAAGACGGTGGTGTCGTCAAAGCGTGGAAAGGGCAAGGGTTGGAGTATTGGGCTAAAGGTAAATAAGCCGGTAGGGCCGTGGTCGCCATTGCCATTGATGCGGTATCCGGGGGAGTCAGTGGTGGAGGAGGATGCCAAGGAATTTGGTGCGTTTCCTAAGGAAGTAACTGATAGGCCGCCATTGCCCTTGATACAGTCCCCGGGGGAGTCGTTGGTGGAGGAGGATGCTCGAGGATTTGGTCCGTTGCCCGAGGAAGTAGGTGACATCCCGAAAGGCTCTTTCGTGGTGGATCAGTTGCCCTCGATAGGCTCGTGGGCCCGGCAGGGTCTTGGGGAGTCCTTCAGGACTGGGGCATTTGGTGGAGCGAAGGGGATGAGGTAGTGGCGGATATAAGGATGAGATAGATAGGTGTGGTAGAATATGGGGAGGAAAAGGGGGAGAGATTATGTTTGGGGGGGGGGGTAATAAAGGGATGTATTACTACATCGTAGGGAGGGATCGTGAGTCGAAGCCATTCATTCGGGGGCCTTACTCTAGCATATTGGTGGCGGAGAGGGTTAATGATGAGATGGATCATCCGGGGGAGCTGGTGACGTTGAAGACGGCGGATCCGAATAGAGCCACACGTATACTCAAGGAACGCAAGATCCGTCGTTTAGGACTAGATGAAGGTATGAAAAAGTTTCGACATCCCGATGGGAAAAAGAGGGGCAAATGAGGATGGTTCGGGTGATAGGTGTTGTGGTGGTGTTGGTGGGGATGCTATGGGGAATAGTGGGGGTAGGTATTGGGACGAAGGGGGCGTTGGCGGCGAACGAGGGGACGTATACAATTTACCAGCTTTATGATGGGTGGGTGTCGAAGACGGAGACGGGGGCAGCGGTGGCGCCGGATGGGTATTCGGCGGCGCATGATGCTGCTAATGCGGATACGACACAGACTTCGGGGAATGACATCGTTGTGGGGCAGGATGGGGTTAGCGCTGGTGGGGGTAAAGGGACATATACAATTTGGAGAGGCCTGCTCTATTTCGATACCACAATGCTTCCTGCCAATGCTCAGATTGTTTCAGCTTCTGTTGTTTTGTTCACTAAGACGGATAATTCTGATGCTGATTTTGATGTGTGGCTGGTGGATGGGAGCAACATGGTGGCCCCGCCGGATGATTCTTGTTATGGGTTACTGAAGAATTCGGGGACGAATTTGGTGGAGGGGACGCCGTTTAACACCACGGGGTGGGTGGATAATTCGGCGGCGGTGATGCCCCTCAACAGCACAGGGATTGCGCTGATTGCCAGGACGGGGGTGACCAGGATAGGGGTAAGGAGCGCGTTGGATGTAAGCGCGACGGCACCTGCCTTGGGGACCCCGGAGTATTGTTCCTTCTGGTCCGCGGATGGGACATATGAGGTATATACCCCGAAATTGCGGGTGACATACCTGGAAGCGGACTTAGGGGTTCCTACCACATTCACTATTGATTCCTACTCTGTCAACATATTCAAAGGGTATATGACGCAGACTGATACGGCTACTGGAGTTCACGATACTGCGATCTTGTTCATGGCTACAGTCAACTACTCTATTACCCCATCTCAGAATCCTCGGGATTATTTCTTGGTGCAGTTGTTGGATAGCGTGGGGACCGTGGTGCTTCAGGGAAGGCTGCCGGCGTGGGGTTACCGGCCGATATTGTTGTATTCGGCCAGTGGCGGAGGTGTTACTTGGGGAGGAGATTATACAATTCGTATTGTGGGAGATCCGTTGAAGTTCGATGTCACCGAAGACGGATATGTAGCTAATTACGTGAGGACGTTTGCTATCCCGGAGAGTTCCTGGGTAGGTGAGGCGAAGATCAGTGGCAGTGAATTAAACGAGGCGTTGAAGCAATGGATATTGACCATGGCTACGAAGATGGGGGTAGTTGATGGTAAGGCGTATTTGGATTCGACGTATGGGTCGACACAGAAGGTGAATCCCTCGGGGCAGGCTGTCTTTTTAACTGGGGCGCCGTATCTTGATAGAGTGGCCCCGAGTATGTTCCAGCATTCGGAGGGCGCGTTCCAATGGCCTAGTGTTACTCCTACAAATCACCCCCTGGGAAGCTGGACCTATTTGGGATCAGTGCTGGGGGCGGAATTTGAGAATGTAGGGATCATTATCTTTGGTTATACCAGTCCTACGACGCAGCAGAGGGAAACGGCGGGGAAGACCGCGGCCGGTGGGCTGTTTGCTGTATTGGCGGTGTCTATCATTGGAGTAGTGGTGCTTAGGACGGGCAGTCCCCCTGCAGGTATTGTGTGCTGCTTCGGCGTGCTGCTCCTGGGGTTGGGGATGGGTATATACCCCCCAGCGTTGTTCGCGAGCTTGGCAGTGGGCGTCATCTTGTTGTCTCTTCATCAAATATGGCTACGTAGTGCGTAAACGGGTGAGGATATGAAGAATGTAGTGCAAAAGGGGTTTATGGTGCTGATGGCCTTGGCCATGGGCCTTGGGCCGCTGCTGGGGCTAATTGTGCTTGATAGGGGAGTGGTGAATGTAGAGGTGGCGCAGGCGGCCAGCAGGACGGTGGACATTGCTGGGTCCAGCTATTATGCATATGATGTGAAGCACCGCTGCATAGTGCGGAATAGCCTGGGTGAGCTTTATTTGTTCTACTCTGTCAGCGATGGTGCTAATTATCATGTATTTTATGATGTCAGTGATGACAATGGTTTGACCTGGTTAGGCGCGACGACCGTGGCCACGGATGCTTCGCAGGCCACAATTGACATAGACTCCAGTGATACGATCCACATTCTATATCTCGGGTGGGACGTGACTAATGACTACCTGCGGTATAGGCAGTTGGACGTGGGAGGGGTTCTCAGCCCTGTGGAGACTGTGGCTACGCAGGCGCTTGCGTCCGGTACACTTGGGACCGGGGGAATGTATGTGGATACATCCGGAGATGACCACATCGTCTATTATAAGACCCTTGCTGGAGTCTTTAGTGTGCTTTACCGGGAGAGAATCAGCACGGCGTGGAGCGGGGCTACCTCTATATATAGTGAAGCTGGTTCCGGTGCCGCTATTCCGGAGATCGGGCCGTATAATGCCGCGGGAACTGATGTGCTGGTGGGATGGAGCGACACGGATAGTAAGTTCTACGCAATGAAAAGGGTCAGTGGGACATGGGGGGCGGCGAAGACGGTAGGTGTCTACTACACGGATAATCAGGTTTTTGTCGGCAGGGATCAAAGGATTTACTACACCACTGGGACTCAATTGAACGTGGCCTATGAATCAGGGAGTGTATGGCTTTCAATGACCTTGGATAGTACTGCGGGGTATAAGCAGGTAGCGGAGGGGGTAGGGACGGGGGGATCGGCGGTGTTTGCGACGACCTCAAGCACGGTGGTGGAGTGGGAGTCGGGGACATTGACTCCTCTTGATGGGATGCCTCCAGGGGGTACCAATGAGCTTGGGGTATGCAACCAGGGGATAAATCTGGTTAATGCCTTATATATGGCCTACGGTATCTATAATGGTGATTCCTATCAACTGTTTTTCAGAGTAGAGGGAATACTGAGTGGCGGGACCGGGGGGACTGGGACCACGCAGGATACAGTTGTAGATTCCAGGTTGGATGGGCCGATGGATGTGGCCTCGCGGGACATCGTGGTCGACAGCAATGGAAGGATCTATGTGTTCTATGTGGACACCGTTAACTATGTTGATGCTCTCTATAAATACAGTGATAACAACGGGGAGACCTGGTCCGACACAATGAGGTGGGACGAAGGGGCTCCAACTAACGTGGGTAAAATTGAGGCCGTGGATATTGGCCCTGATGACGTCATTCATATTGTATGGAAGAACGTGGGGAATACTACGGTATTTTACAGGCAAATTGACCACGGGGTGCTTGGGGATGTGGAGTATGTGAGGGAGACCCCTTCCCCTTATGGTGACTGGTTCCCTCGTACTCCGGGGTATCTCGATAGCTCTGGGGTGTTCCATGTGCTGCTGGGGATTCAGACTGGGGGCGCAACGCATCTGTATTACAAGGAAAGGCCCGTGGGGGGCTTTGGTGAAGTCTGGCCGGGGGCGCCGGTTGACCTTGGGGCTTCTGATTCGATGTTGGGGGCGGCTATAGGGCCGTGGAATAACAGTGGAGATGTGCTTGTGGCATATGGGGGAGACAATGTATACGCGCTGAAAAGGATCGGTGGTGTATGGGGCAGCCCCGAACTGGTGTCCGACACTACTGCCGGCACTGGGGTGTATGTGAGCAGGGGGACGTCAGTGGTCAATGCGGACATATACGCCAGTTTTTTGGGGAGTATAGAAAAGATCTCCTGGGTTGGGGATGCGTGGGTTAAGACGGTCTTGGACCCCAATGGAGTGGGATATAGGTGGGTGATTCAGTCAAGGGCAGCGAGTAAAGCTGCTCCATTCTGGTGGGAGGCAGACACTGGAAAGGTGTGCGAATACATTACCTGGACTTCCACTGTGGCGGAGGGGGGCATTGGTATAGGTGGGTGTGATATTGGATACAATATACCTGATGCGGCGATGGTCGTATACAATTATGTTGATGGCGTGAACTATCAACTCAAGTTCTTCAGTCAGGTGCCTCCGCCGGATCCTGGGGCGTCCCCCTTGGTACTAACGAATAATGCTACGGGAATGGACGAGACCTCGGCGGTGCTTAATGGGTGGCTTTCCTACTGTACTAATCCCTGCAATTATTCATTCCAGTGGTCCCAGACTTCGGGTGGACCTTATGAGACCATGCCTTGGAGTTCAGGGACGGTGAGCTCTGGAGATGCGTTTAGTGCGACGCTGAGCGGGTTGGCCCCGGGGAGGACGTACTACTTCAGGGCGGTGTGCAGGAATGCGGTGAATGCGGCGGCATTGGGTTATGGGGTAGAGCTTTACTTTTCGACTGATATGGTCCTGCCTATTGTTACCACTCAGGCTGCGGATGAGATATCGGTGTCTACAGCGAGGCTTAAGGCATATTTGCTGGGGGATGGCGGGGGAACCTGTGATGTGCGGTTCCAGTGGAGCCCGCCGGTAGATGGGTACGTGACGGGGGATGATTCTGCCCTGGGGGCCTATGGGGCCAATGATTGGGCGGGGCAGACATTCACTACTGGTGAGGATTATGCCATGGAGGGGGTGGCGCTGAAGTTGTATAGGGATGTCGGGGGGACTCCCGGGATGTTGACTGTAGAGATATATGAGACGGCGGCGGGTGCCCCGATAGGAAGTCCCTTGGCCTCTGGGGCGTATAACGGCAATACCCTTGGGGTTACTGGGGCGTGGGTGGCCATTGATCTGGATGCCACGGTGGAATTGGGTGATGGAGATGTGTATGCAATCGTGTTGGAGGCATTGGATGCCGGAGGGGCTGGGGACGCTGTCCATTGGAGTAGTAACTCTGCCGGGGGGTACGCGGAGGGAGCGGGATTAACTAGTACGAATGGGGGAGCGACGTGGAGTGTGGAGACCGATGATTGCATGTTTGCTACGTTGGCTGCCTGGCAGAATACTCCCTGGGCTGGGCCGTATGCGCAGGGGGATAATGTTGGCTTTGTGATCGAGTCATTGGAGGCAGGAAGGGTTTATCGATTCAGGGCTCAGGCGCAAAACACATTGGGTATAGGGACTGGGGCGACACTTTGTTTCATCACTGAATTGACCCCATTCAAACCCACAAGTCTGATGGCTACTTCTATCTCCTATTCTGAGGTGTTTTTGACATGGACTAAGGGGAGAGGGGCGTATAAGACGAGGGTGATCTGGAAAAAGAATGGGTACCCGGCGGCTTATAACGACATCGGGGATGGGGTTAATGGGGGGATTGGGTACTTTGATATTGGGGGGTCATGTACCATAAGCGGACTGGCGGCGGGGGTGACCTATTACTTTGCCGCGTGGAGTTTCATTTCCAGTAACGGCGGGGAGTATGTGACGGTGGAGCCTGGGACGGGGGTATATACGGAGGAGGTGGGGAGTGGCTATCAGACGGTGGTGAGCACGGAATTCTTGGGGACGAGTAGTAGCTATTACGTGGGGGACAAAGTGGTTAATGTTACCAGGAGTGCTGAGGCAGAGATAGACGGGTTTACCAGCGATGGAGGAACGGGGACGGCGACGCTGGCGGGTGGCATCCTGGGACAGATCGATGGGGATGAATTCTACATAATGTACTGGACCAAGACGCTGGCCACTACGTCGGCTGGGTATTCCAGCGATTTCCAGCCGTATTCTTTGAGCCCTGGGGGGCATACCAATTGGTTTTTGCACCCTAACGACAATGCGGTTCCGTTCCTTCCGGGAAGAGGAATGTTGGCGGATGCGGCCTCTCAATTTGGCATGGCTATGGGGTACATGCTGTTTTTCTGCTCCATGATTGCAGCGTGCATGGTAGGTTTCGCCGCGTTTTTGGTTTCCCGTAGCCTTCCGACGACTGTTTTTGCCATTGGGGGGTTCCTGTTGATCTGTATGTTGTTACAGACCGCTCCGGGGTGGTGCTTCTTTCTTTACGTAGCCATTGGGGCTCCCACTGGATACGTTTTGAACAAGGGAGCTGCGGTCTAGGGGGGTCGTATATGTTACAAACGAAGTGGATTGTTTTCGTGGTAGCGGTATGGATCGCATTGACCCTGGTTCTTTGTGTCGTTGAGGGGACTACCATAGACAACTCGGACGAAAACTCCCCGTATTACAATCCTGCTGCCCTTCAGAACAGTACCACGCTGGAGCAGCTTCAGAATTTGCAGGTATTTAAGGCCGATGATATCACTAGCATGGCCACCGGGTTGTTCTCCCCTGATTTATGGTCGTGCATGGCCAGCATGCTTACCTTGAATTACCCCGGCGTATTCTATGGTGATTGGGTCTATGTCAGGATGGTATTCTTGTTGCCTTTGGTTGGAGGCATGGTTTTCACTATGGTGTATTCGGCGATAAGGATGGTTCGTGGAGGATCTGGGATATGAGGATTTTTAGGGTTTTACTAGCGGTCCTGATCGTTGTTGTTATGATCCTGCCCCTGGTGCTGATTGACAGCGTCCTGGCCGCTGCCCCCACTGTGACCTCCTGCACCCCTCCCACCGGGAACAGGGGGGAGTCTTCGAAGTCTGTGGTAATTGCAGGGACGAACTTTACAGGGAGTACCAGGGTGAACTTTGGGTCGGAGGATTGGGACTTTGGGACGGCGGGGGAATATACCTATGATGCCGGCAAAATCGTGGTGAGTGGGGGGTCGGCGGCTTTGGTGGCACCGTGTTATTCCCATTGGATGTACAACGAATCATCTGGCACCAATGCGAGTGACGCTTCCGGAAACGGCCGCAACGGAACAATTGTGGGCAGCCCGCAGTATTGGGTGCCGGGGAAACTGAACAACTGTGTACGCTTGGCTGGGCAGTACGTGGACTTCGGGGCTATTGCCGATTGGGAGAGAACAGACATTTTTAGTGCTGAATGTTGGTTCAAGGTGTCTGCAATCACCGGCAATGCGATGATATTCGGCAAGGAACTTTGGTCGGGGACGTACCGAGGATGGTCTACATATCTGGATGCATCAGGGATGGTCTACTTCTTGCTCTGTAGTGATTTCGGAACCCTCAACTATCTTCAGGTAAGAACTACGGCCGCGGGATTTAACAATGGCGCGTGGCATCATGCGGTGTGGACCTATACTGGGTCGTCGTTGGCCTCGGGGGTAATCATTTACGTGGATGGCGTTGCTCGGGCCGTCAGTGTTTTGCAGAATACCCTCAGCGCTACGATCAAAACGAGTGCTACAATGCAGATGGGTGCTGCTTCTGCTTCTGTTATGTGGCCTGGGGATATTGACGAGTCGGTCCTGTATACCAGCGTGCTGAGTGCTTCTGACGTTACTGCTAGATATAATGGAGGGGCTGGTACGCAGACTATCATTGGCTCGTATGATACGAGTGACCCGCCAATAGTGGGCAACAACACTTTGTCCTTTGCACAAAACCTTACCTCATTTGTGGCGACGGCGACGACCCCTTCCGGTACGGAGATAAGGTACCAGGTGTCAGTGAACAATGGCAGCACATATCGCTATTGGAACGGCGCTATCTGGACGACCTCCGATTTAACATATGCGCAGTCTTCGACGGCCTCAGATATCAATGTTAACATTTCCACGCTGGGTTCGTCGGGGACGTTCAAGGTGAGGGCGATGTTGCACTCTACGGGGGCGAATACGCCCACGCTGGATAACATTGCTGTGGGATCGGGCATTACTGTGAATTCTTTTATTGTCGACACCTCTACCCAGATCACCGCTAACATCACTATCCCCTGGGATTGTCCTTTGGGGGCTAGGGATGTGATTGTCAAGAATGTCGACGGTGAAGGGGTTGGGTCTTCCAAGTTCACGATAAACGCTCCGTTGCCAACAGTGACGGGGATCAACCCTACTTTTAGGACCCAGGGCGAAACTGGTGTATCGGAGGTGATAACCGGAACGGGGTTCATTGATGCTAGTGTGGTGGCGTTTTCGGGAACTGGGGTTACCGTGAATAGTTTTGTGGTGAATTTGGGCACACAGATTACGGCCAATATTACTGTCGCTGGGGGAGCACCAACTGGATTTAGAGACGTATTGGTGACGACCCCAGGAGGTACAGGGACGGGGACGGGGTTGTTTGAGGTGAGGAGCTTGGGGCCGATAGTGAGTAGTTTGGCTCCTGATAATGGGAATAGGGGAGAAAGTGGAAAGACGGAGGTGATCACCGGACAGTACTTCACTGGGGCGACGGTGGTGACGTTTTCGGGGACAGGGATAACGGTGAATTCTTTCGTAGTGGATTTGGATACTCAGATTACTGCCAATGTGGATATTTCTTGGAGTGCGACGCTGGGGCTTAGGGATGTCAGCGTAACTACAGGGATTGGGACGGGTATTGGCTATAACAAGTATACGGTGAATGCTCCTGTTCCGACGGTGACCGTTGTTAATCCCAGCTCGGGGAATAGGGGAGAGACGGGGAAGACGGAAGTGATAACGGGCACGGGATTCATCGGGGCGACGGTGGTCAGCTTCGGGTCAGGTATTACGGTCAACAGCTTTGTGGTGGATAATTCGGGGCAGATAACGGCCGATGTGACCATTTCTTGGAGTGCGGCGTTGGGGACCAGGGATGTCAGCGTGACGACCCCGGGCGGGACCGGGACAATGACGTCGGGGTATACGGTCAATGCTCCTCTCCCTACCGTCATCGGCACAAATCCCAGTAATGGGTATCGAGGGGAAACAGGGAAGACGGTGTTGATTGCGGGCACTGGGTTCATTGGGGCTACGGTGGTGACGTTCTCAGGGACAGGGATAACGGTGAATTCTTTTGTGGTGAACACGAGCATAGAGATCTCGGTGAACATTGATATTGGACTGGGGGCGGCGATGGGGGTTTGTGATGTGGCAGTGACTACCCCCGGGGGTACGGGTACTGGAGTGGGGGTGTTTACGGTGACTGCGGCCGTTACTTCGGTGTCTACGGTGACCCCAAGCTCAGGGCAGAAAGGCAACCATTACTCGGTGATTATTACGGGGGCAGGGTTTACTGGAGCCACGGTGGTGTCCTTCGGCGCTGGGGTAACGGTGAATTCTTATACTGTCGACACGGATGCTCGCATTACCTCTGATATCACGGTTGAGGCTTCGGCGACACTTGGATCCAGGACGGTGTCCGTCGTTGGTTTGGGTAACACGGGGACTAAGACGGATGGGTTCTCGGTTACCAGTACGGATGTGAGTTTTATATTACAGAATTTCGCCTTATTGTTCTTTTGCCTGGCCCTGTCGGGCGGGTTGACGGTGTTCTCCTGGAAGGGGAAATTCATGCCGTTGTCCATGGCCGCCTCCGCTTCCTGGTTTGTGCTTATGATCATCGTCCTGATAAATCCGGAGATCCTGGGGCTTAATGCCGGCCTGTCCACCGGGTGGGTGATCATGTTGGTACTGGTGCTGGTGGTTATGATCTTCATTCCTCTACTATTCCAAATGAGGACTGATATCAAACACGAGGTAAGTGTAAGGGGAAACAAGGTATCTTGGACTGAGGGAGGGAGACCCCCTTCGGATAAGAGGACCTCCAGGGAGGAAAGGGACGAGAGGCAAAAGGCATATAAGAAGTCTTTCAGAGACAAGATCAGGGGGAAAGAATGATAGTTGGGGAAGGCAGTGCTGATGTTGGGATGATCGGTGGTCCGGGGGTGAGGATGTCTTGGCCGGTGATGTGCCACAAGTGTGAGGAGTTCGAGATGGTGGGGGGAAAGTGGGATGGACATACGTTCACTCGGGATGATGATATGTGTAATAAGGGGATGTTCAAAGAGGCCAAGAGGGGTCCTTGCCGGTATTTCGTAAGGAAGTGCAGTCCGACGGCCAGGAGGGTTATCGGGTGAGACGATATAGGGCTTTGAAGGTGGATAAGAAGGTAGGGAAGCAGATGAGCTCGCTGCAGCGGGCGTTATGGGAGAAGGCTAATACTGGGGGAGATCGCGGGGTGGACATGTTAAGTATGATCGGGGTGGGAAGGCCCTATAGAAACAAATATGGGGAAAAGGTTTTTGCCACTATTGACAAAATCAAGAAAGATGTAGCAATATTAGTGGAGCACGAGGCACTTGAGAAAAGATAAATTAAGAAAAGTGATGATGACAAATTGAAAGGAGAACGAGGAAAATGACCCAAGGGTATTGTATGAAGTGCAAGAAGAGTCGGGAGATGAAGAGCCCCATGCAGGTGACTATGAAGAATAAGAGGAAGGCGATGAAGGGTACCTGCCCGGCCTGCGGAACCAAGATGTTTAGAATCGGAGGCTGAATCCGACGGTTATGAGGATTAAAGAGGATTCAAGTGGATTCGGCGTTTAGGAGGAAGGGGATAGGAAATAAGGAGATGTGGGAGGTGATGGTGTCCTGAGAAAAAGCGGAGGTTGATGTGGAGAATTTAATATGGTGATGCCCGGAGTTGCTGAGGGGCTGTTCGGTTACGGTCCCGTGGACGAGAGCGCTAATATTATCTCGAAGCTGTTTCAGCACAAGGACATGAAGCTGTTACAGATGACCACGGAGATCGATCCCTCTATGGTGTATGAAATCTCAGTCCTGATGACGGTGCAGGAGCGATTTTCCTCCAGGGTCCTTGGCATGTTCGCCAAGAACTTCTTCTGCTCCAAAGTATCCCAAGACAGAAAGGGAAGGACTGAGTTGGGCGAACTCCAATCCAGGAGGCTGATGGGCGGGGAAGAAGAGGAGTAGGAGGCCGCCAATGATTGTGACGCTAGAGGGAATTCAGGGCTCAAGCAAAACTTTGACCGCGGTGTCCATGTTGTATATGGACAAGCAGAGGGGCCGAAGGATCCTGAGCAACAACCATTTGAGTCCTACGTTTGGGGAGTATACCTTTTTTGATGCTAAGTACTTTGTGGAACATCTGCAGGACGTGGAACTGGAACAGTCCAGTTTGTTGTTGGATGAGGCGTACATCTATATGGACGCCAGGACTGGACAGGGAAAGCTGAACAAGCTCTTTACGTATTTCACGGTACAGACGAGGAAGAGGGGAGTCGATATGTATGTGTGTACACATCATATCGATGTACTGGATAAGAGGCTTAGACGAGCGGTCGATGTGAGGGGGACTTGTAGGTATACAAAAGAGGACCCCTGCAGGAAGTGTAAGGGCACTGGTACGTTGAAGCATCGGGGAGCGAAGAAGAAGGTACTGGCCCTGGCTGGTGGCGGATATGAGGATGAAGATCGTGGTGGTGGGGCTATGGAGGGGATGTTGGATGAGGACAAGGGGGGTAAGTTTGGGGAATTTGATGGGGGCAGCAATGGCTCAGTGTCCCTGGATGGTAAATGGGAGAGGTGTCCAAGGTGTTTGGGGTACGGTAAGACGGGGTGGGCGGTCACCGATTTCCTGCAGCAGAGGACAGGGAGACGAAGCAGGTTGAAGCTGTTGGGTCCTGCGTTTTGGGGCTTATACGACACCCACGAAAAAATCCCAGTAACCGCAAAAGCAGCTAGAATCGATGTACGTGATTTGTAGAAGTTTATGGAGGGACTGTGAACTGGGAGATCGAGGGTAAGGGTTACCGGTGTGGAAAAGGCACGGTGCTTCCGGTAGGGATATGTGGATGGAAGTGGAAAAGCGGGGAAGAGGAAGGGACGGAGTTGTTCTTAGAGGATGCCATGGATAAGGTGGAGGGTAATGTACAAGGGCAGCGCGATTTATAGGCTAACCTTTTTGGGGAAGAAGATTGCGCGGGGTGTCCGCCCTTCGAATAGGGAGGCGGCGTTGGATTACCTTTACTCTTCTACAGGGAGAACATCTTCATTGGAGGATATTGCCCTGCACTGCTTTGGGGGTAACGGTCCCCGGGCCCGGGTGATATTAAACAAGTTGGAGCGCCGGGGCCTGGTCGAAGAACTAACTTCCGAAAAGCGGAGGATGAGTGAGTGGTAGAGAGGGAGGTGAGTGATGGCGTTGTTTTCTAGGAGTCCGGAGGAGCGACTTGAATCTATGGAAGTGGAAAATGAGGTGTTGACCCATCAGAAGGAGATGGCGGAGAAGAGGGCGGTTATCTCTGAGTTGAAGAAGAAATATGGGCCGGGATGGAGGAAACTCTTGGGAGGGGATATGAGTTTGAGCAGCCTGAAATCATTTTTGGGCTCGAGCAACGCTGGGATGAGGAAGATGTATAGCGGCAGCGGTGGGGGCGGTTCTGCGGAGAGGATGAGGACCATGACTAACATGGGGAGCTTCAGGAACGCCTCTATGGTACAGAACATGCCCAGCCCGCTACCTCCTCCTAATATGGTAAAAGGCTAATGTAAGGGTGGGGAAAAATTGGATAAGGGAAAATGGAGGCGGTTTGGTCCTGGGTTTGTAACTAGTGGGATTAGCCGTGAGGTGTCCAGGAGGACAGCGAGAAAGATAGGTAAAGAGGATTTCCTGGTGGAGCTAAAGGACTGGTGGACTATGCAGCTGGAACTGCACAGTGGGGCTATAGATAGGGAAGTGGAGTTGAGTAAGGCGGAGAAGAGGATCAAAAAATCAGGGCAGAAGCATGTATTTGAGGAGGTAGGGGTGACGCGAGTGGACTTGGAGAGGACCTTGGATGAGGCCATTGCGCAAATGGGGAAGTCGGTCAAGGTAAAGGATCTGCAAGAGAAGTGGGAAAAGCGAGGTAGCGTATGAATGACCTGGTGCCGATAAGGAATGCGTTGAATGGTGGTGGGGTGTTCGATGGGGCACATGGTGTATTTTTTGGTCGGAAGAAGGGGCAGAGAGGGCAGAGTAAGGGGATCAAGTTGTCCCCGTTGCCGTTGCCGGCAAGAAGGAATGCCACGGAATTGGGGCTGGGGGCATTGGGTAATGGGCTGAAGGATAGGTTGATGTCGAAGGATACTATGGTCAGGCTGCGAGGGCTGACCGCTAGTGGACATAGGCGCAAAATATAGATGGAGGTTGTGGTCTTTGGAAAAGGGGTTTATTGAGTTGATGGGTGAGATGGGGAGGAAACAGCAGTCGGGGACGCCGAATGTAGGGGCTATGAGTCGTAGTGAGATGTCGTTAGCTCCAAAGCATTTGAGGAAGATGGCGGGTAAGGGTTCTATAGGGTTCAGCATCGTCGGGGGGAAGGTTAGACATAGTGGGAGGACGATAAGCTTTGAGGACTCCCTGAAGATGCCCCCGATACGCGAGCCAAAAGGGGTAAAGAAGTCAAAGAGGCCGAGGAACAGGATTCCGGTGAGGAAGAACCTGTTCAAGGGCGGAAGGATCCCGGGGTTTTGAGCCGTGCAGAATCTATATTTGGTTAAAAGGACCGGCGACCCGGGTCATGGCTTTGGGGGCGGCACCTATTGGGATATCTTTGAGCAGGGAAAGAAGGGGCGGCTGGGTTTCGTAGGGCATAGAAGGGACGATGAGGGGGACTATTGGGCTGAGGTATATGTGGAGCCAAGGGCAAGGGGAAGAGGGGTTGCGGTGGCGGCGGAGAAGTTATTGGCCGATAAGTTGGGGGCCCCACGGATGTGGGCCTACATCGCCGAGGGGAACAAAGTTTCGGAGAAAGCGCACAAGCGCGGGGGTTACAATCGGGTCGGGACCATTTACTTGAGGAGATTTCGGAGACGATCTCGGCCGCAGGCCCGGGGAATAAAAGCTATGAAAATATGAACACCAGCGTTGTGATCCCTACGTTAAATGAAAAGGATAACCTGGAGAAGCTGTTACCGCAGCTCCGGGTTTTCGGTAAGGCCGATTGTGGACGTCGGCCTTTGTCTTATATAGAGAGTGGGATGTATGAAGTGTTGGTGTGTGATAACGGGTCTGATGATGGCACTGTGGAGGTGGCCCGAGGGATGGGGGCCACGGTATTAGGGGCTATGGATGGAGAAGGGCGTACTGTGGGACATGCGGTGCTGCGGGGGATAGGGGCGGCGCGGTTTGAGAGGATCGTGGTAATGGACGGGGATCTGTCGCATCCCGTAAGCGTTGTGTGGAGGATAGCCATGGGCCTGGCGGGGAAGGAGATGGTCATTGGAAGCAGATATAAGGACAGGGGCAGCAATGGAGATCGGTTTGCAAATAGGGTTATGTCTCGGGCGGGCAACATTCTGGCTATTGGATTGGCTCCTAAAGTTGGTGACCGGATGAGTGGGGTATGGGGTATGACGGCTGGGGTAAGGGACAGAGCTATTGGGGTAAGACCCACGGCCAAACCGATGCTGGAGTATTTGGTCCGGGGCAAACCCAGGGATGTGGAGGAGATAGGCTATGTGTTCGAACCCCGAAAGGTGGGGAAATCAAAGATAGGCAGAAAAGGGGTATTGGGGAGGAGTCTAAAGGATCTTGGACATTTGTACCGGGCCAGATTTGGCCGACTGGCCAAATTTTGTGTAGTGGGTGGGTCCGGGGTAGTGATCAATTATACGGTGACCATTGGGCTCACTGAGCTTGTGGGGATGTGGTATGGCTTCTCTCTTCTGGTTGCCATTGGTCTTGCTGCCGCCTGGAACTTCACGCTTAATGATAAATGGACTTGGAGAGACAGGAATTAAAGTGTCAACCACCGCCAGCTAAAGCAGACAGCTTCTCGGGGAGAATCCCGAAGGCTCAGCCCGAGCCTGAGTATATTCCGAGCACCATTGTCAATAAGATAAATAAAGAGGGCCCTCGCAACGAAGATAAATGGAGGTTACGTGAAGATCTTTGGGGTTTTCAGCCCCTAGAGGTCCTGTTATAATCTTCCTGGGATAGATGGCTTTCCGGGAGGTGGGATGAGTTTTGTTGGATCAATGTGGCACTTAGGGCATGATCCTGAGTCTGGTGATTTTGAATGGTGGGAATATCACGGGCCGCATTTGGTGAAGAGGTGGTGGAAGAGGCGGGTGGCGGCCCTGACCTATATGTTGGCAGGTGATGGAGATACGGTATTGATCCTGGGGTGTGGCTCTTCTCCTTCGATAAATAGATATGTCAATGATAATGTAGTGGTAGGGGTGGATCATAACCCGGCTAAATTGAGGTTCCTGGCCCCGCGAACCAGCGCTACTCTTCTTAGAGGGGACATTACCCAACCTCTTGCTATCCCTCATTCTCTTCCTCAAAAGTACGATCGCATCATATGCAATGAGGCCTTGGAGCATTTGCCCCCGGGCGGGGTGGAAATCGCCGTTAAAACCATGTGTGGTAGATTGGGGGAGAAGGGAAGGGTTGTGATCTCCATTCCGGATGAATCTCACAGCAAGGTAGGTGGAATAGTGGAAAGAGTCTTGCATGGGGACATACACAAACCGATAACGATGGAGAAGATAAGATTGCTAATGGGGGATAAGGGCCTGGTCGAGGTCGGAACCAAAAATCATCTATGGGTGAGGGTTTCATGCTTCACAAAGCACTCTTCGTAGTATTCTTTGGGGTCATTGGCTTTATCTACTTGATGGGGGTGCAAACGGATATGACGTGGATTGGCCTGGGGGCAGACCAGTTTGACTACGTTATGTCCTCTGAGCATATGACTGCCACACGGCCAACCGGATACCCTTTGTACATCCTTCTTGGCTGGCTCTTCGAAAGGCTCCCCGGAAATCCATTTTGGGCCCTGGGGTTGCTGTCGGCGGTGAGCATAGTAGGCAGCGCGATGGTGATTTATTTCATGGTGAAGTACTTGACCAAGGGCAATCGGGTGGGGGCCTACGCGGGGGCAGCCACATTCGTTGGTGGGCTGTTGATATGGAGCCAGGGGGTAATTGCAGAGACCTATGCCCCGACTACACTCTTTATGCTCCTGGTGGTCTACCTTGTCTTTACCAAACATTATCGTTGGGCGGCTCTGTGCTTCGGGTTGGGCATGGGGCTTCATCATCTAGTGATCTTTGCCTTTATTCCCGTGGTTATCTACGCCTGGTGGATGCAAAGAAAGGGGTTGGCAAGGTTCAGGTGGCCGGTGTTGGCGGTGCTGTGTGCCTTTGGAGCTCTGGTTTATCTGCAGTGCCTCCTGTGCGTCCAGTTCCCTCCGGAGACCACCAATGGGACAAGTGCCTTGTTCATCCAGACCACGGGGTCTCTCCCCATGGCGTATCAATTGCCTCTTCAGTCCACCTTTGACAGGCTAGAGGAATTTCTCTTCGTGTTGTTCGTGGACATCGGCGTTGGACTCCCTGCTCTGTTTTTTATTCGTCGTTCTAAGGGGGTCACCAGGGAAATCAATTTTCTTATTCTTATCACCCTTCTTATAGCCACGTACTATTTCTTCTCTTTCCCTCCTCAATGGATTCGTTATCTTGTTCCAGCCATTGGCTTTGCCTGTGTACTCATTGGGGTCGGGGTGGCTAATTTCCCGGTGAGGGGGTCTCGAGTTTTGTTCATCGTTCTTCCGTTGGTCGCCTTGGGGTGCAACCTGGCCTTTTTCGATATAGGGAGGAGCGTGGACCCAGCGCCGACGACGGCGCGGCAGTTGTATACGGAAATGAGTCAGGTCCCAGATGGGGCCATCGTGTATACGTCGATGTGGGGACATGGGTGGTTGGTGGCCTATAAGTACTGTATGGATACCGACTGGAGGGTTGTGCTGGTGAACCAGGGGGGCATTCTGTACTACCCGCATTGGTATAGGAAGGAAATTGAACGGCGTGGTGTGGTTATGCCCGAGGAGTATCCCGGGTTCGAGGGATCTTACTACAAAGAATGGGTATGGGCGTATCCTTCCTTCGACAGAGAGGCGTTTATTGTGGAATTGTGCAAAGCTAATCCGGATCGGGCCATGTATGTAACTGTATTGGAGGAGTACAACGATGAAGAAGTTGTTTTTGGGATTAAGCCCGTTGTTCATGATGTTGGTGGGGATTGGCTTGTACCCACAGTTACTGGCGATATTAGTCGGCTCCCGGGAGTTTGACAAGTGGATGAATCTCCCGGTGTCCAATCATAACTGGCTCCTTTTCCTGGCTATTGGCGTCATTGGTGGAACGGTGGGATACCTGGCCTGGTGGATGAGCGTCGGTGGAAAAAAGAGGGGGACCTGGCTAAAGGATTTCCTCCGCAAGGAGGAAAGATGAGAGAGGTCGTAGGAGACATATGGGATTTTTACTCTATGGGGGCGTGGATCGCCTTTGGAACAAACGGGACGTTGAAGCCCAATGGTGAGGTGGTGATGGGCGCAGGGGTGGCGTTGCACGCCAAGACCAAATTTCCGGTGCTGCCCAAGGAATTGGGGGCGATGATCGGTTCCGGTGGCAATCATGTATGGCCTGTTCATCATCTTCGTATTCTTAGTTTTCCAGTGAAGCACAACTTCTGGAATATGGCCGATCCTGATCTGCTCTTGCAGAGCTGCAAGGAGCTGCTGGATTGGATTCCAAAGCTAGGGATAGACGAGGTTTATATGGTGCGTCCCGGGGTGGGTAACGGCCGGTTGCCCTGGGACATAGTAAAGCCCTTGATTTCAAGGATACTGGATGACCGTGTTGTCATTGTCTCTTGGCCGTGACACTCTCCGTTATAAAGAGGGGAGGGAGTATGAAGTCATGGTTTGTGTTGGCCTTCTTGGTGGCGCTTGTAGGTGCTGGGTTGATGATGGGGGAATGGCGTAGCCCTACTTACAAATATCAAGGGGCGGTTGACCTGACGGCTGCTGAGGCGCTGCTATGGGGAGGATGGGGGCTGCGTTGTAGCCTACGACTTCAAGTCGTCCCATCAAAGGGAATTTGGGCTGGTGGGCAAGCCGGATAGGACTGGGCTGCTGGCGTTACTTGGGGTGTTTTCTTTCGTAGTGGTTTCCGCGGTGGTATTCGGTTTGATCGAGAAAGGAAGATAGGTGAAGTGGATAGTTTTGATTATTGGGGTGGTGTTTCTGGCGTTGATGTCGACACTGGTTGTTCGTTTTCTTACTATGAAGCATGTGCCTGACGACGTGTCCTGGAGTATAGAGTCTAGTGTAAGTACGGGAGTGGAGGTAAATGGGCAAACTGGGGGAAAGCTGTTGATGGTAGTCGGGGGGCGTGTGGTAGAAATTGGAACCGACGGAAATGTAAGCTGGGAGATGAAGGTAAGCGGCGGTGTTGGCGTAGTGGGATGTTGGAGGACGGGGCCGATTGGAGAGTATGTGGGATTCTGGGTGCCGGGAAAGGGCGTGTGGGTGGTTGCCAGAGATGGAAAGGAAGTATGGCATTACGATGACCCCAAGCTGGAAACGGTCAGGGGATGGGATGACCCAACCATGGTAGTGATAGGGGATAGTGATGGCACGATATATAAGAGGACTATGAGAGGGGATACCCCTCGAATATGGAACGGCGTAGATGGCCCCAGGGAGAAATTAAGTGAAGGGGACGTTGCTCTGATGGGAGACCCCTGGATCTCAGGGGTGGACTGGTCAGGGAATGACTTTGTAGGGGACTTCTTCTTTTGCATGAAGAGATTTGGTCTGATAGGTAAGGTGGATGTAAATAATTCGTTGGCTTGGTCCTGGGGGGGATTGATGTTGTGCCAACCTTCGTCAATAGACGTCCTGTCGGGGGGAAACATCCTGATATGTGACTCCGGAAATCACCGAATAGTAGAAGTCAATAGTGTAGGGAACGTTGTGTGGTCCTACGACACTGGGGAAAGGATGCCCGTGGCAGCGGAGAGGCTATGGACCGGTGTTACTCTTGTCACGTACCTGGACGGGGCTGCTGCCCTCAATCCCAATAGCTTCGAAATGTGGTCTGTGAATGCTGACGAAGTCCTATGCGCTAAATGGTATGGGTAGGAGAGTGTGTTGAGGGGACTAGTTTTCCTTGTTATGGTCGTTGGTGTGGTCGCCGGTGCTTACTTTGGGACTATTAAGGTCCACACTGTGGCTGCCCCTCCAAAATATTACTATGAGGGATATGGGGAATTCTCTCCGGATAGGGCACTTGACATAACATCTGATAGGGAAAGGCAGGCTACTGTGGACTTGCTCCCCAATGGTAATGTGTTTGTCATGTACTCCTTTAACGATAGTAAGCCTGACAAGTTTGGGTTCACACCAACTAAGGAAAATCATAGGTCTGCGTGGATCTGGTTGCCATGTGCGCTTATTGCCGTGGGCGTTGAGTTCATGGTCATGTTGCTAGTCATGCTTTTAGTGGGGGTAGAGCCAGATGGATCACCCTAAAGGCTGCGTGGTTGTATTCAGGGGGTGGAAGATAGAGGAGGCGTGGAATTATTACGACCAGGCAAGTAAGAATCATGTGGAAGGGTGGGCCCGGGCCCTGGTGAGGAAGATTGTGGATGGGGATGGGGATAAAGGCTTTTATACCATTAAGCGTGGGCCCGACTGGGGCTGTATCTATGCAAAACTTATTAGGAGGGAATAATTGACCAAACAGGCGGTGATCTTGTGTGCTGGAAAGGGAGAGAGACTAATCAGTACGGAGAGGGGGGAGGACTTCAAGGGGACGACACCGAAGGTGTTGCTGGAGGTCGGAGGGCAGCCGTTCATTAAGTATGTGGTAGAGACATTGAGAGCCGCAGGGGTGGAGGAGTTCTTTTTGGTGGTCAATGACCATGACGTAGGGACCTTTGCCACTTGTGGCCTAGGAGATGTCCGGTTCGTGTCCGCTAAAGAGACTATCAATGAGGGGGTGTTGTCGGTAGCCCAGGGCCTGGAGGAGGAGTTTGTGCTGCTGAACGGGGATTGCTATCCGATCATGAGCTTTAGTGAGTGGCGTGAATTCGTGTCCAGGGATTGGGGGATGGTGACGATGAAGGCTATCGGGGGACGGGACGCGGGAATGGCCATGGTGGTCAAAGACGACCTGGCGGCGGGAAGAGTAGATTGTGGGAACATCAAGGGGATGCTCAAATGGTACGAGAGGTTCTGGGTCTCCGGAGGATTGCATGTAGGAACGCCCCAGGGGCTGCACCGAGCTCGAATGTACGTCGACATCGTAATGTTTGGGCAGTAGGCATGGATAGTGTAGTAGTGGTGCAGATACAGAGGCTAGGGGCTAGTGCTATTGTGCCCAAGAGGGAAAGTGAAGAGGCTGCGTGCTTTGATTTGTATTCGGCGGAGGAAGTGTCGTTGGCCCCAGGGGTGGTGTACTTAGTGTCGACAGGGTGGGCGATGGCGGTCCCCGTGGGGTATGAATTGACGATAAGACCCAGGAGTGGTCTTTCCTTTAACAACATCAGCATCGCCAATTCCCCAGGGACGTGTGACTCTGATTATAGAGGAGAGCTCAAAGTGCTGATGCGCAATAACGGGCCGGGGGCGTATATGGTCAACGCCGGTGATCGAATTGCCCAGTTAAAGGTAGAAAAGGTGTATCCCACGGTATTCAAGGAGGTAGAAGAACTGGACAAGACCAAAAGAGGAAGCGGCGGCATAGGGAGCACCGGAAGATAACAGTAAAGGAGGGCGGGATGAATGTGTCTGAGGTAGCGGAAATGTTTGGGGTAAAGGGGACTACGGTGGAGGCGTGGGCCAGGACAGGGGAGTTGCCGGGGACCAAGGATAAAAGTGGGGCATGGACCTTTGATAGGATAAAGGTAGAGGCTTACTTGAAATCCAAGTACGTACCGGCAAAGCAGGGATCACAGGAGATAGTGAAGGATAAATTGAGGAGGATGTGATGGACGGGCCGCAGTGGGTCAGCGTTTGTGGTCTGTGTCCCGGTTTCTGTTTGCTGGTGAGCCGTTGCTGTACGAGGACTATTCGTTTTGGGGTGCAGAATGATGATTTTGAGGTTTGCGCCTACTTTATGGGGACGCACCCTTCTACCGGAGAAACCTATAAGCAATTCAGGAGTAACAGATGGAAAAGGAAGCCGGCGAGACCCAGGCTGAGGAAAGTTGGCTAAGTGGTAGGGGCAGAAATTTGTGCGTAGAGGTCGATGTATTTACGGGCTGTATTTTTCCAGCTGAATGTTTCGGCTATTTTGCGGGATTCCTTTCCCATTCTCCTGATGGTGTCTTCGTCAGCGACGGTATAGATCGCGTTGGCCAGGGACTTTGAGTCCTTGATGGGAACGATTATTCCGTTTTCGGGGGTAATGCACTGGGCGACCGCGCCGGTGTTAGTGGTGATTATAGGAAGGCCGCAGGCCATAGCCTCAATGGTAGCATTGCTAAAGGATTCGCTGAGTGACGGAAGAACGAAGATGTCAGAGGAGGCGTAGATGGGCTGGAGCAGTGAATGGGGAACATGCCCCAGGAATTTTACCCTCAAGCCAAACTGCTCCACTATCCTTTTTAGCTTCCATTCAGTCTGTTTTTCCCCCACTCCCCCTACTACACTTAGTTCGAATCCGTCTCCAATTTCGTCCTTCAATTCTTTCATGGCCACCAGCAAATACGCCAGTCCCTTTCTCTCCAGTATCTTTCCTACCGTCAGCAGATGGATACGACGCAGGAGTGAGTGGGGCCGGGGGAAGAACGCCTGGGTATCTACCCCGTTAGGGATGACGTCGGTGACCGGAAGATTTGGTTGGGTTATGGGCGATATGACCGTGGAGGCTCCCTTGAGCAAGAATCTTGTGATCGCAGTAATGAATGGAAAGGGGTCCTCGTCGGGGCGAGGGACATCGTAGCCGTGAAGAGATGTGATGTAGGGAACCCTTAGACGATTTAAGTAAGCGACTATGCCCGAAGGGATACCGAAGAAGCAATGGCAGGCATCGTAGTCGGAGATGTTTATCAATCGTTTTGCCTTCCGGTTTGCCCTTAATATGTATGGTGTAGTAGTCCTTTTCAAATTGTATACCGTTACCCTAGGGAAGGGAACGTATAAGGAGTCCCTGTCAGAAGAGGTAGTTATAAGGTCTACGAAGACCCCCATGGAGGCCATTTCACGAAGGATGTAAAAAGTAGAGGTAGCAATACTGGAGGCGCGGCTCGGGGGTTCGCCCCCCGAAGTAAACAAGTGTTCCTGACTTAGGACAAGAACCCTCATAAAGAACATTCTACACCTAAGGAGGTTATGTTGGGAAACATAAAGGAAACAGACTTGGCGCAGATGATCCTTAAGGCATACGCAGGGATAAGGGTGTCCTTGGCCAATGAAATAGCCGATGTATGTGACCATCTTAATTTGGATTCCAATGAGATCTTGGGTTCGGTTTGGGCATCGCAGTTCCCTGGAGGATTTGGACCCAGGATATCTGAAGCCATGGAGGAATTACTGCGTTTGGGGAGGGGTACAGGGACTCCTATGGAGTTGATGGATGCGGCCCTGGCGATAAACTGGGAGAGACCATTCAGGGTAGTGGATACGGTAAGAATGGTGCTGGGGGACCTTAAGGGGAAGAAGGTTATCGTGTTTGGTGGAAACGGGGACAGCCCCATTGTGAGGGAGCTCACGGCCTGTGGGGCAGAGGTTGTGAAAGAGGGGGGTGAGTGCCTGGTAGTAATAGAGGAGCCATTCCCTGTGATCCCAGGGATCCCGGTAGTGTTCGCTCAAGTACTTCGGGAATGAGACGGGCTGAACGGGAAATTTACATAAGGAGGATAACGAACAAATTAATATAGTGGAACGACTTAACGGTTCTGGTAAGTAGAGGCCCCCTGTATCCCGTTTAGCCCATCTTATTTTCCAGGTTTGTGGGTTTATGGCAAATTTCGAGAGGCATTTGGAGGTAGCGGCGATTGTGGGAGGGGCAGTATCCACCGCGTTGCTGCGGGCGGGTATTGTGAGCCCCGGGGGAGCTGCGGTGCTGTGGGCAGCCAGTTGTGTAGGAGGGGTGCTCCCGGACATTGACCTAGGGACCTCCTTGGCGACTAAGAACATATTCGTGGGACTGGGGGTCATAGCTGCTCTGGCGGTGGCCACCGGCTGGAGTGGTCCCAATATATTCGAGATCTGGGCGGCGTGCGTCGTCGCTTACTTGGGAGTTCGCTATGTTTTGAAAAGCGGTTTGAATCGGGTAGTGGAGCACCGCGGGGTGGTTCATTCCGTTCTGTGTGGGGTGCTAATGTGGTTTATTGTCACTTCTGTTCTCTCCCTAATTGACTTCGGTTCCATATACGCCTGGGTCACCGGTAGTTTTGTGTTCTTAGGTTTTCTTCTTCATTTGATCCTAGATGAGGTATATAGCGTAGATATCGTGGGGTTCAGGGTAAAGAAGTCGTTTGGCTCGGCATTGAAATTAGTGGATCGAAGGGAAAGGTGGGTATCGGTGATGATGGCGGCGGCGACGATTGTCTTTTTCTTCCTTGCCCCGTGGCCCGGTCCCTTTGTGTCCTTCATAGTCGATTATCATACTTATTACGCTATTTGGGAAGGATTTATGTAGTAGTAGGGAGGTGATCATGGAGCTAACGGAGACGGAGGTCAGGATTGTAGCCAGGAGCCGGTTTTATCGACGGAGGAAACCACATGTGTTCTTCTT
>Ga0315284_10000973_pt1 | contig 39787 bp, 37 predicted proteins | sample YL17G09_16_MG_FD_203696 | JGI IMG/M metagenome (GOLD analysis project Ga0315284, IMG submission 203696) | Sediment microbial communities from Yellowstone Lake, YNP, Wyoming, USA - YL17G09_16 | ecosystem: Environmental > Aquatic > Freshwater > Lake > Sediment | place: USA: Wyoming | collected...
TAGATCTATATCTATATATATATAATAAAAATATATATATAATATATATAATATATATATATAAATAAAAGTATAATTATAACCCTCCTATATACAATTTTACTTTTCGAGGGACGAGAAAAAAAAAATTATTTTTTTTTATTTTTTTTATAAAGAGGGGGTGCCCCGGATAAAAATTCTATACGGGAGGTGGTCATTTTTTTTTACAAACACAGAGAATTTTTTATAACTCTCTGTGTTTAATGGAGTTACTACCATAAAAGTATCAAAAAATAGATTGACAACATATCTTTCTCCTTTGATGAAAAAATAGCAAAAATTGACAGAATGTTTCATCATTCTGTCAATTTTTTTTATTCCGCTTGTAAAGTGATTTCAATCACTTTTTTCACTTTACAACACAAGAATTTTTTAAAAAAACCGTACTATTATATACAACTCAAAGTATCTATATTTTAAGTGAAAATTCTTATTATTTTTTTTATATAGAATTTTCATTTTTTTTTAAATTGTGAAATTTTGCACAATAGGCTATCTAACCTATTGATTTTTTATTTGGACTGCTACATTAACCTTCATTTCAAACAAATAAATCACATAATGATATCCATGAAGATTACCGCATAACAAACTGCTTTTTTCAAAAACAGTTAGCAGGGCATCAATACAGGAACTGGAATACCCAAGGCGATCTGGAAACACCTTTCCATTGATTACATCGATTTTTCCATCCCACGGACAGGTATCCTGATCAAAAGTAATAATTCTCAAAAGGATACCATTCTGTTCTTTTATTGGTTTAATTATCGATGCCTCACCCGATCTCTTCTGAAAAAATCCCTCCATCAAAAGGTTATTTTGAATGAAAAGATCTTCACCGATTATCGGAACCCTTACCATTCTTCCGTTTTTTAAATCGTCCCCCAAAATAATGGTTTTTTGTTTATCAATTGTTGATACAAAAATACCTGGCGTTATCACGCCATGATGGAACGTAAAACATTTCATAACAACTCCTTTTTTTAAATGATTTAAAATTTCTCTATTATTGTTATGTCATATTTTTTAGATAATTAACGTTCTTTTGAATTATATTTTAAATATGCCACAAGATAAAATTCTTAATCAACTCGCCGACATGTATGATACTACGAGAAATAATTTGTTAATGAATACTGAAGTATCTAATACTGTTGGAACAATTCTTAATTCTGTTGAAGGCAGGGATACAAAACTTGAAGTCGAAAATATTAAAATTAATCCTCGCCATGAAATAACCGATATAGCCGCGCAAAAGATCGTTAGAAACCGTGGACAGATCTGGGGTGATGAAATACGTGCTGATCTTAAACTTGTTGATAAATTAAGCGGTAAAGTTGTGGATCATGTTAAAAATATAAAGGTTGCTAACGTTCCAAAATTAACCGATCGTGGGACTTATTTGATTGGCGGTAATGAATATCAATTCATGACACAGGCAAGGCTTAAACCCGGGGTTTATACCAGAACGCTTCCGAGTGGAGAAATAAGTTCGTTTTTCAATATTGATAAGACTATTGATTTCGAACGGGGTTTTAATAATAATTTTAGAATTACGTTTAATCCGGAAAACAAGATGTTTATGATGACCTATGGATCTAAAAACATCCCTCTTATAAGTGCATTACAGGCCGTTGGCGCCACGAGGGATGAAATAGTGAGCTCATGGGGTAGGGAGGTTTATGACGTCAATTCTAAAGCTCGGGAACCGCATACGTTTAAAGATCAGATTAAACTCTATCAAGCAATATTCGGAAAACTACCCGATCGCACTATAACTCATGAAAAAATGATTGGCGAAATTAAAGATAGGTTGTTCTCTACGTCGCTTGATCCGGAGGTTACGAAAATTACTCTTGATAAAGCATTTGACGCAGTTAATAAAGAATCACTTATGACGGCTTCGAATAAGATTATTAAAATTAATAAAGGCGAAGCTGAACCAGATGACCGGGAAGCCTTAGTATTTAAGTCATTTTACGGTCCGGAAGACCATATCAGGGAGCGGCTGATAAAAAACAGTAAAAAAATAATCAGTAGCCTGCAGTTTAAACTTGATAAGACCCGGTCAATTAATAAATCATTAAGTACAAACTCTTTCGATCCATACGTTGTCGGTGTGATAACGCGATCGCAATTATCCAGTCCACCGAATCAGACTAATATTATGTCGATTATCGGCGATAACAGTAAAATGACTATTATGGGGGAAGGAGGAATAGGGAGCGCCAATGCAATTACAAACGAAGCAAGGCAGATCTCTAACACAGAGGCTGGTTTTATCGATCCTTTACATACTCCTGAAGGCGGTAATATTGGCGTTACTGTTCATACGTCTATTGGCACGGTTAAAATTGGTAATGATTTATATGGTAAATTTCTTACACCAAATGGTAAAAAGGTTTTATTACGGCCTCTTGATGTTTATGATAAAAATATTGCATTTCCCGATGAAGTAAAAAAGGACGAAATGAGAGTTGTTAATAAGGGCAAACTCAAAACCATTAATTTAAAAGACGTTCATTATTCGATTCCAAGCCATATTGATATGTTCGACACGTCGGTAAATACAATACCATTTCTGAATTCAATTCAAGGCAACAGGGGATTAACCGCGTCAAAAATACAGGAACAGGCGTTGTCTTTAAAAAATCGTGAAGAGCCGCTTTTTGATGTAGTGGATAAAAATGGGAAATCGTTATATGAAAATATTGGAACAGCGATAGGGGTTCCGAAGGCTCCAATTGATGGCATAGTTAAAAAAATAACTGATGATTATATCGTGATAACCGGAAAAGATAAAAAAGATCATACAATTCAGATGTATAATAATTTTTCTCTTAATTCAGAAAGTTTTTTACATAATGAATCATTGGTAAAACCAGGTGATAAAGTTAAAACAGGGGATGTTTTGGCGGATAGTAATTTTACAAAAAATAAAAGACTCGCGCTTGGTACGAATCTTCGGGTTGCGTACATACCGTTTAAGGGTTATAATTATGAGGATTCGGCCATTTTATCGGAGTCCGCGGCAAAAAAATTAACATCTCAGCATATGTATGATTTTAAAACCAAAAGATCGTCGGAAGGTGTTTTTTCGAAAAATAAATTTAAAGCGTATTATCCGGAAGAATTAAAAACAAAGAACGCCGCTAAACTTGATAAAGACGGCGTCGCACAAATCGGCCAGGTTATTGAGCCCGGTGATATTGTGATTGCTCATATGGAGCGAAAGATACCAACTGCAGACGATATCGCTGTTGGCCGTCTTGATAAGCAGATGAAGCGCGATATGGCTAATAACGCCCTTAAATGGAATAAGGAAGTTAACGGTGTTGTAACTAATGTCGAAAAACATGGAAACAGTGTTGTTGTATCTGTAAAAACAGAGGAACCGTTAAAGGTCGCCGATAAAATTTCCGGATTACACGGTAATAAACATATTGTTTCGAAAATAATACCGGATGATCAAATGCCATATAATCCCGTAACCGGAGAACGCATTGACTTTACCATGAGCCCGCTTGGCGTTTCCAATCGAATCAATACTTCTCAATTACTCGAGAGTGCCGCCGGTAAAATGGGCGCTGTGATGGGAAAGCCTTATAAGATTCTTAATTTTTCCGGAGAGGATAATACCAGAAAGGTATTGGATGATTTAAAAAAGGCAGGTTTATCGGATAAAGATGTTTTAATAGATCCTGAAACCGGTAAGCCGTTTAAAAATTCAATATCAAACGGATTGGCCCATATTTTAAAACTGGAGCACATTGTCGATCATAAATTTTCTGCGCGTTATCGTGACGGTCATGATTCAAATGAACAACCGACCAGCGGAGGAGAAACCGGTGGTAAAAATCTTGGACGAATGGAGTTTGCAGCGCTTCTTGCACGTGGGGCTAACGAGAATCTTCGTGAGATGTTTCAAATTAAAGGCCAGAGAAATGATGAATATTGGAAGGCAATGGAAACCGGACAGGCGCTACCTCCTCCAAAACGAGCTTTTGTATGGGATAAAATGCTTGCAATGATGAATGGCGCCGGAATTAACGTAGAACAAAAGGGAAAAACGTTTCAATTAAAACCGATGACTGATAATGATATTTTAAAATTATCGTCCGGAGAAATTAAGGACCCAACTTTAACATACAGGCGAAAAGATTTAGCGCCAATGAAAAATGGGTTATTCGACCCCTCAATTGTTGGCGGACTTCAGGGAGATAATTTTACTCATTTTAAACTTCCTGAAAAGATTTTAAATCCCATTAATGCAACTGCGGCGGCAACGTTGGTAGGTTTGACGGTTAATAAACTTGAGGATATTATCGTCGGAAAACAGTTTGTTAATAAAATGACGAATGAAATTGTCGATCCCGGTACCCCGAATTCTATTTCCGGAGGACCTGCGGTTGAGCATTTATTGTCTCAGGTAAATATTAACAGAGAATTAAAAAATGCTGAAGAACGGGTTCTTGATACGAGAAATCCGTCTGAATTAAATAAACAGCATCGTAAAATCAGATACCTTAAAGCATTGAAAGGTATGGGATTACAGCCAACTGATTATATGATTTCAAACGTTTTGGTTACTCCTTCGAAATTCAGGCCAATGTTCGCTATGGGTATTGACAAAACAATAATCATGTCCGATGCGAACGATTTGTATCAACAGACTGGTTTTACTGTAGAGGCGACGAAAAGTCTTAAAGCCGAACTTGATAAAAGCGTTAAAGATGAAGACGTGAAAAATCTTCATCTTGCCGATATACGCGGTGAGATGTATAAAAATATAAAAGCAATCGCCGGCCTCGGAGAGCCGACGGCTTATTTACATAAAGTAAAAAACAAAAAAGGTTTTATATCACAGATCGACGGCGGTGAAACTAAACAGACGAAAGAAGGATTTTTTCAGGATAAAGTTATGGAGCGCCGGCAGGATCTGGTTGGAAGATCAACATTAATACTTAACCCAGAACTTGGGGGAGATGAAATTGGTATTCCGAAAGACATGGCGAAAAAAATGTTTCAGCCATTTGTTATGAGAAAATTAGTTGGACTTGGGTATACCCCTTTAGAGGCTCAGAAACAGATTAATGATAAAACATCAATATTTGATAAAGCGTTGGAATTAGTTACTAATGAAAGGCTTGTGATAGCAAATAGGGCTCCGACATTACATCAATGGAACATGATAGCTTTAAAGCCAAAATTGACAGAAGGAAAGTCAATTGAAATGCCATCTATCATATTATCAAGGAATTTAGGTGCAGATGTGGACGGAGATTGTTGCTTAGGTGGATTATATATCTCATTAAAAATAAATGACTTATGTAAACAATTTGAAAAAGTAGATTTTGATCTGTTTTTTTATGAAAAAGAGTTTGACACAAATATTAAAAACACTTATATTACTTCCAGCAAACAAATGTATTCTTTTCTTAAATCACTGGAGGTTAATATGCCATGTCTCAACAATCTTCCTGTAAATCTTAAAGACAAATCAATACTTCATATTAATATCGAAAATTTCCCTCGCATTAAAGATTCTGTAAAAATTACACCAAATGGAAATGAGATTTATCAAGTTCCAGATGGAATTTCTGTTTTTACTATTGATAACGAAACGCATGATTTTTTAGAAATTCCGGTAACAGAGTTTTCAGTACATAAAAATTTATCCAATTACATTGTGTCTTTGTCGGATAAAAACACACTTTTACTTTCTAATGATCAAAGCGCAATTGCAATAAATACTGAAACATTTAATTTGGAAAGAGTAACACCAGAGAATTTAAAGGGTAGAGCAATACCAAAACTAAAAAAAATAAACATAGAACCCTCTTTGTTTGAAATCAAATTAATAGATTATTCAACAAACAGCACCGTAACATGCAAAGAATCGATATGTTTAACCGAAGATGTAGGGCATTTTATTGGTATTATGATAGGCAATGGCTGGATTGCTGATGATGCCAGGATCTGCATGGCGTCAGTTCATCCAGAAATAAAAAAATCATTTAATGATACCATCAATAAAATGATGAATGAAGATATTGGAATTTATTCTATAGATTCTCCGCATTCGTTTGATGGATACGATTGCTTTAGCACTAAGCATACGAAAACAAGCACTTCTTTAGCTAATAATATTAAAGAATGGATAGGCCATAGAGCTAAAAACAAACATCTCCCTTTATTCTTCATGTCAACAAGTGAAGAATTTAGACTTGGGCTTTTATCTGGGCTTATTGATACCGATGGGTCTTCTACCTGGGCAAAATCTAAAGGAAAAAAAGAACAATATATATTGATGTATTCAACAACATCACCAAGACTTGCTGAAGAAATTATTACTTTATCAAGAACGCTTGGCATATCAGCTTCTTTTACTCCTCATCAAAGAAATACTTGTATTGAATATTCAATTTGTTTTTCAACACAATCTATTGTTGGAAAAAAATTAAATTTAAAAAATCCTGATAAAAGAACTGCTTTTGAAAAATTTCAAACTACAAACGGTGAAACATCTGTGGCTATGGTTGCGAGGCTTGATCTTGTTCCATTTAGCAGTAATATGTTTATTCAATTTAAAAAATATATTAAATCAACTCATTCTAATCCACAACTTTACTGTTCAATGTTTGATTCTTTAACAACAGGGTGTATTGCCAGAACAACCGCTAAAAAAATTATTAAAGAATTGCCGGATGGCATCGCCGATCAACGATGGATTAATATAATAAACAATAACAATATTACTTGGGTTTATGTAAAAAGTTTAACATTAAATAAAGAAACCTTGACAATGTACGATATTACAGCCCCCGGCCCATGTACATTTATGCTTAACAATGGGATAATAGTTTTCGACACCCTACAATTACATACACCTATTTCGTCAAGAGCAATTAAGGAAGCGGAACGCATGAAACCATCTTCTTCCATGCTTAAAATCGGATATGATAAAGTTCTCAACGCTCCTCAAATGGATATAGTAATTGGTGCCTGGCTTGCATCCAAGGGTAAGGGCGGACAGGATACCAAATTAAAATTTGACAATATAAAAGACGCCCGTGATTTATTTAAAAACCATAAACTTACCTATGCCGATACGGTAACGATTAACGGCATTAAAGCCCCATACGGCATGCATGAAATTAACGACGTCATTCCTGATGAATCCAAAAAATGGAATATTGAATTAAATCAGAAAAATGTTGATGATTGGATAAATGAGGTCGTTAAAAAACATAATGGAAAAATGGCGCTTGGCCTTGCTGATAAAATGAAAGAGATAGGCAATAATTATGTGACGACATATGGATTTACCATTGGTCTTTCGGATACTGCTTCTGAAAAAGAAATACGGGATCCGATTATTAATGAAACTATTAAAAAAACAAATTTCAAAGACCCCTCCAGTATAATTGGTAATTTTTCGCAGGCGGTCGATTTGGCGGAAAAGAAAATTATCGCCAAACATGGTGAAAATTCTATGACCGGAGTCGCGCTTCAGTCGGGCGGTGGAAAAAATTTTAGCAATACGTCGTCGATAACGTTAATGCCCGGAATAGTCATGGACGCTAATAATCGTCCGATACCGATACCGATTACAAAATCTTATTCGGAGGGTCTCGATGCTTTCGGATATTGGGCGGCCGCGCATGGCGCGCGCGGGGGTAATATCAGAAAATCGGTAAGCGCTTCAATGCCTGGCTGGATGACGAAGGATCTGATCAATAGTCTTTATGACACAAGGATCAAGGCTGATGAACCTGTTGATAAAGAAGGTATGGAGTATGAAACGACAGATAAAAAAGCTATTTCAAATCGCTATCTTGCCAATGACGTTAAAAGTTCAAAAGGGAAAATAATAGCGTCCCGGAATGATGTGGTAGACAGTGATTTAATCAATAAATTAAATAAACATAATATCAAAACAATTCATGTACAATCACCAATTACTGATCCGACTCCGGGCGATGGTTTTAGCGCATATTCATATGGTGTTGATTATCGTGGTAATCGAAGGAATATCGGAGACAATATTGGCATTGTTTCAGCGCATACAATTACCGAACCGTCGTTAAACCTTGCCATGAAATCGTTTCATACAGGTGGAAAATTTGATATCACTAAAGGTCCGACGACTTTAACTCAATTTGATGTATTAAATAGAATTCTTCGTTTTACGACTAATGTTGCCGATAAATCAACTTTTGCCTCCGTCGATGGCGTAGTAAAATCAATTAAACCATCGTCAATAGGAGGTTATGACGTTATTATTAAACACAATGATGGTGAAGAGGCGCGATATATAAATCCAAATAACGAGCCGACTGTTAGGATTGGCGCCAAAGTTAAAAAGGGCGATATTATATCAACAGGGAATGTCACGCCGCATGACATGCTTCGTTATCGCGGCATGAGAGATGCGCAAAAATTTTTGGTTAATGAAATAAGTAAGATTAATGATTATCAGGTAGACAAAAGGGATGTGGAAACGATAGTCCGTGGTATTACGAATACGACTCGAGTACTTCATCCCGGTTCGAGCGAATATGTTTCAGGGGATATCGCGCCGTTATCAACGGTGGAATATTTTAATAATAACAATCTTAAGGAAGAAGATGTTGAAGATACAACTGGGGACCATTTCGCATTTAATTATTCTGATTTTAAAAAACACCAGAAAATTACTCCTGATATGATTAGGAAATTGCAGAAAGCTGGAATTAAAAGAGTTAAGATATATAAAGACCAGATTAAGCATGAACCATTTTTAACGCCTGCAGGGATCGGTGCGAAAGCTGCAAGTTCAGAGGACTGGATTGCTCGGTTGGCCCATAACCGGATAAGGAAAGTATTGGAAGAAGGAACGACGCAGGGATGGAAGTCTGAGATAACCGAAACGGGACATCCTCTTCCGCAATATATAGCAGGAGTGTATCCTAAATGATAAAAGATCCAAGGGTTTTATTAACATTGGTCGGAATGGGAACCGGTGGGATAAGTGGTGCCCTTGAAGGTAGAATTTTTGCAACAAAGAAATATAAAGAACGTAGAAATAATTATGCATTAAAGGGTGCTTTGGCTGGTGCGCTTTTGGGTGGTGTGATTGGTTTTGATAGTGGGAGAAGAAGGATCGCAAATGCACAATTTTGGAAAAATTTTAAAAGAAATGCGGGAGCCAGATTTTGGGAAGAAGATCCGGATTGGGCTCGTGATTTTTTTAATCATGGCTTTGGCACTAATAGAACCAATTCTCCAACCTTTGGTACTGTAGGAAAGCAATTTGATTCTATATTAAAAAAACAGACAAAAAAAGCTGATGCCGTTAAAATTTTCAAGACTCATGTTATGAAACATCATCCCGATAAAGATGGGGATATAAAAAATATGCAAGATATTAATTCAGTGTGGAACGATTTTAAAAAGTATCATTTTGATAAATTAGCTTATTTTACCAATAAAATTAAAACATTTTATAGGATGTAATTTATGGATTCAATATTAAGACATAGTCTTATTGGCAGTGCAACCGGAGCATTAACCAAATCAATGGCTATAATTTGTGAATTTACGAAAATAGGAAAAATTTTTCATGAAAAATATCCGAGTCTTGATAAAGAAGCCGGATCCGGTAATCTTATTATTGCCTTAACCGCTATCGGTGGTCTTGCGGGTGGTGGGGCAGTTGGTACGTCAAGAGCGCTGTCAGATCTTAATGCTGATCCTCGCTATAAACGAATGCGTGAAGAAAAAAGAGTTGATTATAAAAAAAATCAGTTACTCTCCGGATTTATGGATGGAGCACTAAAGGGTGGGGTAAGTGTACCGGTGGTTGTTAAATTTTTACAAGGTAAAATTTCATGATTGATTTAAAACTCGTCATTGATGAAATCAATTTACAGAAAGATATAATTGATTTTTTAAAAAATAACCCCAATCCAAAAGATGAACAATTACATAAATGGGTTGAAGAAAAGGGATATGATGTCCATAAAGTCGAAACATTAATTTATCGGTTGGCTACCTCGTATATTAATTTTTTAAACGGAGGTCGAGCTGCTGAAAAAGGAATTACCGAAAAGAACGTTGATCCCGAGGAATTGAGAGCCGGTGTTGAAGTTGAAAAAGAACATAGTAACGATCTCATTATTCGTAAAAAAATAGCATTAGATCATATTGCGGAATTTATGCCGAAAAGTTATTATAAACCATTGCTTGGTATGGAAAAGGCCATTAAAAATGGAACAATCTGATTATATTAATTTTACGCCTGTTCCTCGTATTTGTTCGGGATGGGTGACCAGTAAAATCAAGGATTCTGAAATCTGGGAAGTTCAAATTTATGAATCTCCGATCGGAGAGTTTCATAATCCCATTTATTGCCAATTAATATATACTCCAGGCGATGATTATAATATCAAACAAGGGGATTATGTAAAAGTTTTGATTACGTTTTTGTTCGGCGGTCCGCATAATCGTTATACGGATACCGCCCCAGGAACTGCTAATTTTATTCTTGGAACTTTTAATGAAAGTAGTTATACCCATGGTCGTGTTGAAAATCCTAATTCCGAATACAGTGATGATTCCATTAGATTTATAAATAAAAAAAATGGAGCCGGCGTTTGTATTAATGATTATGGCCACGTAACGATAGCCTCTGGCGGATCTATATTTCATACGCTTAAACCGTTTGGTTATGGCGTTGACCAAAATAGCGAGCGTTCGGTGGCGCAAAATCATCAGCGTATCGTAGGGTATAATCCACCGTTTTATTTAACAAGAGAAAATTTTGGATTATATTCCGGATCAGACAGGTTTGATTCCGTAGGTAAGATTTCTGAAAAAGATTTTTATATTAATTATCGAAGATTTGTTCAGGAAACCAGGGATGTCGATAATTGGATATCTACTTGTGAAGGATTTTTTGCGCCATGGGTCGGGGCTAATAATAATTTAACATCAATGACTCGATCGAAAAATACCATTTTTGATAAAATTATTAATCAGGGAAAATCCAGGCTTACCATGGAATGTGGCGAATCTGATAATAATTTTGTTAATATTCGTGTTGATGACGTTAAAATCAATGAACAGGCCATTCCGTCAGGATCGACTCCGGCAACGCTTGGCAATCGATTTAAAGTTATTATTGGGAACAATGGAGCGTTTGATTTATATGCATCCGGAGAAGGGGTTCCTCGATCGAATTTTCATGGTTTTAAAATATCAATAAATAAAGACGGTGAATTATTTATTTTTTCAAAAGGTAAAATAACATTTTCTCATAGTGAAAATGATCTTAAAACAAATTCAATTATACTTGATCCAAAAAATGGTATAGATCTCAAGGCTGTTAATGGTGTCCGGGTTAATGGGCAGGAAGTGATATTGAAAGCGTTTATCGATTGGATGAATAAAAATCAAGCTCAATTATGCCAGGCTACGTCAATGGGCGGTCCGACTCCGATACATCCGTTAGCGTTGCCGGATTTTAATAAAGGGGTTCAAACTTTTGGTGAACAAGGCGGCTTTGCATCTATAGGAAAAGGAAGTCCGGCTTCCGGTATAATTAAAGATGAAGATAATTTTAATAGTGTTTGATGTTTTTTAATTATATTATTACTATGATGATTAAATTTTCCATTTCAGTTTTAGGTAAAGAAATCGAACCTGGAATTGAAAGTTTTATAAAAGCAAACATGACAGCTACAAAAAACGATCATACGAAACCTGAAGACGGCGCTAAAATGCTTGCGCATGCCATTGCATATGGAATAGCGAAAGCGTTCAGTAGTTCAACATTTCAAACAGCGCTTAAAGCTGGAATAGCAACTCCTGGCGGCGGACCCGTCGGTCAGTTAATAGGCGCCGTTCTTACACCACTTACAAAGGAATCGTAAACATGGGTGTTTCAATTCTTGACGCAGTAAAAAAGAGTTTTACTTTCGAAAAGGCGGCTGAATTTCAATTATCAAAGAATACAGCTGATTGGAACGAACAGATACTTAATAAATTTTTGGAAGAGGTTAATTATCTGCCGAAAGAATATAGCGTTGAAATTTCCATGTCAAATATTGATGAAAATAAAGGATATGGTAAAGGAAGTATAATGGTGTGGTATGGAAGCAAGCGTGTAAATTTTCCGATTATTATTAAAGATTATAAATTGAGCCCTTTCGATATTTTCGTGACTAAAGACGGATTCATACCACTTGATATCAATACTTTAAAAAAATATTTATTATCCAATCTTATAGGAACCGTTGAGGATATGGAGCCCGAAATGATGTCTGGCGTTAAGACTCCTGGCGGAATAAGATTAAAGCGCGCCGTATCCATGGATTCGACGGAACCGTATCGTCAACAGCCGAATATTGAAAAAATTTCTGGTCTTGCCTCAAAAGAAGATATGGAGAAATTTGCCCAGAGACTCGTTTACGAACCGGATCTTTCTGAAAATTTTCATGATAATACCGGAGATCTGGTAACTCAATTGGTTGATACCGTTAGAAAAGATTATGAAGTTCCTCGTCATGAACAAAAGGGAATTCTTGATCTTGGACAGGTTATAGATGCGAAAGATGTTATCGCGGTTATCGATAATGAATTATTTGACGTTAACTCTCTTGTTCCAATTAAGTCTCCGTCGGTTTGTGAATTACGAATGTATTCCTACCCGTCTATGGAGGATTTTTTAACCAGTAATATTGAAAAAATTACGGCGGCAAAAAATGGAAAATCCATTGCCGGTATTGTTCTTGATTCAATGGATACGGATTCGTTTGATAATACTTATCATAAGTCATGCCGTGAGGATTTAAAGGAAGAGGAAACTAAAAATCGTTGTGACCAGGTTTTCATATCTTTGGATGGTAAAATAATTTCTCATTTTAATGATTATGATAAAATAGGAATTGGATTTTATGGACTCCCAATGAAGAGTTCGGCCGGTGTGCTTGGAAAAGCGATTAAAATGATATATGAAAATACAACGAATGATTTTTCAACGTTTTCAAAAGATAATTTCAATGACATGGCTGATAAACCTTTTGCTCCAACGCCCGAGGCTTCTAATCAATCAAAAAAATATTTAAATTGTCAATCTGAAGTTTGTGGCGAGGGGGATCTGTATGTTATTTATGGCGCTGGTGATTTGTATCAAGCTATAAAATTTTATGGAAAATATAAACGGGTCCGCGTTGATGGTAATTATTCCTATGTTTCTCCTGATATTGCAATTATACCCAGCGGCGTCGTTTCTATCCAGAAAGTTAATAGTGTTAAAAATGCTTATTATAAAATGCTTGTCGGTAATGCGAGAAATATTTTTCTAATTCCTGAATCTTCCATAATCGTTAATACTAAATTCATGAAATATTTTTCAACAGATAATTTTATGAAACCGGCGAAAACCCTACAGAAAGTGTATCAGGAAGCTGGAATAAATAAAATCGCGGTTTATGTCGGCGAAAAAGGTTATAATATTTCAGGTAAACCGGTTGAATATATTGATAAATATGCGCAATGTCATGGTTTAAATACAAAAGAGGCTATGACTATTTTGCGATTGGTCGGCGTTAAACAAGATCAGGCGACCGGTATTTTAAAAACTGCAATCAATAACGCTTTGATGGATAAGGATCCGGTGACAATATATGGAGTACGTGATGATTATATTAACGATCGCATTACTCCACAGATGGAAAAACTTGCGCGAATCAATGAATTAAAAAAGAAGTATGCTGAATCGCTCAGGGTGGACTTGGTAAAAGAAGCGAGCGTATTAACCAATCCCGACGCCGTTGACGTAATTCTGTCGTTAAATTTTATTAATGAAAATAATTTGAATGATTATGTAAATCAAATTCCTCAGTTGGAAAATGTTAATTCAAAATTAGCTGAACTCCTTGTAGCATCCAGGATGGGTTTATCTGATATGGATGAGGGGGCGCTGAAGAAATCCATCAACGGCCTCTCATCTGTTATTCATGGATTGGAAAATCTTAAACTCTCCGTTCATAATTAAAAAAAAATACGTTACATAAATTATGTAACGTATTTTAAAAACAAAATAGTGCCTTCACTTTACACAACTACGCCATACACCACCAAAACATTACTTTACCTCACTTGCCATCACCAAAACTTCACCGCACACAACATTACCAGTACTGTGCTTTACATTACATTACCATAACGTTACGACACTTCACTATACCAAGGCAGCACTATGCTTCACAACACTACACTATACCAAATCTGCGCTTCACCTCGCCCTTGCGGTACATTACTTTACATCACATTACCAGTACAGTGTAACACTCCACTTCGCTAGACAAAACATTACCTTCACTACACTGTCTTCGCGTTACTTAGCCATACACTATCCTTACATTGCATCACTTTTCCATACTTTACCTTTACAGCTCTTCACCTCTCCTTACTTTACCAATACACAACTGTACTCCACTCCACTCTACCTTTACAATACATCTCTTGACAGCACTTTACTTTTACTTTACACAGAAGCGCTTAACTTTACTTTGCAAAAACAATACTTAACATTGACTCTCGCTTCTTTTCCCAAACAATGCTAGACCATGCAACGCCAAAGCATTACATAACGTATCTATCCTTGCATTACAAGAGCAATGGTTACACTATTACTGGAACCGCTTCAATATCTTCTTTTTTCCTCTCATCATTTTCGCCTAATATTTCATAGGTAAACCTGCCTTTGCCGCTATTTCTCCACTGACCAAGGCCGCTCAATTCTCCAAAATCCAGCCATTCTATTAATGCTGATTTTAAAGACTTGTTTAACAATAAAACCTCAAATTCCAAACTGCTACCGACTGGAATCGTTTCGGAACTTACCAGGGTAATACGTTCTCCTTGTGGTGTTTGTCCACGAAGGGGGCGTTCACAGTGGTTGATCGTGGCGCCTTCAGGAAAAATAAAAAATATTTTTCTTGGAAATACAAATACATTTCCATTGATTATTTTCTTAAATGCTTTCAATTGTGATGATATGCGTTTTGGAGTACGATTGAGCGCTGCGCAGGTATCTTTAAAAAAGCCCTTTAACATATAATCAAAACAAAATGGTTTTCCATTTTCTTTTGGAAAAATTGTAACCGCTTTTTCGATAACGCTTTCTACGCCAATGGATGCCACTTCTTCTTCCATTGATTTGGCGTCTGGGGCTTTTGATGCAATGAATTCTCGATAAATATCTGGGTTATTTGGCGCCGTACCGAGAATTTCTTCAAGAAAAGTAATTCTTATTTGAATACGATAACCAGAAATCATAATAAACCATTTCCTATTTTGTTAAAATGTTATTAATTATCATTGATATATTTTCATCTTTTTTTTTAATTATTAAAGGAGGTATTTGTGGAATGTCAGGCATAAAACGCTGTAATTGGTCTTGTAAAAATGATAAAATTTTATTAGAATTATATGCCTCTATAAGACCATCTATTTCATGAAATTGTTCTGGTGGTGGATAGTTGCGATTATCCGTATTTGCATACCAAAGCATAAAATTAAATAATGGTTTAATTTCATCTTGAAAAATTATAATATCATTTTGACTATTTACATAAAAGACTTTTTCAGTATTAAAAAGTATTCCTGGTATATAAAAAGATAATGTTCCATCATATTCTCCATTCCCGCAAGCCATGTGTAGATAATTTAGAGCATTATCACGACAGAATGATTTTACATTTGCGCATTCTCCATAGTTTGCTGTCCCCGTAATTATTAACGATTTTAAAGATTTACGAATATTTTTTCCCCAATCATCACCGCCTGTAATATCATAAATATCATCATTAATTGCTATTATTAATTCATCAATTAATTCTTCTTTCAGAATTCCCCCAATTTCAATAGTTATTCTAATCGGTTCGCTCATTTTTTATGTTCCTTAAGAATTGCTTCAAGCAATATGAGATAATTAATAGCATCTCCTATTTTTTCATCAATTATTACCGGATCCGTTTTATAGCAACTATCTACTATATCCAATATTGAAACCATGTGTTTTACAAACATCCCAACTAGGGCTTTTTCCGGAGTTGTATTTAATATCGATGCAGCGCGTTTGAAATTATGTAAACGATCGCATTCCGTAGCATATTCTTTTTCTTTAATTGAAAGAATCGATTTAATTGAATTTATTCTGTACTCAACAATAACATTAAAATCTTTTGATTCCACCCGGATCTCCTAACCCTACAAAATCTGTAGATTTTTCTTTTATAAATGTTTTAAGTAAATTTTCAAGTTTTTCTTTTGTTAATCCTCTTCTAATACAGCATATAATACCACCATTTTGCAGGTGTTTTATTATTTCATAATCATCTCCGCTTCCGGAAATTTTATATCGTTTATAGCCGAAGTGTTCTAATTGATGATTGTTGAATTTGCTGATAAGTTCTTTCATAATAATTCCTTAAAAAATATAGTGCATACCACATGGGAAGTGGTATGCGCCCAAAAATAGTGAACTGAACTGTCTGAGTCGGGGTAGCCAGTTCGATAGATGCTCTGGTCTTCTCGCCCAGAAGACCAGAGTAAAACTATCTCATCCTTTTCTTATGGCGATGCACCATAAGTGAAGGGGGTGACAAAACCCTCTTCAAACTTTCGCTATTTTAAAACTTTTATTAAAATCCACCATAACCATTTTGTGGAAACTAATAGTTCTAATAATTCATTTTCACTCCTCAACACCCAAGACCTCCTGGAAAAATGTTATTAAAAACATTTCCAGTTAAACCTGTCGGGCAAGGCGATCAACATATTGATTATATTTATTATCGCCATGCCCTTTGATCCACTGGAAACAAAGATTGGTAAACCTCGGGTGTAGTTCTTCCAACCGTTTCCATAGATCCGCATTAAGCACAGGTTTGTTATTCGTGCGTCTCCAATTATTCTTTTTCCAGTCTTGGACATAATCCCAATTCTCTACGACATATCGGGAATCGGTTTTAATTATGATTTTTGTATCTTTTTCAGGCAACAAATATTCTAATGCAGAAATTACTGCCATTAATTCCATTCTATTATTTGTCGTATTTGTTGCCTTGATAACATTTTCTTTGATTATTTTTTCATTTTGTACAACGATAAAGGCGTATGAACCCGCACAATTATCTATTTTTTTATTACCAATACATGATCCATCGGCATAAACGGTATAATTATTCATCCTTTGGTTCCCAGCCTTTCTCTTTACCGAAAGAGGCAAGCTGGTTATAATATTTTTTTCCTTTTGACCTGTCTACCGACATTATATATGAGGCATATCCTTTAGCGCTCCTGTATTCTTTTCTGGTTGTCGTATCTTTTCTTTTTACCGTTATATGATGTACTTTTGCCCGGAATTTTTTTAAAAGACGTCTCTGAATTGAAAGTTTTTCATTTACGACGATTCCGCATACCTTCAGCCTTCCGGTGCGTTGTTTCCATGTTGTCTTCTTTTTATTCGGTTTAAATCCGAATGCCCACAATTCTTTATAAATAAAAGACTGGGCAGCTTTTTTTAATTCATCTTTTATCATTGTTTTGCTGCTTATACATAAATCATCGGCGTATCTTGTGTAATTAATTCCAAGCGGTTGAAGTTTTTCTGTTAATGCTTTATCCAATCCGCGCAATACTATATTAGCGACAATCGGAGAAGTGGGGAAACCTTGGGCGGTAAAACCTTCATAAGTACATAGTTTTATCACCCTTGTAAAAAGTGATATATACCCACTTTCTTTATAATAATCGGCACTAAACACTGCCAGGATTTCATTACACATATATTTATAATCTTTGAGTTTATTATGATAAAGAGATGGATTACATTCTCCGGTTACCATTCTGTCATAATATTTACAAAATTTACAAATGTTTTTATTTCCAAATAAAACATTTTTAAAATGATTTTCGGATATAGAATCAAAAAAACTTTTTATATCAATTATTCCGAGGGATTTTGCACCTACATGGATAGTTGCATTTGTAACAATCCCTCGTTTATTGATAAAACCATGGGCAGCGTCGTGTTGTTTATATTTCTTAAAGAACTTCCAATACAGACACCTTTGAGTATATTTTAAGTCCTTTGAAGGCGCGAGCACAATTCTTTTTGACCCGTCTTTTTTCGGTATTGCTATACGGTTAATGTGATTATCCATATTTTGAATTATCTCATCAACTTCTTCGCATGGCTTACTGAAAAAATAATCGAGTTTAAAGTTTGAGTTCGGCGTCACTTCCATTCACGACCTCCTCGTCATTTTTTATTACCACTTTTTCTCTCGCATCATCGATGGTTTTGCAGGAACCTTCTTTTACCAATTCCTGCGCCTCTATCTCGATCTTGTCTGTCGGATCGACAGCGTATTTTTCCATCTCACCGTCCTCATTGATTAATAATTTAAGGAATTCGGAAATAAAATCTTCCGCATTTGATTCCATAAGAGTGCAGCCGCCTACATTTTGATGTCCGCCTCCGATAAGCGGTATCTTACTTTCTGACATAAATTTTCCTATGTTAATGGTATTTTCGCTTCTGGAGAATGGATTAAATCCTATTTCAACCTGACATTTTCCATTACCTGTAGGAACTTGTCTAATCATATAATCAAGATTTTTTCTAACATAGAATTCAGAATATTGCGGATATTCGTTATTTCTTATCAGATGAGTTACGGCAATTACACCCTCATGTATGCACATGAAATTTTTAATATTTTCACAACCCTCCTGATCTTTATCGATCATTTCCTGAACATTAACATCAAGAATGTCAATCGTATCCTGAAAATTAAGGTTGGTTGCCGCAAGGACTTCCGCTATACGACAATAAATCATATCATGTGGAAAGGTATTTTTGATAAATCGATTTAAAGTCATAGCCGGATCATCCGATTCAAAAATATATTCCACTGATGGATATTTACATCCATCAATCATATTTATCATACAAGCAGATGGGTGTGCTGGAGAAATAATTGCAAATGCAGATGGAGAATTTGTTTTATTAATAAAGCGCTTATTCGGTTCTTTTGGTGCGATTTCGCTATAGTGATGGTCTATCCATATATGTGCCCGTTTATGATATTGATAATCGAGAACTATTATAATATCATCTTTAGGGAACTTGTCCACCATTCTCTCGAATTTTTCCCCTCTTATTTGTGTCTTTACCGGATGAAGAATATATTTGTCATTCTTACCCAGCATGTTTAAAAAAATTGCTGCGCAGCTTATTCCATCAAGATCATTATGGAATATTATACGATTGGTATTGCGAAAGTCCATGAAGATCCCTTCATTGAGGTAATTGATAATAAATCCATTTCACTATAATTATTACAGAAAAAAAAATAAATTAACGATCGGTTTTGATTCGTTCGTCTTTTAATGAGGACAGGCGTTTGGTTTGTTGTGTAACTTGTTCTGCAGATATGAGTTTTGTACGACTAGCAATTGGTTGAAGTCCATGTTTTTCTCTTGCTAATGGGATGGTATGGCTTAAAGGATTATGTGTAATAGCGCTACGCGACATTCTCGACGTAGCGCCTCCAAGGAGAACTGCAACTTTAACAAGTTGCATTTTATTTAGACGCATCATGCGGTTCTGTTGCTTTATGAATTCCATAACCAAGACCGGCTCCACCGACCCCAAGGCCATAGCCGATATTTTTTATCTGTTGAGACATATTGGGTTTTAGGGGAGGAGGCGGCGGGGTTTTCTTGAATATTCTTCCAAATCCTTTTAATGATTTTGAAATATATAATCCCACACTGGCTGTTTTGTTCATTCTTGCGTATCTGATTACGTCTTTAATTTTTTCTTTATGTTTTTGGGGTATTAGTTTTCCAACGCCAAATCCCCCCGTTACACCGACGACGCCTGATAGAATATTAAGAGCGGGCTGAGCTTTTTCTTCCGCTATTTTTCTGTTTTTTACAAGTCTTTCCCTTATTCGATCAAGCACACGCTCTCTCTCCCCCATGTTTTCGTCTTTATATTTTAGCGTTCCCCTGTGTGTCTGCAGTTTAGATTTTCTTAAAGCCGCGTATCCTTCCAATATTCTTAATTTTTTTGTACGACCAAGGGCTTTAAATGAATCAACGACTCCGCCGATTAAAGATGCTGTTTTTCCGGCTTCATATGCCTGTTGAGCGATTTCAGTATTTTCCTGTTGATTGTAAGCATTGAATGCATTTGCCAATTCCTGGTTTTTCAAACGTTGATGCAAGCGTCCGCCGAGATACCCTGTAGGTATAGCGGCCCCGGCAACGGCAAGCGCTTTAAGAATTGATTTTCCTTTAATTGCAGCGCCCTTATCCATCATTCCTTGATTGTAAAACTCATTAGCGATTTCCTGGTTTTCGGCTTGATTGTATGTGTTAAGAGCTTTGCCGAATGATTTTGCTTCATGGATTCTGCCGGTAAGATATCCGGAGCCCGTGGAACCAATGCCAAGGCTTCCATATAATATCGCTTTTTTTAGTTTTTGTGCCGCGGTAGAGACGGTCTTTTCAGCGGCCTTTGCTCCAAATATTGCTGTTTTTTGCATAAGATTCTCCTTTTCAATGTATATTTATAATATAATATAAAGGAAGATATGATACCTTATAAAAAATTTATTATTACTTTATTGTTCTTCGCCAAAGACGTAAAATACATTTTGGAAAAGATTTCGTCTTTTAATTATTATGTTGAAAGTCAATGGATTATTGATGTTTTTCAAGAGATAAAAACAATTCTTCCCCCGAATATTGTTGAGCTTCTTGATGCCAAACAGGTATTGGATGATAAACATATCGATTGGTTGAAGCAATTGGATATTTATGAATTATATGATTATATTCTTAAAAAAGAAAAATCCGAATATTATAAATGGGGAAATGATTGTATGTGGGTTATTAATAATAATGATGTTATGATACTCATGAATATTTTATTATTTAACAATGAGCCGTTTGATTCTATTTCTGATATCATTCAATTTAGATTTAAAAAGAAACTCGGAATTGAAATGATTGCAATATATAAAAAAATGTTTTGGGAATGTGACAATATGAACGCTAAAGATGCATTCTTATATTGTATTCCATTCAGAGACAGTTCGCTTATTATCCGTGAATTCATGGACGGGAATACTGAAATAGAAATAAATAGCGCTTCCCATAACGGTTGTAATTCTTCTGTTGTTTTTCATGATATTAATTACATCAAATGGAAAATCGGTTATAAAAAAATAAAAGCCATTAATACTAAAGATTTTCTTGATCAGGTGAAAACGGATAGTATGTATAAATATTATGAAATCATGAGTATGAATCGTCATGCTACGGTTGAAGAGGAAGAAATTTCAAGCGATCAATTTGGAACGACGAATACCACAAGAAGTAAATATGAAAACGTTGAAGAGTCCAAGGCCCGTCTTGCAAAAAAATGGATCGAACTTTATCTGAAAGCTGAAGAAAAAAGCCCGACAGGAATAAACGAAAACGATGAGTTTTTTGATAAAATGAATCAGGTATCTTTACAATTTGACGATTGTAAAGAAACGATTACTACGATTGATAATAAATTACTTCAGGATATTAAGGGTGATCTTTGATACTTAAACCAATAGATTTTGTTGCGAATATATTTTATTTAAACGGCGTACCGATACGATTTCCAAAAGAATCGATGCGTCATCTTTATACTATTTATAATTCCAATTCCAGAGCAAAACTTTTTAAATTTGCGAGGCAAACCCATAAATCGACAACAATAGCCTGTGAGCTTACTTATCCTTGCGTTAAATATCCTAGTTTTCATTCATTGTATGTAGCCCCGACAGGTACTCAGGTATCCGTTTTTTCAACGGATAAACTTGATTCGTGCATGCGTGGGTCGGTTATTATTCAGACATATTATACAGACTCAAAAACCAAGGATCAGATTTTTTATAAAGAATTTTCCAATCAATCAAAAATTTATTTACGCTCCGCATTTTATTCCGCGGATTCAATTCGCGGACCTTCGACGGATAAGATTTGTATTGACGAGGTTCAGGATATCGTTAGCGATCATATACCGGTTATCGAACAAAGCATGTCTCATAGCATGGCTCATTGGGAATCGTTAAAAGACGTATATCCGAACATTCCGCCCCATTTATTCAATTCGAAAATATATGCAGGCACCCCCAAAACCGTTGAAAATACGTTGGAAAAATTATGGAGCGTATCGACGCAATGTGAATGGATTGTTAAATGTCAACATTGTAATAGGTATAATTATATTAATGAGAATAATGTCGGCGATATTTGTCTTATATGTAATAAATGCGGAAAACCGATTTATTATGAATTTGGAAATTGGGTATCGATAAATTCAACCGGCATTATCGATGGGTACAGAATGCCGCAAATTGTTCTGAATTGGATCAATAATCGAAATAACCCTGATGCATGGAAGATTAATGTAATTAATACAAGAAAAGTTTATTCCTCGGAAAGATTTTTCAACGAAATTCTGGCGCTTCCATATGCTTCGGCGAAACATCCGATAGGAATCCTTGATTTAAAAGCATGTTGTGAAGACTACGATATGTCTCCTGAAGAATTAAAACGAGAACTCGAGGGAATTCCATTATGCGCCGGAATAGATTGGGGAAAGGGAGACACCGCTTCAGGAACATCTTATTCGGTTTTAACGATTGGTGGTTATATAAAAAACAAACATCGCACTATTTTTATTAAAAAATATGAAGGTAGAATGTCCGACGCTGTTCTGCAACTCGAGGATATGTTACGGATTATCATTCGTTTAAAATGCGTTCTCACCATAGCAGACACCGGAGATGGAAGGACGTCGAACGCTATAATGGTCAATAAACTCAGCGCGAATCGTTTCGCTGAAATTTATGAACATGGCACCATATCTCAAAAAATAAAATGGAATGGTGATAAGGGTCATTATATTATGAATAGAACGCGGATGATGACTGATATTATCATGGAAATTAAAAGGTGCCAGGTGGCTTTTTTTAAATATGAACAGTTTGAAAAATATACTCCTGACTTTACCGGAATTTATATTCATTATAGCGAACGAACCAGGATGACAATTTATGATCATAATGTTCCGGATGATTGTTTCCATTCATATATGTTTTCAAGAATAGCAAGTATGATAATAAGGGGAGAATTATCACAATACCTTAATGCGGGGAAATAATTATTTGTGTTTTATAATATAAATAATGAAAATTTACCGATTAAAAATTTGTATAAAAATCAAACTTGTTTTCTTATTTTAAGCGGACCTAGTTTGATTAATTTTGATCTTAACAAATTGCAACAATCAGGAATTATAACATTTGGCGTTAATAATTCACCTAAAATATTTCGCCCCGATTTGTGGACGTCCGGTGATAGTGTTCAGCATTTTATGATTTCTATTTATAAAGATCCCAAGATAAAAAAATTTATTACTTATGCCAAAAGAAATGATCATCTTTTTGATAATATTAAATGGGAAGTATCTGATTTAAAGGTTGCGGATTGTCCTAATGTTGTGTATTATGTTTTGGATGATAATTTTACCCCTGAAACATATTTGAAAAATGATACTGTGAGTTGGGGCAGAAGCAGAGAAGGCGGTGGATGTCGAAGCGTTATGCTTGCAGCGGTTAGAATAATTTATGAACTTGGTTTTAGAAAATTATTTATTCTTGGCGCTGATTTTAAAATGACGGATGATAAAAAATATGCATTTAAACAGGATAGATCAAAGGGATCAATGCATTCAAATAATAATGCATATAAAAAATTAAACGAAAGATTTAATGCTTTACGGCCAATATTTGAAAAAAATAATTTTTATATTTTCAATTGTTATAAAGATTCGGGATTAAAATCTTTTGATTATGTTCCTTTTGAAAGTGCGGTTAAAATAGCATTAAATAATTTTCCAAATATAATTTCCGAGCTTACTGATGGCATGTATGACAGGGAAGCAAAATTAAGAGAAATCGAAAAAAAGAAAACGCATGGTATTATTTATTATAATGTTGGAAAATCATATCTTGTCAGATTATCCGTTAGTTTATCCAGCTTAAGAAAAGTATATGACGGATCGGTGATTATTTTATGCGATTCCGAATCGGTCGATACATGTAAACAAATTGGAGAAAAATATAAAACACAGGTTAAAGAAATAGATTTTACAAAGGAAAATAGAAATTTTAAACTATTTAATAAAACATTATTGCATAAACACACGCCCTTTGAATCGAATATATTTATTGATGCGGACACCATTGTTTTAAAAGATACAATAGGTAAAATATTTAAGCAGGTTGATTCGAATGAATTTGTAGTAACTCAATTCGCGGATTGGACGCCTAAAACATCGATAATATCAAAAAGGATTGAACAATGGAAAGATATTGTATCCATAAATAAAGCCATTGAATATCCTGTTGCAATTAATACTGGCGTGTTTGGATTTAAAAAGGATAGTAAATTAATGCAGGATTGGTACAACCTGGCGATAAAGGGAGAATCATTTTTCATACCGGATGAAATTTCTTGTCAGATAATGTTGCCTGATTATAAACATTCCGTTATGGGCGCATCATTTAATACATCCTGTAAATATGGTAAATTGGGTTTGAGAACCGCAATAATACATTATCATGGTAATAAGCATTGTCGAATAGAAAATAATAATTATTTACATAATTCAAATTTATGGTATAAAGAGTTTGACCAGATAAGAGACTTATCTTTTATTAAAGATAATATTATTCATGATAATAAATTGACTGAAAATTTAATTGTACATGACAATATCAGGGAGCAAAAATAAATGAAAGGACATCATATTGATATTGTTGAAAATATTGCGAAGGGTATACATAAAACAATTAAAAATCCAAGATATCTTGAATTAGGTATATGGAAAGCAGGGTGTTTTAATCGTGTGGCTCCATATTTTGCTGAATCTGTTGCAATAGATATAAAATTGACGGCAAAGGATTATATTAACGTAAAATGTGAATATTATTGTGTTATGACAGATGAATATTTTAAAAATATTTATGATGGAAAACAATTTAATATGATTTTTATTGACGCTAACCATAATCTTGAATTTGTTAAAAAAGACTTTATAAATTCATATTCAGCGACAACGGATAATGGAATAATTATTTTGCACGATACATATCCATCAAATGTAGAAGAATTTAAAGGATGTAAAGATGCATATAAATTGCCTGATTATATAAAAGAAAATAAAAATTTACAAGGTGAATTGGTAACGCTGCCATTTTTTTATGGCATAACAATTTTTAGAAAATGTAAGAAGCAATTATTATGGATTTAGATTTTACAATAACGACAGCGGTTACTCCTGATTATCTCGATAAGATGATTTGGGCATTGCCGACATGGCCATTTAAACCACAATTTGCCGGTAAACCTATCGTTGTATTTCATCATGGATTTGAAAGTGATGATTCTAAAAAATTACAGTTTATAAAAAAACATTTTCCAATGTGGACTTTTGTAAATTGGAGAATGCCCGAATACGATAATATTAGAGAATTAATATTGTCTGCCTTTGTGTTAGGAATAGAAGAATTTATAAAAACGCCTTATTTTGTTAAAATAGATTGTGAAACACATTTCACTAATAATAAAGATGTATTCGATGAAAATGATTTAAAATATGATTTAGTCAGCCATAAATGGGGTTATACAAAACCAGGTTGGTGGATAGATAAACTTGAAGGATTGCCGATAGATACCAATAAATTAAAACTTGAACATGACAGAATAATAAGTTTTATCTGTCTGCATAAAACTGAATTTGTAATCAATGTCGCCAAACAGTATGGTAAAAGATTACCCATACCAAGTCATGATACATTATTATGGTGGCATGCAAATAAACATGGTACATGGTTGAGTAAAAATTTTAAAAAATTAGGCGTTGATAATCAATCTAAATGGAGAAATATTAGAGAAAATATTTGTATATCTGAGTCAAGAAATAATCTTTATTATAATGAAGTATTATTAAATAAAGTGCAGTTAGAAATTACAACAGATTGTAATTTAAAATGCTATAACTGTGATCGCGCCTGTGGGATTGCGCCTAGTAAGGAAGGGATGGGTATTGAACAGATATGGAAATTTGTTGATGAATCTTTATCACAAAAAAAACGATGGCATAGGATAGACATTCTTGGTGGAGAACCTACTATGTATCTTCATCAGGATCAATTATGGACATTTATAAAATTATACCATGACAAATATCCAAGAACCAGGATTAGATTCTCAACTAATGGATTACAAAAATTTAAAGTTCCTGAATGGGTTAGCGTAAGAAATTCGGTTAAAAAACATAGATTACAGGACGATCATGTGGCAATAAATTCTGCTCCTATAGACAATGGTGAAACTGATATTAAATGCTGTTCCATACCTTGGCGATGTGGTATGGCGTTGACTAAATATGGGTATTTTTTATGTGGCGCCGGCGCCTCTATAGCACGAGTATTTGGATTAGATATAGGAATAAAGTATTTGAGAGACGTTAATTCAGGGATTTTATTAAAACAAATGGATCAACTTTGTAAATTATGCGGACATAGTATGGTTGCATCAAAACATATACCTATAGAACAGGAAATAAGCCAATCGTGGCAAACCGCAATAAAAATTTATAAAGATAAGGTGTTAAGTGAAAAAGAGATGAGCCGCAATCCACAGCCTTTTAATGCCGATGGTTAGGCTTGTAAAATTTTTGTTGTTGACAATCTTATCGACAGGATATATATTATCAACATGGAATATCAAAGAGACGAACACCGAATACACTTGATGGTTTTCCATCTTGTGTGGATTCCCAAGAGACGAAAGCCGATTTTAGTAGGCAATATTGCGGATGATTGTCGAAAACTTATAGCACAGAAATGTAAAGACAAGGGATGGGAAATATTAAAATTAGCGATACGTCCAGATCACGTTCATTTATTTGTGCGTGGATGGCCGACAACCGCCGCACACGAAATCGTCAAAGAGTGCAAGGGGGTGACTTCTCACGAATTGAGAATAAAATATCCGATTTTGAGAAGACTCCCTTCGCTTTGGACGCGGAGTTATTTTGCCGCTACTGCGGGTAACGTATCTGCGGAAACAATTCAACGGTACATCGACAAACAATTGTGATTACATCCACCTTAAAACTTCGTCTTAACAAAAAGCAAGAGGGTATGCTTAATGGTTGGCTATTAAACCTTACTGCTATTTATAATTTTGGTTTACGCAAGATAGAACTTAATGCTCAAAACAAGATTTACTTTTCTGCTTTTGATTTTATAAATCTGCTTGCGGATCACGGAAAAAAATTAGATATTCCTTCCCACACTATTCAGGGAGTTTTGTCTCAGGTCTATACGGCGTGGCAGCGGTGTTTTAAGAAGATCGGCGGGAAACCGCGTCTTAAGGGCTTGCGAAACAAATTAAATTCCATATCCTTTCCCGACCGCATTCACCCACCTAAAGAAAACCATATCAGCATTCCCGGCATAGGGAGGGTGCGTTATCACAAGCAGGAATTGCCTAAAGGAATTATTAAAAATGGTCGCATAATCAAGCGTGCGTCAGGTTGGTACCTATGCCTTTTCATCGACTCGCAACGAGAACCAATTGTTTGCACCGGCAACGGTCAGGTAGGAATTGACCCCGGCTTCAAGAACCTGCTAACCCTGTCCACCGGGGAAAAGATAGCGCATCCACGAGAACTGGAAGCAACAGAAAAACGCCTTGGGCAAGCGCAGCGAGGCCATGACAAACAACTTGCGGCCCGTCTTTTAGAGCATAGGGCAAATCAGGTTAAAGACAGAAACCATAAATTATCTTTGCGTCTTGTCAAGGAAAATGTTCTTATTGCTTTTAGTGCGGATAATATCAAGGGCATTGCAAAAAAATTCGGTAAATCGGTATCCAGTTCAGGACATAATCAGTTAAGAAAAATGCTTTCGTACAAAAGCAATTCGTGCGGTCGAAAGTATATAGAAATCCCGTCAAAGAATTCCACGAGGATGTGCTCGGCTTGCGGCTCCTTGTCTGGGCCAAGTGGTCTCGCACAACTTTCGGTAAGGCTTTGGAATTGTGCTTGTGGCGCACAAAACGACAGAGACATAAATTCTGCCGTTAATGTTCTAAATGCTGCGGTCGGAGCGATCGTCGAGGTGCCACATGCAGCAGCATGATGGCAGTCAGGAATCTGCGGGGATTTATCCCCGGCAAAGGCTCAATATTGAGTTTATATGTGTATGTTATAATTTTCAGCGTCGATTGGCGTGGTTTTTATCATCATTGGTGCAACAGATATATAAACCTGATATTACTATCAATCTTGCATATATAAGAAATAATGGCAATCCATGTACAGAAGAATTGATTGAATTTTATAAAAAGGACGGTATTAATTTCAGGCCGATAGGATTTGATAATTTAGAAGATATAGCATATAGAGGCGCGCTGAGAAATGCACAGATAGCGGTAAGTCGTTCCGATTGGTTATATTTTTATGATTGTGATCAAGTTTTAGCGCCTGATTATTTTGATAAATGGAAAAATATTTTAACTGATAAGGATTATATTTTTCATGAAAAATTAAAATTATTTGCTGATCCAAAAGAAACACAGATATTAATAGATAGTACTGGAAAATGGATAACAGACGCCTATCAAAAAGCGAATGCCATTGAAAAAATAAATTTGAATACAAGAAACGTGGCCGGCGGCGGCGGCATGATGGTCAGAAGGGAATTGGTTTATAAAACAACAGGGGGATTGTATAGTAATTCTTATAAAAGAAAAGATCGTCATTTTTATAAACAAAAAACGTTGAGTGATCCTATTTTTAAAGCAAAATTTAAAATAGAAGGACATTCGGTTTCACCGATAATCCATCTTGGCCATTGCAGATGGGCGGATTATAAATTAGGAAAAACAATACAACAATGAAAATTAATTATAACAGTAGACAAATTTTATTTAATGAATTAAAAGGCGACAATTATGGCATTAAAGGCGTGCCACAGGATTATATTAAATATATGCTTGACATAGGCGCAGCGTATGGTTTAATATCAATTATGGCAAGATTATTACATCCAGAAATGAAAATATGCGCAATTGAGCCACATCCGGAAACATATAAAGATTTGATTGTTAATTGTGAAAGGTTAAAAATTGAAACAATTAATTGTGCTTTTGGCAATGGGGATTTATTTTATTTAGAAAAAGAACGTAAAATGAAACTATGTAATTCATTCGCTTCTGAAACAAAGGATACGATATCCATTCAAAGCTATACATTATCCGATTTAGTTAAAATGAATAAATATGATTCTTCCGATATGATGATTAAAATGGATTGTGAAAGCGCAGAATGGTATATGGTAGGAAATAAAAAAGATGAGGAAATAATTAAAAAATGCAAATTAATGTCGATAGAAATACATGATAAAAGTAAAAATAATCCAATTGATAAATTTTATTCATGGATTATAGGGTTGGTTGGAATAACGCATAAAATAACAATAAATAAACTTACAGAAAATTTAGGACTAGTAAAAATATGGCAAGGATTTTAATTACTAAAAAGATAGGGGTGTAGTTATGGCCTATTCAAATGCAATTTTTCGAACCGATTACGTAAACGGTAGTAATGCCCCCAGAACTGCGCTTACTTCTGTCACTGTTACAAATAATGGCGGTATTATCAGGTGTACAAAGGTGGCGCATGGATTAGTAACAGGAGCAGTTGTAACGGCATCCATATTTACTACACCGGCGTATAATACCACACACATTATCAATCGAATCGACAATGATATATTTGAGTTATTTTCTTCACGCGCTACGGGAACAATTACAATTACTGGTACTCCGGTTGCTGATGAGACGTTTGTTGTAGGTGCACAAACATTTACATTTAAAGCCAGCAGAGCATCCGCGGGGCAGGTTACTATCAGTTCTGATAACGTGCAACAGGCAAAGAATATATGTACGGCTATTATGACAGATATTCCTACTTCAGTTATTGCGTTTGTTGGTACAAGATTGCAACCGTCAAATCAGTATTCAGTAACGATAGACAATTTGAATGCTGGCACGACAGGTAATTCAACCGTGCTTACCGCGGCAGCGACTGGAATTGCGGTTAGCGGATCAGGTACACTGGCGGGTGGCGCTCAGGTAGCATACTCCGCAAATGACTCCGGCACGATTACGCCGTTCGGCGGCAGTTCCTGGGCGGATGCGTGGCAGGATATTACCAGTGGAGCAACCGCAGATCGCATCGCTCCGGGAGACGTGATTTGGGAAGCGAAATCTCCAGACCCGATAGGATGCGCGTCTGCTCAGTTTACGGATTTATCAAAAACCGTAACTTTGCAGGCGTTAACAAGTTGTTCGTTCGCAGATAATGGCAGTGGTGGAGTTAGAGTAACTAAGGCTAATCACAATATTTACAATACCGCTGTTGTGACGGTAACTCTTTCTACTAACTATAACGGTGACTGGGCGACTACCTGGATTGACGCAAATAATTTTGACCTTGTTGGCGCGTCATATGTGGCAGACCGGTCAGGTACGGTCACCCCGAAATTCACACTTGCTGTTGATATGTGTGAAACTGCATGGACAGGCGTTAATAGTGGTGTGGTTGCAAGAACAGCAGTTGCGACCGATGGAAAAGAAGGTTCATACTGCATGCAGATAACCGCGCCCGCGAGTCCGGCAACAACCACGTTGTATGCGTATTATGCTATATCTTCAACCGATTATTCTAAATACGATAAACTTACCTTCTTCCTCAAAAACGAGGTGGCGCTCGCTGCGGGTAATTGGAGAATATGTTTGTGTTCAGACAATGCAGGAGCAACTCCGGTGGATACTTTTGAAATACCCGCAATAGCGTCGCTAGGTAGATGGGTGGCTTTAGCTATAGCCAGAACTGGCGGAGGAAAGTGCGGGAATGCAATACAGTCAATTGCATTATATTCTTCGACAGTTGCACCAACGGCAAGCAAATATGTTCGCGTGGACTGTTTCAATTGTGCCACTACGATTGGACTCAATCAGCAATCTCTTATATCAAAATCATCACTGGCTAATGGAACATATGCCTCTGAGATGTGGTTTGCTTTACAGAGTATAAATGGAAATACCCTGTTGGTAGATATGGATAGTAACGCACTGGCTACTGCTGGCCGAGGGTATGGTGGAACTACTGAAATTGCTGCTTGCTATTTAAGAGAGACAACAAAAACGTCTCTAGTAGCAGCTTCATCGACTGTTGTTCAAGAAATACAGGATAGTGGAACTGTCGCTGGCGGAAATATAGTATTTCTCGGTGGATTCAATACGGCAACCAGCATACAGGATGGTTGCACAATTTTTGACGGATTGAATGGTTGGGGTTATGGGTTACAATTTTCGGGAAAGTCTTTCGTTACTTCATTTCATCTTAATTTTTTTAGATATTACTATGGGATTTTTACAACAGGCGCGACTACTATGTGCAGTATTTTAGCGGAAGGTGGAAATTGCAATACTGCTTTAATTTTCACACTATATAAATGCTACTTCCCATATTTAAAAGCAAATTCATGCGGTTTATATTCGTTAGGGATAAGTATCTCCAATGCCTACCTGAATATCATTGATTATTTAGTTAGCAACAACACTGTCACCAGCGGATTGTATTTTACAAGTGGATCAAATTTTAATATTATAAAAAATGCAATAATTATGAATAATTATGTATCAATCACTACCGCGGTAGCCAATAATAATTTTATATACAATTTAGTCACAAGTGGAAATAAGTCAGGTATTTCTCCCGGATCGGGAAATAACTATTTAAACAATCCTACTATCGGTGAAAGTCCGAAAATACAAGCATCAACATTGTATTTGGATTATAAAATATTTGTAACTAAATACGCTGGTGACACAAATGATAACCGGGTTTATGGAGACGGGTTTTATGCTATCTCCCAGGCAACTATTAGGCATACGGCATCCGGACTCGCTGATCAGGCTTTTATTAACCTGACACATAGGACCTCGGCTTATAAGGCAAAGTTAAAAATCATGCCGGTTGTTTTTTGTATAACTCCAAACAAAGCAATTACGTGCTCCGTTTATATTAAAAAATCCCACGGCACTGACATTGAGGCTTCGTTATTCTGTCAAGGCGGACAGATTTTAGGCGTGGCTTCAGACGTTGAATCTACAGCAGTTGGTAATGATACCGATTGGGTTAAAAAATCAATTACATTTACTCCGACTGAAGTTGGAGGAGTTGAGATATATGGCCTCATCTGGTGGCTGGCTAATGCCGCAGATGAGAATGTCGTTTTTGACGATGCAGAGTGTACACAAGCAACATAAGGGAAAAATATGAATTTTAGCAGACTTATAACGAAGTATATCAGAAGTAAAGAAATCGAAGTTCATGTAGGACTTGATGATGACAGTTCGATATTCTTGTCATTTAATCATGATCCTACTTTGCTGGAAGTGCAAAATGCAACAGCTTCCTATTGTGCGAACTATGCAGCGGATCATCAATACGACTCCACCGCAAAAGCAGAAATTGATCTGCTTGAACACAGGAAACTACTCAAGGATTTGATCATTTATATTAAAGCCAGGCCGTCCCTTACCTTGACGCAATGGAACACGATGCTTGGTACGCGCCTGTGGTGGGAAGCTGCCATAGCAAGATATTTCGTTTATTCTCTTGCGATATTTCTGGCTCGGAATAATGGGATATCGCTTGAAAATAAGATGGAAACCACTGTATTGGGACGCTTAAGGGATTGGATTGTCAATACGTCCATACAGGTAATTCAAAAAACAGTAACAGGGAATCCGAATAACGGGGATTAAATGCCACTGCCAACCAGATCAGAATTACTTACTTTAGATTATTACTTTAGGGGTGAATCCTTTGTAATGATTCCGGCAGGTGCATCCGACTACCTGATGGGACTGGATTACTATTGGCGAGGAGAGCCGTTTTGTATTCCGTTGACGGCAGAGGGTGGTTCCCCAAGCAGTGCCTCAAGCCAATCAACAGCCAGTAGTGCGTCAAGCCAGTCTTCAGTATCGCCAAGCAGTGCATCAAGTGAATCGAGTCTATCTTCAGTATCGCCAAGCAGTGCATCAAGTGAATCGAGTCTATCTTCAGTATCGCCAAGCAGTGCATCAAGTGAATCTTCAGTATCGCCAAGCAGTGCATCAAGTGAATCGAGTCTGTCTTCAGTATCGCCAAGCAGTGCATCAAGTGAATCTTCAGTATCGCCAAGCAGTGCATCAAGTGAATCTTCAGTATCGCCAAGCAGTGCATCAAGTGAATCGAGTCTATCTTCAGTATCGCCAAGCAGTGCTAGTAGTCCCAGTAGTCCATCAAGCCAATCAACAGCTAGTAGTGAATCAAGTGAATCAAGCCCGTCTTCGATAAGCCCCAGTTCACAAAGCAGTCCTTCACTAAGTTCTATGAGCAGCCCGTCATCTGCAAGTGCAACAAGTCAAAGTAGTAAATCAAGTGCCTCATCGGTATCGCCGAGTAGTTTATCATCACAATCGACACAAAGTAGTCTGAGTAGTGAATCAAGCTTATCTTCAGTATCACCAAGTAGTCAAAGTAGCTTATCTTCGGTATCGCCAAGCAGTGAATCAAGCCCATCTTCGGTATCGCCTAGCAGCGCATCAAGTGAATCAAGTCTATCATCGGCAAGTTCAAGCAGCGCTTCTAGTCCTAGCAGTCCATCAAGTCAATCAACAGCAAGTAGTGCATCAAGTCCATCTTCGGTATCACCAAGCAGTGCCAGTAGTCCGTCATCAGTAAGTCCAAGCAGCGCTAGTAGTAAATCAAGCCCGTCTTCGGTATCGCCAAGCAGTGCTAGTAGTGCATCTTCAGCATCCCCAAGCAGCGCTAGTAGTAAATCAAGTGTGTCGAGCCCATCATCGGTATCACCAAGCAGTGCTAGTAGTCCATCATCGGTAAGCCCAAGCAGCGTTTCTAGCCCTAGTAGTCCATCAAGTCAATCAACAGCCAGTAGTAAATCAAGTGCATCAAGCCCGTCTTCGGTATCGCCAAGCAGTGCTAGTAGTACATCTTCAGCATCCCCAAGCAGCGCTAGTAGTAAATCAAGCCCGTCTTCAGTATCGCCAAGCAGCGCTAGTAGTCCATCTTCGGTATCTCCAAGCAGCGCTAGTAGTAAATCAAGTGTGTCTTCGGCATCCCCAAGCAGTGCTAGTAGTCCATCAAGTCAATCAACAGCTAGTAGTAAATCAAGCGCATCTTCAGCATCACCGAGCAGTGCTAGTAGTCTGTCATTGGTAAGCCCAAGCAGCGCTAGTAGTAAATCAAGCCCGTCTTCAGTATCGCCAAGTAGTGCCAGTAGTATATCAAGTGCATCAAGCCAGTCTTCGGTATCGCCAAGCAGTGCTAGTAGTAAATCAAGTAAATCTTCAGTATCGCCGAGTAGTGCTAGTAGTAAATCAAGTGTATCAAGTCAGTCTTCGGTATCTCCAAGCAGTGCTAGTAGTAAATCAAGTAAATCAAGCCAGTCTTCAGTATCACCGAGTAGTGTTAGTAGTAAATCAAGCGTATCTTCGGCGTCGCCAAGCAGTGCTAGTAGTGAATCAAGTCTATCCTTAAGTAGTATTTCTAGTCAATCGATAATTAGCAGTCCATCAAGTTTATCTTCCATAAGTAGTTTATCAAGCGAATCTTCATCTGAATCATCGGAACCATATATTTTTTATATTCCGGTAATTTTAAATTCATATATATCACAACAAGCTGGAATAAATTCAAAAATAACTAAACAATTAACTATTTAAGAGGTTGTTATGCCATTTAAATCGAAGGCCCAACAGAGATTTATGTTTGCAGCGGAAGAGCGCGGTGATGTTAAAAGGGGAACCGCCAAGAAATGGGCTGAACATACGAAAAATATTAAACGTCTTCCGGAGCATGTAAAAGAAGGAAGTTTAAAACTTATTGTTCAATCTATTTCTAATCTGGAAAGCATAAAAAGATTATCGTATCTTTTAAAGTGATCGTGAATTTGCCGTATATCAAGCCCAAGTTCTTTAAATCCTATTATATAATTTTTCACCCTGTCTTTTAAAATTAAAGGATATGGAACTTTCCTTCCGAATAAATGCATCCAGATCATTTTGGGATGGCACCATACTTTTCGCCCTGCTTTACGGTATTTTTCCTGAATATAACCGGTCTCTCCGCCAAAACCGCGGAATTCAGGATTAAACCCAAGCCACGCTTCGCGCCTGCATGCTAAAAATCCGGCTCCCATTGCCCATATTTCAAATGGCGCTTCCGGCAATTCAGTTACTTTAGGCGCCCATATGCCCCACATCTTTTCTCGCCATTCCGGAATCATGTCACATGTATATTGTTGAGTATCTACGCGAAGCATGGGGCCTTGATATAAATCATTATTAGGAAGATCGATATCAAAAATTCCTTGTTTTAAAAGAATGTGTGAATCCATGCATAAAACATTTTTGCCTTTTGCTACTTCAAACAATCTGTTTTTAGCTGCAGAAACTCCGGTTATTTTAGTGAATCTTTCATAATTAATCAATGCTTCTTGGCAAAATTCCTTAAGATAATCATCACCATAATTATCAACGACAATAATTTCGCACTGACTGAGGTCATGATACATTTTCAATGCTTGTACAGTAAAAAAAACTTCTACAAAATTATTGTATGACGGCATCCCGCAGGTCCAAAGCATTACAGCCCCTTTGGTACATATAAGCCGTTTTGCTTTTTATGCAACCCTTGTCCGGAAGAAAAAATAGAATCGACGCCGGCATGCGCATGAGACGCTTCGTTAAATATTTCTTTAATCGTAGTATCAAAAAGGTTTTCATACCATTCTACGGATTGCTGAATATCAGGAATACTCATTCCCCTGAATTCACGAATTAATTGATTTTTTGATTCGACAACGGAATCAAACGGCAATTTATTTCCGTTATTTTTATTGATTAGATACCATTCAAAAAACTGTGCAATAGTTGATTTGAAAATGTCGATCAATAGTTCTTTTTTATCTGTGGCGGGTGGTGCGTTGATAATTGTGTGTTCTACATTTTCTTTAAAATTCATAACTACCTGCCTTTCTTATAAAAAATATATATAATTTTTCAACAAAATACTATATTATTAGTATATGATGGAAAAAATTCGTGACATATCCAGTGCAGTTATCGATGCTTATGTAAAAGATAAGATTCCCCTTAATGATTCAATTTTACATCTTTTCGATTCCATCGACAACAATGAAATATTGAAACGGATATGTGAATTGGTTAATCAAAATGTATATTTATCATTATTTCATACTTCCGGCATAGATAGGTCAAACATAGTTTTCGACGTTGCTGATTATGAAAAATTAAAATCGGAAATTAACAAAAGGAAGATGGCCATGAATGATTATTCAGTCGGTCCGAAAGATTATAGAAATTCTTTAGAGATTGTCGCCGTTCCGGTGGAAATAAAAAGACCAATCGATAAAACAGCCGGGATAGATCAGAAATATCTGTTAATAAATGAATTAAACAGATTTGAAAAACTCGCCGGTTTCTTGGAAATTGTTAAATCCGCGGAAATAGGATCTGTTGATCAAAACTTTGATAAGATATTAAAAGACTCGCTCGCCATCGTTCATAAAGGAGAATCACTTGGCGACATGGCAAAACTTGCATCAAGAAATATTCAGGAAATGGGATTGAATCCGGCAAAAATAATGAGAGTTTATGATGAGGTGTCAAAGACTATTGGCGACGAAGGCTATCATGTCAGAAACGATTTTACAAAAATATCATCACAGAAAATTAATAAAAATTCCGATATTCTCAAACCATCAAAAGAAATCGCTCTTTCAATCGAAAAAATAGCAGCATTGAATGAAATGATTGAAAATGTTAAGAAAGTCATTGCCGGATATAAAAATGAACTTAAAAAACAGTGACATAAATCGTATTTCCGATTCCATGGTTAAAGTCGCATTAATCGGCGGCGTATTACGCGGCGCTTATCAAATCGGCAAGGGGTTTACGAAAGACGTTTTTGGCGCGGCGTTTTCAAGAGCTAAAGGCAAAGGCATAGGTCATAATTTATTTGCATGGGGATCGAGAATAGGATTGGGAGCCGGTACTTATGGGGGTGGGAAATCAATATATAATAAATTATCCAGACCTCCCGCGCAACCTAATTATACGACGGCTTTAAGAAATAATATACTCGCCGGGAATCTATCGCCTGACGAATTAAATATGGAAGATTTAAGATCGGTAAGGGGCCTTGGAATGAAAAAAATGTCTTTTCTTGGAACAGCTTCAATAATAGGGTTGAATGCTATTTTTGGGACCATGTCCGGAAAAGATACTTTTAAAAAAACAAAACTTCCTCCCCGAATACCACAGGAACCAATTAAAGTGGAAGGCGGTATGCTGACATGATACAAAAAATAGCTTACAAAATGTTAAAAGAAGGTAAGATAAATCAGGAAGAATATAATGCACTGGAAAAAGTGGGGATATTTAAATTTGCCGGTATAGGAAGCTTTTTTAAGGCTATTGGAAAAGCATTCACGCCAACTGCACATCTTGCTGAAATTATTAGACCCGGCGAAGAAACAATGACAGAAATAATAAGAAAAGCTCCTCTTGCACAAAGAATAGCAGTTCCCATTGCGGCGACAACTGCAACTGGCGCCATAGTTAAAGAATTGGCTGTCGATCCGTTTATGCAAGCTAAAAAAGAACAGGAATCTTTAAAACATTTAAGAGAATTAACGCCTCAATTGGAAGACGTCGATGATAAAACATTAAAAGATTATTTCGGCGTTATACAAACATTTTCACCTCGCACGGCTACCAATCCACTTGTTTCCGGAGCGCTTGTTAATAAAATGGTTCAATTCGAAGGTGTTGATACAAATCTTGTTAAAGATTTGGCTCAGATTCAACACGGCGAAGGGGATACCGGCGGATTGTTTAGAAAAATGCTCGAGGGCGGAACGGCATTTATGACGACTATGTCAGGTGGGAAATAGTGTTCACTGAAAAAACGGCTGATATAGCGGGAAAAATTATTGCAAAAGCCGTATCGCATCCGTTTATTACCGCAGGTATTATCGGAGGTGGTTTTGTCGTGCCGGCGGTAATAGATAAATTTTATAAATTTTATATGTTAAGAGAGCAGGGAAAAATAAATAAAGAATTACGGGGACATGAAAATTTATTACAAAGAATAGCTGAGAATACGACTAAGAATAATATTAATTCACGAAAAATGGTTGTTCCAATTCTAACTTAAAGGAGTGTTTATGAGTAATGTTTTTGAAGAAATCTATCAGGAATCGTTTCAGAATCAACTGACGAAAATCGCGCAGGCTAATAAGATGGAGCCCGAGAAGTTTGTCACGGCTCTGGAAAAAGTCGCAATCGGCGCCGGGCTTGTAAAAGGAGTTAAAACACAGGTTGGGCATACCGGCGCTTCGTACAAGAACCTTCTTGATGCGATAAGCGGACTATATTCTGCTGCAAAATCACCTAAGGGCGGGGTAAAAGGTGTAGCATTCTCCGCTGGAGGTATGGGAAAATTCAAAGAACATATTGGAAAAGCAAAAAGGGCTGTTGCTCTTACGGCAGGTGTTCCCGCTGCGGCCGCCGGGGCTTATCAAGTAACAAAATAACATGATAAAATACGTTCAATACGATTCCCATGATGAATACGGTCAACACATTTTTCCTGTTGACCGTCTTTATCAATTAAATAAGACTGCAGATAATAGTTATTCTCCAGAATTACTTAAAGTTATAGCAAGTATTCAAAAGAAGACGGGTTATTATTATGTTGTCATTAATGCGATGGGATCGTATGAGGTTTGGGGTGATAACGGAAACGGAGATGCTTTTCCTGAAACGGGTCTTAGTCATAAATCTTTAAGAACCGATATGGGAACCAAAGAAGATTATGGATATAAAACATTTGAATATTATGCCCATTTTTTTAAGCATCACGTCAACAAGCCGGATAGTCCCAGATATGGTGAAGTTCTTTTTTCCCACTGGAATGATAAAATTCATCGTGTTGAACTGATTGTCGGTATTGATGTTGAAAAATCTCCTGAAATCATTAAAGCCCTAGATAATAACGAACCGGTCGCAGTATCTATAGGAATTAAAGTTCCATTCGATCGTTGTGTTATTTGCGGTAATACGGCTAAGACCAGAAAAGAATATTGTAAACACGCCAGCGATTTTATGGGTATTGTCGTAGATGAAGTTCTTGCAAAACAATGGTCTATTGAATTAAACAAGATAATACTTCCTGGTTCAAAAGTTTTTGTTTTTAATGACTTTCCAAGAGGTTTTGATATATCGCGCGTATATTTGGGCGCTGATAAAACATCTTTTATATTAGCCAAGGTAGCGTCTAAAAAAATTATTCCATCCGTAGATATCGCGGAAGCTTACGGAATTACAGATAGTGTAGTTGATAAATTCGCTCAGGTTGATAAAAAAGGTGAAATGGATAAAGACATCGGCGCAAACGGCC
>Ga0315284_10000974_pt1 | contig 39780 bp, 38 predicted proteins | sample YL17G09_16_MG_FD_203696 | JGI IMG/M metagenome (GOLD analysis project Ga0315284, IMG submission 203696) | Sediment microbial communities from Yellowstone Lake, YNP, Wyoming, USA - YL17G09_16 | ecosystem: Environmental > Aquatic > Freshwater > Lake > Sediment | place: USA: Wyoming | collected...
ATACCAGGCCAACATGCGGGTGTTACAAAACTTCCGACACGGTTAAGGATCACGCTGCTGGATCATCTGAGTCAGGTGGCGTGAGCTGACAAAAACGGCAAAAGTCGAGCTGAGGGCATGATGCGACCAGTCTGTCAGAGGAGTCACCCATGGCGACGAAGATGACCCGGAAGATCGTTCATATCGACGAAGAGAAGTGCAACGGCTGCGGGGAGTGCGTGCCCAGTTGCGCTGAAGGGGCTCTGAGAATCATCGATGGCAAGGCAAGACTGGTCGCCGAGAATCTCTGCGACGGGCTGGGGGCGTGCCTGGGAAACTGCCCTATGGGAGCCATTACGGTTGAGGAGCGACCGGCCGAGGAGTTCGACGAGCAGGCGGTGCAGCAGCATCTGCAGCGGCCGGCTTCCCCAGATTCTAGCTTCGCTCCAATGTCACATGGGCAGCACAGCGGATGCCCCGGTTCGCGCATGCGCATGCTGCGGCCGGCGGCCGCACAGCCCCCGGCTGCGGCAAGCTCGTCTTCCGGCGCCTCGCGGCTGGCGCATTGGCCGGTGCAGCTTGCGTTGGTGCCCGTGACCGGACCGATATGGGAGAACGCCGACGTGCTCATCGCGGCGGATTGCGTGCCGTTCGCCTATCCGGATTTCCATGAGAAGCTGTTGGCGGGAAAAACGCTGGCCATCGCGTGCCCGAAGCTCGACGATGTGTCGCCCTACGTACAGAAGCTGGCGGCGATCTTCTCGCGCAACACCATTCGGTCGGTGACGGTGGCACACATGGAGGTGCCGTGCTGCTCGGGGATCGTGCGGGTCGTTCAGGCGGCGATCGCGCAGGCCGGGCGAAGGGACATCGTCCTTCACGACGTCACCGTCGGCATCGATGGGCGTATTCAGTGACGCGGGCGGCCGCAAAACCACTGGGCAGATGTGGCGGATATCCGCGGCTCCGGCCGCGGCGCAAGCCGCGGATATCGGGATCAGACATCGAGCGTGACCGGCCTATCTGGCTTTCTTCTTCGGCGCGGTCTTCTTCTTGGCGATGACCTTCTTCATGCCCGCGGACTTGCCCTTAGAGCCACAACAGCACTTCGCCATAACACGGACTCCTTTCTTGAACAGGAAAAACGTCGAACACCGACGATTCCAGACCCGTTCAAACGCGCCGCTCATCAGCGCGAAAATCGGCGCGTTTTCCCTCCACATCCGCATCCTGTTGGCCGATATCTGAAATGGCCTGCGACCTGCTCAACACACTCTCCGTAGCCCGAGTGGCTATTCTGGAAAAAAAGAGCACTGGTCGCGGCCGTTTTTCTGCGCTCAATTCCCACGGTCACAGTTTCCACGCCCGTGCAAAGGCCTCGAAGCTACGGTCATAAGTGAGTTCGGCCTCCGGCGGAAAACAGCACCCCGGAAGCTGGCGGTTCTTGAGGTGATAGGCCACGCATTCGCAGCACAAACCCCGGCGGCTGCACGCCTCGTAGGTACACGTGCAGTTCTTCTCGTTTTTCTGTTTTTTGCAGTCCATGGTTGACTCCGTCACCCATGCTCAAATCGAACCAGCGTGAAGAATACACCAACGGTGACGGCGGCGAAAGCGCACGGCAGCTCACGCCAGCGATCGGTCGTAGTTGAAACGGTGTTGCCGGGCGCCATCGGGCGGGCCCTTAAGCCACTCGCCGGCAGGATCGCTCGAACCGACCAGATCGACGACCAGATGTCGAACGCGGATGCGCGGGTTGTGCGTCCGCCGGAGATCGAACGGCTCGGCCGGGCGGAAGACCCACAACCCCCGCTCCACGCGCCCGATCATGCGTGTTCCACGGCGGTCGGTGATCGTCTTGCCGAGGTATTGCTCTCGCGGAAGCTGAACCCGCGTGGTCATCAGCGGCGGCCGGCCAAAGACGACCAGCGAACAGGGCGCGGGGCAGTGCGAGGTGACCTCCTCCAGTTGTTTTCGGTCGGCCTCGATCGACAGGGTGACGCAGCGCATCCCGATATCCGCCAGAGCTCGGCAGGCCAGGGAGTTGAGCACACCCAGCCCCCAACCGGCCTCGATCGGCGCCTGCGACTGCTGCGCCAGGAACCAGCCGCCCCAGTTGTTCACCTCGACCGTCAGGCCGGCGCATGCGCAGGCGATGAGAAGCTCCCGAATTCCCCCGATGTCCTGCTCGAAGAAGACCGACGGCAAGGCGACGATCAGCGGCACCTCCGCGCAGGCCGTGACGACCTTGCCCAGCGAGAAACTCGTGAGGCCCTCGACGATGACCGCGCCGGGACGGGCATCGGCGATGCCGCTGGCGCGCAGCCGGCGCATGAAGGGCGCAACAGCGCCCGCTTCGAGGCGCACACGATCGGGCTTCTCGCCAAGCGACAGATCGTTGCCCGCGAAGGGCTGGCATCTCTGGCAGAGCTTGCGGACGGCCTCGGGCAGCTCGATCCTCACCTGCTCGTCGTCGCGCTGCTTGCGCGACTGCCGGATCGCCGCCGCCACGCGATCCATCAGCGCGTTGCAGGCACGAGGAACAAGCAGAAACTGCTCATCGTTCGTGTGCCTCTTGCCAAGCCGGCAGCCCAGCGTCGGCTGCGATGCCAGGCGATCGAACAAGTCGGCAATCGAGGTGGCTTTGTGCTGGCGATGCACGACGGTCCGGGGCATCGACCATTCGACCGTCCGCCCGTTGCACTCACACCGGCAGACGATGCCTCTGTCGCCGACCGTGATGGTCAGGTCGTAGGCGCCTTCATCGGCCTGAGGCGCATCGGGCGCGGGGGGCGTCTCGGAGCGGTCCGCGCTGACCGCCCCCGCCGAACGCCCCAACGCCAGGGCCGTCAGGTCATCGCGCTTGCCATCGAGGTAATCGCACGTGAGCAATCGGCCGGTGTACGCGCCGAGGTCGGCCGCTTCTTCGAGCAGCACATGGTTGTCTTCGCCAGCCAGGGCGCGGCGATAGAGGTTCACCGCCCTGGCGACCCAGGCGGCGGTCTTGAGGCGGCCTTCGATCTTCAGCGCCGACACGCCCGCCTCGCGAAGCTCACGCAGGCGATGCACCGTGGTCAGATCGCGCATAGAGAGGGGTGTTTCCGTTATGCCTTGGCCGCCCGACCACGGCACGCGGCAGGGGCTGGTGCAGGTCCCGCGGTTGCCGCTGCGCCCCCCTACCCAGCTCGACAGCAGGCATCGGCCCGACACCGAAAAACACAACGCCCCCTGGGCAAAAACCTCGGTCTGAACGCCGGGAACGCTGGAAGCGGCGGCGATCTCGCTCAACGTCAGCTCACGCGCCAAGACCACTCGCGCGGCTCCGAGTTTCCCCGCCGCCGCAACGTCGGCGCTGCTGGCCATGCACGTCTGGGTGCTGAAATGGAACTCCAGCTCGGGGTAACAGGGCTTCAGGGCCAAAAGCGCCGGGTCTCGCATGAGGACGGCATCGACCCGGCATTGGCGGGCCAACTCGAGGATGCGCGCCGCCTGGCCCAGCTCGCGATCGGTCAGGTCGATATTGAGCGTGAGACACACACACGCGCCGTGCCCGTGAGCGATCTCAACCGCGCCGGCGAATTCATCCTGGCGGAAGCTGCGCGCCCCTCGCCGCGCATGGAGGACCGTCAGGCCGAAGTAGACGGCTGATGCGCCCGCTTCCAGTGCCGCCCGAAGCGCCTCGGCATCACCCGCGGGCGCAAGCAATTCCATCTGTGCGAGCGGCGACTTGCTGTCCGCGGCTGACTCTTGAGCTACTCCATCTGCCATCTGCACATCCTGTCGGGGGTCGGTGTGAACAGGCGAAGCTACGGAACTGTAGGCTCGTGCGCAGAGGCGTCAATCGCACCCCGACCAGGATGAAGGTTGGCTCCGCAGCGTTATCCCCCGGTGTGCTCGCCCCCCGTAAGGTAGTCAAAGAGCGCCAACGCCCCGGCGAGGCCATGAACGGAAACATCATGGCGGCCGCCATGACTGAACACAGCCGCCAATACCAGAGACGGATGGCTGCTGCGATTGTTTCAACGGCGTCCGGTGTCGCGATTTTCATTCCGTCTCCTGTACAGAACGATGGACTGGCACGTAGCATCCGCGGCTTCCGCTGGAAGCCCGATGGAGCGAGAGCCGTGCCAACATCCGCGAAACCTAACAAGCACCTGGAACGAGCGTTACAGATCATCGCGCTTTTGGCGGATGATTCCGGCAGGCAACTGATGTATAACTGGCATGCATTTTCTGATGGGCGCGGCAGTGGGATGTGACGGCAGGAGGCTGCGATGGCGATTTTCTCGGACGGCGAGCGGGCTTGTGCGATTGCTCTGTCAAAACTGACCTATTGTAATCCTTTCACGCCCGACCGCATCCAGTACGAGCGAGAGGCCCTGGGGGATGAGTTTGTCGGTGACGACGTCGTCTGGAACGCGCCCGCAAACATGGAGTGGGAAAGGCCCAACGTCCCCAAGGTGCAGAAGAAGGTTGAATGGATCGCCGAGACGGCCAGAGCAAGGCTGCTCGCGGGTCAGCCCGCCACCCACGAGGACATCGAGCTGTACGAAGACAACGTGCTGTATCTGCTGTATCACCGCACGCGCGAGATGTCCAACCAGATCATCCGGAGCAAAGGGACCGTCGGGCCCGGCAAGCGGATCGAGTCGTATAGGCAGTTCGAGGAGGATTTCCACCGCTTTCTCTGGATCTCGCACCTCAAACGCACCCCGCGGTACACCCCCCACCACATCTTCGCAACCGATTTCCAGATTCGCCGGGCGTTCCATCACATCTTTCAGAACATTGTCGGAAAGTCGATGCCGGCGGCGCGGCTGCGCGGCGCGGTCTGGCAGTCCATCTTCACCAACGACATTCAGCGGTATCAGCGCATGTTGTGGGAGCGAATGGCCGATTTCATGACCCTGGTCGTGGGGCCCTCGGGCACGGGCAAGGAGCTGGTCGCCAGGGCCATTGCGTTGGCGCAGTATATTCCGTTCGATCCGAAAACGATGTGTTTTGAGGAGGATTTCCGCGGCTTGTTTCTCCCGCTGAATCTCTCGGCGCTCTCACCGACGCTCATCGAGTCGGAGCTGTTCGGACATCGCCGCGGCGCATTCACCGGGGCTTTGGAGGATCGGGCGGGTTGGCTGGAGGTGTGCCGGCCGCTGGGGACCGTTTTTCTCGACGAGATCGGGGAAATCGACGGCGCGATCCAGGTGAAGCTCCTCCGCGTCCTGCAGACGCGCACGTTTCAGCGGCTGGGCGACACCCAGACGAAGTTCTTCCAGGGCAAGATCATTGCCGCGACCAACCGCGACCCGGCCAACGAGATGCAGGGCGGGCGGATGCGCGCGGATTTCTACTATCGGCTGTGTTCGGACATGGTGACGACGCCCTCGCTGCATGAGATTCTTCACGAATCGCCGCAGGAGTTGCGGAACCTGTTGTTGTTCATCGCCGGCAATCTCGTGGGAAGACGGACCGAGGGCGCCGAGGAGCCATCCGAGAATGGCGCCCGCCAGCGCGACCTGGCCGAGGCCGAGGCGCTCACGGACCAGGTGGAAGAGTGGATCAACCGGCACCTGGGGCGGGAGTATCCCTGGCCCGGGAATTTCCGCGAACTCGAGCAGTGCGTGCGCAACGTGCTGATCCGGGGGGAGTATTGGCCGGCCCGGATGCCTGCGAAGGGCAAGCGGCAGCAGTTGGCTGAGGCCGTCGTCGCTGGCTCGTTAACCGCCGATGAGCTGCTGCGCCGCTATTGCACGCTCGTGCAGGCGCAGACGCGGAATTACGAGGAGACGGCGAGGCGCTTGGGTTTGGATCGGCGGACGGTCAAGGCGAAGGTGGATGTCGGGATGTTGGAGGAGCTGGGGAGGGGGGGATGAGGAGGCACATGCAGGAGAATTGTGGGGGGCGCTTGCAGGGGGAGCACAAGAGTATATGATAGTGAGCCAATGCCACGTCCAGGGATAAGTTCGCCCGGCTGGGCGAAAGGAGATCGGGGTCGTGTATGTAGGGATACAGACCATTTCGTGGGGGTCGCATCCTGATGTCGAGCATATGCTGCGCGAGATCAAGGAAGCCGGTTACGACGGTGTCGAGTTCTACCAGAACCCTATGGATCTTGGGAAACTCGACGAGCTTTATGCACTTTTGAAGAAGCTCAGATTGAGACTCCTCGGGGCGGCGGGTGGGGCACTGGACGCCAAGATAGACTTTATCCGGGCGATGATGCGCGCAGACAATCTGGACTGGGCAACGAGCGGACTCGGGGATGGGTGGCGGGTAGCGTTTGGGCCCGGCAATCGGCGGCCCTACATATACGTGGATGAGTGGAGAGACGAATGGGCGAAGGAGCTGAATCAGTCGGATGATCTCCTGTTTGCTCTACATCCGCATATGTTCAAGCCGGTCCAGACGGCATCGGAAGCTGAGGCCGTCATGAACCGATATCCTCAACTCCGGTTCTTGCCAGACACAGCTCACCTGACAGTCGCAGGTGAGGACGTACGCGCGGTACTGGAGCGCAACTATCATCGCATCGAGGCTGTGCATCTGAAGGACTGGTCCGCGGTATTTGGGAGAGCATATCAGTTCTACTCCAGAGGATTCACCGAGCTTGGGAAGGGTGATGTGCTCCTCGATGGTGTGATCGATCTGCTCAAGAAGGCCGGGTACAATGGGTGGCTGGTCGTCGAAGAGGATGCCACCATGGACCCCGCCGGGAGCGCCCAGCGATCGCGCGACTGGCTTAGGAAGCGCAGGATTTGAGCGATGGCCCACGACTCTGTTCCAGACACGCAGATTGCGCCCGTGTGCCCTTGGTGGGACGCACAGAAGGGCGGCTGTTACGCGCCGGAACGCCTCATAAGCTACAAGCTGTCCGTCCAGCAACTGGTTCAGAAGTTCACCGATAGCCTCCTGAGAGACTGGGGGTGTCGCTTGGTGACGGCATGGTCCCTGGATCCCGTGGGTGGCATTCTCGTCCTGACGGCCGTCAGCGGAGCCGACAAGGCGCTGCTTGCGGCGGTTCACCTTGATTGCGCCAAGCACTTGTCCGGCGTCACGGTTGACGAGAGGGTGGTGAAGTATTTCAAGGACGTAAGGGAGCCGTATCCAGACGGGAGACAATTTGGGGACCGCGACCTGATCAAAGCATTGGGATTGCGGTCGATGATCTCTGTTCCCGTCCTCAATACTGCCAATCCGAACCAAGTCCTTTCAGTGATCAACCTCTTCCCGCAGTCCGGCTCACCCCTCAATCAGGAGTTGACGCCGTTCTACGGACGGCAGCTCGAGGCGGTGGGCGATCACCTAGCCATTAAGCTGGAAACCTGCTTGATGGATGCCTCCGTTGCGTTTGCGAATCGTCTTCGGATCGACCTGATCAAGCTTGGGGCAGGCAAACGCTATCCAGAGCGCCAATGCAAGGTGGTGGCGAGGCTTGTGGAGAAGGCTGTCGAGTGCAATGCGGTGGGCGTCTTCCTGGAGACTCCGGACGAAAAAGGGATTGAGCTGCTGGCAGATGTGGGAGGAGTCTACCGGCAGGACCGTCCTCGAAATGCGGCTTCTGGGCCAGCCTATGCGGTCTGGAAGTCCAACAGGGAGGTCCTGAGTCTCGATCTGCGCCAAGAGAAAGACCTGGATGTGGAAGTGATCTGTTCAAACACTCAGGAACACCTCACGGGCGCGCACATCGCGCTGCGAGACGTGGAAGGGAAGCCAAGAGGCGTCATCTCGTGCATCAACAGATCGAGCGACTCGTCTCACCAGCAGATACGGCCGTTCACCTTTGAGGACGTAGCGATCGTGTCAGCCATCGGGCAGGCATTCGCGCAACAGATGGAGATCCTGCTGGCGGATCGCCAGCGACTTGAGTCGCTCACGAAACTGGCACACGAGTTGCGGGTTCCCGTCGTCGCCTTCCGGGCAGTATTGGAGCGCCTGCAAACAGAGTGTGCGCGCAGCAAGTACGTATTCCCTTATAACCATTTCGAAGAGATGACGATTTACACGGACGTGATGAGGCGCCTGCTCACGGAACTGGACTTCATCCGCCTGGACCCTGCTCGGATTCCGATGGAATTCAAGGCAACCCCGTTCCTAGCCGTGATTGTGCAGCCGGCCAGGCGCTTCGTGGAACCGTTGCTCAGGAAAAAGGGCTTGGCAGTCGGGCAGATACGCCATGAGGGCCTCGACGGATTCCCAAGGCTGTATCTTGACCAAGCACTGATGACCCAAACCGTGTTCAACCTCCTGGACAATGCGATCAAGTACTACCACGGGGATCGCAGGGCCTTTCACATGATGATCACAGGGACTGTCCTGTCTGATTGCTACGAGATTAGCTTTCAAGACAACGGCCCTGGAGTGCCGAAAGGCTTAGAAGAGCAGATTTTCGAGTTTGGTGTGCGCGGACACGCTGCGCACGGCGATGACGTCGCCGGAGAAGGCATTGGCTTGTGGTTTGCGCGCGAGGTCGTCCGTCGCCACGGAGGCTCGCTTGAGCTGCGCAGGAATGCGAATCCGACCGAGTTTGTGATGTGCTTGCCGCGCAGTTTGCAGTATCGCCCCCCTGATCTAGCCACGGCGGGGGAGGAGGAATCGTGATGGACAGCAAGAGAGTGTTGCTCGTCGACGATGAGATTGTCCCTGGCGCGATCCCGGGAGAGGGCAATTACATGTGGTATTACGCCCAGGCGTTGCGAGATGCCGGGTTTGAGGTCGTGGAGGTGACGGGACCCGATGCGGCTCTTGAGACGCTCGACAAACCCCACGAGCCTTTTTGTGTCATCACCCTTGATATCATGATGCCGCCTGGGAAGACATTCGCCGAGACCGACACGCAACAGGGCCTTCGCACGGGGCTTTTGCTGCTGGACAAGATAACCGTACTGTGTCCGCAAGTCCCCGTGCTGGTCCTGACTAACGTGAACAACGCGAAAACAGTCGGGGAGCTCAGGGGAAGGCCAAATGTGAAGGCCGTTCTCTTCAAGCCGGACTATACGCCGTACATGCTTGTCGAAGAAGTGCGTAAAGTACTGGAGCCAGTAGGATGAGGACGCAGGTCGATGATGGGCAGGAGGAGGCGGGTCTCTTCTGCATGCCACCGAAAGACGCCCCGACGACAAAGGTGGCTGAGAAGACGTGGCAGCGTAAGGTGATTTCGAGGCTGTTGTATCAGCTGAGAACCGCCTGGGAAGGCATCGAGTCTGTCTGGTGTAGGTCTGGTGCTCCGCCCCCTGATGTGCAGGTGACGTTGCGATCAATGGCCACTCGTATGCGCAGGGTCATCGAGGGCACGGACGGCGTTGCATTGGAGCAGCTTTTCGAAGGCGAGGTCGCCGAGATTAACGACGGCACGGTGATAATCGAGTTCGACGAGGGCGTGCGCCGCTTTCAATTGAAGGACTTGCACCTGGAGAAGCCGTTGCAGGTGGGCGATGCGGTCCAAGTGCGCTGCCAACTGGAGGTCCTGATGCCGGGGCCGCTGAGCGATGAGGAGGTCAAGAAATGGGAGAAGGAACACGCGTGGGCCAGGGATCCTCGACTGAAGGCGGAGCCGGGGGAACCCCTCAAGTAAAGCGCCGGCGCGGCGGCGCACGTGGGGCCTTCTTTTGCTTCCTCTGGCGAGCCGTCAAAAGGTGGTTTTCCAGAGGCCGCGTCGTCGCCAGGTTGCGGTTCTTCTACAGCGGGAAAGGCGACACGATCCTGATCGAGGACCCTTTGTCCCAGCCGAGCAAATGGGGCCTGATCGACTGTTGCCTGACCGAACGCTCCGGGGCGAACAAGCGAATTCGCGATTTCATTGACCAGAGGGGCATCACGAAGCTTGAGTTCGTCTGTCTGACTCACCCGGACAAAGATCACTACACGGGTATGCGCGACCTGCTGGCCGAGCGGTTCCGCGACGACCCCTCCGGAAGGCCCGGGTTTGGCCAGTTCTGGGATTCCGGCGTAGACTTCGAGCTGCTGGCTGCCGTTGCGAAACGGGTGGGGCCGAAGAAAAGGAGTCGGGCGATTGACGAGCTATATCGCCAGCTTGAACCGCTGCTCCTCCGGAAAGCGGTGAGACACTACGCCCTTCAGCCGGACAGTCGTCCCCCCGTCGATTTCGGCGGGTTTGTCTTTAGGGGTCTCTCCCCGCAACGAAACTGGGTCGATTGCTTTCAGGCGCGGCATGCCAGACAGATCCTCCAGGCCTCGGGTGATGACATCAGGCAAATACGGGAGGAGAGCAATAACCTATCCGCTGTTCTGGTGATGACGCACAAGGAGCATCCGGTGTCGATCGTGCTCGGGGGAGACGCCTCGAAACAGTTGTGGGAGGAAGCCCTGCAAACATGGAATCGCGTCCTTGGGGACATGATTATCAAGGACCCCCGTTTCGGGGCTGTGAAAGTGAGCCACCACGGTAGCACGAACGGGCTGCATCACGGGCTATACCGGAAGTACTGCAAAGGCCCGCGGACGAAAACCATCCTGACAGTCGGGCCCAACGACCCGAAACACCCAGATCCAATAGTGCTCAGCTTCCTCAACGGCCTGGGAATGCGTGTGTATGCCACGTGCTGGCCGACTGACCCACATGAGGAGGCTGTTGCCTCTACCCAGTCGCTGTTCCCGTTCGTGGGGGAGGAGTTGGCCCCCCCGGCGACGGGTCGCTGGCCACAGATACCTGGGCACGACTGGGCTGATATCGAGTTGGAAGTCTGGTCGGACGGGCGCATCACGGTCACACCGGAGCGGAGCCTCCTGCGCCCCGTGTAGGTACCGGCAAGTAGCGCACCCACGGTGCGCTGCCCCCCAGGCCAGGTAAGCCGTACACCCCCATTTCACGCCCCCGTTTCCGGCGGGCAGTAGCTGGTCAGCTCTGTGATGTACTCGTACAGAGCCGTGCCGGTGTTGTGGCCGGGATCATCGCCCTGGTGGACCAGGGTGAAGGTCTCTCTTTGGGCGGCGCAGGCCAGTTCCTGGAGCGCGGGTCTGTAGCGGCTGTTGGTCAACCAGTCGTGGTAGGTGGCGCGGAAGTAGCCATAGCCGTCCGGGTGCTCGCCGAACCACTCCCACAAGCCGACGGGCGGGCCCAGGTGGGTCAGCACATGATCGACCCTGCACCACTGGCGGAGATCCCTGGTCAGCCCAATGGGTTCCACCCACAGGCGGACCCCGTCGTCGTTTTCGACCGCGTCCAGCACGTGTTTGATCTTGATCATCTTGCCGCTCCTCGGCGAGGGGACACATCCCTCATCCATGAATAAGACGCTCCCGCGGCCTGGAAGTTTGTCCGAGCAAAAAAGATGCGGATTTCGCTTCACACCGAGCCAGCAGTTTGCTATAATCAGTGCTGCAGGTAGCGGGTCGTGTGATCGGCCCAGGGAAGCGGTTGAACGTGGATTGGCCTCTCTCAGTCTTCATCTCTGTCCCGCCTAGGTTGATGGGCAACCTCTTTCGATGGCCCGGAAAGAACTGCTGTGCAAACGGGGGCCACTGTGTACCCATTTATGACAGGAGAACCGGACATGGGTAATCGGCTGTATGTCGGGAATCTGAGCTATGACGTTGACAGCTCAGCATTGGAGAAGCTCTTCTCCCCACACGGGCAGATTGTTTCAGCGCAGGTCATCAGCGACCGCGACACGGGCCGCAGCAAGGGGTTCGGGTTCGTGGAGATGGCCAGCGACGGCGAGGCCCAGGCCGCCATCGCCGCGCTCAATGGCCAGCAGCATGATGGCCGCGCGCTCACCGTCAATGAGGCCCGACCGCGCGAGGAGCGCCCGGGCGGATCCGGCGGTCGGGGCGGGGGCGGACGCGACCGCGGATCTCGCGATCGGTAGCTGCCGCCCGGTCATTCGGCGTCGCGCAATCGGGATAGGGGGGAGCCTCCCGGCTCCTCCCCTCCCACACTGGCGTGCGTACAGGTCCGTATGCGGCGGTTCGGTCGGTTCGACTCGGCCCCTCCCCGCCAGTCGCTCGACGCCACGCCAGTCCCGTAACGCATTCAACGGCGCAATCGTCGGCGCCGGAGTGTGGCTGATGCGCCACGGCCGGGGACGCTGCCAGCGGTGTGTGCCGCCCGTCGCCTGGTCACGCGTCGCGGCGGCGCCGTCGGCTTGGGTCATCCTTCACTTCCATCCCATCGGACCGCGACGTGCACCCGGAACTGTCGAACACGCTCGGCGCGCAAAAAAGCCCCCGGCACAGCGGCCGGGGGCGTCAAGCGCGATCGGTACACTCATTAGGCCTTGAGGCTCTTGCGGATGCGAGCGGCGCCGATGAGGCCCATCAGGGCGAGGCCCGCCCAGCCCGCGGCAGGCATCGGGACGACGGTCAGCGAATCGATGCTCGCGTCGAACGCCGTCGAGCCGTCGATCTGGTATTCCAGCTCGTCAACGCTGGTGAAGTCGATGCCGCTGAAGGCGGTCAGCGGAATCAGAACCTTGCCGCCACCCAGCGGAATCGCCGCCGAGGCGCTGCTGCTCGTGCCGTTGCTCGTGACGGTCAGAGTCAGCGTGGCGCCAGCGCAGTCAGCGCTGCCGAAGTGCACGGCGAAGTCGTACAGACCCGTCAGGTCGGCATTGAGGTCGGCCTCGCTGCCGTACCGGAAGATGAACCGGCCGACGACCGCGTCGGTCGAGTTCACCGTCGCGACGCTGGGCTCGTAGTAGTTCACATCGGTCTGGATCTCACCCTGGCCGCTCACCAGAGTCATCTCGATCTGGCGGGCGCCGCCGATGACATCGGACAGCCCGGTCTGCGTGTTCACCAGCGTCAACGGCCCGTTGGAAGTCACCAGAAGGGCGTTCCCAGCCATCGGAGAGGTGAAGTGGTCAACCACGATGATGCTGCTGGCCGAAGCCGCAGACGCGTACAGAAGGCCTGCAACCAGAACCATCGCAAGCCCGCACAGACGAACCTTGGAACTGTTGAACAACATGATGCAATTTCTCCCTCCGCAGCCTTGTACCGGTGCGGAAAAAAAGATACCCGATGCAAGCCCGTCCCTTCCGTACCCCGTCCGTGGACAAACCGTCTGTTGCACGATTCGGGTCGGCCATTCAAATGGCTTGGCATCTCCACGAAACCTGATGCTCCGACGACGCTGTTGGTTTGAGACGGCTTACACTTGCGTCTCGTGACATCCCCTCCCAGGGATGGCAACAGCATTCTGACCCATGATTCGCATCAGTCAAGTTTTTCGTGCGCGATTCTGGCCAGCATGATGCGGATGAGACCGCAACGCGGTTCTTATCGGCCAGTCAACGCATTCCGGACCTTCGACGCTCATGCGCGGATCATCTCGCGGCCGGCAACAGGTGTCTGTCCAGGACCTCCGACCCCGTCCGGCCCCCCGGCAGGTCCGATAATCTCGCCTCCCGCAGCGCATCGGCGTTCCGAGTCACCCGCGGACGCCCCTTCAACGTGCGCACCTGGCCTCGCTAATGCTGTGTAGGGGGACGCCAGGAGGCCTGCGCATGACCCGCACGCGACGTGAATGCCTCAAGCTGATGGGATGCGGGGCGGCGACGCTGACCCTGCCGAACATGCTCCTCGGGCAAACCAGGCAAAAGCGGCCGAACATCCTCTTCATGTTCTCAGACGACCAGCGATTCGACACCATCGCAGCGATGGGCAACGGCCACATCAGAACCCCCAGCCTCGACCGCCTGGTGGCGCGGGCAACCGCCTTCACACACTGCTTCATCCAGGGCTCGACCGTCGGCGCCGTCTGCGTCTGCAGCCGCGCCATGCTCCTCACCGGCCGAAGCCTCTATCGGGCTCCACAGACGCCCAGGGCCAGGGACGCGACGCCCCTCTGGCCTGAGGTGTTCGGCGACGCCGGTTATGCGACCTTCATCACCGGCAAATGGCACAACGGGCCATGGTCCTGCGCCCGCAGCTTCAACCAGGGCGCCAGCATCTTCTTCGGCGGCATGAACGATCACACCAAGGTCCCCGTCTGCGATTTCGACCCCGCCGGCAAGTTCGACAAGAAGCGCACCGCCGACAGGTTCTCCAGCGAACTCTTCAGCGATGAGGCCGTGCGATTCCTTGGCCAGTACCAACAGCCGCAGCCGTTCTTCATGTACGCGGCCTACACGGCGCCGCATGATCCGCGCATGGCCCCGAAACCCTACGCCGACATGTACGACCCGGCGAAGATCGAGCTGCCCGGCAACTTCCTTCCGCAGCATCCCTTTGACAACGGCGAAATGAAGGTCCGCGATGAGATGCTCGCCGCGTTTCCACGGACGCCGCACGAGATTCGCAAGCACATCGCGGCCTACTACGCCATGATCTCTCATCTGGATGCTCAGATCGGCCGCGTCCTGTCGGCATTGCAGCAGACCGGGCACGCCGACGACACCATCGTCATCTTCGCTGGCGACAACGGCCTGGCGCTCGGACAGCATGGCCTCATGGGCAAACAGAGCTTGTACGACCACAGCGTCCGCGTGCCCCTCCTGATCGCCGGCCCGGGCATCGAGCGCGGCCTGAGAATTGACTCGCTCGTCTACCTCAGCGATCTGTTCCCCACGACCTGTGATCTGGCGGGCCTGCCGATTCCCCGAACGGTCCAGACCCAGAGCCTCGCGCCGCTGCTCTCAGGAAAACAACCGCGGGCGTATGAGTCCGTCTTCGCGGCCTACCGCAACGTTCAGCGAATGGTCCGCAACGATCGCTGCAAGCTGATCCGCTATCCCTATGCCAAGCGCACGCAGTTGTTCGACATGCAGAATGATCCCCTCGAGATGAAGGACCTGTCCACAGACGCCGCGCACGCCAACGTCCTGGCCGACATGAACGCACAGCTCAGGAAGTGGCAGCAGGACGCCGGCGACGCCCTCGATCTGGACAACCCGCCTCCACAGCGCGCGGAGGCCTGATCCGTCTCATGCTGACCTCTCCCGATGAGCCAGGGGTCATTGGGCGTCGAGGGTCATGTCCATATCGCCGGGCTTGAGGTCGACTCTCGCGCCGTCTTTGGGGACTTCCACCTTAGCCGTCCACAGGATGGCATTGGTCACCACCCGGCGGAAGTCATCGTTGGCCCAGTTCCTGTGGAAATGTCCCCCCGTAAAGCCGAACGACCGCCCGCCGTCGGGGCGGTCGAACGCCCACGCGACGATTTCGGCGCGGCCGGGGTGCTCTTTCGCGGCGGGCGTGCCGCGCGACCGATCCGGCGGAACGGCCTCCAGAATCGGCGCCACGCCTTTCACGTCGCCAACGAACCGCATGTTGTAGTACCACTCGTCGTCCAACCTGAACGGCGATACGCCGCGCGCGATCGGGTGATCGGGAAGCTGCTTGAAATCGGCCGTCCACGTCGGATTCGTCGAGTACCCGCCCTCGTAGTACCCGCCAAGCCAGCCCAGCGCGCGATCGCCCGCAGCCCCCTTCGGATAGTCCACGGCGTAGTGAAGGTGCACCAGGCCGACCCCTTTGTCCACGTAACGCTGGATCACCTCCGCGCGAGTTCCCTTAGTGAACGGCTGACCACCCCCGCCGTCCGAGAAGACCGCGATGCACTTCGCCCCATCGAGTATCTTCTCATTCTTCGGCCAACCGTCCACGACCAGCACGGGGAACACGCCCGGCGTTTGCCTGAGCATCTTCATCAGCAACGTCATGCCCGCATAGTATTCATGATCGCCTCGGCCGTGGCTCTTGCTCCCCGCAATGAGCACGATCTTCGCCAGCGAAGCGTCGCTCGTGTCCGCCTCGATCGCCACCTTCGCCTGGTCCGATGGCGGCGCCGGCTGGGCCCCAACGGCACAGGCCAGGCAGAGTGACACGAGTACAGCCGTGAGCTTCAGGTGATATCGCATGATATGGTCTCCTCTTGGATGAACTACCCCACGCAAGCCGATCCGTTCGACGCGCCGGGACGCGCGGCCGACCGTGCCCTACAGCGACCACCCTTCGCGGTACTCGCGGCGGAGCGCCCGATCGGCCTCCTTGCTGTTGAGAACCTTGCAGGCCATCGGGTCAAACTCCAGCTTCTGCGGAAACTGTGTCGCCACGTTCCCCAGGAGCACGAACTCCGTCATCGGATCGGCATAATCGAAGTTGGACATGGCCGGCGGTCCCCCCTTGCACGCCGCCAACCATTCGCGCTCGTGGCCCGGCGACCGTGGCACCGTCTTCGCCGGGCCCTGGAAATCCTTGAACTTCTCCTCCGGCAGAAGCGTGTGCGTGGCGTTGTGCTCCGTCAGACGCAGTAGACCCTTCGATCCCACAACAATGCACCCCCCGTGGTCCTTCCACCGGCGTTCCCCGGCGTCGCCCCAGTCCAGTCGGCTGCCCTGCAACGACTCGATCAGCTCCCGCGCACCCGGAGCGCGGCTCCCGTTGTACCAGTTCACGCGCACCGGCGGCATGCCGCCGCGCGCGGAGAACTCGTACCGTACGATCTCCCACTTCGGGTAGCTCCTCTCGTCGATCTCGGAAACCTTCGCTTCAACCTGCACCACCGGGGCGCGCAAAGGCGCCGGACCCGACGGATCGGCCCTCCAGAGCGCGTCCAGCTTCAGCGACATGAACGCCAGGTTCATGCTGTGGCTCGCCCAGTTGCCCAGCACCCCCGTCCCGAAATCCCGCCAGGAACTCCACCCCAGCCAGTACGGATGGAACGGCCGAGCACGCGCAGGGCCAAGCCACAGGTCCCAGTTCAGGTAAGGCGGAACCGGCGGCGACTCCTTCGGAACCTCCCGATGCCCCGCGCCACCCGCGGAATTCCACGCGTGTACCTCGCGAATCTCCCCCAGCACACCCCCTTGAACCAGCTCAATTGCGCGACGGAATGGCTCCGCGGCCGTCCCCTGATTCCCCATCTGCGTCGCCACCTTGTGCTTCGCCGCCGCTTCCCGCAGGGCCCGCGCCTCGTGCACGTCGTGCGTCAGCGGCTTCTCGCAGTACACGTGCTTCCCCATCCGGATCGCCATCATCGAGATGACCGCATGAACATGATCCGGCGCCGCGACGATCACCGCGTCGATCCGCTTGTCCATCTCCTGGAGCATCTTGCGGAAATCGGCGTACTTCGCGGCCTGCGGAAACGCCTTGAACGCGTCCGCCGCCTTGTGCTCGTTCACATCGCACAACGCCACCATGTTCTCGCCCAGCCTGGGGATCGTCTCCACGAACCAGCTCCCCCGGCCCCCCACGCCCACCAGCGCAATGTCGAGCTTCTGGTTCGCTTGATAGCTCCAGGCGGAGGCGCTGTTCTTGAGAATCAGCAGCCCCGCGCCGCCCACGGCCGCCCCCTTGAGGAACATGCGACGATGGATCGACCGGTTCATCGCTTCTGCTCCTTTCATGCCAAACGAGCGATTGCGACGCCCCCCTATCGCCCGCCACCCTGCACCGGCCAAGCCTCGCCCTGCAGGTCGCCCATCGCAAACTGAATGCCCGCCAGCATGTGCTGGAGCACCTGGCGATGGGTGTACGTCGGCGGCGTGTGGCCCAACGAGCAATAGAACACCCGCCCCTTGCCGTACTGACGGACCCAGCTCACCGCATAGTCCTTGTCCGCTCGCTTCTGGGGGTCTTGGGTCCTGCTCAGATCCAGCCCCGCCAGCACACGCACACTCTTCCGCGAGTACGGCTCCCGGAAAATGTAGATCTCGTCGTTCACCTTGATCCCCTCGGCCCCGAACCCCGCACACACAGGATGATCCCCCTCCTCCGCCTTCACGAACACCTCCCCGCTGATGTGCGTGCCGTACGCGCCGCCCATCACCTCCAGATACTCCGGCCATTGCACCGAACACGTCGCCCCGTGAATGCCCACCAGCCCTTTGCCGCTCGATACAAAGTCGAGAAAACTCTTCTTGAGAACGACTTCCTGATCCTTCGCGGCCTTCTGCTGCTCGGCGGTCAGCTCCTTGAAGCTCCACGGCAGAAACGGCGTGCCCTCGTGCGTGTTGTTCATGACGATCGCGTCGAACTGCTTCAGGTTCTCGGGAAGGAAGCACGAAGGATCGCCGCTCGACACCGCCTCAAACGCTCCGCTCTTCCGCCCCATGATCTCCACCGCCTTGAAGCAGGACGGCACAGAATCCGGATGGGTCGGAACACGCCCATAGACCAGCACCTTCCGCGCTTGGGCAGGCTTGGCGGGCGCCTGCGCCGGCGCGGCCGCCTCGATGGCGCGAATCTGCGCTTCCGTCAGATCGATTCTGGCCTCCTCCGCCCCTCGCGCCCACGCGGCGCCGACGAACAGGACCACCGCCACAATCGCCGTCGCGAATGCCCGTTCTCGCATGACCCGTCTCCTCTTGCTCTCGCGCTCGCGGCACCGGCAGCAGGAAACTGGCGACGATTCAGTTTTCCCAACTGTCTCCTGCGGCGGTATGCTCAACGAGGCCCAGGTACACTCGACCAACTCGGCACTTCATACCCTTGCACGCGCAACCGTGCAAGCGCCACAGAAGGGAGCAAACCATGACCGGCCGGATGCTCGCAATCCGTATACAACACGTCCTCTGCTCGCTCGCGATGAGCTTCGTCTGCAACACCGTCTGCCCAGGCGCCAACTCTGATCCGGCCGCCCCCGGTTACACCGGCCGCAAGGGAACCACCCTCTATGTCTCCAGCCTCGGCGACAACTCCGACGGAACCTCCTGGAAAAAGGCGTTCCACACCGTCCAGGCAGCGCTCCTGGCCGTTCCCGATGACCAGGGCGGCCATCGCGTCATCATCCGCCCCGACACCTACCCCGAAGCCAACCTCTATCCCGCCCACAAGGGCACGGCTGCGTCCTACAACCTCCTCGTCGGCGATTTCGACGGCAGCCTCGGCTCCGGCAAGAAGGGCTGGGTCGTCATCGACTCCGGCGCACCCGATGTCGTCGTCCGCACCAACCCCAACGCGCCCACCGGCAACCCCACCTTCATGATCCTCAACTCCGGCAACCCCGCCGACGAAACCGGCCTCAAGAGCGTCGACTGGTGGGGACCCTGGCGATGCGACCCCGACTACTCCGGCGTCGTCTGGGACCGCTGGATCTACCGCCATATCTACTCCACAGGCTCCGAAGGCGGCATCGGCTGGGACATGACCTGCAAGAAGGGCGCGGAGTTCTCCGCCATCGTCGAAGACTGCGTCGGCATCGGCCGCTTCGCCGGCGCCTGCGTCATCGCGCATACCCCCCGAAAGAATGAGCCCGTCGTCTTCCGCCGATGTTACTTCATGAACCTCGACTGGTGGGGCGACGCCGGCGGCGTCTACGTCCGCGGCGAAAGCCCTTCCATGCCCGACTCCCCCCACGCCACCTTCGAGGACTGCACCATCGCCGGCCCCGACAACGCCCTCCAGGCCGGCTACCCCGGCGTCGATGACCTCTGCACCCGCGTCAAGTTCAAGAACTGCCGCCTCATCGTCCTCAACTTCTCACAGCCGCAGGGCACCCCATCCACCGGCATCATCTGCTGCGGCTGCAAGGATGGCCGCCAGCTTCACGTCGATCTCGAAGACTCCATTCTCATGGGCTACAAGGTCTTCGGCACCCGCGCCGGCCAGATCTCTTACACCCTCAAAGGCAAAGTCGGCGCCTACGTCCAGTACCGCCAGCCGGTCCCCGAGGGCTTCGAACGGCTGAGGTTCTGGCCGGTGGACGCTTTCGAGAAACTCGCCCCCCCAACGATCGAGCGGACCGATAGCCCAACGCCGCCAGAATAACCCCGCCCTGAAACGAAGATCCGCGGCTCACGCTCCATCGCAAGCCGCGGACCCCCGGTTGTTTCATCCAGCGACATCGCCGCCGGCCGTCGCGTCACTTCACATCCACGATGCCCACGTCGATGCACTGCCCGCCCCCCGTCTGCCGGCAGTGCACCGCCATCACGTTCTTGCCCTCCTTCAGCGCCTGCTTCCCCGCCGGCCGGATCTCCATCGTCTCGTAGTCCGTCGTATACCCGCTCTTCCTCGCCGCCAGCACGCCATTGATGTAGATCTCCACATCCTCATCATGATGCACGAAGAGGCTCAGGTTCTTGAACTGCCCCGCCGGCATCACAAACTCCCGCCGCAGCCAGATGTCGTCGGTGTCCCATCGCGTTCCCACGACCGCACTGGGCGTCCCATCGGTCCCAAACCCGCCCGGACCTTCCTTCCACCCCGCCGCATCAAACTCCGGCTTGAACCACCCGTCCGCCGGCTTCTCCGTCGTATATTTCCACGTCACCGCCTTCTTCTGCGATGTCGCCACCACAAACACCGGCTCCGGCTCCGCCTCAAAGGTGCCTTTGCCCAGGTTGGCCGCAGCCAGCCGGTCCAGATCGCCCTTCACCGTCTCCCGATCGTAAGTCAACAACCCATTGCACTCCGTCTCTACGTCGCTGGTCTGCGTATAGACGACCGCGCAAAGGCCAGGATCATCCTTCAGCTTGTATGCGTTGACCAGCAGCTTCGAAAACTCATTCGTCAGCTTCGCCTTGTTGCTCATCCCCTTATAGCCCCAGCTCTGGCTCGACCACGTATGCCCCTCGACCGCCAGCCCAAGCCCGCCAAACTCACCGAGCACCGCCGCCCGCTTCTCCTCCGGCTTCGGCGAACCCGGACCGGGGTAATTGTGCATATCAATCACATCCCCCACCTTCTTATCTGTCCAGCCGCTGGCATTGTTCACCAGCCGTGACGGGTCCCGCTGCTTCACCCACTGCGTCAGCCTCTCCGTGTCATGCTGTCCCCAACCCTCATTGTACACCACCCACATGATGATGCTCGGATGGTTGTATCGCCCGTCGATCATCCGCGACAGCTCCAGCTCGAACTGCTTCTTGGCCGCATCGTCCTTGTTGTCGCCGGCCGGCATGTCCTGCCACACCAGCAGCCCCAGCTTGTCGCACCAGTAATACCACCGGTCCGGCTCATATTTGACGTGCTTGCGAGCTAAGTTCATGCCCAGCTTCTTCGTCATCTCGATGTCATACTTCAGCGCCTCGTCCGTCGCCGCCGTGTACAACCCGTCCGGCCAGAAGCCCTGATCGAGGAACCCCACCTGGAACACAAACTTGCCATTGAGCAGGATGCGCGTAATGCCCTTCTCGTCCTTCCCCAGCGCGATCTTCCTCATTCCGAAGTAGCTCGTGATCGTGTCAACCACCTTCTCCTGCCCATCCCTCACCACGATCTTCAGGTCATACAGGAACGGGGCATCCGGCGTCCACAACTTCGCGTTCGGCAGCGGCACCGCCAGCCCCTTGCGCCTTTCTCCCTTGAACTTGGCCTCAAGAGTCGTGCCGCCCCCGGAGACGGTCACTTCCACCTGATGCGCATCGCTGATCCCCTTGCCGACGAATTCCAGCGACACCTCCCCTTTGTCCACCTCCGGCGTGATCACGATCTTCTCAATCCCGTCCGCCGCCACCGGCTCCATCCACACCGTCTGCCAGATCCCCGTCGTCGGCGTATAGAAAATCCCGCCCGGATTGTGAACCTGCTTGCCCCGCGGCTGGCTGCCCGAATTCGTCGGGTCCAGCACCCCCACCACGATTTCCTGCTCCCCGGCCTTCAGCGCGTCGGTGATGTCAAAGCTGAAGGCGTCATACCCGCCCTTGTGATTCCCCAACTCCTTCCCATTCACCCAAACCGTCGCGTCCCAGTCCACCGCGCTGAAATGCAGCCAGATGCGCCGGCCGTCCCACTCCTTCGACACCGTAAACGTCCGCCGATACCACAGCCGCTGATTCTGATTCACCCGCTTCATCACGCCCGACAACGCCGACTCCACCGGGTACGGCACCAGGATCTTCCCCTCAAACGACGTCGGCTGGGGGTCGTCCTTCGCCTTGATCGTATACTCCCACAGCCCGTTCAGATTCTGCCAATCCTTCCGGACCATCTGCATACGCGGATACTCCGGCAGCGCATTCGTCGGCGACACGTCCTTCGCCCACCGCGTCACCAGCGGCCCCTTGGCCATCTGCCATTCCTGCGCCGCCGCCGCCGAGCACACCCACAAACCCGCCACCGCCAGCCACATCGCTTTTCTCATATTCGCTCCAGCTGCTTCGCTGCACTTCTGCTACTCATAAGAGTACACAGTCTCGATCATCCTCAGGTAATTCTCGAATCTAACATAATGCGGCACCGTGTTCGACACCCCCGGCATATATCCCCCGCCCGCGTTCAGCCGCTCGATCCGCTCGCGCACGTGCCTCTCCACCTGCTCTTCCGTCCCCCGGCTCATCAGATCCAGGTCCACATTGCCCATCAGACAGAATTTCCCCGGCCATCGGCGTTTGATCTCCAGCCCGTCCATCGACTTCGGCTCCAGCGGCTGAATCCCTCTCACCCCAACCCCATACAGGTCATCCATCACGTCATACAGCCGCCCGTCACTGTGATAGATCATCGGCGCCCCCACCTCCCGCCCCATCTCCGCAAACCGCCGCATCACCGAAAACAGGAACTGCCGGTAAAACGCCGGGCTCATGAACAGCCCCTCCGTGTACGCAATGTCATCACTGTAGAACACCGCCCCGATGGCGCTGCCGGCCATTTCGATCGCCGCTCGCGCCGCATTGAGCTGCGCCGCCGCCAGCGAATCCATCACCTCCCGCACGAACTGCGGCTCCTCGATGCTCCGCAAGCAAAACTCGTCGAACCCGATCATTTCCCACGCCAGCGTGAAAACGTCCGCCGTGTGAAGGACGATCTTCATCCCCTCAGGCAGCACTTTGACAAGCTGCCCAAGCCACTCCAGCCGATCGCGCACCGCCGACAGATCGCCATCCGCCGCCGCCTGCCAGCTCCATCGCCGCGAGCGAAAATGCTCCAGCCCCTTGATCACCGCCAGATTGCTCCCATGCGAAGCCGCCTGGCCCTGATCGGCCTCGATCGCCTCCTCCAACTCCACGGCCCGCACGAACACCGTACACTGCACGTAGTCATACCCCGCCTTCACCCAGAACTCGACCTCATCGGCCGCCGTCCTCACCTCCCGCCCCAACCACCTCGCCTTATGTTCCTTCGCCACATGAAAATCAAACACCGGCGGCCTTCGATACGCCTTCCGCAACACCAGCGTATCCAAAAACCTCCCAAAATCCGGCTCAGGTTTGATCATCCAATCATTCCTTCTCCATCTGAACGATTACGAAGTAATCTGAACTCCACCTGCCATCGATGAAAGCACAGCCGCCTGGCGATCACATTTTTCTCCCTCATCTGCCGCCAGATGTGTACAATACAAACATGAAGCTGAAAGTCATCGTTCACGAAGCCGAAGAAGGTGGCTTCTGGGCCGAAGTCCCCGCAATCCCCGGCTGCGCAACTCAGGGCCAGACACTCGAAGAGTTGCTCAAGAATCTCTACGAAGCAGTCGAAGGCTGCCTTGCCGTCGACTGAATCGTATCATCATTTCCCCCCCCGCTCCCCCGGCAGCCGCATCGACGGATCGCCAAACACCACGAACTTCATCGCCTGGAAAAATATGCTCGGCGGATACCAATCACTGTTCGGCACCAGCTTCGCCAACCGTTCATGCTCGAAGTAATACGTCACCGCCCCCGACCAGCAGTCGCCCAGCCTCGGCTCCTTCTCCTTCTGCATCGTCGCCGCAAATCCCACCAGCAGTGTCAACCCGCATGGCTGGCTCCCCGTATTGCATCCAATGTACGCCACCGCACCGTTCGGCCCGCCACGCACCAACGCCTCGCCCAGACCCGTCTCATTAAACCGCCCCGTCTGATACGCCGCCGGCGCCGGAGGCGGCGAATCGAATACCTCCTTCTTCCGCGTCCCCTCATGCTCCCGCCCAGCTTCATCCAGATACGGCGTATAAGGCGGCTCATTGGCCAGCACCGCCGTCGAACACCCCGCCGAGATCATCACCGGCAGCCGATCCTCATTCTTCACCGCCTTCAGGCTCTTGATCGAAAAACACTGCTCCCATTCGTTCCCCGTGCCGTGCCCCGTGTGCATCACCAACCCCGCTCCGCTATTCAGAACCCCCACCACTGCCTTCTCATTCGGAACCTCCGTATGGTCATTCCGCTGCTGGTCCGCATAGTACCACTTGCCCACCTCAAACTTCCCGTTCAGCATCTCTCCCATCTGATCCATCGCTCCCCGCGCATCCACCCATCCGCCAATCGCAATCAGCGCCGCCTTCCGCATGCCCGGCTTCTCGCCCGATAACACTCCCCGCTCGTACCGCATTGACTTGTCCGCCACCAGCTTCGCCTGAGCCGCCGTGCTCACCGGCCACCGCCCCACCGCCACCTCAGGCACATAATGCACCTGGTCGTAATTGATCGGGTCCTTCTTGTTCTTCTCGCCCCTGACTTCCCCGTAATACCGCGTATGGAACCCCTCCTTCTGCGCGTTCCAATCCTCAAAGCTCCCATCCGCCTTGGCCAGATCCGCGTAATACAAATCCGACGCATAGAACGAATAGTCAAACGCCTCTTTCGTGATCCGATCCAGCACCATGTACCGCACCGGCATCACGTCCGCATCGCCCACCAGCAGCACATACCCGATCTGCTTCTCTTTCCACCGCAAATACAGAAACCGTTTGAGCTTTTCAGGATCATCCACCCCCCCGCTGCTCTTCAGAACCTCCCGCAACGATACCAGCTCCGTCGGCAACTGCTCATTCTTGAACTTCACAAACTCCCCCACCGCCTCACACAACGCATCCGGCGCCACAATCACCAACCCTTTCTTCGCCTCCCCCCACGCCGGCACCGCCACCACCAGAATCCACACCACCCACAAACCTCGCCGCATTACAACCTCCTTCATCTCCCGCCCCAACCACCGCCAATCCGCCAAACCCCCGTTTGCCCATCTCAACACCTTCCCTCGCCACAATCAACCGGATTTGCGTACCACTCCTCTCCCGTTTGTGGTAGAATCATGCCGGCGGCAGAAGTAGAGGTCGAGCCGCGATCTCGCTGAAACGTGCTCGGCGGCGTTCGCCGGGCCATCTATACTCCGTCGTACGTGCTTTCGGGATGCGGTCGGTGGTGGACGCGCTTCGGCGCGGCCGCGAACTTGCAGTCATTCATTCTATTCTTATCTGCCCGACTCACGCCTGAAGGAACGCCCGACACAAGCACAAGGAGCTTCCTATGAATCGCCCCAATCTTGGCTCGCGGAAGGGCTTCACCCTTCTGGAGCTTCTCGTGGTGATCGTCGTCGGCTTGCTGGTTCTAGCAGTGGTGCTGCTGATCATTGTCCCAGGAAGCCCATCGCATGAGCGTGCCAACCGCGTCATGTGCGCCAGCAAGCTCCGCCAGATCGGCCAAGGCCTGATGTTCTACGCCAATGACCACAAAGGCGCCTACCCGCAGGTTCGCTACAAGCCCGGCGCGCCGCTGGCCAAGTTCACCGGCGCACCCGCCACCCAACCCTTCTCCGAAAACGGCCCCAAAACCAACGATGTCACCGCCGCCTTGTTCCTGTTGATCCGGACCGCCGACCTGAACCCGGAAGTTTTCGTCTGCCCCACCAGCAACCAGGACAGGGACGACCTGAACAGCCTGCCCCCCGACTCCCGCTCCAATTTCAAGGGCCAGGAGACCCTCAGCTACAGCTACGCACACCCCTACCCCGACGATGCGGCTGTGAAGATGGGCTATAAGCTCGACAACTCTGTCATCGCGGACTTCGTCATCGCCGCCGACCGCAATGAATGCCGAAACCGCTACAAGACCACCAACCCGAACGCCCCAGCAGCCGACATCAAGCAGATGAACTCCGCCAATCATGAAGGCGACGGGCAGAACGTTATGTTCAACGACGGCCACGTCGAGTGGTCCACCTCGCCCTTCGTCGGCGCCAATCAGGACCACATCTACACCCGCCACGGCGCCACCAGCGGCGACCCCATGACCCATCAGCCCGAAAACCCCCTCGATACCATCCTCCTGCCAACCTTCCCATAGCGATCTGCGAACACCGCCATTGTCAAACAAGGCCCGCCCCATCCGGGTGGGCCTTCTGCTTTTCGATTCACCGCTTCACCCACCTCACATCGCTGATCCGGTAATTGATCTTCCCCGACGTCGCATTGCACCCGATCTTGATCGCCTTGACCTGATCCGCATCCAGCCGAGCGTTGCCGTCCGGCGGCGACCAGTTCGACCCGAAAACCGCTTCGTCCAGCAGAACCACCGCCTCGATCGTCTTGCCCGCCTTCGGCTGGTTCATCAGCTCCCCCACATAACTGGCCCCGTTCTCCTCCACAAAGATCACGCGATACCGCCCCTCACCTTCCACCGCCGTCAGCTTGAACCTCAGCTCCTTCACGTTGCCCGTCGCCCGCTCATCCGCCCCAAGATCGATCCGCGGATACACCCACCGGTCCCCGGGGTCCAGTGTCGCCTCAATCGCCACCCCACCCCCCTCGGCCGCGGATAGATTCAGCTTCGACCCACCCGAAACCTCGCCCTGCCACCGCTTCACATCATCCGCACCCTTGATCGCCGCCGGCGATTCGCCCGGAGGGCTCGGTGGCTCGGGCTGCAATCGCAACGACAGCACCGCGCGCCCCGCCTCCCCGAAATCGCCGGTCATCCTGACCGTCTCCACCAGACCCGACGGCACCTTCACGCAATCCACCACCAGCCCCACCTCCCGCCGATCCCCCGGCCTGATCTCCACCGTCTCCGGCAGTCCCACCTTCCATCCCTTCGGTCCCGAAACACTCAGCTTCCCCTTCGCCTCCGCTTCCCCGAAGTTGTACACGAACACCGGAATCGTCTCCGTCTTCGCCGACGAAATCCGATACGCCGACCGCCCCAACTCCGTCCTCGCCTCCGGCAGCAGCGCCTGCAACACAATCACCGACGCCTTGCCCTCCTTCCGCTCCGGCATCGCCGGCACCGGGCCAAACTTGTTCTTCGCTATCTCCCCCACCGGCTGCACCACATACACAGGCTTCGTCAATTTCACGATCCCATCCACCACCGCCACCGCCCGTCCCAAATGATCGTACACCTCTGCATCCGCCACCCCCACCATCTCTTCCTTCTTGCTCCACATCACCACCACGTCGCGCTCCCGCCCATCGGGCTTCGCTCGAAACGCATACGCAGACCGATCCCCATCCACCTTCCTCCCCATCGGCTTCGCATCCGCCAGGAGTCTACCCACCGCCGCCGCCGCCAGATACGCCGGCCTCGGCGTCAGGTCCCGATGCACAATCCCGAATTGCGTCTTGCCTTCCACATAGTGCGGAAACATGAAATAGAACGCCGCCTCAACCCCCTCGCTCAACGCCGCCGCGTACACCATCGGCACGCGCTCGGCCTGCACACGCAGGTTCTCCTCCGTCGGCTCTTGCGTCTTCTCATCCGCCCACTGCACCGGCATGCTGAACTCCGTCACCCACATCGGCCGCCCGGCGCTGATCCCCCGGAACGAGCCATACCACCCCGGATACTGATCCAACGATATGTAATGGTGCAAATCGCACGTGTCGAAATATGGCCACGCCTCGTTCGCATCCAAATCATCCAGCGTCGCCTTCCGGTTGATCGCAAACACGTTCAACGACCCGATCACCTCCGGATTCCCCGCCTTCAGCCCCAGGTACGACGCCTTCTGCAACGCCGCCATCTCCGCCCCAGTATGCCCCCCGAAAACGTCAATATCCGCCTCGTTCCACGGCTCAAACGCCTCCACCTGCCCCTTCCATCGCTTGGCCATTTCCTTCCAGAATGCGTACGCATCCCGCAGATCCGGCGGAAACCGCTTGGGCTCCGCCTTCGTCCACCCCGGCGAAATATGCGCCACCTGCAACACCCTCAACCCCGCCGCCGACTGCACCTTCGCGCTCGTGTCATACCGATTCTTCCCCGCGAACTTCCCCTTCGCCGGCTCCAACTCCGGCCAGCTCAGCCGATCACGCACCCAGTTCATCCCCGCCAACACACACAGATTCGCCACCGCAGGCATCTGTTTCTGGTCATAAAACCACGCCATCGCTATGTCGATCCCGATCGGCGAACTCTTGGGCGTCGGCGACGCCAGCGGCGACACCACCCCGATTGTCGTCTTCGCCTCCCCGCGATGAAGCTCGTAATACCCCACCGGCAGCCGCCCCAACGATACGCGATCACCAAGGGCCTGACCCGCAATTTCCACCGCCCGCCCCTCGTAGTCCGTCAAGGCCAATGCGCCGGCCGCCGATTCCGGCAGCGGCACAACCACCTCCTCGCCTTGCACGAAAATGTTCCCCGGATGCGACGGCAGCGGCTTCACCGCCTCCTCCGCCGCATAAGCCACACCAACCATCGCGCAAAACGCCACTGCCCACGCGCGCAATCCGACACGCCAATAGAATGCAGACATCGCGGCACCTCCGCCTATCCACCCCCGCGGCCCACGCCCATCACGCCTCGCCCGTCACCCGCTTCTTGCCCGGCTCGCGGCCCATCCACAGCGGCGTCGCGATGAACCAGATGATCATCGTCGCGTTCATCACCCCGATCATCCAGTCACGGCCTAGGATGTCATAGTAGAAGAGGATCGACGGAATGATGACTCCCAGCAGCGACACCCAGGACACTACCTTTGCGATCTGTCTCATGGTTCACCTCATGCGCTCTGTTGCACAAGCTCGGCCTGGCGGAGCTGCTGCACTTTGCCCTGATAGTACTTGCTCAGAATCACGTACAACACCGCGGCCACGAACCAGCCCGGCAGGCTGACGAAGAAAATCGGGATGTGCCCGATGTTCACCAGCCCCACGCAGATGCCCAGCGTCAGAAACCACGTCAGGCCCGCGGCCCAGTTGAAGCTCTTCCCGCTGAATTCGGCGTAGTTGCTCCGCAGCCCGAACCTGCGCAGCAGCCAGAAGTCCACAAAAATCACCGCTCCCATCGGCATCAGAATCATGCCATACAGCGCGACGAAGCCCAGGAGCTTCATGGCAATCCCCGGAAACACCCCCGCGATCGCCGCGAGCATGCCCGTGATCAACGTCACCCTGTACCGCGACCACCGCGGCATGATCGCCTGGAACGCCAGACCCGCCCGATAGATCGTTGGGTTGGCCGTCGTCCATCCAGCCATGATCACGCAGATGATGCCCGTCAGCCCGCACGCCCGGTACGCCAGCGGGCCCGGCAGAACATCCGTGTTCGTCGGGTCCTGCTGCAATTGCAGTGCGTACAGGATCGATGCCGACAGCCACGCCATGAAATGCCCCACGTACATCCCCGCCCCGCTCGCCACCGCATACCAGCTCTTGCGCGCATACCGGAACACCGTCAAGTCGGCCATGCCGATGTGCATCGCCATGTTGCAGAACCACGCGAAGAACATGACGTGCCAGAACGTGAACTTCACCTGGCCCTTCAGCGGTTCCCCCCCCTTCCAGATCACCCGGTTGGCCTCTTCCCAGAAACCCGTCATCCGAGTCACCCCCATCTGACGCAGCCCGATGATCCCGAACGCCAGAAACACCAACACCATCCACGGGGCCGCGATGTTCGCAAACTTCGCCACGCTCTCGTACCCATACGCCGCAATGATCGCAATCAGCACGCCCACCACCAGCGATACCACCACCCATTGAACACTGTTGGGGTATACGTCGCTCAACGCGGGCATCTTGAAGTCGAACCACACCCCCACCGCCGTCGCCGACACCGTCACCATCGACCCCGCCAGAAAGCAGAACATCACCCCATTCGCCAGGTTGTACAGCGTCACCAGCTTCCGGCCGCAGATCTTCTCAAGCTGGAAATACAGCGTCAGCCTCGCACGCGTCGCGATCGGCGCGCACAAAAACACCCAGCTCAACACCGCCAGAAGGTTCCCCACGATCAGCCCGACAACCACGTCAAACGCGCTGACCCCCGCCGCCACGAACAAAGGGCCGATCATCAGCTCCGTCCCCGCCACATGCTCGCCGGCGTACTGCCCCACAAAGCTCTTCAGCCCCAGGAGCGCCGAGTCCGGCACGCGCTCTCGCTCGTACTCATTCACCGGTTCATTTCGCTTCTCTTCCATGGCCTCCGCCTTGTGTTATCGCCCTGACAGCACATCCCTCTCGTAACGCTTGACTTCCGCCAGCCACTCCCCGCCGACCGCGACGCCCTTCCTCAGACAGTAGTCGTCCCACACCGCGCCGTACGGCAGCGTCTTCAGCTCCTCCATCATCGCCAGCCGCGAGGTCAGATCCCCTGACGCCTCCGCCTTCTTCAGCATCTCCCTCGGCTCCAGCAACGCGATCAGCATCGCCTTGAGCATGCTCCGCGCCCCGATCACGTACGCCGCCAGGCGGTTGATGCTCGCGTCGAAAAAGTCCAGCCCGATGTGCACCCGATCCATGAACCCCCCTCGCACAATCTCCTCCGCTATCCCCCGAAGATCGTCCGACAGAATCACCACATGATCGCTGTCCCATCGCACCCCCCGGCTCACGTGCAGCAGGATCGCCTCCAGGTACAGCAGCACCGATGAAATCTTGTCCGCTATCCCTTCCGTAGGATGGTAGTGCCCCGCGTCCAGCGTCAGCAGAGTCTTGTTCTCTATCGCATACCCCATGTAGAACTCGTGCGACCCCACCACATAGCTCTCCGAGCCGATCCCGAACAGCTTGCTCTCCACCGCATCAAGATGAAACCGCGGGTTGAGCTTCTTCGCGAACACCTCGTCCAGCGACTGCCGCAACAGCTCCCGCGGCGTCTTCCGGTCGGCTGGAATGTCCTTGTAGCCATCCGGAATCCATACGTTCGTCACGCACGGCGTCCCCAGCTCCTTGCCGAACCTCTCGCCGATGACCCGGCACACTTGCCCGTGGCGAACCCAGAACTGCCGCCTCGCCTTGTCCCGGTGCGACAGGGTGAAGCCATCAGCGCTCAACCGGTGCGAGAAAAACGAGCTGTTGAAATCCAGCCCGATCTTCTCGCGCTTCGCCCAGCCGATCCAGTTGGCAAAGTGCCTCGGCTCCAGCTCGTCCCGATCCACGCTCTTCCCCCCCGTCTCGGCATAGATCGCGTGCAACGCCAGCCGGTGCCTGCCGGGAATCAGGCTCAGCGCCTTGCTCAGGTCCGCACGCAGCTCGTCGGCCGTCCGCGCCTTGCCAGGGTAGTTCCCCGTCGCCTGGATGCCGCCGCCCGACAGCCCATCGGCGCTCTCGAACCCCCCCACGTCATCCCCCTGCCAGCAGTGAATCGAGACCGCCACACGCCCCAGGATCCTCATCGCCCGTTCCGTATCCACTCCCAGCTGCGCGTACCGCGATTCCGCCAGTCGGTACGCCTGCTCGACGCGCGCTGTCGTTGACATTCTTGGCTCCGATGATGACTTGCCCAAAGAGCCGCGACTCTACTCAGCATCCCACTCGGCCGCAAGCTCCCTAACTCCCGCCACGCGAGCCGATTCCTCAGCAGAACCCCAAGCCCCCTCCACCCCTCCAGCCCCCTCTCCATCCCGAGGCCGCTGCTCTTGCCCCCGGCCCCTTTCCCGTTACACTTACCCCGATTGTCGACCAGTGGCGACCTGGGGCTGCGCCAGGGAAGGAAAAATAGTCCTCATTTTAGAATCGGACTTACGCGTGACACCTGCAAAACAGCGATCGGAAGCTGGATGGCCGTTTCTGGCGTGTGTGCTGGCGCTGGCAATCTCCGCCGCATCGCTCCCGGCGTACGCCGCCACTCCGCCTGCCTCCCGCCCGGCCACTCTCCCCAGCGGCGCCATTCCCCCGGAACTCGCCGGACGCGTCGTTGACGAGGTGCGGCTGCTCGGCAAAACCAGACCCCTCACCGCCGCTGTACAGAGCGATATCACCCACCAGGTTCGCACACGCGAAGGCGGCAAGTTCGATCCCGCCACCGTCCAGGAAGATTACCAACGCATCTACGCCCTCAAGAAGTTCAGCAACGTCGAAGCCCGCGTCGAACCCACCGCCACAGGCGTCATCGTCGTCTTCGAAGTCGCCGAGCAGAACCAGATCAAGGAAATACGCTTCAAGGGCAACCAGGAGGTCGACACCAAGACCCTCCAGGAAGTCGTCGGCATCACCGCCGGCGAAGGCGTCGACTCCTTCCGCCTCTCCCTCGCCAATGAAGCCATCCAACGTCTCTACCGCGAGAAAAACTACCCCTATACCCACGTCGTCATCGACGAAGATGAACTGGCCAAAAACGGCATCGTCGTCTTCAACGTGATCGAAGGCCCGCACGTCCGCGTCCGTAAGGTCCGCATCATCGGCAACAAGTCCTTCACCTCCCGCCGCATCAAGGACCAGATCAAGACCAAGAGCTGGTTCATCTTCTTCGTCTCAGGCACCTTCGACCCCGACCAGGTCGACCAGGACGTCGCCTCCATACGACAGTTCTACGAGGGCAAGGGATTCTTCGACGTCCGCGTCGGCCGCAAAATCGTCGTCTCGCCAACCCAGGGCGAAGTCATGATCGACTTCCTCGTCGAGGAAGGCCGCCGCTACATCGTCGAGCAAGTAAGCTTCAAGGGCAATCAAGCCGTCCCCGAAGCCGAACTCCGCAAGGACCTCAAGCTCACCGAAGGCCTCCCCTACGACCAGGACCTGGTGAAGCGGGACGTTCGACAGATCGTCAGGGCCTACAGCCCCCTCGGCTACATCTACATGCCCCAGGAGCCCAACCCCCCGGAGGAATACCTCCGCATCACCGACCTGCGGTTCTTCCGCCTTAAAGAGGCCGGCAAAGTCGAGCTGGTCTACGACATCCACGAAGGCCGCCCCTTCCGCCTCGGCCGCATCATCGTCAAGGGCAACGCCAAAACACAGGACAAAGTCGTCTTCCGCGAAATGCGCGTCGCGCCCGGCCAGCTCTACAACTCCGCCGAGATCCAGAGCGCTCACGACCGCATCAAGGCCACCAACCTCTTCACCGCCGTCACCATCACCCCCATCGGCGATGAACCCGACTCCCGCGACCTCCTCGTCGAAGTCGCCGAAACTCAGACCGCCAGGTTCCTCATCGGCGCCGGCGTCACCAGCAACTCCGGCATCCTCGGCAATATCACCTACGAACAACGCAACTTCGACATCACCAACTGGCCCAGCACCTTCGGCGAAACCTTCACCAGCCGAGCTTTCACCGGCGCAGGCCAGACCTTCCGCATCATGCTCGAACCCGGTACCGAACTCACCCGCGCCAGGGTCGACTTCATCGAACCCTGGATCTTCGACCAGCCCTACCGCTTCGGCGCCAGCGCCTATATGTCCCAGCGATGGCGCTCCAACTGGATGGAAGAACGCCTCGGCGGCCGCCTCTCGCTCGGCAAACGCTTCACCGATGTCTGGTCCGCCGGTATCTCCGTCCGCGGCGAAGAAGTCACCATCGGCCGCATCCGCGACGAGGCAGATCGCGCCCCCGAAGTCATCGCCGCCGACGGCGGTCACTTCCTCACCAGCCTCGGCCTCGAAATCCGCCGCGATACCACCGACAGCCCCATCCTCCCCACCAAGGGCACCATCACCACCCTCGCCTGGGATCATTACGGCGCCCTCGGCGGCGAGTATGCCTTCGATAAGTTCTCCCTCGCCTGGAACGGCTTCACCACCCTCTATGAAGACCTCACCGAACGCAAAACCATCCTCGCCCTCAGCACCGATGTCGGGTATATCTCCGGTGACGCGCCCTTCTTCGAGAAATTCTACGCCGGGGGCATCGGCTCCGTCCGCGGCTTCCGCTACCGCGGCATCAGCCCTCGCTCGGGCATCGAGGAAGACCCCATCGGAGGTGCCTTCGCCATCACAGGCTCCGCCGAACTCAGCTTCCCGCTCGCCGGCGATGTCCTCCGCGGAGTCCTCTTCACCGACGTCGGCACCGTCCAGCAAGACGCCGAAATCGGAACCCTCCGCGTCAGCGCCGGTTTCGGCTTCCGCCTCTCCCTCCCCTTCCTCGGCCAACTCCCCGTCGCTCTCGATTTCGGCTTCCCAATCTCCAAAGACGATCAGGACGATACAAGACTGTTCAGCTTCTCGCTCGGTCTGGTTCAATAACCCCCCGGAAAGGATTCAATCATGTTCCTCCGTCATACGCTCGCTCTGGCCATACTGGCTATGCTGTTGTTCGCGCCTTCCGCACACGCTCAGGAGGGAGCCGTCCGCATCGGCATCTGCAACCCCGCCAAGGTCCTCAAGGCCCTCGACGAGTGGAAAGCCTTCGAAGACAAAATGCGCCACGAGACCGATAAGCTCAAGATGGAACAGGTCAGCCGCAAGGCCACCGTCGATGAGATCATCAAGCAGCGAAACGAACTCAAGCCCGAAAGCGCCCAGTACAAGGAAAAAAGCAAGCTCGCCGCCGAAAAGGCCATCGAATACGACGTCTGGCTCCAGATGACCAACCTGGAACGCGCGCGAACCCAGAAAGAGCAGATCCGCGCCCTCTACGACAAGATCGTCGAAGCCACCAAAGAGGTCGCCGAAGCTAAAAAACTCGACCTCGTCCTCGCCGAACGCAAGCCCGAACTCCCCCCTGAAGTCGACCGCCTCTCCCCAGACGACGTCCTCGGCGCACTCCTCCAGAGAGATGTCCTCTATAGCAACGACAAATGCGACATCACCCAGGCCGTCATCCTCACGGCCAATAAAAAGTACGCCGCCTCCGTCGGCGCCCCGGCGCCAGCGCCAGCGCCCGCACCCGCACCGGCCGACCGTAAGTGACCGCGACTGTGCTTTGGGCAGAACAGAACCAGCGCCGGCCACAGACTCTGTGGCCGGTATTTTTGGTGCATCACTGTGAAATCACTAACCCTCTCCCAGATCGCCGACCTCCTCTCCTGCCCCGCGCCCAAAGCCCCTGACCAAACCATCACCGGAATGGCTTCCCTCGCCGACGCCACAGAGTCCGATATCACCTTCCTCTCCTCTGACGCCCATCTGCGACATCTCGCCTCCACCCGCGCCGCCGCCGTCATCGTCCAGCAGCGGGTGAAACTGCCCCCCGACTACGCCAGACCCGTCTTCATCGTCCAGGATGCCGACCTCGCCTCCGCCAAGGTCCTCGCCGCTCTCGCCCCACCCGTCCCGCGACCCCCGCCCGGCGTCGACCCCTCCGCTCGCGTCGCGCCCTCCGCCACACTCGCACACGACGTCGCCGTCGGGCCCAACGTCGTCATCGGCCAGCGATCCACCATCGCCCGCAACACCATCCTCCACCCCGGCGTCATCATCGGCGACGACGTCACCATCGGCGAAAACTGCGAACTCTTCCCCAACGTCGTCATCCGTGAACGCATCTCCATCGGCTCACGCGTCATCATTCACGCGTCCTCCGTCCTCGGCACCGATGGCTTCGGCTATCGCTGGGATGGCTCCCAACACGTCAAAATCCCCCAGATCGGAACTGTCATCATCGAGGACGATGTCGAAATCGGCTCCTGCGTCTGCATCGACCGCGCTAAGTTCGGCTCCACACGCGTCGGCAAGGGTACCAAAATCGATAACCTCGTCCAGATCGCCCACAACGTCCAGATCGCCCCCCACTGCATCATCGTCGGCCAAACCGGCATCGCAGGCTCCGTCCGGCTCGGCCAGGGCGTCGTCCTCGGCGGCCAAACCGCCGTCCGCGACCACACCACCATCGGCGACGGCGCCATCGCCGCCGCTTGCTCCGCCATCGCCGAAGACGTCGACCCCAACACCATCGTCTCCGGCATGCCCGCCCTCCCCCACCGCCAATCCCTCCGCGAACAGGCCGCCCTCCGACGACTCCCCGACCTCGTCGTCCAGGTCCGCAAGCTCCAGGATGAGATCGCCAAACTCAAAGGCCCCTCCTGATCCCTCCCTCTTACTGCCCCGCCACCACCCGAAAAGTTATGTCACCGTTCAGGCTCTGCCGCTCATACTCCCTCCCCCCGTCGTCCTTCAGGTCCGGCCCCACGCTGTAGATCACCAGATCCTTCCCGTCCACCTTGTACCGCATCCGTTTGCCGTCAAACGGGTCCAGCGGCACTTCCTTCAGATAGCCCGGCAGCAGATCCTCCAGCTTCTCCGCCACACGCCCCCGATCCAACCGGTAACCCACCGCTGCCACCGCAATCCGCGCGGCCTCCGCCTTGCCCTCCGCCATCGCCATGCTCCGAAACGCTCTGGCCAGCGGCGACACCACCAGCGACGTGCAGATCCCCCGCCGCTCCTCTGTGAACTGCCGCTCCGTCTGCGCTATCCGCTCCCGAACCTCATAGTACGGCTTCAGCGAGTACGCCTGCATCAATCCCATCACCTCACGGTACGCCGATACATCCTCCGATATCAGAAACACCCCGTACAACGCCACCCCGAACTGTGCCGAGACCGTATTCCACACCACCAGCTCCGGCGCGTCTCCGACCATCCCCGGCGTGATGTTTCCCATCCCCATGTCGCAGAACGTCGCCAGCCCGAACGCCTCCTCCGTGCACATCGCCCGACGCATCACCCGCCCTATCCAGTCGCTGTCCCCCAGCGAGATCCGCTTCAACTCCTCCGCCGTCTTCACCGCCGGAAGAACCTCCTGCAGCGTCTCCAGCGCCAACGACTGCGTCGCCATCCCCACCAACGCCGCGATCAGCACCGGGCTTCGACCTGCGTGCTGCGACAACCGCAGCATCCCGTTCACGTCGTCGATCGCCCCGTCCACTCGCCCCTGCGACAGCTCGTAGCGCCCGTGCAACCTCAGCAGCCTCGCCGCCTCTCGTAAACCGCTCAATTCCGGCAGCAGCATGCTGATGCTCGGCCGCCCGTAACTGTGCTCGAAGTGGCACTCCGGCAACGCCGCCCCTTGCTTGATCAGCGCCACCGTCTCGGCATGCCGGGCCAGAAACTCCGCGACCGCCGGGCTGCTCATATCGGGCTTCTCCTGGTTGAACGGGTGTTTCTCGTCGTAGTCCTGTTTCCATGAGCTGTCGTTCGCCAGCCGCCGGAATGCCTTCTCGTACACCACCGCCGCGTTGATCGAGTCGTTCACCGCCGGCGGCGACACCGACAACATGATCGCCCCCGCCTCGGCTCGCAGCGCCGCAAGCTGCGACCTCACCGCAAGGTCCATGTTCCATATCGTCATCGTCCATACCACCGCACCCGCCGCCAATGCCAGCAGCAGACGCCCCGCCGGCCACATCGCGCCCCCACGCGACTCCCCTCGGCGGCCCGCCATCCTCAGCAGCACCACCATTCCCCCCATAAACATCACCAGCAGTGACGTCGCATACCCAAACCGGCTCTCCCGAAAGTGCGAGCCGATCTTCAACAACGCCGTCAACGCCACCACGCCCCCGAGCACCGCCAGAGGCGCCGCCACAATCACAGATGCCAGCATCCTGTAGCACCACCCCCGCCGAACACGCCCCGCCAACGCCAGCCACCCCGCAACCCACAGCAACGCCACCACCAGCGTCTCGATCCATAGAAGTCCGTAACTCATATCATGGCTCCTTCAATGAGAAAACCGCCAACCCCCCGCCCGAACCCCTCGGCGCCGGCGCCGCCACCAGCCTCCCACCCGATGTCATCATCACCGCCGCTCGCCTGGCCTCCGCCGCCCCAAGCTCCGGCACAACACGTCGTATCGACTTCGCCGCCAACTCCACCTCCTCCACGCTCATCCGCCGACCCTCCACAAACCGCGTCACCGACACCGCCTCCATCGACAGGTTCATCCCAAGAATCACCGCCGCTGCCGCTGCCGCCGCATATGACCACGTCAGACCCCTGCGCGCTGGCCTCCCGCCTTCATCCGCCAATCCCCTCTCCACCGCACGCATCACCCGCCCACGCAATGCCCCCGACGGCTCTCCTCCCCACCGGCCCTCTAGCCGCCTCTCCAACTCCCTCAACTCCTTGGGCAATGGCTCCTGCATCATGGCCGCTCCCTCCCCAATCGCTCCCTCAGTTTCTCCAACGCATACCGATACCGGCTCGCCGCCGTGTTCAGACTCACCCCCAGCACCGCTCCGATCTGCGCAAACGTCAGCCCGCCGTCGATCTTCATCGCAATCACCTCCCGCTGCTCCGTCGGCAACTCCGCCACCGCCTTCCCCAACTCCTCATCCGCTTCCCGCGGACCATCGACCGCATCCGACCACCCCGCCATCGCCATCTCTTTCAGCCTCTTCCGCTCGCCCGCCTGCCTCGCCGCCTTCCGCCCTGCCACGTGCCGCAGCGAGGCAAACACATACGCCGCCACATCCCCAACCTCCGCCAGCCGAGCCCGCGATCGCACCAGCGACACAAACACGTCCTGCACCGCGTCCTCCGCTTCGCTGCTCGACAACAGCATCGTCCTGGCCGCACGCACCAGAGCAGGCCCCAGTCGGTCGTACAACTCGGCATACGCCCGCGCGCTGCCGCTCGCCAATCCCGCCTTCAGCGTGTCAACCGTCCAGTGCTCCATCGTCCCTCGTCACCATATAAGAGCGCCCCCCCAGCAGCTTTTGTCTATCCATTTGACATCCGCGCCCCCACCATTTCCAATGCACCGCAGAGCTCTTCACCATGCCCCAACCCCGCATCGGCATGTCCGCCCTCCCCCACCGCCAATCCCTCCGCGAACAGCCCGCCCTCCGACGACTCCCCGACCTCGTCGTCCAGGTCCGCAAGCTCGAAGAAGAGATCCGAAAACTGCAAAGCCCCAAGTAACCCAGGGGGCACGGAAGCTAGCCGTTCACGTACTTGATAGGGCTCTGCGCTCCGGACTTGAGATAACGCTCTACGCTCCCGCCCACATACGCAGCAAGGTCGGTCGCGACTTCACCCTCGAAGCGCCATCTGCGTTTGACCTTCTGTGTTGGGCTCCCAGCGATTGCGCGAGCCCACTGATGGATTCTGTAAACCTGTCGGATTACACCGTTGTAGACCGAGAACGCATACTTCGCACACTTGCGGCGGTCGCCAAGGACCCAGTCGCCTCTTGTGGCTTCATAGAGCTCGGTTGCTGTCATGTTCTTTCGAAAGCGCCGATTGATGATCATGAGGATGCCCGGTTCGATAATCGTGATGGGCTTGGCCTCGTATTGCGCGATGATTTCGCGAACTGTCATGCGGCCGCGAGTGTCCGCGTGCATACCTGCGACGACGTTCGCAAGGTTCTCGATCCCGATGTAATCTATCAGGGCGGATTCCACCTCAAAGGCCTGATCATCAGTCAGACCATGCCTGATGATCTCACACTCGACCTCGAACCCAGCTTTCCGTATTTCCCTGATCCTCGATATCTTCTCTGTTTCGCCCATGTCCCTTTCAGAAGCGGCGGCATGGGAAAAGACGCGGTTGCCCTTGCCTTTCCCCACGTAGAAGACCTTACCGGATCGAGGGTCTCTGAGCAGGTAGACGTATGTGGCGACCTTTTCCACTACTGATCTGGGAAACTCCATCAGTGAGGCCTCCTTTGGGGGGTCGGACTCTGCGGATGCCTGGCAATGAATGGACAGTCGGTCTATGGCGGCAAAGCCTACTTCAAGCCCCTGATCCAATCCCGAAACGCCCGCATCACCGTCGTCTCGTCCGTCTTCTCCACCATTCCAATGAATCGCTCCAGATCAGCTACTTGCAGGAATGCGAAAGCGGCGCTCGTCTCGCTGGCCCGATACTTCCCCTCACTCAACACTATCGCCGACAATCGCTGACCGTCAAAAACCCAAATCTCCGGCACCCCCAGTGCCGCGTAGATGCTCTCCCGATCTATCTCCCGATGCGTAATATCGATCTCCACCGCCAAGTCAGGCGGCGGGTCAGCCGGAAGCTCAATCCGCTTCTTCCCCCGCACCGCCGACTCGTGCTGGATATAGTAGCATTCGTCCGGCTCCAGCCCCTTGGCCAGATCCTTCCGCCGGAACGTCGTTGAACCCAGGCTGCCAATCGGAATGCCCCGCTCCATC
>Ga0315284_10000975_pt1 | contig 39758 bp, 36 predicted proteins | sample YL17G09_16_MG_FD_203696 | JGI IMG/M metagenome (GOLD analysis project Ga0315284, IMG submission 203696) | Sediment microbial communities from Yellowstone Lake, YNP, Wyoming, USA - YL17G09_16 | ecosystem: Environmental > Aquatic > Freshwater > Lake > Sediment | place: USA: Wyoming | collected...
TCTAATTATGAATGAACAATCTCATCCAACCATTGTCGCTTTTGATGTAGAAACTACAGGACTTTATCACAATCGATGTCACATTATCGAATTGGGTTCTATTAAAGTTTCCCACACAGGTAGTATATTGGACCAATTTTCCCGTTTTGCTAATCCGGGATATTCACTACCACACAACATTACACAATTAACCGGTATAACGAACGAAATGGTTAAGGATGCAGAACCATCTTCTAAAGTAATAAAAGACTGGTTCTTGTGGTTAGATGCAGAGTCAATCCTTATCGCCCACAATGCATCATTTGATGTTGGTTTTGTAACCAAACCCATGTTAGATGAAAAAATAGATTTCGAAAACTATTGGGTGGTGGATACTTTAGATTGGGCCAGATGTGTCTTTCATTATCTTCCTAAGCACAGACTTGGTGTTCTTTTAGAGCATATTCAATATAATTGTGAAAATTTACATAGGGCGGCAGATGATGCCCGAGGAACACTCCATTTGGCAGCGCACATGATTCGTTCAAGAAAACCGTCTAACAAGGATGAGTTTTATAAACTTCTTTTGGATCGAGCTAAGAGAATCAAAGATTATCTACCTAAGCCAAAAGTAGAACCATCCTTTAATTTCTAAACGTGAGTAATGGCCGTCATCGGAGAACCAGTACGATGACGGCCACTTACTACAGGCGAAACGTTATTATTTATTAGAAACTGTGTCTGACACAGTCAACAACTTATTAGAAGGATGATATATGAAACAAATCAAAAACATATTAACATTGGTTGGTGGTATATTAACCATAATATTTACTTTCTTCTATCCTATGATTATCTTTTATCTGGGAAAAGGAGGAACAGAAACAGCCTATCTTTATGTCTTGGGTCTTTCTGCAGCATTATTACTAGGATGGGTTCTAATTATAAGAAGCGTCATGTATGATGTGGGCCAATGGAGTTTTGATTTAGGCTGTGCTTGGGGGCAATATCTTCAATCTGATCATTTTAATAGGATAGGAAGAGTGTTAAATCAGCAAATGTTTGAAGATGGTTTCAGTATCTTTGCCAGATCAGATGAAGTTCTTAAAAAGTTCTACGCGGATATGAAATATGAATTCCCTAATGGTAGTTCTCATGCTATAGCCGTATCCAATCTTTTGAATAAAAACTATGATGATACTAAAACAGTGTCAAATGGACAAACTATAAAGCATTGGACGTTTATAGATGATTAGGAGTAATCTGATGAAAAATTTAGGTCCTCTTGTAGAAAGTATTTCTGATAACATTATGAAGTCCCAAGGGGGCTTTGGACCGTTCAGATCAAATCCTGCAAATATAAAAGGAAATATTACTACCACAAAGTTAAAATCAAAGATTGATAAAGATACAACAAAATCAGATGTTCTGCAATCTTTACTAGATAAAGAAATAGAAGTAGATAAAATTCCACAATTTCTTGGTTTTGGAGGATCTAAATACAACCCAATAAATAGATGGGTGACATTTATTCTTGTTAAAACGGGAAAGGTTTCATTAGCTGACAGACCCAAAAAATGTGAGGTTTTAACCTGTAAATTAAAGAATTCAGATGCCCTAATAATTCCTACAATAGAATGCCCGAGAAGTGTAAATCTTACTTCTGAAACTGATATGGTTTCTTATCTTTTTAATTGGGGTTGTGGCATATTCAATTACATATATGATGCGGACATAGAAAGTTCTTCTTTTTATATGGATTCACAAGATAAAAAGGATTTCATGTTTTTCTCTACAGATGATGAATGGAGTGGTGCAACAAAGAAACCTTTTTTAAGTGCTAGTGTAGAAGAATTAACGTGGGTTGATATAGTAAAACTAACAACAGATGAAAACTATGCTAAAGATTTTAAGTTTGGAAATTTTAGTTTATCTTTGATGAAATATCTATTACGATTTATTGATGTTTAGTTCACCTATATTGGGGATCAAACTGTGCAAAAAAAGAAGAAGGAGTTAAAACCACCTAAAAGTATCAAGGTGGGCGCTATACGGTTCAAAATTAGAAGAAGAAGAAAACTTCTTTTAGATGGAGAACCTTGTGATGGCTATATTTCTTTTTCTGATGGTGAAATTTTTATAGCATCTTCCCCTATGAATTTTTCTGTTGAGCAAATTACAGTACTTCATGAAATATTGCATGCTATTTTGATTAATACTGGTCTTAAAACAACCGTAGATATTCAACATAAATATATAGAGCCAATCTCGGCAGAACTTGTCCATGTGTTACAATCAAATCCAACATTGGTTAGATACCTATCAAAGAAAACTAGAAAAATTCAAGAAAAAAATAAAACGGTGGCGGACAAAGATGTTCCTTTACGTAAGGAAGAAACATCTTTGCCCGCCGAAAACAAATTACAAATCTCGGAGTCTTCCAAGGATCTTAATCAAGAGGAGTCTTAATTCCTCGGGGGCATTCTTTTCTCTTGGTAGAACTTTCATGGCAAGTTCTAGTTGAACTATTGCCATCTCTAGATCTGCAACAGAACTCCAAATTTGGTTTGGAATATCTTTCACCTGATAGGTTTCGACGCCTTCTTTTACGGGAAGTGGTTGCTGGTGAATCTTTTTTAGCAATCGATTCTTTTCCCGTTTTATTTTTTCGACTTGACTGTCATCTGATTTTGTTCTTCTTCCCAAGCAACACCAAATGAAAAGTATCGTAATACTAATACAACTACTGACGATACTGCATAAAATCAATTGTATCAACAGATTCATAATCTTTTCCTCAACGTCTACGTTTTCTTTTTTTGTTTGATTCTAGAAAGATATTTGTTCCTGCACTTATAGCTAGTGCAAAGAAACCGAAAATAATTAATCCTCCAGAATGGAACATTGCACCTAAAAACAATAGGCAACAACTTACAAAGAATAACGCGGACAGTCCTTGAAACATCTTTTCAACCTCCTCACAACACAGCTTGGCTTACTTCATTATCATCCTCATCCTCTTTTCTATGATACTTACGGCCACCCTTGGCATCCAATCTGGTCGTAGCATCTACGATGTCTCGCCTTAGGAAAGTGATCTCTTGTTCTAGATCACGTTTTTCTCTCACCAATCTTCTTAACTGCTCATCTCTCTGGCTTACAGTCTTCTTCTCATCTGCCAGATCTTTTTCTGTTATCGTAATTTTTGCTCTCGTCGCATATCGTTCTTTGAGCAAATAATTGATCGCAATAAATTGCACAACAAATCCAACTAACAGAATTGTTGCTACAGCGGCGAACAGTAGTCCCATTTCTTCATCTTCTTCCTTTCTTCTCTTACCACATTCTTCGACAAACAAATACTTTAATCCAAAGTTTAATATATATGGTTGCCATATAGGAAAAACTAATATAGGTGTTCTCAAAATGAGGAGTAATTATGGAAGGTTTTCCTAGTATTAAAAGTGCCAAGATTGATAAGAATCTTGCAAAGAAACTTCAAAACTACTTCAAAAGTTGGAGTATGATTGCTGTCGGTAAAACTCGTACTCATATCACACCAGCCGGCGGGATTCATTACACTGGAAAAGAGACAATGACAAATAGTATCTCTTTCGAAGTAAAACGTGGTGGTGGATATGTTATGGTAAGCTTATTTGAGTATCCTAAAGGTTTAGTATTCCATGCTCATATTTACTTCTCTGATATGGACAGGAAAACAAAAGATGGTTGGGAAAAGGTTTTGAAATCTCTTTATGAAGAAGTAAAGAAATTGCTGGAGGTAACATAATGCCATATAATGGTGTCACTACTACTTGGCCTGTAAAGGGTACTGGCGTGGGATGCACTCCAGATTTAGCAAGTAGATCTGGTTCTGGAAAGAAACTTTTCTACACCAGACGGGCTTTTTCTGAATTGTTTGAGTTAATCAATAATAGAATCAGATATTATAGTTGGTTTGATTCTTCTACTTATTATGATCTTCATCTTACTTCTTCTTACACAACAGATTCAAAAACCATAAAAGCTGATTATATAGACAAACATCCAAATATGGATATGTTTATTTCTTATAAAGGTATAGGCCCTGTTAATGATCACTTTCATCATCCTATGTATTATTGGGATGACTTACTTCGTTTGATAGAAGGAATTTATTATATACCAGTAGAGAACATGGCAGGAAAGTCAGAATACACAATCGATTCTAAGTGTATCAAAAAATTAGAAACACTTAGTAATGAATATAAACTTGGTTGGTCTATTTCAGAAATATGGACTGAATTTTGTGTTGGAATGGATGTATTACAAACAGAAGATTTGTTGCGAAGAAAATACCTTTTAGTTAATTCTGGCATACAGGAATGTATAAAGATAAGGTGGGGTTCCTGCTGGCAAGATAGAATAATGTAGGAGATATAAAATGCCTTTAATACGTAGACACACTAATTGGCAAAATGAAATAGGTGTAATTGCTCCTGTATCTGATCCGAGAAAAAGAGTAATTGCACAATCACATCCACAAATATTTTACAGAATTCGTCATTTAGCACGTGATGTTTTTGATAGGCAAGATAATCCAGGAATGTATAATATTCACAAATCATCTGTTGTTAGAAAAGAAGTTCCTGTATGTGGAACAACTGCTCCAGTAAAATTTGTAATAAAACCATGGGATACTTCTAAGCCACAAACAACGGTTGAGAAATTATATGATCCATTAGCTACTCAAAATATAAAGGGGGATTATATTGAAGCTAATGCTACATTGGATCAGTTTATGATTGATCATGGCGGGGATGATAGTATCTTAAGAAACAAATACGAAAAAAGGATGAATAGCTTTAATGAGATGTTGACATTATATACCACATTTGCCGCTCTTTTAGTTGGTAATGAATATATTGAAAAACAAAGTGTGGTCTTTATAATTCTGACAGATGTGATCAAGAAAGCAGGTCTTGTTTGGGATGAAGACGAACTTCTTTCAATTCTGCAAACTGGGGTCATGTGGACCTGGGATAGATTGAAATTACTTAGAATATTGGAATTAGCTGAAAACTTACATGAACAATATCTTTATCGTAAATGGCGTTCAGTGTTACAATATACAAGATCGTGAAAAAAGGAGAGGTCTGAGGTATAAATTGAGGGTGGTATTAATGGGCCGTTCGACCTCTCCGTCCTGGATGCTCTAGAAATAGAGTAGGGGCCAGGCTATGGGTAATACTTTTTTCAGTTTATATATTCTGTATCGCTTGCATTCCTAGAGACAGTTCAGATTCCAACTGTTTTATTTGGGCAGATTTTTCAGATCCATCCTCTAAACGATTATACTTTGATTTTATTGTCTCAATCAGTTCATATAATAAACGACTTCTGTGTGTTAGTATTTTCAATGCTTCTAAACATGCAGGAGGTATTGCTTGCATTGTATCCATTTTATCCATCAAATGTAGTTCAACTATAATAGCATCTGTTAGAGATGAATACTCTATGTTAGCAGCTATCAACATAGTTGTCAATTGAGTACATGCAGCAAACTCTCTATTCCTTTTCATTAAATCATCTAGATCCATTATTTTCTCCTTTATAATTTATTCGAAGAAAAAAAGAAACGTAAATGTTTGGGGGGAGAGATTTACTAATAATTAGTAAATCTTCCCCCCAATTCATTTCAAATCTCCTTACTAATAAAATGGGGTACTCAATAGGCCCCAGCTTACGGAGGTCTAATTAGGTGTGACATAATTTGTCATTCCTTAGGGTTATCGCCATACAACCATAAATGGCATTCAGAACTTTTCTTTCGGTGCAGTTTTTCGGTTGTGTTTTTGACATATATATTATATTTTTGCACCTCCCACTGTTTCTCAGGTGGTCTCTGAGTTCAGGTATTAACCCTTATAACGGAAGAGTTCTAACGTGTGTTGTTCAAGACATTTTCACATACCTGACCCTTTATATGTCTTGAAGTGCATCTGCTCGTAAATAGATACAAAGTGCGACCGGCAGCTTCTTTCGCAAGTTCGCGCACTTATAAACCGGACTACAAATCCAGTCATCTCTTGCAATTTTAACCCATGGTTTATAGTCAACGTATCTCCTGCCTGTGCTGCTTATGGCAATCAGAAATAAATAGACTTCGAGATTTTCTGATCAACGGCTTAGGTAGTTTCCTACCATTTGTTCTCGATACCGGTCGGCGCATTTCTGCTACCTATCTTTCCAACCTATAGTATATTGTTAAGTGCCTAAAAACTAAGCGCACCCTTTCTACCAAGGTCTGCTAGTTGTCACATAGATCCGACCTGATATGAGTAGCTCCTCATATTGTCAATGTGTCAATCGGGCCCATCACCATCTATAAATTTAATTACCGATTCTTACTCCGACACATAAAGGCCTTTGGTTAGGATCATAGACCCCCAGTCTGCGGTTTCGTTTTATCGTCTTTACAGGAACCGCCAATCCTCTCTATAAACCGCCTCGAGAACGGCCCAGATTGACCTATCTAGAGGAGCGACCGTATTGCGGCTATGAAGTTTTTAGGCTCCATTATTCCGGGCAAGAAATTCGTCCCAGAATCCCACCGACTGCGTTTCTCCTCCATGGTGAAATGAGGGTGGATCTCATTACAAAACCAGAAGAATTTAACACTCAGTAGTCCTGCCGCCTTCATGCATCGCTCGTAGATATCGATACCATCGTAATCACCGAAGATTATAACAACGGACGGTTTGGATCTCGATCTAAGAAGATGCTTGTCGAGAGATACTCCAAAACCATCATCATCAGGATCATTACGATCTCTTCTCCGTCGTCTCCTTTCTCCGTGATTATAATCAGATATTGTCTCCTTTGCCCAACGAAGAGCTTCATTGAACTTCATCTCTTTATCGCTGGGCGAAGAGATAGGGTCTGTATCAACTTCACCATTAAAGGCTAACAAGGTTGTGATGCCTCGATCACCAATAACAGCCGATCCAATGGTCATGAACATTTCGGCTTGGTTTACACAAGAACCCGACACATCCAACATCATCAGAACGTTGTTGATCTTGGGGTGAATCCATCTCCGGTCATAGATGCGATCGTACTGACGTGCGATCATCTTTTTAACCAAGAAACGAAAGTCTACTTTACCGCGAACATTAGGATCACGAACAGAGAAGTCCTCTTCCGTAACGAATCGCTTCATCATACTCTTAGCGACATGGAAGACTTCTTCATTGCTCCTTTCACCAGTGATCTTGAACTCTTGCGAACCAGAACGATGCCCTTTTTCAGTTGCCCTCATCGGATCGAGTTTCCTCAATGCGTCAAGAACATCCATATCTGTGGCCGAAAGCTCCAGTTGTTGCATCGCTGGGGAATTTGACCAATCATCCCCTTCGCCTTCCCCCTCGCCTTCGCCTTCACCTTCACCGAGTTCATATTCACCGGTTTGATCTCTAAAGTCCAGATCTTCTAGACTCCGAAGATCTTCTTGATGGCGAAGTCGACGATCCCCTTCAGTATTCTCGAAATCTTCGAGTTTGGCTGCAGGGATATCTTGTTCTTCATCAGAGGGTTCACCGTGGTCAAGAGGGAGTTGTTCGTCAGAAGATTCACCGTCTCCGTCACCATCAAGTTCTCCATCCCCGTCGTCTCCATCCCACTCTTCTTGCCACGGTTCTTCCTGTTCTTGTTCTTGTGTTTCTTCGGGGCCTTCACAGGGAGGATCATTTCTTTCGCCTCCTCCCTGTCCGCCTCCCTTGAGAGCATCGAGTAGATCTCGGACCTCATCGTATGCCGACCTCTGTGATCCTGCTGGATTTGATGTTCCTGGTGGCGGCGAGGATGGTGCTTCTTTCTCCTCTTCCTTGTCTGCGACAATCTCCACCTGGTCTTCATCGATTGCCTTTCCTCCTCCTCCCATACCTCTCCCGAGTTCATCGAGATGCCCTCCAACAGGGATCTTTCTCCCTGGGGGGGTATTGCTACTTTGAGGTTGGTTTCCGGAGACGGATCTAATCCGATTGACATGCAATCTCCTTTTCCGATCGGTGATTCTCCTGTCGGCATCGAACATTTCCCATGATTCATGCTTGAGGAGATCATCCACGGTAATCTCCTCTCAAATACGCATTGAATTTGTTGCGATGTTCCAACAGTTCTTGTTGGACCGAAAACAACATTTCCTTTGCGGTTTCGATGCTGGTTTTATCCCCCGTAGCCGTCATGTCTTTCAGAAGAGCCTCGGCGGATGCCACTTCCTTCTTAAGACGTTGAACAGCACGCCACTCGGATTGGATCAAGGTGAGATTCCTTTTCGAGTGAGCTATGAATTGAGGATTAACCCTACTTAATACGGAATGAAGAAGACCCTTGACGCCTTGCGGATGATGGTGGCGTATCACCACTTGCAAGTTCATCTCGTTGGGATCTTCTGTTGGGTGAAGACGAAGCCGAGCTAGACCATGCTTGGCAGAACGATGACGCAGGCGAAGAACTCCAACCATCTCACCTGTTTCATCATTGTATTCCACAATGGAATCAAACAGATGCATCCGAATATGTTCCGCCTTCGACGACGGTATGGGAGTATTGTACTTTACCACCGTTTCTACCTGAGCGGAAATGCAGCAATTCAGGATGGCATCCATCCTTGTTACATATCGCGTCAAACTCAACTCATCGGCATTGACGTGTACACGGCCTTCCGTTACGGGATCGTTACTGTCTCCCATGACCAGACTCATGTTGCTCCAACGAACAATACCCGTTTTAACTTCGAACGGTTTGTCCAGGGATTTCAGAATCTGAGGAAGGAATCTTTCCCGACGGAGGGCAGGAAGATAAGCAACATCTTTCGTGATCTTTTCCATAGTTTACACCTTCCTTTTCATAAATGCCGATGTTGTGTTCGTGAAATCATTGTTGATTTCACAATCTCCCACAGAGGACGATTTCTTGTTGCCAAGATTAACAGCTCGGGATACCATACCCGCGAACTTTTGCCAATCAACGAGTTGCCGAACCAACTTCCGATCCTCGCTGTAAGCCGCAAACCAGGTTAGTAGCGTATTGGCAATAATCGGAATCGGCACGTTTGCCAAATGAAGACGGATGGCATCTTGCGCACACATCTGTAATTCGCTCGTCGCTGGCGGTTTGATCATCTTGTCGGAGGCCCGGATCTTCTCGGCTACAGTAATCAATACTTTCGCCAAAGGCTCACCAATAGATACATCCCCACGAGGTACACTACCCATATCGAAACGGGGTGTATGAACCGAAGGGGGATCTACCAATATAGAGAGTTCCCGTGCCGGCGCCGGAAAGTCTAACCATTCTCTCCGACATCTCCTCATGAGAGGTTCAGTGATCTCTCGTTCTTGGTTCTTGGTAAAGAACAACACCAAGTTATCCGTATTTGCCTTGTAGCACTTTTCACCAAAGACTACTTCCCCTTCCTGCAATGCGGACAGGAAAAGAGAATCGACCCGACTGGAAGCCTTATCAAGCTCATCGACAAAGGCCACAACCAATCTCGTCTGGGACATCTCGAAGATCCTGGGCAAGAATCCTAATTCCCAAACGTCCTCATCCTTCTGGATTGCATCCTTACTTCCTGATGCAGCACGAAGTATTTTCGGGAGATTGATGTCTCTCAAAAAATCTTCAGGACTACTACCGGGATGGGCTTGGCAATAAACGTAATCCGTGCCACTCATGGTAGCCACAGATTTTGCCAAGAAGGTCTTTCCAGATCCCGGAGGTCCATCCAGAAGCATTGCACGAATACCTGACTGCATGAGCAACAATCCGATCTGGGTGGCTATTACATCATCGGCGATATAGCCCGCTCTACCCAACTGTTCCTTCACTTCCTTGAATGTGCTAAATACGTTCAAATGTACACCTACCTTTCTCTTGTTTTTATTTTGTTTTTGCTGAGTTGAAAATCGTTTACTTACTTCATGATTTTATATATATGATGATTATCATATATATTAAATTGTAGAATACAAATCTTCTTTGATTTGAATTCTCTTTCTTTTTTCTTCTACAGGCTTCTGTAGGTTAATTTTTATTATCACTATTGTTAGGTATGTGTCTTCATTTGTAAACATAAGGTAGGCGAAGGTAGGAGGGTAGACGGCATGATTTATTGTGTCTCAGATTGGATTGTAAAAGTGATCATGATTCCATTTATATTCATCACCGGGGGAATACATTCAGTACAAACTTTTTTGTCAAAAAGAAAAAGCAAGGAAATAGTAAAACAGGATGATGATCTGGGATGGTAAAATTTTAGCTCTGCAAGTACCTTCGGGTATTTGCAGAGCCATTATTTTTTTTTTTGTCGTGAAATTAGAGCCCATCTATTTCTAGACAGGCTCTAACTAATCTGTTTAGGAGGAAAAAACGAGATACGAATTAGTCTGGTAATTCACCTTCACCGGCTTCTTCTTCAGTAGTTGGAGCTGCTGCGGCTGCACGTTTTGCAGTACCATCATCATTAGCATCTCCAAAGTCACTATCTAAATCAACACCACCAGGTGTACCCATACCAACTTCTTCTTCTTCCATCAATTTAACAAGTTTGGAAGCAATTTTCTTTGCACGATTCTCACGAATCATCTTTCTACCTGTTGCCGCAATATTTCTAGTCCACTCGGTAACAGTCTCTTCCTCCGCCACCTCATCATCATCTTCTTCAGGCTCTTCTGCTTTTGCAACATCTTCTGCCTTATCAGCAAGAGCATCTGCTTTCTCAACAGCATCTTCTGCTTCTTCTCTTAGACGGCGGGATTTCTTACGAAGCTTAATAGCCCATTCTTTGAGATCATCTTTCTTCTCTTCGGTTTCGGCCTTGTCTTCTATTTTCTCTGCTTCGTCTTCCATACCTTCAGCAGCTTTCTCATCATCCTCGGCTTCTTCACGAAGTCTTTTAGCCATCTTACGAAGAGTTCTTACAGCTTCCTTGATTTCGGCTGGAGGGGAATTAGGAGCACCATTTTTAGCTTTGTCAATATCTGTAGCAGCATTATCAGACTTAGCTTCCGCGTCCGTAAGACCTTTTGGCTCTTCCTCATTACTAATAGCAGAATCTTCTTCTGTCATATTAAACCAATCCTTCAAAGCTTCAACGGCTTGATCTGTTGGTTCTGGGCCAGTATTCTTTTCATCTTCTTTCGACTTTACTACGTCTTTTGCAGCACCTGATCCACCAGTACCCATACCTTCGTCACACTCATTACAAGGCTTTTTGTCTTCTTTAAGAGTCGTCTTTTTATTTTTCTTTTTTCCATTAAATACATTCATCAATTCGGTTACGGCGTTTGAAGCAGAATCACCAGTACCAGCAGGTTCAATTCCTTCTTCGCCTTCCCCCTTTTTCTCATCAGAGGGAGTACCATCTCCAACTGGTTCCTCACCTTCTTCATATAAACCTTTTTTCTTCAAAATATAAGTAACTAAATCGAATCCCATGACTATTTCCTCCTGTAAACAGATAAACAGAGTTAATACTTTTCTAAACTATGCAATCTAGAAATTTCCAACAATTTGTCCTTAAAGACTATTCAGAGATTTTGTTCTGTTAGTGTATTCCTTCAGCTGCTAAGATTTTTTTTAACACCAAGACAACGGTTTTTAACGAATCAATTCTAGAAACATTTCTAGGTAATCTTATATTCTCGTTCCAACTTTTATTCATAAGAAAAACATGTTCCAATACTTTAGATGCATCTGATACAAAGTGTGGATGATCATCTACAAAAAATCTAGTATCTTTGTCAAAGAAGGCATTTTTAGACTTATGATCTGTGTATATTGCTTTATACTCAAACTGATTTTTTATATGATCTTTCAACCAGTCATTGGTTTTAGTACGAACATTATCTCCTCTAGCAGTAATAATTTGAAGTGGCTTGTTTACCATTTCGAAGATAATTTTCATAGATTCTAAAGAATGTGGAACTGGATCCATTATAGGTGTATCTTCATAGATAACCTGTCCTACTAAATCATTAACCTCTTGGCCGCTCATTCCTGGTATATCTATATGATATTTTTTTCTTTCAAATGTGACATCGTGTCCTATCCTTTTTAAGATTCCATTTCTTAAAATAGAATTTAGATCTGCAATAACATCATCAAAATCAAAAGCTATCATTAAATATTTGCAACTCCTGTAGGAACATATCCTAAACTTTTTCCACTATTTCTATCAGCAACATGAGCAAAACCAGCCATTGATCCTTTAGAATCTGTATTGATTGGAGTAGGTGGTTTACAATATCCTGTTTTAGCCCAACCATCACCCTTCAAAACAAAAGACATTTGCCCAATCTGCTTAGTTACTTTATCACTATCACATTTTGTACAATGTGGTGTATCATCATTCAATTTCTGTAATACCTCAAAGGTATTATCACAAGAGTTACAATGATATAAAAAGAGCGGCATATTTTAGACTTCTTTCTTATTCACAAATTCAAAACGTTCTTTCATAGCCTTCATAAAATCAGAATATTCTTCTGTTCCTTTATGAAGCTCAACCATTAAACTATTACTCCAAACAACAAATATATGTTCGGAGTCAAGATTATCATAATCTATAGCAATAATCTCATCCAGATTTCCCCATGTTTTGCAACTTGGAAAATAAAAGAATGCACCTTTATCCATTTTGTTTCTCCTTTTCGGAATCTTCTATTAGAAGGTTTAGATAACCATCCCGCAAAAATTCAAATGTTTTTTTAAGTTCAGGTACTTTTTGAAACAGTAATGTAAAAGCAGTCATTCTTGTTTCTATATCTGCTCTTAATTGAAGATCTACAATAGCATTTCCTTGCTTTTTACGGTACTCGATTAAGGCTTCTATTGCGTCTCTCAATAATGTCAATTCTTCTGTTATACCTAGTATCATAAGGCGACCTCTAATAGTTTTTCCTGTCTTTGTCTGTCTCTGGCCTTTTTTGCTGATTCACTTCTTCTCCGCCTTTCTTCTTCAGGCATTTGTCTGTTCCTCATTGGGTTTTTATCACCCAATTTAGACAAACGATATTTTTCTATCTGTTCTGGTGTATAACTTCTTCCCTTAAAATGCTCACTTAATTTTCTTTTTGTCTCATCTGATAAGGGTTTTCTTGCTTTGCCTTTTTGAGCAAGACTTATCTTTTGTTTTGTTTCTTCCGACCTAGGTTTTCCATAATTGGGATTATTACTACCAGAAATTTTTTGTCTTTGTGCTTCAACAGATTCTTGGGATTTCTTTTTTCCTAACCAATAAGCATTTTCTCCTGAGCACTTATCTGAAATTTTCTTTCTAGTTTCTTCTGATGGAACTTTTCCATAATTCGGGTTATTTGTACCACTGTTTAATTTAGATAATTTTTTACAAGTTTCTGGGGATCTTTTGATACCATACGCACCTTCTCCCCCGGCAGTCATATTTGTTAAAGGTCCTTGATTAAAAATTTTTCTGCCTATAGCGCATATAAAAAAACATTCTAAATCAAATGCAGTTTCTTCTTCTAAATTATTATATAATTTGATTCCTATTGGATCTAATCCAGTCTCTTTTATTTTTTTGGTTGTATTCTGCTTCATCTTATTAAATCTTGGATTTTTTAATACAGATGGAGAAGGTCTATTAAAGTGTTCATTAATTCTATTTCCATGACCTTTTCCAATGTAGTATGGTTTATACAGAAAAGAGAAGGGACACCAAGAATATTGATATTTTCCTGGGTATCTGGGGTCCAATAATGCATAAACATAAAAATTATTCATTTAATATCCTTTGTATATTTATTCATACTATGACGTGAAAACAAGGGCCGATTGTTTAGATCGGCCCTTGTAGTTTTTATCTAACTAAAAGTTAGATTTCAGTGTCAACAATATTCAGAACAGAGATAGCTTCCGGGCGAATAAGCTTGGAAGCATAACGGGTCATGACTGTCAACGATGGAATGGCCCCTATTGGATATGGTGTTAGCAACGCGGGGACATAGGGGGCGTAAACGAAGGCCGCCCTTTGCATTTCATTACTGCGATACTTAACAACAACCTTACCAGCAGGAACGATGGAGGATACAAGGATCTTCCATTTTCCGCCTTGAATGGTAGCCGCACGGTAGCCGGTCTCACCACCAGCAACAGAGTTGCCGTCATAAGCGAAATCATTCAGCATCTCGAAGATAGCTGCGTCAAGTGGGTTACAAGCTATGGTATTAGCAGAATCCATCAACGTGTCATTGTAGATCTGTGCCGACAGTGTCGTTAAAGTTGGGAGCACATTTTCGTACCAGGCTTTACGGCCCCAATAGAAATTGGAAGGCGGCTTCTTGTCGAAGGTAGCGATATGTGTTGCTTGATCATTGTATGCAGCATTTCCGGAGATAAGTGCGTCAATGATTTCACGGTCGATTTCAGCCGCAATCTGTTCGCCGATGATATTAACCAACTCAGACTGAACATTGATATCATATAGAGCCTTGATATCCTGCTCGAATGGGATCGTCCATTCTGCAGAGATCTGTCTCAATACGACTTGGAATCTAATCTTCTCGATTAGATATTTGACCTTTGGATTGATCTTGTTCTCTTCAAGAGAAGCAACAGCCGAGAAGCTAAGTCTGTCAACATAGCCTTTGGTTGACTGCCAGTCGAGAATACCATCAAGATAATTGACACGGCCGAGGACTGTATCCGACTCACCACCCTGTTCGACTGGGAAGGTTACGTCGAATGAGAAATTACCATCAACATCCGCACGAATCGGTGTCGACAAGGTCATGAGGGCTGTAGAGTCTGAAGACGAAACAGCGAGGATGGTGAAATCCTTCTCAAGATGGGATTCTGCTTTTGTAAGGCCGATTAGAGCAAGAACATCGACTGTTCTCTCATTAATACCAGTCATGGCTTCAACATTGATACCAACCGATGGGCCACGAGAAATATCAACAAGTGCCGTTCCGCCTGGGCCGACAACAGAAGTACGACTACCAGGAGCAACGTATGGGAACTGATATGGATACAATTGATTTCCATCACCATCCACATCACTATGACGACCGAAATAAGCTCTCATGAAGCCCTTGATGACTTCTGGCTTATCGATTGGCATTACATTAACAAGTTCCTTCGCGATCAACTTTGGATAGAAACGACGAAGAACCGGAAGGGTTAATGTTTCATATGGGTTCAAACCGAACATAGAATTCTCCATCATGGCGATACGAGTATTCTCTGTCAACATTCTGAACTCTTCGGACTGCGTTGGGCTAAGACCTTCGCAAAGGCTTTCTGTAAAAACCTTATAGGCCTTTCCATCTTTCAAAAGACGACGGAACGTACCAGCAGCGATTGGGTTAATTCCAGTAGCCTTCTGTGTCTTTGCATAAGACTCACGTAATACTTGTAGACTCATTTTCAGTACTCCTTAATTTACAATATAACACACGGTTAATTTATCTATCAGGTAGATAAACAGCTAAACGTTCTTCCAATATGCGCAAGGCATGGAAGTCTTTCGATTCAATATTTCCTAGAAGCTTCAAAATTGTTCGGCCATTCTGCCCAGACAAAACACCTTCTCTCTTCAAGGTGTTAATCATAGTCAAAATTCTTCCGATCGTCTTCTGTCTGCTAAGTTCTGAGGAATTTCTTTGGAGAATGTCTTTCTCCTTTTGTACCTCGTTTCTCAAGGTCCCGAGTTTAACTTTCCAATCCTCAAGTGTAGCATGCTTTCTCTTCGTCTCATCATCAATCATCGTCAAGACAACTTGAGAAAGATACGACAAAAGATCTTGTTGCTCCAACATCGAACCGTCAACACAAATCGACTGACTCATATCCATTTTGATATTTACCTCACTTGTTTGTCCTAAGGTGGTTTCCACAAATTGTTCTAAAGTGTAAATCTTGTTAATTCAATGATTTAGATTAAGGATTGAATTAAATCTTGTAGTTCTTTTTTATTCCGTGCTGTAAGAGCAGCAATACCTGCACGCAAATCATCATTGGCTTTACGAGACTTAACAAGTATTATAGCTAACTTCTTACATCTCAATTGTCTCTTTTCTAATAACAATTCAATCTTCTTCAAAACTAATTTTTTTGGAAAATTGGACGTCTTGATGAAATTTTGAATTGCCGTGAAAATAGTTCCTTCTGATAATTTATGTGATTGAATTGTTGATGGATTAAATGTTTTGATTTCCATCTCGGAAACCCTCCTATTGAGTTGCTTTTTTATTTACAATTTATTATGGTATATATGTAATTCTAAATGGTGCTATTTGCGATCTTGACAAGAATACATAAGAGAATACCCCGTTATAATCAGTTGTCCAAGGAGTACTGGCGCTAGAGATCATGTCTGTTTCTCCACCAGGAAGTTGATTTACTACTCCCCCTTCTGCATCTCTTGGAACTTTATCTGAAGAACTAATAACTGCCTTGTCCCACATTAAACAAGTGAAAATTTTTCTTGTTTCAGCAGTAACACTTGATTTATATAATGCTGTAGGAGATAACCAAGAAGTTACATTTCCACTCTGTGCAGCCTGGTTGATATTAAAATCAGTGGATGTTGGATTGATAGGATTTCCAGAACCGTCAATGGCTTGATAACCTAAACGATGAGCTCCAGCAGTACCATATGACATCTTTACAGGATGGGATAGAAGTCTATTATCATCCCAATGATAATAATTTCCAGGAGTGGTCATCATCATTGGATAATAAATACCCGAGGGGGTAGGTGCGCCTTCTTTCTTTCTAATTCTTAAACCATCTATCGTTTCTCTATATGAAGCCATGCCCCAAACACCAGAATATTTATTATCATGCGACCAAGTTAATGGGCCAGAACCTTCATATGTAATAGATTGTACATTAGAAATTATAGCATGTTTACCACTGGATGAACCAACAACATGCTCCCCCGCCTGAAATGGGCCGTTATAAACATCTCTAATTTCTAATTGAGTAACAGCCCCAACAACAGATTCTCCTACTATAACACCAACTGTTCCAGTTGTTTCACCAACAATATCTTCCCCAATAGTCCAATAAGGCGTACTACCGGTATTTGTTGTTAAATTCATGACGTATCTTCCCACAACACCGGTTCTTCCATTATAATCATAACCCTGATTGGATTGATTACCTTCAATCAGAATATTATTTTTATATGCCCAAAGAGCTAAAAGATAATATTCCCAAGCATTTGTTTGATGCCAATTTGGTCCTTTGTTTTCTACCGTTACTCTTTGTTGATGTTCTGCATAGGTAGAATTGTAATAACTCAAATTTGTACCAACTACTCCAGGCATTGAAACTGCTCTAGCATTGACCCATGAATTTCCTTCAGCACTTCCTACAACATAGGCTCTATACTGACCAACAAAGATCTCTGGAACAGTTTTTACATATCCACCAGTGGCATCATAAATCATAAATGCTGGATGAACTTGAGATTGATAAACATCCATTTGTCCATCACCTGCGCCAATAGGAAAGACATCCCCGATTGTCATCTTCGGAATAATGGTCATCATACTAGGATTACCTTTATCATCATAAAGGACTGTGACTTTATTATCTGAAGAAGATTCGATCTGTTGTCTCAGAGCATCTTTCGAAATTATATCAAACATCTTATTATTCTCCTATTCAAGAAATAGATTTATTTTACGATATATTAACTACTAATCTTAATAAAACCACTACTGTCTCTCCAAAGTAAATTTGCTTCCGCAGGTGCTGATGTAGGAAGATCATTGAGTTTTATACGATTTACGCTGCCTGTATTAGAAATCCTCATTGTATAATGATTACCACTTGTGGTACCAGAAATATAATTGATTTCTAATCCTATAGAATCTCCAGTACCGTAAGGAACTAAGTAAGATTTAATATTTTCTATCATTATACCACGGCAGGCATTTGTACTCGATCCGCTTCTGGCAATATTGTTGACATGTATTCCATAAACATCTCCTATAGGAATAGAAACACCATATGATGTACAGTCAGTAATTTCAAGTCCTTTCACATGTCCGCCTGTGCCAGATACTTTAATCCCTCTCATATATATACCATAGGCATGGTTTGTAATTGATTCACAACCATTTAGATTAATACCCATGGTTTCTCCTGATCCGGACAAAATTGTTTCCAGATGGATACCTCTAGCAGGACCACTGGTAGAGGTAATATCTTTACCATAAAAACCAGCAGCAACAACAGCAGGATTATGTGTATGAACTTTATTAACTCGGTATCCAATTGCAGGATGCGCCGAATTACTAGAACCAGAAGTTACATCATTTATATCTGCACCATAAGCTGGTCCAGCACCACCCGTCGACACATGACCAAAATATATACCTTTTGCATCCATTGATGCAGTTATATCATTACACATTATACCGGTTGCATGCCCACTTGAAGCTTCAGTGTAAGCTATACGTGTACCTACTGCTACCGCGTTAGCTCCTGAAGAAGTTACGTTTACTAAATCCAATCCTATACAAAAAACGGAGGAGGCAGTTGATGTTACAGTACCTATAGAGATACCTCTAGCACCATCTCGTCCATTCACAGAAATAAAATCAATTCCTCTTGCTATACCATGAGGAGAACTTATGAGGTTCACATAAATACCTTTAGCAGAGGTGCCTCCAGTTTCATGGGATGTGCGTACATAACTCATATGTAATCCAACGCAATTACCAGATGCACCAGTTGCTTCTACACCAAAAGCATTAAGTCCTGTTGCATCCAAACCCCATACAGATTGAAGATGAATTCCTGTTGCTACACCAACAGGAGCAGATATTGTTTCCATTCGAACACCATAAGATATAGATCCTGTTGTATCAGCAGTTATAGTGTTTGTATATAATCCATAAGCCGTACTAGAATTAGCAGATGTGCTTACATTACCTATCCAAAGTCCTTTTGAACAAGACGTGCTACTTACACTTGTAAGATAAATTCCATTTGATGAAGTACCTAATCCGTGTGTAGCAATATTACCTATTTCAAGTCCACTTGCATAACTATAACCGTGAATGGAAGCAATATTAAGACCTTTAGCAGTTGTACCCGATGTACACTCTAATGCACCCATATCTAATCCGAAGACAGTTGATGTACCAGTAATTGGCGCAATATAAATTCCAGCAGAATCTCCTCCCGTAATATTATCTATTTTAATAGCATAAACAGATGCACCAAGGGTTGCCCCAATATGAATGCCTCTAGTAAAAGTACAAGTCGTGTGCCCAATCTGCCCATCCATATCTATTCCAAAAGCATCTGTAGCAACAGAACTTGTATCTGAAGCAATATTACCCATTGATATACCATAGGCTCTTCTACAATATCTGTCACCAAGACTAGCAAAAGAAAGACCATATATTACAGCATTAGTATCTCCAGTAGGAGAAACATCTTGACTCATAATACCAATAACAGTCATATTATGGAAATTTTTAATAGACTGAGTAGCCTTATGGAAAGCACTAACCCAATTATTACTGGTCAAATTTCCAGGAGTGACGGAACCTATTTCTCCTACATAATAACCAACAGCCTCTCGATTGGCAGAAATAAGGTTTTCTGCAACAACACCATATGTTCCAGATTGTTGAGAACTGGTTACATCAGTAATGTGTAAGCCTTCAGCAAACGCATCCGTCGCCAATGTTGGTGAACTACTCTGTACATTAGAAATATAAATTCCGGAAGTATAAAGACTTGATTTAAGGACTTGGAGTTGCATACCATACGTATGAGTGGTATTGATGATATTCCCAAGTTTGTTAAGAATGAAACCATGGGCCCATAGAGCATTGGTTGTACCTACCTCAAAAACATCCATAGCATATACATGCCCAGGAGTTGATCCTGAAACGACATCCAAATTATATACTGAATAACCAATACCCCCACCTAATTGAAGAGCCATTGTTGGTGCTACTAAGAAACCAACGCCCCAACCAGTAGTTCCATCTCCGTGAAGATTACCAACTCTTACACCAGTAGCCATATTAGCAATATAAGGATTTGAATTATTAAAAGTTCCGGTAGTTTTAACAGAACTTATTCTGATACCACAAGAATCTCCTTTTCCACGAATCTCTCCAATCAATATACCTTGAGAAACTACTGCAGAAGCATCATTACCAATATATTTCATATAGATGCCACGAGCAACTGTAGAAGTTCCTGTACCAGCTGTATCACAACCAATACTATCAAAATATGCACCAACAGCCGAATAGCAGCTTTTACCAAGACTATTGAAATAAACACCATAAATATCGGAACCTGCTGTAGGACAATCTAAGATTCCAGAACCAAAAACAATAAAAGACTTAAAGTATCTTGTGGTTTGCCCTTGCTTGTAAACACCAAATATGTTGGATACGTTGGCTATATTAGAAGAATATATATCCCCCAAGTAAATACCAGCCGCGATACTATTATTAGCATTAATGCCTTCTGCAAAAATACCATATGCAGCAGAGTCACGAGTACCACTTATAGTAGCAATATCTAACCCTTTAGCAAATGGTGATAACAGTGTCTGATCTGAATCACTATGTACACCAGAAACCTGAATTCCTCTAGAATAAAGACAAGATTCAATACCACCCAGGAAAAGACCCCACGTACTGGTTGTTGTGACAGCATTTCCAAGTCTATAACCACTAAAAGCATAGACGTTTATCGCGTTTGTTTGACCTATTCCATATGCATCATAACCATATGCAAATCCATATCCTGAACCACTAGCAACACCATATCCCTCTATTGCAAATGGAACACAACCACTAAGTTCAAGTGGTTCTTCTGGTGCGAAATAGAATCCATACCCCCATCCATCAGTGGATACAAGTCTTTTAAGATTACCAACTTTTATACCAACAGCCAAATCAGTAGTAGAATCACTACTACTGGTAACAGAAGTTATTCTAATACCACAAGCTCCTTCTTTTCCACGGATATCATCTATAAATAGACCACCAGCCAATGTACAACCAGAATTGGCGTCTATATTATACCAACCAACACTTCTAATGGTTATACCATCAGCGTATATTGCCCCAGCATCTCTTGCTACATTAGTACCAACTCTATTTATGTAAATACCATCAGCTAATGAAGAACTACCACCAATTTGTTCCATATACAACCCTTTAGAATAATGGGTTGTATCAATGGACCCTACATGAATTGCATGGACCAAACCTCTAAACATTCTAGATGTTTGATCAAGGACCTTAAATCCATAGAAATCTTTAATAGGTGCAGTCGTGTGTGCTGGAGTTCCATCAAACCATTTGATGGCATTCCATGTTTCAACCTGATAACCTACCATCATTTCAAATTCTTTGCTCTCCGGTTGCGTAAGATTAGTCGTTAATACCGTTTGGGCCATGGCACTATAGCAAATACCTGCTGCGCAAGTAACATCTGAATAATTACTGACAGCTGACATTGCACCAACCATATGTTGTTTTGTAGCTGTGGAAGTAGAATCATTAGCTGCCGCAATTAAAATAGCACCACATCGTCTATGGGTATCACCACCGGTCCAATCAGCAGTATTAGTATAAAACCCGAAGAAAATGGAAGAATTAGCACCCCCAGAGACGGGCGAATTGAAAAGAAAATCGGTTTCATAGAGAAATCTATTATTGCCCCGTATTCTCATCTCAAAAGCGGTTCCATCAAACATTAAGAATCCATTTCCAAGATGCACATTAACAATACTGTTATAAATATCTGGAGTCAAACAATCTCTTGTAGTATCAACAGATCTATATGGATTATAAGGAGCCACAAATGATTTCATTTTCCATGGTGTCCAATACTCACCAACCAGAGCTTCAATCTGCCTTGTGGCACTTGCCGCTGTAGATATAGCGAATAAAAGACCAACACCTATACTGGATGATCCAGGAACAAGCCCACCTGCTTGTGTGCCATCACCGACTCGGAAATAGTGATCCTCGACAGTCTCTCCCCGTTGTATGCCGCCTTCCATTACTCTGTGACGAGTAAATGCCAATTCACCATCAGCTAGGATGTGATTGTTCAGAGAATTAACATCACCACGTTTGATCTTGATGACCTTTGGCATTTTTTACCTTCTCCTTCTATCAAAAAATTCAAGATTAATCATCATCTATAATCACACTGTTTTTTAGTGAAGTAAATGATGTAACTATCTTGTATTTGTCCAAGACCATTTAATGTTACTATAACTAAAACTAGGATAATCTTAATCATCATAGAAGTTTATTTATTGAACACATACAACTTTCTTTCCTACTAGATCAGAAATACCACCGATTAGGCTAACATACGTTTCATAAAGTTGACCAGATATTCCTGTTGGAACTGGAGGCAGACCACCACCAAAACACACATGACATGGAGTGCCAGATCCCATAGCGGCAAGATATAATTGCCAATTATAATTAAGAGAAGAACCATAGGCAGTTATAGTTCCACCAATGTAAATACCATATGCATTTCCTGTACTTGATCCTGCACGGATATCATCAACAGTTATACCGGCGGCGTTTCCGTCAGAAACTTGACGTTTAACATAAAGTATGGATAGTCCACTAAGTTCGCCTGCGGTGCCGTTTGAATATATACCGTACATACCAATACCTACTGACAAAGTATTACCAGTTACAGGACCAATATACAATCCTCGAGCTTGAGAATTACTGGAAGTTATGGCGGTTATATGTCCACCCTCAGCAATACCAGTATAGGTAGATATGTTGGAAAGTTCAATACCAAAAGCATGACCTGAACCTTGTCGACCTTGATGAGTAGATACAGTATCCACATGTATTCCACAAATATTGCCGGTGCCACTTCCACCTGTACTATAAACAGAAAATATATAAGCGCCTATAGACGTTCCATCGTGAGAATTAATCCCAGTTGCATAAAAACCATAAGCATCCATAGCACCAGAAACGCCATTATCTCCAGAAACACCACCAGTACCACCAGGACTTGAAGGAACACCACCAACACTATAACCAACTACCTCCTTTATCCCGGATGTTCCGGAAGACACTACAGATGCTATTCTCATACCATATGCGGAATCACTTCCAGATCGTATCGTTCCAACATCAATACCAATTGCACTACCATTAGCTGGAGAAGTTACCGTTCCTATATATAGACCTCTAGCAATTCCTCCACCATGTACACTATTAACCGCTATTCCATATGTAATTCCGCTAACATCATAAGGAGCTTTTACTTCATTTATGAGAATACCATAACCTGTAGATGTAGGACCATTAGCATTTACAGTTGTTATATTCAATCCATAACATGAACTATCAGTACCGATTGAAGTTACAGTAATTATATTAATACCTTTTACTTCGGTTTCTCCAGTTATCTCGAAAAGATCAATTCCTCTTACCAACCCACTATCAGCATGTACTGCGTTTATATGAATACCACGAGATTCTGAAGCATCAGCATTAGAATGTACGCTACCTAAATATAATCCATATGACGTGCTGCTTGTAGCAGATGTGCTTACATTACCAATATAAATTCCTTTTGAAGCATTTGTACTGGTCACACTTGTAAGATAAATTCCCTCTGATGAGGTACCCAAGTCAATTGTAGAAATATTACCAAAATCAATACCTCTTGCTGAGCTATAACCGGTAATGGAACCAATGGAAAGACCTTTAGCAGATGTTCCTGCTGTACAAGCAATTGATAAAATATTAATACCGGCAGATTGTCCACCAGAAGTTATATTAGGAAGTTCTATTCCAGTTGCACTAATACCGTTAGGGACATCTACACTACCTATTCGAATACCATAACCAACAGCATCATTACCAATAGAACTTACTTCGCCCACACTTAAACCCATAACATAAGATCCAAAGTTGGATACGGATGACACCTTGGCTATATGGAGTCCTCTTGCGTCAGTTACACCAGTCACAAAATTCAAACTCACACCATGAGCAAGTGTACCATTATAGCCTGCATCAGAAATTACATCGTCTATTTGAATTGCCACAACATCCCTACCGCTGGTCTTGCCTATCTGGATACCTCTAGTAGTTATACAACCAAGATGGCCAATCTGACCATAGAATCTTATTCCATAGGCTTCAGAAGCATTAGAGTTCACTGTACCGCCAATTCCAGAACCAATATTTCCTAGTGATACACCGCATGCTATTTTAGCATATTGATCGCCAAGGGCATTAAAAGCAAGTCCATATATTGCAGCGGAAGTATCCCCATCATGTACAACATCCTGGTTTAGAATACCAATGACGGACATAATATGGAAATTTCTCTCGGTCTGCTCACCTTTGAAGAAAGCACTAACCCACTCTGTGTAAACTGGGTCTGTATTTAAGTCTCCAGTATCAGGACCGGCACCCAATTCTCCTACATAAAAACCAACAGCATTACCAAAAGGAACTCCAGCAAAAACTGCATTTACAACATGACCTCTTGCTTTTATACAATGGCCCCCATTAGTGCTGGTACTACCAAGAACATGATAATAAGAACCATAGACGTTGTGAGCGTATCTTTCACCCATTCCATCAAATTTTATACCATAAACAGAGGAAGTTGCATCTGAAGCATTCCCGGAATACACATCTTGCCCACCTGCGCCGAAAACAACGAGGTTTTTGGTATATGGCCACGCATTATCCTCATTTTCCCATCTTTGAAACCGTTGCCATTTATCACAAGCTTCTTGAGTTTTCTTGTAAAAGGCAATAACATCTCCGCCTGAAGTACCAGGTGATCCAGCACCCAGAAAGCCAACACACATACCAATGGCTGTTGAATCATACGTAGCGGAATTTCCCAAAGCAGCCAACTTATTAACAAGTACACCCACAGTACAATTAAAACTACGTCCATGAACTATATTTAGACCGATAACGTCCATTGATTGGTCTATTCCATCATTAAAGGGTTTGATACTGGTAATACCACCAATTTGAATTCCTTGAGTTGCTCCTTTTGTTTTTATGGCATGCATGGAACCATTTCCAACCAGTATACCCTGAACATCTGTCGCAGTAGCAAAATTACCAATATATTTCAAATAAATACCACGAGCAACTGTAGAAGTTCCTGCACCAGTATCACTACAACCGATAGCATCAAAATATGCTCCCATAGCTTCATAGCAGCTTTGTCCAAGACTATTGAAATAAAGACCAGTAATCGAGGATGCAACTGGTAGACCAACGTAGTCTATTTTACCTGAACCAAAAACAATAAAAGACTTAAAGTATTTAGAAGTCTGCCCTTGCTTATAAACACCAAACATGGCGGATAAGTTGCTTGTATCAGAAGCGTATACATCACCCAAGAAAACACCAGCAGCTTGAGCATTATTAGCATTAATACCTTCTGCAAAAATACCATAGGCAGTAGAATTTAGAGAACCAGATACATTTGAAATATATATACCTTTAGCACTTGAAGCTGAAGATGATTCACATTGTAAATTAGTAATATGAACACCTGCCGTATTCAATTTAGATTTAAGGGTACCTAGAAAGACACCATAAGTGTCAGTGGTATACTCGATATTTCCAAGTTTATTAAGAGCAAAACCATGTGCCTTCTTAGCGTTCGTTATACCTACTTCATAAATATCAATAGCGTATACATCTCCAGGAGATGATATTGAAAGAACATCCAAACCATTTACTGAATAACCAATAGCTCCACCAACATCAAGTGTGGTAGTATCAGGTGAAACTAAGAAACCACACCCCCAACCAGTGCCATTATTTGCTTTAAGATTACCAATTCTTACACCAATAGCCATACTAGCAACATAAGGATTTCCGTTATTATAAGGACCAGTAGCAGTAACAGATCCTATTCTAATACCACAAGATTCTTCTTTTCCTCGAATATCTCCTAACCATATACCTCTAGCTAATATAGAACCAGAGTTGTTACTTGTTCTATACCAACCAACATCATTAATGGTTAAACCACCGGCGTATGTTGCTCCAGAATCTCTTGCTGAATTAGTACCAACTCTGAATATGTAAATACCATCAGTAGCTAAAGAACTAAGACCAATGGATTCCATATACATACCTTGGCAATAATTTGTTGTATCTATAGCGTCAATATGAAAACCATGAACACCACGACTAAAATTTCTAGCCGCTTGATTATCGATTTTGAATCCATAGAAAACTCCAATGTGTGGAGTTGAAGTTACATCAAACCATTTTATATTATCCCAGCTATCAACACGATATCCTACCATCTCATCAAAGTCTTTATTAGTAGGTGTTGATGAATCATCTAATACTGGGTTTGATGGTTGAGCACTAAAGCAACTACCAGCAGCGCAATAAGTGGCATCTGAATAGTTAGCGACAGTTGCAGTGATACCGACCATATGCTGATTTGAAACTGTGGAAGACGAATCATTAATAGATTCTACTAAAATAGAGGAACAACGTCTATATCCATCACCTCCGGTCCAATCAGCAAGATTAGTCCAACGAGCCAAGAAAACGGAAGAATTTCCTCCACCAACCGAATCTAAACTACGAACAAAATCAGATTCATAGAGAAATTTATTTTCTGTTAGTCTCATCTCAAAAGCGGTTCCATCAAACATTAAGAACCCGGTCCCAAGATGTACGCGGATATTACTGTTATATATATCTGGAGTCAAACAATCTTTATAAACTGGTGTAAGTCTGTATGGATTATAAGGAGTTTCAAATGTTTTCATTTTCCATGGTGTCCAATACTCACCAACTAGAGATTGGATTTGTCTTGTAGCACTTGCTGCTGTAGTTATAGCGAATAAAAGACCAACACCTATACTATCTGATCCAGGAACAAGTCCACCCGCCTGTGTGCCATCTCCGACTCGGAAATAGTGATCATCAACAGTCTCTCCCCGTTGCACGCCGCCTTCCATTACTCTGTGGCGGGTAAATGCCAATTCACCATCAGCAAGGATGTGATTGTTCAAAGAATTAACATCACCACGTTTAATTTTGATGACCTTTGGCATTTTTTACCTTCTCCTTCTGTCAAAAAATTTTAAGATTATTATATTGGTAACAGTGGAACACTATCCCACTCATCCCACCAACCACCTGGTTTAACCACACCACCATTTAGTGGGTCAAATGATGGACATGGTGGAAAGGCCCATTCTTCTCTATTCCAATCAAACAACATTTCTGAGTACCCTTCTGGAGTAAATCTAGAAAATGTAATACTGGAATCATCTTGTATTTGTCCAAAATCATCTAATGTTACCACAGCTAAAATGGTGGCAAAATCTTCCATAGTGCGATACAGTAATACACTATCCCATGCATTAGCAACAATCAAAGCAAAACCAAAACCTGCCCCCAAACCTATAGTAGTAGTATCATCAGGAACAATCGTTAAGTAATAAGCAGTGTTTGCTAACGGAGGATATGCTGTAGTAGAATCCACCGTTAAATAAGATGTACTATCTCCAAGACTAATAGTAGTTGTAGCATCTTGAATAGCCAAATATATACCACAGCAAATACAAGCACCAGCAGTAACATCTATGTGCGTAGCATCTTTTCTAGTTACCTGTAAACCACTATCAACAAAATCTTCATCTTTTATAGTACGATTTCTCCACCATGGCCCACCAACATTATTAGGATCATCCATGAGAACTTTTTCACCACGAAGAGGAAATGCCAGATCATGAGATATGGAATTACCTGGAGAATGATCTAAATCTGGATGTAAGACAGCATAATCTTTACAAATTGTAACCCAATCTCTAGCAGAAAATGGAGTAATTGACGAAAGTTGATTTTTAGGAGGTGTTGGCATTAGAAAAACTCCTTATACATATTGCCATTCTTCATACCATCCATCAGGAGATCCACCCGGAGTAGGAGGTCTAACTACACCACCATTAACGGTTGTATATCCAGTAAGCGGATCAACAACATGTCTTTGATAAACAATACCAGTTTCATTATCCGGAATTCTTATCGGCTCTATACTAACAGCAGTAATAACACTATTGATACCATATACTCTTCCAAGCCACAAATGATTGACTGGTACGAAATGAACTTCTGGATATCTTGTAAAATTATATCTTGCAGACGGGGCTGGAATAGATCTATTGTAATTATAGGTCAGTAAGAGATGAAGATCGAATGTTCCAAGTGGATTAGAAATTGGTGGTTCACCCTCTCCACCATACATATAACCTTCAGCAACCGTTAAATCTATTGTAACTACATCCATGATATGAAGCATAACATCATCTTTAATAGCAACACCAGGACCAATAGTAATAGTATGATCTCCAGTTTTGGTTAATGTAAATGAATCAGGAAAGACAATAGTGTCTACACCGGCAGTCAGCATTCTAGATCTCAAATTGTAGTTATCTGAGAATCTGTTTTCAGACCAAGGATCTACACTTCTTAATTGGTTTGGAATAACAGGCATATTCTTAACTCCTTATAGGAATCTCTTGACAAGAGAAATTACACGTTGTTCTACTAACTGATCGAAGTCATTCGGTAAATAACAAATTCCTTCCATGGTGCAAATCATACCATTACATTCATGCGCACCAGATGCTTCATGAAGAATTTGACTTACTTTTTTCATCTTATAAGATGCTTCCATAAGTTCAATCCTAACACCTTCAGTAATTTTAATCATCCTTGCTGCTGCATGAGAAGGATAACTTACAGCATCCCAGGTAACAATATGGATAGGGCCAACAACATCATTAAAAGATACACCATTTTCATGCATCTGTCTAAGATCCCCCATACCTCTAAAACTAAAACCAACAGGGACACCATCTTCAGCAAGATTTCTTAATATAATACCATTTGGCGTTCTTAGATTTTCAACAATAGATATTAATTTATTTCCATCCCAACCACATTCTAAAATACGATGGGAAGATTCTTTATACAATACACTTACCTGCCTTGTTGGATTTCTATCAATGGGATGATCCAACTCTCCTAAAAGAGAACCTTCATGGAGACGATCTGCAATTTTTCCTAATCCCTCTTCCATAATAGCTCTGGAGTATCTTCTCTTATTACGATTTACATCTCCAACGGTCTGTAGTACACATTCCATACGGAGATTTCCATTTCGTTGCTGCTTCAAATTTTTTGGAACAGAACGTACGATTTCGTTTTCAATAATAAGAGCATTCATATATTTACTCCTTAGAAGTCATTTTATTTAATTCAATCATTTGTTCAATTCTAGATGTCAAACTCTCTAGGAACTGTTGAAATAGAGTTATTACTTCATCTAATTTGTCCTTGAACTGATCAAAGTTTGTAATGACACTTTGAAAATGTTCAAGTGCTTCAGAAGAATATTTTTTCAAATCCTCAAATTCTGGGCCAGTCATGTAACTCAAATTATTATTGGTAGCAATCATTCTTGAATAAATCTTTTTCATTATAAAGACTTTTCCAATAGATATCGGATCTAGTGTAGGTGGTGTCATTCCTCCCAGCATATCCATTCCGCCAGCACCGCCCATACCATCCGGAGGCATACCACCTGGAGGCATACCTTCTGGACCACCTGGAGGCATACCTTCTGGACCACCTGGAGGCATACCTTCTGGACCACCTGGAGGCATACCTTCTGGAGGAGTTTCTTGATTCATATTGGAAAAATCTGGCCCTGCTGATTGTGAAACAGCAGAGCCTACAGAAGTATCTGGAACTTGATTTGCTAAATCATCCGTTGCCCCATCAAACGGGATTTCATCCGAAAGTTCATCTTCATCCCCAGGAATACCATCTAATGTATATGTGTCTCCTTGATAATCATTAGCAGGTACATCTTTTTCAAATTCTCTAGAATTCTTTTGTGAACTTTTTATAAAATCATTTATACTGGCAAATTCTCCCTTTAATTCGTCTGGTAAAAGAGGATCTCCAGAATAGTCATTCTCTGGAATTTCATCTGCTAATTCTTCAGATTCGTCTTCTATCATTAACGTCTTATCGTGATTCGTTAGGAGTAAAAATTCCAGCATTAAACTTCTACGATTTTTCATTATTAAGCAAACTCCTACAATGTATTTGGAGTTTGTCCTTTATCCAAAATTGTGATATTTACATCATCCCACCAGCAGCAGGAGGCATTCCACCCATCCCTCCCAATCCGCCCAAGCCGCCCAATCCACCCATTCCGCCCATACCACCCATCATGTCTTCAACAGGAGGAGGCGTGATCTTCTGATCAATAACATGTTTTGTAGATGTGTTTTTGATATCTTCCCAAGGAAGATCAACATATTTTTTAACTGCCCATTCTTTATCAACACCCATATCAGAAAGAGCCTGAACAATTCTAGCAACCATATCATATTTTTCAGCATCCCTCTCCATCTGCAACATTTTTGGAGGAGGAAAAGTAATAGTAATTCCTTCTTTAATTCTTTCTCTGTAAAGCATTATATACATCTTAGAAATCAAGTTAAACAAGTGTCCGGATAATAAATATTGATAAGATACAATCGTCTGAGCAAAGATCGAATTCTCAAAAGTTAGAGCAGATTTGTTAGACAGATTTTCCTCAAGATTCAAATATGATGGGGGAACGTCTAATCCAGCAACAATTTGATCTCTAAAATATTTTAATTCATCAACAACCTCTCTGATTTGGATATTCGATTGTAGGGTATCGAATTCAACGAATCTTCTTCCTTTGCTTTGAGGGATGAATATATCTTCATATGAAGTAATTGTGGAAGGAATTGATGAGATTGTTCCAAACGAATCAAGGGAAAATTTCCTTTTCTTGAGAGCATTTTTCATATCTTCAATAACATTTCTTGCATCTCTAGGCAATCCAGTCTCAACGTATATGATGCGTTTATCTACAGAATCAGAGACTCTTTTTACTGAGATAGCTGTTTCTAGAGCGATCAATAATTTGGCTTGAAATGTTGATTTATAAAAGATACCTTCTCCATAAGGAAAAAATCTCTGAGAAGTCATTAGAAAGTGTTCCATTCTGTGTGGAGGAACAAATCTAACCTTAAAGGTAAATGTTCTAGAAGAAAATTGTTCATCTGCAAAATCCATTTCTTTGATGGATCTAGTCAAAAGATTTAATACTTCACGTTTGTTAATTGTGATTTCTTTTTCTTTAACATATTTCTTAACTTTTGCCATCAGATCTCTATATAAAGCATCAACACCAGTAATCATAGCATTTGTAGGCATTAAACTAGACAATCCAAATTGGGAACTTGTTTGCGAAGGAGAACATCCAGAACAAGAATTTGATCCGCCAAAATAAGGATTGGTTCCTGGAGTAAACTCAGGAAGCACAAGATACCCAATACACATTTTATGCCTTTTGGATTGTAATTTAATCACTGTTCTAGGATTATGAATTATTATACGAAGATCCGCTAGTTTGGTGTCTCTTTTTTCTATCTTTTCCTTTTCATCATCCTTAGACGAGATATCTTTATCCTTGTGTAAAGATGCACTTATATCATCATCTGCCGAGACCTTTTTATCTTTATATGTATCAACATCTAAATCATCGTCTATACCTTCTAAAATATTGTTACTAAATTCATTCAAACTACTAGTCTCAATAACAAGTTCTAGTTTAATTTTGAATTCTTTACCTGCTTCTTCCTCGGGTTTACCTGTATTTTCATTTATAGTAGTCCACTCATAGTTACAGGTATGTTCTTGCGGAGTTAAAATAACAAGGTCTTCTTCACTCAATAGTGACTCTTTAGATTCATTCAATAAAGATTGTGTAAGAGGAACATCTTCAGAATGATAATCACAAACTTCAACAAACTGATCACCCATTTTCAATGTTTCATAAGTGATATCAAAAACACGTTTATCTAATTTCATATCTCTTACGATGGTTTTAATATTAGTAATCATTAGTTCATCTTCATTAGATGCTTGTGTTGCTGGAAATACCTGTATTGATTGTTTTGTGATATCATCTGGGGAAATAATTCCATCCGTTAAAACTTTTAGAGCTCTAGCACAATATGAAATGCTGTCTACAATTTCTTCGGCATTTAGATATCTGGTTAAACGACTAAGAGTATCTAAATCATTAACCAAACCACCAGGGATAGAATCATAATCCTCACCACTTAGAGCTTTACTCATAATAGTACGCATAAGTTCAGCATAATTATGAGCATCTTTGTTTATAACGTGCTTTGATATACGCCCGAGAATAGTATCTACCTGATCTAATTGTTTCTCATTTTGATTTCCGTACAGAGTATTTTTTATAGAACCTAGTACAGAACCTGGGTCAGAAGCAGATTCTCTAAGTCTTTTTGATAAAAACGATCTCGGCGACATCATATTTCAACTACCTTTCCACAGATGGTGGTTTGATAACAGCTTGAATATCTTCGGTATTTGAATTTTCATCTGTTGCAATTGACAACATCTTGGCTTCATCCTCGATAGTTCTATTGACAAATCCTGTTAGAAGAAACAAACACACAGACTCTGTATCACCATGTATGACTATAAAATCCTCTTTAATCTTTGGTCCGCATAGACTCAAAACAAGTCTAACATAATCTGATCCCAATTCACCTAATTCTTTGGAATCCGTTTTATATCCGCTTCCTATTTGAACTAAAATTTGTTCTTGCCAAACCTTCTGAAATGCAATCTCTTTTGCTTGTTCCAGGACAGACAATAATTCAGGGTAATGATCTAAGCACAATTTTCTCCTAGATATTTCTTTCCAGTGATTTATAACTATCCTTGCTAACCAGAATGAAATACCGACTATAATTCCAATAATAGTAATAGCATATATAAAGAGAACATCCATAATATTATGTTCCTTTTGGTATTACTATTGGTACTATTTTTGAAACCTTTCCAGATGCTCTAGCTTTGGCTGCAATCGTTCCTAAAATAGCTTCCGAAGATTGTGTAGGAATGTTAAAATGGTTTGTATCAACACTATCTTTTTGAAATATGTGACCTAGAGCATTTGGTTGCCCCATGTGTGGAACTTTGTCTATATTACCATAAGCTGCTGTAGCATTCATTGCAGATTCATGTAACATTGGGCTAATTCCCTGTGGTTGCCCTACGGTAATTGGCTGCCCACCTTGTGGTGGTACAACTGTTCTTTTTATAATTGATGCTGTTGAAGATTCTTTTTTAGATGTAATTACAATAGGTAAACTTTCATTTTCAACTTCTGTTGGAACACTTACAGAACTTTCTGCCATGGATTCTTGTAGAAGATCACTTAGATCTTGACTAAGATTAGTAGAGGGATCTGTCTTTTCAGGAGATTTTTCTTCCTTAGTTTCTATAATTTCCTCTTCCGCCAATCTATCTATTTCTTCTTCTTCAATATCAATCGCCGGGGATGATGATAGATTAATTTTTGTTTTGTTTTCTGGAGAAAAAACTGGATCTGTTAAAGATGATAGTTCTTCCATGAAAGATTCATCGTGTTCATTCATAGCAGAATCTATATCTCTTTGAAGTTTTTCTGTACGAGCTTCTTGTATATGTACACCAGAAATTTCTGTAGGGCGAAGACAAATAGCATCTGTATCTGTCTTAAATTGACACACACGATCACCCGCCATTATCTTCGCCATTTCATCATGTAAAACTGCAAGGGAGCGAGTTTCTTTTAGATCTGTAATAGTGATAGATCTATTTCCTCCCTTCAAATAAAACACAAATTTTTTACCCATGACATGCTTCTCCTACTGACCCAATTTAGAGTGTATTTTTCCGCCTATTTTTATTTCGACAGAATCATTTTTTATTTTCCACATTCTTGGTACTTGTTCTTGTTGCTGTATTGGAATATCTTCATCTTTAACAGCTTCTATTTCATAATCTGAAATACAAAGATTTCTTAAAATACCCTCAATAAATTTTCGTTCTTCTTCTTTAATATAAACAATTCGTGGAGTTCTAATAGTCTTGTTGTCCAAGAGTTTTAGAACTTTTCCCCTCGTTTTGATATTTAATTTTAGCATAATCTAAATCCTTAAAGGATTAGTCTTTATCTTCTTCGGTTTCAATATTCAGATCATCACCTTCACCAACTTCTGCTTCTTCTTCTGGTTCATCAGAAAGAGCATCTGCTGTATCACCTTCGCCTTCTTCAACCAAACCCATTTCTTTTATGAGTTGTTCAAGAACTCGAGTCTCTTGCGATGTAAATCCTTCTTTAGTTACCTCGTCTGAATCTTTTTTTGTAAATGGTGCTGCTGCTCCTGGAAAAGGTTTCTTGCTATCATCTTCACCTTCTTCCTCTTCTTCTTCCTCTTCTTCTTCACCTTCATCTTCTTCAAGAAGTGCTAGAGGAGAAATTCCGAGTTCTTGATAGATTTCTGCAATCTTCTTATCACAGTCAGGACAATCTACATCACCTTCTGCATCTTTTTCATCCTGAATCTCACCGCCTTCTACTTCCGCCTGGGCATCATTTGCTAAATTGCCAACCTCAGCAATCCGAGCAGATCCTTCATCCCGATTTGGATCATTTGTGCCTTTTGCATCCGGCGTTTTTTTGAGGATCTTGTTAATAACTTCATCAAGATCCTCTTCTTTAGAAATAGTCGGAAAAGCACTATTACCATCCCAATTCACAAGGGGGGATTGTAACCCGTTATATGACGAAGGAATGTCAATAGATTCTGCATCTTCACAAACCGAATTCTCCAAGAACATAATATAATCTTTTTTACTCATCTCTTTGTCCATCTTATAATCCTCCAATTTCTTTCCTAAATAACGTTAATTGTTTCAAATTCAAAAGTCACGCACGAATTTGTAGTTTATCCTAAAATCGATATTTTGCGTTTGAATTAACTAGAAACCGGGAAGTTCTCTACTTGGTTTGGAGTCCATACCAAAATCTCCGGGAAAAGCATCTGCACTTTTAGAAATCTTTATTTCTTCATTATCTATTTCAACAACATCTTCCATTCTAAAATTGAAAATACTTGTTCCATCTTCACAACGAGTAGGCATACCTATATGGCAAGAATCCCCGGTGGGCCCGTTTCTTTGTTTCAAAAGCGTCATCTTAACACGCTTGAAGAATTCTTTCTTTCCGTTAACCTCTTTATGACCTTCTCTAATTTTTGCTTCCTGTAAGAACAAAATAGCGTCGGCTTTATTAACTTTCTCCATAGACTCTCCTACCTGTGTAAGAGATGGGGCTGAATCTGGTCTATATCCCTCACGATTTAATTGTGTAGCAGTAATTACAGGAACATTATAATTGACAGCCAAATTCTTCAACCCTTGTGTAATGGCTTTTAATTCAAATCTTAATTCCATATTCTTTCCTGTAGTCAACAAATCAAGATAATCTATAAAAACACCACGAAGATTTTTCTCACAAGCTACACTATCTACAATTGCATTAATATCTCTAACGGTAGTAATATCTGCTGGTACATATTTGAATATCACATTGGCATTACTACCTTGCAATTTTTTAGCAATACTTTCCTTTGCTTGTTTCTCAAATGCTTCTAGAACGGGTCTAAACGCATCAGCATTTCCTTGTATATCTCGGTCTAAAACAACATCTTCACAACGTTTACGAAGTGTTTCCATAAACTTATAATGAGGATTTCCTGTTAAACAACAAAAGAATCTAACCCACGTTTCATCAATTAAATTCTCGGCTGTGATATATAAATAAGTTGGATTAGATTCTAGATTCTTTATTACATTTCCAGGATCTAACATTGCGTTTTTGATCAGATTAATTAACATAACGGATTTTCCTATACCAGAAGATCCGCCAATTATGTACAATCTTCTATTTTCAAAACCTTCCCCAACAAGACTCTTTTTTAGACTATTGAATCCTGTTTTTAGTGTATTTCTGACATCAATAGTTTCCATCATTTTTTCTAAAAGACCATCATATGAGTCGGATGTGATATCTAAACTAGCTGCATTACTAACAGCTTCTATTCTTTGAACTCTCATCAAATTATCATGAGCTTCTGCTATTTGTTGTTCCCATTTTTCAACAATAGATGCATCATCTTCAAAGTTGCAACTATCTATATCATTTAATAATTGTTGTATTGCTATCTTTCCTTTAATTACTTCACAAAGTTTCTTTCTATTAAGAATTGTTTTGAACCAGATATTAAATTGTTCTACATCTACCTCAATTATTCTTTCTCGAAGATTTGCAATAAAGGAGCTGTATTTTCCACCCTCCATTCTGGCAAATAAATTATCCGAGGTATTATATTGGTTGCCAGAATGTTGTTGCGCCAACCAATGAACCAATCCAACTTTATCTCTAAACTCAATTGGTCTACTATCTTCAGGAACTTCTCGTTGATACCACTCAAATATAAAGACGATACTTTCAAAGAAATCCTTATAATGTTTGTCGGTAGATTTTAAGGAAACACTAGCGGTCATACACATATCGATAAAATATTCACCAAGCATAATTCACCTTTTTCATTAATTACCAAAAAAATATTCTGGTTCTTTTTTATATGTTGGTAGGAGTCTTTTACATTCATCTGTTGCCATATGTCGTTCTATAATATTATCACATTCTTGCATTGTGGCTCTTGGATTATCCTTTAGATGATTTAACAAAGTCAAAGAATTTGCAATCATGCCTGTTTTAAGATCTATATTTCTACCGATTGTTCCGGCACCATTAAACATATACATGATTTTTTCAACTTTACTTGCCAAATCTTTATTCTGATCTGGATTAGCAGAACAAAACATTCCATAAGTTTCATCAACAAACTCTTCACACCATTCTTCAACAATTCTAAATAGTCGAAGTAATTGAAACATTCCATAAGTATATGCTAATCTGCTCATGATACCTGTTGGAGACAGATGTTCTTTTGTACAAAACTCTTGGGATGTTGGAACATATCCATTATATATGTCGTGTTCTTGCAACAACAAAGGTTTCATTCCATGAGGAACTATTCCCTCATTAACCAAGTCACAAAAGAGTTCTTCATTGGATTTTTCATTCCATATATCTTTTCCAGACAAACTCTTTCGACCATCTTTAACATCTGATCTAAGTGTTAGTTTACTGATTTTCTTTTGTATTTGATCAATGTTGAACGTATATCTCCCAAGGCACAATGTCTTAAATAATGTAGAACTATCAAAAGTAATTTCAACATCAATATCAAATAATTCTTTAACATGCCTTTCTAAGAACTTATGACCCAGTATTTCTTTCCATTCAGAACCACCTAATACATGAAAACGAAACTTCTTTAGATTCATTTCTCTTGCATGTTGTATGATATGAATCAAAGGAATAACATACATTATATATGGGGGAACATCTCGGCCTGTTCTAGAAAAACTAACCAATCCCCCGGTCGCAAAATGCTTAAAACCATCAATATACTTTGGAAGCATTTTCTTATATATACGGTTAATGTTTGGCGTTCTGAAATGATGTACATAAATCAACTTCTCTCGAATAGTTGAAGGAAGATCATAAGCCATTTTATATGAGGCATTTGCCAACTGTTCCATATCCTCAAAGGATGTAAATGGACATTCTTCTGCTCCAGGAGCAACATCAAACAAGAAAGCCAAGTCATAATTATGAGCCTGTTTTGCTAAGAATTCTTGGTGATATAGATCAATAAATTGTGGTATTTCCGACCTATCGAAATAACCAACCTGCATACTAAATGCTCCAGAATCGATTATTCTTTCAGTACCTTTTAGAAAGTCAGCCTCATTAAATTTTTGCAAGAAAGATACATATTTCTTAATCAATGCAGGGGTCATTCTTCCCTTACGAAGTTGATCCATACGTTTTTTATAATCGATTGGAAGACGTGGTATTACAACACCTATAGATGTCAGATATTTATCAACGTTTGCTTTCATAAAAGAATTAACAGATGCATCTGTGAGGTAATCAGGATGATCTTTGATTGTATTTGTGACGTGTGTCCATATACTAGGTAGAGCAGCACACACAAAATTTCCTGCTTTATTTTGTATCATTTTCTATATCTTTTCCTCATCATTTATTAGATCGTATGACCTTTTAGTAAACCATGTAAATAACAGTATTTATTCACGTTCGGCGGCGGTAAAAATAAGGAGGTCTACCAAAAGATAGACCTCCTTTACAGAAGTAATACCTTACACTCCTTGTTTCAAACCCCACAAATCAATATGAATTCTAGGAGAATATATCAGATTGTTTCTCTTACAGAAATCAACTGTTGCTAAGCAACTATCAAGATATTTTTCTCTTGTGAAATCTTGCACTGGTGTCATTGGCATAATAGACACAAATCCGCGAATGTCTAAGTATTCAGCATGTTCTTCCCAACGAGACAGGAATTTAAGAATCATTTCTCGTACCTGTTCATTTTCATGATCAAAGACAATTTTGAATTCACAAGTATCAAAAAACCAAAGACCAGGAAAACCTTCACCATTTACATTGCTTATATCTTTCGGAGCATAGAAATTTAGAATATCATCTTCTGTTACAGGATGATTAACTGTTCCCGGAACATTATAACAATTTAGATCTAATTTTGGGCAGACGACGGCATTGAATCCACCAGGATAATCATCATCCAAAGCAAGTTCTAAGGAATCTTTGATTTTCCAGTAATTAGATATGATATTACCTTGAAACAAATCATCAACAGATGTTAATAATGTAGTTTCAAAATTAACTTCAATTTCATGCTTATTTTGTAGACGACTAGCAAGTGAACCAAGTAAAGGAAGATTATTTTTCATCAAAGGTTCACCACCGGTTATTATAACTAAACTTGCTGGAACCTCATCAGAAGGAGCCGTTGCAACTAGATCTGCAAATTGTTCTACTTCTTCCTTTGTTTCCAAAACATATTTTGGTTCAGCTGTTGATCTGGACGCAAATTTACTATCACAGTAAGGGCAAGATAAGACACAATCCTGTAAACGCACGAAGATTGCTGGTACTCCTGCACTTGGACCTTCTCCAGATATTGAATAGAATTTTTCTGCTATCTTAAGACTCATTTTTATTTTCTCCTAAAGTTTGTAGTTTTTTCCATCACATCCCCGGGTTAACCAAGAATATCTTGGAACGTCCGGGTGATCATAGTATTTCCTGTTACAAATCTGACAAACAATTTCACCAGATATTCTATCATATTCTATATCACAAGTCTCTTCAACTTGTGATGTTTCCAGATTTTCATAGAACTCAATAACTTCAGGGCAAGCCTTGATACCATCAACATTTGGATTTATAATCTTCAAGTTTGTCGGATCTGAACTACGACTTAATGCCACGTATGCTTGTCCATACTCCCAGAGGTAGCCCATGTCGACCAGCAGACGACTGATGGACGCACCTTGAGACTTGTGTATTGTACATGCCCACGCGAGTGTTACAGGAAAGTTTCTAGCTTCAGCAACTACTTTTCCTGTATCGTTTTGCCACTCGAAGGTGTGTTTATACACTATGAATCTCTCATGTGTTAAAATGTTTTCCAACTCTAAATAATGTTGAAACTTATGACATATAATAACTCTAGCAAGAGTACCGTTAATAAACTTTCCATCCATATCATTTACTCGTAACATAACCAGAGCATCTTTCTTTAATACAAGTAGATCTGGTATCGGTAAACT
>Ga0315284_10000976_pt1 | contig 39722 bp, 35 predicted proteins | sample YL17G09_16_MG_FD_203696 | JGI IMG/M metagenome (GOLD analysis project Ga0315284, IMG submission 203696) | Sediment microbial communities from Yellowstone Lake, YNP, Wyoming, USA - YL17G09_16 | ecosystem: Environmental > Aquatic > Freshwater > Lake > Sediment | place: USA: Wyoming | collected...
CACCTGGCAGTCCGCACAGAGTTGTTCCTTCCGGTCGAGCAGGACCTTCCGTAGCGTCTCGCGGTACGCCGGTCGGCACTCGCGGCAGCCGATGGAGTTGACCTGGACCGTGCAGTCGCGGATTCCCAGGCTCTCGAAGAAATCGGCGCCGAAGTAGATGACTTCGGCATCCGCGAGCGGGCTCGCCTCACCCAGCGCCTCGACGCCGACCTGTCCGAACTCGCGGAACCTCCCCTTCTGGGGCCGGCCGTACCGGAAGAACTGACCGACGTAGTACAACCGGCACGGCAGACGCAAATGGTTCTCCAGCACGGCGCGCACGACCCCGGGCGTGCCTTCCGGCCGCAGCGTCAGGTCCCGCCCGCCGCGGTCCTTTAAGGAATACATTTCTTTGGTGACCACGTCCGAGCCCTCACCCGACGACTTCACGAACACCGCCGTATGCTCGAACGTCGGCGTGATGATTTCCTGGTAGCCATAGCACTCCGCCAGATGCCGGAACACGCCCTCAACCCGCCGTCTCCGGTCCGAATCCGGTGGCGCGAAATCCTGCGTGCCCTTGGGCCGGGACTGTTTCGGTTCGGTCACGTCACCAGCCTCTTTGACAGCTCGAAAGCTGCCAGGCCGAGGAATATGCCGGTAATGTTAGCCAGCATGTCAACGGTGTCGAATTCACGCCCGGGAATCTTCTTCTGGACGAGTTCAAGGCCGACCGCAACCGGCCCCGTAACCAGCAGCGAAATCCACGGCGCTGCCGCCTGCGCCGCGATGCCCATGACCGTGAAGAGCGTCGTGTGAATCACCTTATCGAACCCGCGTTCCATTATCTTCGGCGTGCGCTGTAGATGGAATGGGAAGGTCAGGGCGAAACTGGTGAGCGCAATCCAAGCGACGAGGAAAATCCACGCCCTGCCCCGCCGCGCCCTGGACATCGGCCCGCTACCTGGCCTCGCCGCGGATGATTTCCTTCACCCGCATCAGCCGGGTCAGGTCGCCGCGCTCGGCTTCGGCCAGTTTCAGGTTGATGAACTTCACCGTCTCCGTGATGTTCGGTATCAGCACGTACTCGAGCGCATTGACGCGGCGGCGGGTCCGTTCGATTTCGGCGGCCAGCAACTCAAGGCTCTTCTCCTTCTCGGCCAGAATCAGCAGCGGGTCGAGCAGGTCGTCGAGCGCGGCCAGCGCGAAGTCCAGTTCCCCGGAGGTGGTGGCGAAGCCATAGCAGCGCGTCTTGCCCGAAATCTCCTTGTGGAACACCGGCACCTTCACGTTCATTATGTTCCGGGTCGTGACCGTAACCGATACCTTCTTGGACGGCAGCATCACCGCTTCGTCCAGCGCCTCCGCGCCATAGGCCGCGCGGGCGATGGCGAACCGGCCGAGGATTGCCGCGGTCTCGCGCTCAACCCGTTGCCGGTGCTCGCGGACTTCGGCGACCAGGGCGAGGATGCGGCGCATCAACTCTTCCTGCTTGTCCTTCAACAGCTTATGCCCGCGGCGGGCAATCGCCAGCCGCTTCTTAAGGCGGAGCAACTGCATCCGGGTCGCGCCGACAGCGAGTCTCATCGAGGCGAGATTGTATTTCCGCCGCCCGGTGAAGTCAAGGAAAGGCCCGGCCCCAGGAACCGATATAGGGTTAACCACAGAGGCCACAGAGAGCACGGAGTCGGGTGAAGGTCGGGATTCCACTCCGCACGCTCCAATTCTCTGTACTACAAGCGTGTAGGATCGTCGTTTTCGCGACGTTGTTCCTCTCCGCCGCCTCTGTCCTGAGGTCGCCAGGTTTCTGGCAACCGTTCGCGAATGCCGCCCCCGGCGATGCAAGAACCCGTTCAGTTTGGGACTAAATCCGTGTCCATCTGGGTTCATCTGTAGTTGCATCGGGTTTGGTTGCGGCCTCCGAGGCCGCGCTAGGTTCTCTGTGGTTCAATATCGGCTTTGGGCCCGGCCCGCGGGTGTGCCGGCGTTCAGCGAGACCGGCTGTGAAACCGGCACCGGCCTGACGAGTCCAACAACCTGTTGCGGGTTGGGTGGTGTGGTTCAGTCCCAGAGCACCCGGCCGGTGACATTGCCGGCCCTGCAATCGGGGCAGCAACGGGTTGAGCAACGGGTCGAGCAATGGGTCAAGCTACGGGTCAAGCTACCGGTCAAGCTACGGGCAGAGCAACGGGTCAAGCTGCCGGTCAAGCTACCGGTCAAGCTACGGGTCGAGCTGCGGGTCGAGCAACGGGTCAAGCTGCCGGTCAAGCTGCCGGTCAAGCTACCGGTCAAGCTACCGGTCAAGCTGCCGGTCGAGCAACGGGTCAAGCTACGGGTCAAGCTGCCGGTCAAGCTACCGGTCAAGCTACGGGTCGAGCTGCGGGTCGAACAGCGGGTCAAGCAGCCCCCCCAATGACCCCTACCCTTGAATTACGGGCCTTGATTTGCGTCCCAACCTGCGGATAATACAAGTGTTATGACTTGCTCGCCGGAATCACTCAACTGCCATTTCCCGTATCGGCTTCCGGAGGGCGAAACCCGGTGAGGCCGCTGCTTCTGAACGTTGAGACTCAGGCGGTCCTGGCCCGCATCCGCGCCTATGGCTGGACCCTGTTCGTCTTCGGCATGAGCCCGGGTGAAGCCTGGCGACTGGTCAAAGCCAGAGTCGAGCGCCGCATCCAGCGCGCCGGGGTCGCGCTTCAAAACGTCAACGTGTACCGGCGCTACGTACATGAACTGGTCAAGGCATTCCGGACCGAAACCGGCGAGCCGCTGGCTCAAGCTATTCCGCTGACCATCCGCAAGTGGGCCAACCTCGGGCTCGAGCCCGGGCTACTGCAGGGGCTGCTTGGCGACTGCTTCCTGCGCTTCGAGCAGACCGGATACGCCAGACCCACAATCACGCCTCCCGCTGTCGGAAAGAAACGCGGGCCAAAGGCTCGGCGTCTCCCGCGCCGCTCCTACGAAAAGGCGCTCAAGAAAGGCCGCGTCTCGCGCGGCCGCTCCAACACAGTCGAAGCTCAGTCAGCCAGACAGAAAGCCGGCTCTGCCCACGCGGCTGAGATTGCCGACAAGCTCAGGCCGGTTCTGGCCGCGTGCGGGATTCCCGGGGACCGGTTTGTCAGATACTACGCCTTTGCCCAGAGACTCGGCCGTCTTTCCCGCAACTACACAGCCGAATCCCTGCGCATGGCCGCATCCGACCTCGTTGACTTGTACGAAGCCAAGTCGCTCGACGGCGCTACGCTCCGTACCATCGCCGCGACCATCTTCGACGTCCGCGTCGGCTCCTGACCGGCGCCTGATTCCGGCCCTGCCCTTGGAGTTTAGGGTTTGGTGTTTTGAGTTTCGGGCGCACCGCGCCAGTGCGCTGGCTTGACTTCCCGCCCTGCTGGCATATTCTCAACCCCAATGGGAACCGCGCCCGACGCCCTTCTGCGCCTCATTGACCGCTTCGATGCAGACCGCAAGGTCTTCCTCTCCGGCGACTACAAAGAAGAGCAACTGTCGAAGGCCAAGGCCCCGCACGAGCAGGAATCCATCCAGCACCAGATTGCCGCCATCAACAAGCAGCGAGACCGAAGACGAGGGTAGCGAGTGAAACCTGCCTGTGATCCGGAAATGGACTACAAGGCTCTTGTTCAGCAGGGCTACGATACCTGCGCCGCCTCGTATGCGAAGGCGCGAAGTAGCTGCCCCCCCACAGAACTCGGCTCGCTCACTAGCCGATTGTGTGCTGGCGCGACGGTGCTCGACATCGGTTGTGGAACTGGAGTGCCAATTGCGCAGGAGTTGGCGCGGAAGTATCGCGTAACGGGGGTGGACATCTCAGGTGAGCAGATACGCCGCGCTCGGCTGAACGTCCCTGAAGCGGCCTTCGTTCAGAGCGAGATCATGACCCTAGAGCTTGCGGATAGCCGCTTCGACGCGGCGGTGGTGTTCTACACGGTCTTCCACTTGCCGCGGGAGGAACACGCGGGGCTGTTCCAGCGAATACACGGCTGGCTCAATCCGGGCGGATACCTGCTGGCGACCCTGAGCCAACTCGATCAGGCAGCTTATACAGAGGACGACTTCTTCGGCGTGACGATGTACTGGAGCAACTTTGGCTTGGACGACTACAAGCGCATTCTGACGAGTCTTGGTTTTCGAGTGCTGGAGACCACCATCATCGGTCACGGCTACGGACCGGGGGCATCGAATGAACGGCACCCGTTAGTTTTGGCGCAGAGAGAGCAGTAAGGAGTAGTGGGAGCCAGGTTGACTGTCACCGTTTTCTCCCGGAGGCGAGCCCCGAGATGATCACCACCGAGCGCCAAATCGCCGCCCGCGACAAGCAGATAGACGCGCTGGTGTACGAGTTGTACGGATTGACGGAGAATGAGATTCGAACCGTCGAGGGAGAACAAAGATGATTGATCCACAGCTAGCAGGAAAAGTGGCGGTTGTGACCGGCGCCAACCATGGTATGGGCGCAGCGACCGCCCTAGCTTTGGCCGCGCAGGGCTGCCGGGTGTTGCTGACCTACCTCCGTCCTCCCTGCCGCTACACCGCGGAGGAGCTTGCTTCGGCCCGCTCCGCCGGCGTCGGCGGAGCCCGGCTGTATGCCGCTGAGTGGCAGCAGACTGCCGGCCCACTAGTGAACAGGATAACAGCCGACGGCGGCCACGCGGCTGCGCTCGAACTGGACCTGGGGGTCCCCGAAAACGTACCGGTGCTTTTCGATGCGTGCGAGAGAGAACTCGGCCCGGCGGCAATCCTCATCAATAACCACACGTACTTCGAGGCCGATACGTTTGACCCGGCCCTCGTTACGGCGGACGAGCGATCGGTCGTTGCGGTCGGGACACGAGTCGCGGACGCTCATCTCAGCGTCAATGCCCGGGCCTGCGCCCTAACGATGGTGGAGTACGTCCGGCGACACCTGGCGCGCAAGGCGACGTGGGGCCGCATAGTGAACGTCAGCACCGACGCGGCGCATTGCCATGTCGCGGCCGTGAGCTATGCGGCCAGCAAGCACGCGATTGAGTCATATAGTCGCTCCGCCGCGATGGAGATGGGGAAGTACGGAATCACCGTCAACATCGTCGCGCCCGGTCCGGTTCAGACCGGCTGGCTCACGCCAACGCAGGAGCAGAAGATTGCGGTCGGGACGCCGCTCGGCCGGGTCGGTCATCCCGACGACGTGGCCGAGGTCATCGTATTCCTGGTATCGGAGCAGGCCCACTGGCTGACCGGGCAGTTGCTCTATGTCGGCGGCGGGTGGCAGGTACACCAGTGACGTCAACGACAGCGCGGGTTGACACATGACCGAGGAACACGTGCCGACCCCGGAATACGGGGCCTACCTCGTCTGGCTCCAGGGCGTGAGAGACACTTCCCGTGTCTCCGGCTGATGCTAAGGCGCAGCATGACAAGATGGTCGGTTCGCGCGGAGAACGATGAGCGATAAGCGCGGAACGACGAGTACTGGGCGCAGCGGGACAGCGGTAGACATGATCCCGTTGTATGACAGATGAGCCAGGTCATCAGGCAGTTTGCTCCGGCTGATTACCCGGCGCTGGCCGAGATATGGAATGTCAATTACCCCGACTATCCAACGACGCCGCGTGAGCTGCGGCTCGAGGATCAGGATCGCGAGAAGCGGTGCCGGCGGGAGCGTTGGGTCGGGGAAGTCGACGGCCGCGTGGTCGGCTTTGGCGGCTTCGACCAGCCGGCGACGATGTATCATCCGCGGCGGTTCTCGCTGATGCTGAACGTCCTGCCCGATTTCCAGCGCCGGGGCATCGGTGCCGCGCTCTACGATCGCGTGGCGGCCGAGTTGCAGCAGCACGACCCGCTCTCGCTGCGAGCGATTGCCGGGGAAGACATGGCCGGCCGCATCCGGTTCCTGGAAGCTCGTGGTTTCCGGGAGGAAGACCGATGCTGGGAGTCGCAACTGGAGGTGTCGGAGTTCGATACGTCTTCGTTTGCCGGCGCCGAGGAGCGCATCCGGATTCAGGGGATCGGAATCCGGACCATGCGCGGGCTGGAAACCGAACCCGACCGGGACCGCAAGCTGCATGAGCTCATCTCGGAGGTCCAGGCCGACATGCCCAACCCGGAGCCATACACGAGGCTCAGCTACGAAGCATTCCTCAAGCGAATGCGCGAGGACCAGAATCTGCTGCCGGATGCGTTCTTTGTTGCCGTGGACCGGGGCGACTATGTAGGAGTGCATTTTCTGCGCCAAGTGCCGGACAGCCAGGTCCTCATGACCGGGGACACGGGAGTGACAAGGACGTACCGCCGGCGGGGACTGGCGCTGGCGCTCAAGCTCCGGGGCATCACGTACGCGCAGACACACGACCATCCGCTCATCCGGACCCTGAACGTTTCTTCGAACCGGTCGATCCTTGCCCTGAACCAGCGGCTTGGTTTCAGGCGCGGGCTGGCGTGGGTGGGCTTCATCAAGGAGTTCACCAGGCCTTCGACCGGAACCGGCAGCAGGGCGGGAAGCTGACACTCCAGCGAGGAGTTACGACGCCGGACTCAGCATGACAGGACGGGGAGCTTGGTCGAGACGATGCAGATGATGGCTGACGGCTTACAGCTGACGGCTTACGGCAGGAGGACGAAATGAGGGACGTCAGGAAGTACGAGGTGTTTCAGTTGGCGGACCAGCTTGTGCTGGACGCGTACCGCGTTACTGCCAAGTTCCCCAAGTCGGAGATGTTCGGGCTGATTGGGCAGATGCGCAGGGCGGCAGCGTCCATTCCGATGAACCTCGCAGAAGGCGCAGCCAGAGCCGGGGCGAGGGAGTTCGCCCAGTTCGTCAACGTTGCGGTGGGGTCATGTGAGGAAGTATGGTATCAACTCCACCTAGCCGAGGCTCTGGGCTACCTGGCGGAGACTGAACGGCAGACGCTTGACTGCAAATACGAGAGCATGAAGAAGATGCTGGCGAAGCTGTATGGAGCCGTTAGTCGTGAGTCGTAAGCCGATGGCCCTCCCTGACGCGCTGGTCTATGAGTTGTACGGGGAAATACGGGACACTGGGGCTGTTGAGAAACCCTGTTCATGTCACCCTGAACGAAGTGAAGGGTCTTCTAGCTCTCGTAGTATCATCATCGCGAAGATTCTTCGCTGCGCTCAGAATGACAAGAGGCGGCTTCTTCAACAGCCCCACACTTCCCATATTTCTGAGCGATGTCAAGGCGCGGCGGAGAATCGTACATCGTGACTTCGTACATGGTTGTTCGTTCCCGGACGAGCGGAGCGTAGTGTCGGCTTACGATGCACTGTCTGACAGGGGCCGCTGCGGCCAACGTTGCACGGCTTCTGCCGTATTGACTGACGGGGCCGCCGAGGCCAACCAACGTGGCTGGTCGAGACGATGCGCGATTCGTGCATCGTTGCATCGAAGGACTCGTACATCGTTGAGAGCCTGAAGTGAGAAACGGTGAATGATGAAGTCGCACGAGGACCTGCCCAAGGCCAAGACGCCGCATGAGGCCGAGCCGCTTCAGCGGCGAATAGCGGCGACGGATGGCCAACCGTCTGCGGAGAAGGTGGCATGATCGAGTTGACCAACTGGCAGGAGAGCTTCCGTTGCGGGGTACTGGTAATTGTGCCGCCGGAGCGAGTCCGAAGAACCGTCGACCGATTGCGTGCGGAATACGACCCGACTTCGCATTCCTACTTCGGCACACACATCACACTCACGCAGCCCATGGTCCGCCAACCCCGAGAGGACGACTGGGCTCGGTTGGTACAGGTTGCGGCCAGATTCGATGCCTTCCGGATTGAATACGGACCACCTGATTCCTTCCTTCCCTATCCCTGCATCTGGTTGAGGGTCCGCCCAAAGGAACGGGTTCTGGAAATCCGCAAGGCGTTCCACGGTGTGGGGCTGTTCAACCTGGGCCTGCCCCACACCGACGACTTCATCCCGCACATGACCATCACCGAGGGACGCTCGGGCCGCAAGGTGGACGAGGAACTGCTTGCGGAACTGAGGGACCGGTCTGTCGAAGGGTCCTTCATTTGCAGGGAGATCGCCTACATCATTCCCAACCGCCGGTTCCGCTTCGCGGTCCGGCGCACCCTCAAGCTGCGCAGGAGAGTGAAAGCGGCGGCAAGTCAAGGCGCGGCATGACAGGATGGTCGGTCTGGTCGAGACGATGCTGAAGCTGGACATGCAGAACCGGATGCTGACGCCGGCGTGCAAGATGCGCACAGCTTCCAGTAACCAGTCTGCCGTTTGCCCCGCGCCCGCGGGCGCGGCTTGACTCCGGCAGAGCAGAAGCTATAACTAGCTGTGCGCGGGCTGGGTGGCGCGCCCGCGAATCGGCTTGGGCTTTGGGGACGGTCCACGCAGGGACAGTCCCCGTCTACCGCCACGAGAACGGGAAGTCTCGATACTCAAGAGGTAAGATGAAGGTCACAGTCCTGCTGCTGGCGCTGGGAGCGGCAACTATAGTTGCCGCGGCGTCTCTTGCGTCAACCGAAACCGGGAAATCCCCAGGGACTGCCGCCAGTCGAACCGTCTTAGCCGGGTCCGACGGGCCGGACATCCAGATTCGTTCCGGCACAATCATCGCCACTGCCGCCGACTACCAGATGGACGGAACAATGTGGGTCGCGTTCGCCGTACTCGAAGACAGCAACACCTACGTCTACAGTTCAACCGACCATGGCCTCTCCTGGCAATTCCAGGTGTCGATGCTGAGCTACAACCGGATATACGAGAAGATCGGGCTGGTCGTGGGCGAAGGCGATTCGGCGTTCTTCTACCTCTTCTACCTCGACTCGGACAACAACGGCGACCTGGGCGTGTTGCGCGGCCGGGTCGGAGACAGTGCACGTTTCCTCGACGTCGCAGTTGGTCCGGATACGATCCGCGACTTCGCGGTCTGCCGCGACTATTCGGGCGGGAACTACTGGCTGTACGCGGTCCTGACTAACTCCGACCTGCCGCCCAATGTCCGCTCAACGCGATTCATTCGGTCGGCAAACTACGGAGTCCAGTGGGAGGAAGTCGGTGGCTGGCCGCTTGCGACCAGCGACCCGCACATCGCCGCCGGTGCCGGCTCCTACCTCTATCTCGCGGCGCGGGCAGGCGACACGCTTCTGCGCGGCGTCAACACCTCGTACTTCGAACCCGGGGACTGGTACGTCTCGACGCAGTCGTTCCAAGACGAGATTCTCGACCCTGTCATAGGCGCATCGTTCACCCTGCCGGAATCCGCCGCGACAGCCTGGTGCCTGTGGTCCCAGAACTACCAGAATTCCGGTGACTGGGATATCAAGTACTCCTACCTGGCCGGCGTCGGTCAAGGTTGGTCAACGCCGGCCTATCTTGCCGGCACGACCGCGGCCGACGAGCAGTTCCCCGACTTGCGCAACTACACCAGCCTTGGTAACCAATACATCAACGCGTCCTACATTAGCGAGGCGGGACCTGACCGGTGCGTCTACCGGCACTATGCAAACGGCGCGAACCCGTCGGAATGGTCCGACACCCTGCGCATCAATGAAGGCAACGCCGGCACTGGTTCCGAAGTCCGGCCGAGACTCTGCTACACGCCGGGTGCGCCGTTTACCGGCGCGGGAGCGGTGTTCGTCGGCGCCGGGCTGAACGGCTGTTGGTGGAACGCGCCATACCCGGTCAGCGTCGAGACTCCGGAGAAGGTAGCCGCGGCAACGAGACTGGATATCCGGCCGCACATCGGCCGCGGCCCGTTCCACATTCGCGCCGCATCACCGGCGTCGATAGCCATCCACGACCACGCCGGACGGTTGGTTCGCTCCTGGGCCGCGAGCCGCGAGCCCTCAGCCGTCAGCTTCTTCACCTGGGACGGACGGGACAATGCCGGCTCGACCCTGCCCTCGGGCGTCTACTTCGTCAGCCTCAATGCCGGCGACTACACCGGCACCGAGAAACTCGTGTTGCAGCGGTAGCGGCTCTCGGGGGAGTCCACAACAGGATAGCCCGCTACACCGAACTGATTCGGCAACCGGGGCACGGGCAACCGTGCCCCGCGAGGCTTGCGGCCCCGAGGACTTGACCGAAACCGAGGTGAACGCGGTGGTCGATCGCACCGACGCCAGGTATCCGTTTGCCGGGCACGATTGTGATTCTCGGCTGGGCCCGGCCCTTGGACCGCGGCACGCCTGAAGAGTATGCCGTGGTCGGCTACAGCCGCGCCACAATCGAACCGCTGGCCGGGCGTAACGGCCGGACATTCTTCGTGCTCCACAACCGAGACCGCGGCCGCTCGCACGGCTGGCCAGCAGCCACGATTTGACAATTGACGGCAGATGCCTATTCTGTCCGGCTACTCGAAAGGAGAAAACCAATGAGAACGGTAGCGTTAATCGCAGTGTTTGTGGTCCTCGCCGGCGTCTTCTGCGGCGGCGGCAAGCCCGGTTCGCAGACCGCCAAGCCAACGACCGCGGCCGTGAAGTGGCCGGCCGAGGCGACCGGTACGCTGACTGAAGATGAACTGGTCCAGTTCGTCAAAGTCCTGCCGGCACTCAGCGCGGCGCTGAAAACCGGGAATTGGGCGCCGACACCGCCCAAAGAAGGCGATGGTCCGGTTGCCTCACTGACCAACTTCGTCGAAGGGATGAACGTGCCGGGCCTCGAAGAGGCGCTGAAGGCGGCCGGCTCAAGCTGGGGCGTGCTGCGGCCGACCCTGTACAAGGTGTTCGCAGCCTCAGCCGCGCTCAGCGTCGACGCGGCATCGCCGGAGATGATTGCGATGATGAAAAAGGACACCAGCGCAGCTGCCAAGAAGAGTGCACAGGAGTACGATACGTTCAAGGCCGCCTGTTCCCAGATACCGGAAGCAAACAAGCAGACGGTAGCCAAGCACCAGCAGGAACTGCAGGCGCTTCAGACACTTGGCCGCTAGTCCTCACTTCAATAACGACATTGCGGAGCAGGCTTTCCCTGCTCCGCAATGCCGTTAGAGTCATGCCAATGATGAGCCATAGAGGGCTATTGTTGATAGTGTCTGATAGTTTATAGATACCATGTCTGCAATGCTTCGTCTGCAACCTGCCGGGCTGGCGCGAAGTCTATACGGTATCTTCATGTAAGCCGAAAGGAATCAGAGTCTATGGAAGAACTGAAAGACGACATCAAGCGAGTCCACGAAGAGATCGAGCGCGAGAGCCTGTTCGTTCAGGCGATAACCGGAGAGGTGGGTAAGGTAATCGTCGGCCAGAAGTACCTGGTTGACCGACTGATGGTCGGGCTGCTGGCAAACGGGCACGTTCTCATCGAGGGCGTGCCGGGCCTGGCCAAGACCTATGCGGTGAAAACGCTGGCCCGGGCAATTGCCACGAAGTTCCACCGGATTCAGTTCACGCCAGACCTGCTTCCGGCCGACATCATCGGGACCCAGATATACAACCAGGGGACCGGCGAGTTCACCGCGCGCAAAGGCCCGGTGTTCGCGAACATTGTGCTGGCCGATGAAATCAACCGCGCCCCACCCAAGGTGCAGAGCGCGCTGCTGGAGGCGATGCAGGAACGGCAGGTCACCATCGGTGACGACACGTTCAAGCTCGATGATCCGTTCCTGGTGCTTGCGACCCAGAACCCGATTGAACAGGAAGGTACCTACCCGCTGCCCGAAGCGCAAACCGACCGGTTCCTCCTGAAGCTGCGGGTCGGCTACCCGACCAAGGAAGAAGAGAAGCTGATTGTTGACCGGATGACAACCGGCGTTGAGCCGACCGCATCACCGGTCGTCGAAGCGGCCGCAATCATCCGCGCCCGGGCGCTCTGCACGCGCATCTATGTTGACGAGAAACTGAAGGACTACATCCTCAACATCGTCTTCGCGACCCGTCAGCCGAAAGAGCACAACCTTGCCGACTTGGCGCCGCTGCTTCGGTACGGCGCTTCGCCCCGCGCCTCTATCTACCTGCTGACCGCGGCGCGGGCGATGGCATTCCTGCGCCGGCGTGGGTTCGTTATACCGGAAGACATCAAAGAGCTGGCGCCGGACGTGCTCCGGCATCGCCTGATCCTGAGCTATGAGGCTGAGGCCGAGGAACTAACCACCGACGACGTCGTGAAACGCGTGCTCGAAGGCGTCGAAGTTCCGTGAGTCCCGGCCCGCGTACAACACCAAAGAAGACCGGCCGCACCACGAAGCGACCGGACAAGGCCGGTCGCTCGCACATCCGGCAGATTGAAATCCGCACGCGGCGGCTGGTCAACACCCTCTTCTCCGGCGACTACAAGTCGTCGTTCAAGGGCCGGGGCATTGAGTTCCTCGACGTGCGCGAGTACCAGCCCGGTGACGACGTGCGGACAATCGACTGGAAGGTGACCGCGCGGTTCGGCCGGCCGTACGTGAAGAAGTACGCCGAAGAACGGGAACTGGTTGTCATCCTGCTGGTGGACGCTTCCGGCTCGGACCGGTTCGGCACCAAACGGCTGTTCAAGCTCGAACAGGCGGCGCAGGTCGCGGCCACGCTCGCGTTCTCAGCCATCCGCAACAACGACAAGGTCGGGCTGGTCTTCTTCACCGACCGGATTGAGAGGTACGTGCCGCCGAAGAAGGGCCGGGTCCACGTGCTCCGGTTGATTCGCGACATCCTCTATTTCGAGCCGGAGCGGCGCGGCACGGACGCGGGACAGGCGCTCGAGTTCCTCATGCACGTCCTGAAGCGCCGGGCGATTGTCTTCCTGATTTCCGACCTGATGGGCGACTCGTATCAGCCCGAGGTGGTCCGGCAGCCGCTGGGCATCGTCGCGCGCAAGCACGACCTCGTCGTGGTCTCGGTGAGCGACCCGGCTGAGAAGGAACTACCCCGGCTCGGACTCGTCGAGATGGAAGACGCCGAGACCGGGGAGCTGGCGACTGTGGACACGTCCGAACCGGGCCTGCGGCAGCGGTTTGCCAAGCTTCAGGCCGCGCGGCAGGACGCAGCGGAACGGCTGTTCCGGCAGCTCGGCATTGACCACATCCCGGTCTCGACCGCCGAGGACTTTACCAAGAAGCTGCACCAGTTCTTCCAGAAACGAGCGCGGAGATACAGGTAGGGCGAAGTCAAAATGCAGGATGCAGAGCGCAAAATGCATGACCGCGGGCCGCGAATGCCCCTGGTTTTGACTTTTGCCTTTTGCCTTTTGGCCTTTGACTTGATGGCCGCGCCGTCTGCGCCTGACTCGGCTGCCGCGGATACCGTTCCGCGGGATACTGCGCCAGCGTACCATATCGTCTCCGGCGGGCCGGTGTCGGTGAGCGCGAGACTTCTACCCCGGCAGAAACGGGAGCTAACCGTCGGGGACCGGTTCAAGCTGGAACTGGTGGTCCGGCACCACCGTCACACCAAGGTCGGCGAGCCGTTCAGCCCAAGCCTGGACCCGTTCATGATTATCGACAAGAAGAGCGTCACGCGCTATGCCGGCGACACGATTGTTGACGTCCACACTTTGACGATGGCCGCGTTCGCAACCGGCGAACCGAAGATACCACCGTTCATCGTGCCCTACCCGGCCGAAGGCGAGGTCCGAGCCGCCGCCTCGGACTCGATAACGGTGAAGGTCGCAAGCACCATGCCCAAGGACATGAAGGACGTCAACGACCTGAAGCCGCAGATACAGTTCCCGAACCTGCTGCCGATATGGATCATGCTTGGGATTCTCGCGGCGGCCGGGCTCGGCTACGCCGGCTGGCGCCTGTACCGCCGCTACCGCCGGATAATGCTCTACGGCGCGCCCGTACCCGACCCGTGGGACGAAGCGCTGGCCGCACTTGACAAAGTGCCGGCCGACGACTGGCTTGCGTCCGGCCATTTCAAGCGCTACTACTACACGGTTTCGGAAGTTCTCAAGCGCTACCTGACCCGCCGGTTCGGTTTCCCGGCACTGGACCAGACCACGACCGAAATCGTGCGGGCCATGAAGGTCGCGAAGACCCAGGAGCGCGAAGGCTTCGGCGAGTTCTTCCATCGGGCCGACATGGTGAAGTACGCCAAGTTCGTGCCACCGGCGACTGAGGCGGCAGCGGTTATCCCCACTGCCCGCGGGCTGGTGCAGGCGACCACGCCGAAGCCGGAACCGAGTCAGACGAGTCCGACCAGTCCAACCGGTCAGACCACCCCATGAGATTCGCGCACCCGTTCTTCTTTCTGCTGCTGGCGCTGGTGCCGGCGTACGTCTGGTGGCAACTGGTGAAACGCCGGGCCGCGGTCGTCTACAGCGACCTCGGGTTCCTGCGCGGCGCGTCACCCCGGGGCCGGTTCGGCCGGATCGTCATCCACGGCCTCTACGCGCTGGCGCTGGTGTTCATGATTGTCGCCCTGGCCCGGCCCCAGCGCGGGCGCCAGTTCCAGGAAGTCGAAACCCGTGGCATTGACATCATGCTCTGCCTTGACATCTCCGGCTCGATGCAGGCCGAGGACTTCTCGCCGAAGAATAGGCTCACCGTGGCCAAGGCGCGGGCCGAGGAGTTCATCGAGAAGCGGAAGGGCGACCGCATCGGGCTCGTGATCTTCTCCGCGACCAGCCTCACTCAGTGCCCGCTGACCATGGACCGGCAAATCATCAACGGCCTGATTGACCGGGTGAGCTTCGGCATGCTCGAGGATGGAACCGCGGTCGGCCTGGGTCTGGCCAGCGCGGTTGCGCGGCTGAAGGACTCGAAGGCCAAAGACCGGGTCATCATCCTGCTCACCGATGGCGTAAACAACACCGGCGACATCGACCCGATAACCGCGGCCCAGACCGCGGCGAGCTTCGGCATCAAGGTCTATACCATCGGCGTGGGCAGCAAGGGCATGGTGCCGTACCCGGTGAACGACCCGATGTTCGGCCGCCGCTATGTGCAGGTGCAGATTGACCTCGATACCGAGGCCCTGCAGAAGATTGCGGACATGACCGGCGGCAAGAGCTTCCTCGCGACTGACGCGCAGGCGCTCAAGCAGATTTACGACGAGATTGACCGGATGGAGCCGACCACGTTCAAGGTGAAGCAGTACACCGTGTACAATGAACTGGCCGGGCTCTGGCTGTTGCTCTCCGTCCTGGCCTTGGGCGCGGCGGCCGGGCTTGCGGCCACGGTATTCAGGAGATTGCCGTGACGTCCGGCGCGCGAGTCAAAATGCAGAACGCAAAACTCAGAATGCAGAATGATGGCTTCGGGCCGCGGGGCATTTTGCACTCTGCCTTTTGCACTTTGACTTTTGCATTGCCTCCGAGGTGCCTGTGATTAAGTGGGCCGAGCCCATCTACCTCTGGTTCCTGCTCGCGGTGCCGCTCGGGCTGGCACTGCTTATCTTCCGTGGATTGAACCGGCGTCGCACGCTGGCCCGCGCAATTGACCCGGAACTGATAGACCGGCTTACGCCGTCCCTGTCCGCGGGCCTCACCACGCTCAAGGGACTGCTGCTGCTCGGCGCGCTCGCATTCCTGCTGCTGGCCGCGGCCCGACCAAAGTGGGGCGAGAAGCTCCAGATGTACAAGGGCAAGGGCATTGACGTGGTGATTGCGCTCGACGGCTCGCAGTCGATGCTGGCCGGAGACGTGAAGCCGTCGCGGCTGGTCCGGGCCAAAACCGAACTTGCCTCGCTGATTGACGGCCTGACCGGCAACGCGGTCGGCATCACCTCCTTTGCCGGCGAAGCGTACGTGATGTGCCCGCTGACGGCGGACGCGGACGCGGCCAAGCTCTTCCTTGATATCATCGGCCCGGACATGATGCCGGTGCCGGGAACCGACTTCGGCAAGGCGATTGACGTCTCCCTTTCGCTCTTCAACCCGAAGGAGATGAACTACAAGGCGCTGGTATTGGTGACCGACGGCGAGGACTTAGGCAAGAACACGGCGCAGGCAATCCAGCGTGCGGTCGAGGCGCATGTACGGATATTCCCGGTTGCGTTCGCCACCGCCGAGGGTTCGCCGATACCGGACTATGACGCGCAGGGTAACCTGAGCGCGTACAAGAAGGACAAGGAAGGCCAGGTCGTGATGTCGCGGATGAACGAACGCGTGCTGATTGTGATGGCGCAGGCGACCGGCGGCCGGTTCCTGCGGGTCGAAGGGTTCTCGGGCGAACGCCTCCTGGGCGAGCTGGACCGGATGCGCAAGAAAGACATCGGCGGCGGTCAGTTCACCGACTACGTCGAACGGTACCAGTTGTTTCTTCTCGTCGCGCTGGTGCTGCTCGTTGCCGGGCTGGGCCTGAGCAACCGCAAAGGGGCGTGGTACACAGACAAGCGAAAGCAGAAGCCAGAAAGCAGAAGGCAGAAGGCAGAAGTTCGTCTGCCGGCAATCTGCATTCTGATATCTGCAATCTGCATTCTGACTTCGTCTGCGTCCGCAGATGTCGGCGGCCTGATGCGGCAGGGCAATGGTCTCTATGGACGGGGTAAGTATGATGAGGCGCTTTCGCGATACCAGATGGCCGAGGTGCTGGAGCCGGATGCGACCGCGATTCACTACAACCTCGGCAACGCGTTGTTCCGGTTGGGCCGATACCAGGACGCGGCCCGCGAGCTTGAACTGGTGATGATTGACAAGAAACCTGAACGCCGGGCTAATGCCATGTATAATCTGGGCAACGTGGCATTCAAAGCAGGCCAGTTGGACCCGGCAATCAAGGCGTACACCGGCGCCCTTGCCATCAACCCGAACGACCGGCAGGCGAAGCAGAACCTTGAGTTCTGTCTCAAGAAGAAGCAGGAGCAGCAGAACCAGCCGGACAGTTCGCAACAGAAACAGCAGCAGCAACAGCAGAACCAGCAGCAACAACAACAGCAACAGCCGCAGCAGGGCATGGATAAGAATCAGGCTGAGCGCGTGGTCCAAGCGGTCGAGGACAAGGAAAAGGAACAGCAGAAGAAGCAGCGGCAGGCAGGCGGAAAGCGACGGGTGGAGCAAGATTGGTGAGGAGCCGGGCATCGGTCGGATATGTCCTATCCGTCCTATCCGTCCTATTGCTGCCCGCGTTCGCGGCCGAGCTCAACTTCAGCGCCGACGTTGACCGGACAACGGTCGGCCTTGGCGAGCAAATACAACTGACCGTGACGGTCGAGGGCACGAACATCGGTGGCGCGCCACGGCCACGGTTGCCCGCGCTTGCGGACTTCAGCCAGCTCGGCAGCACCTCATCCCAGTCCACCAGCATCTCGCTCATCAACGGCCGGATGACCCAGCAGCAGACCATCAGCTTCATCTACTTCCTGTCCGCGAAGCGGGTCGGCGACCTGACCATTCCCCCTTGCGAGCTCGACTTCAAGGGCACGACCTACCAGACTCAGCCGATAGCGATAACGGTCACCAAAGAAAGCCAGGCCGCGCCCGCGCCGCCTCGGCAGCAGCAATCGCCGTTCGGGTTTCCCGGTCGTGCCCAGCCGCGCAGTTCGGGACGGGCCAATGTCCGCCTGACTGCGTCGGCGGACCGGACTTCAATCTACCAGGGCGAGCAAGTAACGGTCACCTGTGTCCTGTACACGCAGGCCCAGATTGGCGACCTTGGAATCAAGAACATGCCGGGATTCACCGGGTTCTGGGCCGAGAAGCTCTTCGACGCAAAGGAACTGAGCTGGCGCAACACGACCTATGACGGCCAGCGCTACAACGCCGCGACGTTGAAGCAGGTCGCGCTCTTCCCTACCCAGACCGGTGAGTTGAAGATTGACAAGATGACCGTGTCGGGGCAAGCCGTGGTCAGCGGCGGGTTCTTCTTCGACTCAGCTGAGTCGTTCGAAGTCTCGTCCGACCCGATTACGATTCACGTGAAGTCCTTGCCTGAGATAGGCCGGCCCGCGGACTATAGCGGCGGCGTGGGCGAGTTCAAGGTCACAGCGTCTCTAAGCCGCGACAGTTCGGTCGGCGGCGAACCGTTGACCCTGGCGGTCAGTATTTCCGGCACCGGTAATATCGGGCTCGTGGGCGAGCCGAAGCTTGGGGCACTTACCGGGGTCAAGGTGCTGAGCCCCGAAACGAGACAGAACACACGCACCTCCGATGGCCGGGTCGCCGGCGAGCGGACGTTCAGCTACCCGCTGATACCAACCGCGGACGGCAAGTTCATGATTCCAAATGGTTCGATGAGTTTCTTCAACCCAAAGACCGGCAGCTACTACACGCAGACGACTCCGCGGCTTGAGTTCGTGGCAACCGGCGCGAGCGGCAAGACGCCACTGACCGAAGCCGAGTACGGCGTCAAGACGCTCGGCACCGACATCCTTCATATCAAGCCGGCCTGCGGCCGGCAATCGCCGTTCGCCAATCGCCATTCGCCATTCGCTTTTCTCGAATGGTTCTTCTATCCCGCGGGTTTTGTCGTGCTCGGCCTTGGCATAGTACTCGGCCGGCACCGCCGCAAGCTTGAGCAGGACCGGGGCTACGCGCGGCGAACCCGCTCCAGCCGGCTGGTGAAGAAAGGCCTGGCCGAGGCGACGAAGCTGCTCGCGCAGGGAGACGAGCGCGAGTTCCATGCCGCGCTCAACCGGGCAGTCGTGCGCTACGTCGGTGACCGCTTCAACATCGAGTCTACCGGCATGACCGGGGACCAGCTTCAGTCCGAGCTTGCCAATCGGAACGTGGACTCAGACACGGTCGCGGCCCTGCTCGACCTGATTGCCTCCTGCGACGCGGCCCGGTTCTCACCCGGCATGACGCGCTGCGGCCCGCAGGAGACGCTGGAAAAGGCGCGAATAGTGCTGGAGAGACTGTGAGAAGGAAAGTGGTCCAGTGGTCCAGTGGTCTTGTGGTCAAGTGCGCGGCAAGCGGAGCGCGGGACATGACCGAAACTGCTTGGAGTTTCGGATCGTGTCCCAAGCGGCGAAATGGAGCTTGGGTAATTGGGATTTGTTTGGGATTTGGGATTTGGAGTTTCGGGTTTGGCGCAACGTCTACTGACTTGTTCAGCCGTGGCAATGCGGCCTACGAAGCGGGCGACTTTGATGGCGCGGTCGCGCTCTACGACAGCGCGGCTGCGGGCATGACCAGCGCGGAGTTGCTCTACAATCGGGGCAATTCGCATTTCAAGCTCGGTGAAATCGGCCGGGCAATCGCCGACTATGACCGGGCATACGTGCTCAAACCGCACGACAAAGACATCATCCACAACCTCGCCTTTGCCCGTCAGTTCCGGCCGGACAAATCCCTTACCATTGAGAACCCGCTGACGCGGATGCTTACCGGTGTTCTGCGCCTGCTCGACGCGGCCTCGGCCCGCGTGCTCGCCGGGCTCTTTTTCTTCCTCGCTCTGGCCTCGCTTGCGCTGCTCTTCGTACGCGGTCAGCACCTGTTCGGCTGGATTGCGCTCGGGCTCGGGGTCGTCTTTGTCTACTGCTTCATCTCCGCGGCTAGTTGGGGCGCGGTCGCCAGTCCGGCGCATGCGGTCGTGGTCCAGCCCGAGCTTACGCTGCGCAGCGGCCCGGGCGCGGAATACAAAGAGATTGCGGTCGTCCACGACGGGCTTGAAGTGATGCTGCGCGAGCAGCGCCCCGGCTACGTCCTAATCCAGATTCCCGGCGGCGACGGCGGCTGGGTTGAATCCGCCGCGGTCGAACCTATCTTCGCCCGGCGTTAGCCGGCCCCAGCACAGCCCCGAAACTCACTAGCCGCTCGCGAGCCAATTGGCTTGGTTTAAAGGCGGTTCGACCTCAGCGGCCCGGGCGCAGGCCGAGGACGAACACGCCCTTTGACGTCGGGACGTACACCCGGCTGCGGTCCGGCAGCGGGATTGCGGGACCGGCGATACCCGAGTGTTCCCAGCAGCAGATACGAAACAGGTAGTTGTCGCTCCGCCGAAAGACGACAACGTAATTGGCGTCAAACCCGCTGTGTTCTTTGACAGGCACAATTCCATAGAGGCAAGGACCGCCGGGCAGTTCCGCGACATAGCGCACGTTTCGCAGCCCCATCGAGTCGTAGTCTATCATGTCGATGGTCGCGAGGTCCGATGCGCGCAGCAGGGCAATGTCGTTGCTCGACGGACAGGGAACATAGGCGGTCTCACCGCCCGGACTGAAGGCGCAACCGACCGGTCCGCCGCTCAGTGTCACTGAGGAAGTTACGGTGTTGTCCGACACCCTTATTGCCGTCACGCAGTTGGCGTTCTCTGATGGGACGAAGACGTACTCCCCGTCGGGCTTGACCGACACGCCGGATGGGACGCCCGGCATCACGACTTGAGCGACGCACGATTCGTTGTCGGAGCGATATGCGGCGACCAGGCCGGTGTCTGCATACCCCACGTATAAAAGGCTGTCATTGGGGAGCACCGCCAAGCTGTTCGGGTTGCTGCCAACGTCGATAGTATCCACGACCGTGTTGTCGGAAGTGCGTATGATCGAGACCGTGCCGCTCCTGGCATTCAGCACATAGACATGCTCACCGGAACTGGACGCGACGCAGCAGACCGGCGAGTCCTGGACGGGAACATCCGCCACAACCGAGTTGGTCTGCGTCTCTATTACACACACAGAGTTCGCTTCCGCTCCCGTGACGTAGAGCCGGCTGCCGTCGGGCACCAAGCACGCCCGTACGGTGTTGCCGGGGCCGAGTTGGACTGTGTCAACGAGCGTGTCAGGAAACATCAAAGTGTCGTCGAGGATGCGGATCGTGTGTGGATCGGATGTGTCGGAGTACCTCATCGTCCGGTAGGTTTCCGGCCACGTGCTGAGATAGCAGGTCACCATGTACGAACCCGGTGCTGCGTAGGCGTGGGGCGAGGTGGCGGGGGAAGCGTTGTCACCCCAGATCCACACCGGATAGAACTCCACAGGGCCGCCGTCCGCATTGTGAGCCGTAAACTTCACGGGTGCACGTACCCAGCCGGAATCCGGTCCGCTGATGATTGGTGTGGGAAGCTTGGAGTTGCAGTTCAGCAGGCAGCACGCGGCGAGGGACACTGCCGCGAGCGTGATTCTCGTCAGCCGCAAAGAGTGTCTCATGCGAGTCTTACCGAAGCCGATTCTACATTCTCCACGTCACGCGTCAAGGACTCTCGACCGCGCGGCTACTGATTCGCGGACAGGGCCGAGCGGACCTTCTTGAGAAGCTCGGGGACGGGGAGTTGCTGCGGGCATTTGGGCACGCACTTGCCGCATTCTTTGCAGGCAGAGGCGCGGTTCGCGGGGGCCATCCATGTCTCGTATTCGAGCCGGGCCTGGTCAGAGCCCGGAAACATGAACAGGTCGTTGTACAGCGAGAAGTTTCGCGGGATGGCGACACCCGAGGGGCAAGGCATGCAGTACCCGCAGGCGGTGCAGCGGATGCCGCGCAGTTTCCGGTAGGCGCCCTGCACCCGGGACACGAGCGCGAGTTCCTCTTCCGACAGCGCGCCGACGCGGCTGCGGCTCGCGTAGCGGACGTTGTCTCTGACCTGCTGCATCGTGGTCATCCCGGAAAGGACCATTGACACTTCGGGTTGGTCCCAGAGCCAGCGCAACGCCCATTCGGCCGGCGTGCGTCTGACCGGTGAAGTATTCCAGAGCGCCTGGACCTGAGGCGCGATGCGGCCGGCGAGGTCGCCGCCGCGCAACGGTTCCATCCCGATGACGCCCAGGCCCTTCTTTGCGGCATAGCGCAGGCCGGCTTGGCCGGCTTGGTGACGGGTGTCCACGACGTTGTACTGTATCTGGCAGGTGGTCCAGTCGTAGGCGTCGACTATCGGTCGGAACGCGGCCGGACCGTCATGGAACGAGAATCCCGTATGCCGGATGCGACCTTCGCGCACGACCGCGTCCAGGAAACCCAACACGCCCATCTGCCGTACCCGCTCGAACGACTTGGCGTTGAGCGCGTGCAGGAAGTAGAAGTCGAGGTAGTCGGTGCCGAGCCGGCGCAACTGGGTCGAGAGCAACCGCTTGAAATCCGCAGGCTTCTTCACCAGCCAGACCGGCAGCTTGGTCGTGACCATCACTTTGTCCCGGGGCATACCGCGCAGCGCCTTCCCGAGCACCACCTCGCTCCAGCCCATGTGATAGCCCCAAGCGGTATCGAAGTAGTTCACCCCGTGCTCGAAGGCGTAGTGCATCATCCGCACCGCTTCCGGCACATCCACGGCGCAGCGGCGCTTCGAGTCCTTGCGGCCGGGCAGGAGCGGCAGGCGCATACAGCCGAAACCCAAGACCGGGACCCTGATGCCGCTCGCGCCGAGAGTTCGATGCTTCATGCAGATTGTCCAGTCACAAGACGCAGATTCTAGCAGCCAGGGCCGACCCCCGCAACTTCCGGAAGCAGGAGTCCAACCACGCAGATTCGCCGTGGCGCTGGCGGCGAATCCGCCGCGGTCGAACCCATCTTTTCCCGCCGCTAACCCGCGACCGCACGTGGACTTGCTGCCGGAAGGAAGGCTTCTCGCTACGCGAGAGCTTCTCGAAGTTCTAGGCTGGGTCCGGGGTTGGTCGCCGCAAGTTCACGCAGCGCGCGAGCGCCCACTGGTGCCAGTCGCAGACTTCGCCGATGCACCGTCCGGTTGACTGGCACAGCGGTTTGAGCCGGGCCGGGTCGATGCCGACTTTGACCAATTCGGCAATCTGGTCGAGGCTGAGCCGGGTCGCCGGCACGTCGGCCTGGGTCAGGCTGCCGTTCAGGAGCATCTGCCCCTGCTTGTGGTAGAACCACTCCTCCGCGCCCGGCACCTGGCCTTCGGCCGTCAACCGTTCTTCGTCGGTCGTAACCACTTGACCTTTGGCCGCCTGTTCGGCCAACCGGACGAGTTTCGCCGCCTCGCGCAGGTCCACGCCCACCTGCCTGTTGCCAAAGACCGCCACGTTTCCCGTTGCCCGCCGCTGGACGACGACCGCTGCCCGCGCGCCGTGTTCGGACCGGGCATACTTGTGGATTCCGCCCTCGTCCGAGTCGATGGTCACCATCCTCAGCCGGCGCTGCCCGACCGCGACTTCCTCAACTTTGGCCTTGGCGTCGAACTCCGGCTTGACCACGGTGAAGAACCGCAACTGCTCTTCGTACTTGGCGTCGATTGCGACCAAGGCCCACTCAATTACCCGGTGCGGGTCGGTCGGGTAACGGCTGTGCAGCAGTTTGACCACGTACGAGATGTCAAACGGCGACGCGTTACCTTCGACGTCCGCGGCCCGGACGAACCGGAGGATCTTGGCCAGCGAGGGGTCGTCGCTGACGCCGAGTTCCTTAGCCACCAGCGTTGTAGCGCAGTCGCCCGCTTTCCGGCCCTCTTCCAGAGTCGGGTGTTCGTCGAACCGACCGCCGCCGACACCGAGCGAAAGCACCCCCCGCGCCTCGTAGTCTTCGGACGTCACGCCCGAATCGACCAGCCTCCTCCCGCTGGTGAACGAGACCGTCGCTGTCGCCACACCGGGGAACCGCTGCTCGCCGAACTTGCGCAGCAGCCAGATTGCCACAATTTCGTCCAAGTGCGGCCGCTCGTGCGTCAGTAGCTCGGTAAATCGGGCCGCTCGCTTGCTCACCTGCCTGCCTTTCTCACCTCGGCGCTGGCAGCACAATTGCGCTGGTCGAATACTCCGGAACCATCTGGAAGTTCTCGGTGAGCGTAACCCCGATGCGTTCGGGCCGGAGCAGGGTGAATATCTTCTGCTGTTCCGACAGGTCCGGCCAGACCGGGTAGCCCGGGCTGTAGCGAGCGGTCTTGCGCCAGCCCGGCAGTTTCGGCAGTCGGGCCTGGCAATACCCGGCGAGCACCTCGGTCAACTCGGCGCCAAGGCCGTGCAGCAGGAACTGGTCGCGGACCCGGCCCTGTTCGGCCAGCTTGCGGCCATCCTCCGCGGCCCGACCGCCCGTGGTTACGACCTGCAGGGCGACGTGGAAACGCGACGACCCGTGCTGCCGGGAAAGCCGGCGGGCAAAGGCGGGAGCGAACCGCAGCCGGGTCAATTCCTGGCTGGTCCCGGGATGGAGGACGAGCAGTTCCTGGCCGCTGACGCTGGCCGCAAACAGGCCATACACATGCGCGCCGTGCCACAGCCCGCGTCGGTGGGCGGTAGCCAGCATCTGGTCCAGGATCCGCTCCGCCTCACGCCGGGCCGCCTTTGTCGCTTTGGGCCCGACCATGCGCCAGCGTTTGCGAATCAGCGTATCCCGGTTGAGCAACGGCGCGTAGCGCCGAATTTCCACGTGGACTATCTTGGTCAGGGCGCGAGCGAACCCGGCATCCACGCGGGGTCGGTTCCGCGCCTCGGCTGCGCCGGCGACCGTCCTGCCCCCGACCGTGCCGGGTTCAACTTCCTTGCCGCCAGTCTGTTTCTGCTTCATGTTGTCTAGCACTTTACTCCTATCTCGGCCGGTAATGGCCTGCATGATTCTCAGTCCTTCGAGCGCATCCTTCGCATAGTGCACCTTGCCCGGGTATGCCGGCTGCAGCTCACTTTCAACGTAGTCGCGGGTAAGCGCCGCGCCGCCGCAGATGACCGGCGTCACGAGGCCGGCCCCGGCAAACACTTCCACGTATTCCTTCATCGCGCGCGCCGACTCGACCAGCAGCCCGGAGAGCCCGATTGCGTCCGGCTTGCACCGGTGCGCCGCCTCCAGGATGTCTTCCGGCGACTGGCGCACGCCGAGATTCTTCACGGCAAACCCGTTGCTCGACACAATCATGTCTACCAGGTTCTTGCCGATGTCGTGGACGTCGCCGCGCACGGTCGCCAGCAGCAGCGTGCCGCGCCCTTTGTCGCCGCCCGCGGGCAGGTGCGGCTTCAGGATGTCGAACGCCGCCCGCATCACTTCCGCCGACCGGAGGACGAACGGCAACTGCATCTTCCCGGCCTCAAACCTGCTCCCGACCTCGGCCATTGCCGGCAGCAGTTCATCTTCGATAATGCCGATCGCGGGCCGGGTCTTGAGCAGTTCGGCGATGGCGTCAGCGACGCCGGCGCGGTTGCCGGAGAGAACGCAATCGCCGACCGCTGACGTCGGGCGGCCCGTCGCCGAAAGCTCGCGGCCCCGGCGCGATGAGCGGTCGCCGCAAAGGGCGAGCAACGCCTCGAGCGGCGTCTTGGGACCGCTGCAGCGGTTGAAGATGAGGTCCTCGCACCGGCCGACTGTTTCGGCATCAAGCGACGCGAGCGGTTCGATTCTGCCGGCGTGCAGGATTGCGGCGTCAAGCCCGTGCTCAATCGCGTGGTGGAGGAATACCGTGTTAAGCGCCCGGCGTGCGTCGGGCTTGAGGCCGTACGAGATATTGCTCACGCCGAGTACCGTGAAGCTCTTCGGGAAGCGGCTTTTTGCCTGCCGGATTGCCTTCAGGGTCTCGGCCCCGGCGTCGCGCAGCGACTCGTCCCCGCTCGCGAGCGTGAAGGTGAGGAAGTCGAAGAGGACGTCTTGCGGGGCCAGTCCGCCGCGCCGCACCGCCAGGTCGTACAGCCGCTCCGCGACGTCAAGCTTCCGCTCGGCGGTCATGGCCATGCCTTTGCGGTCAATCGTCATCAGCACGAGCGCCGCGCCCAGCCTCCGGCAGAGCGCTATCGTCTTCTCGGCCCGCGCCGGGTCTTCGAGGTTGACCGAGTTGACGATACAGCGGCCGGCGAGCCGCGTGAGCGCCGTTTCCACTGCCTCATAGCGCGTCGAGTCCACCATTACCGGCAGGTCCACGCCCGAGTTCAGGCGGACCGCGAGCTCCTTCGCGTCCGTCGCCTCGTCCTGGCCCGCGGCCGCAACCGAAAGGTCCATGATCTGCGCGCCCTCGGATTTCTGTTCCTGTGCTGCCGCAACCATGCCCTCGAAATCGCGCGCGAGCAGCAGTTCGCGGAATCGTTTGCTGCCGCTGGCGTTAGTCCGCTCGCCGATGAAGAGCGGTCGCGGCTCCACCTTCAACTCCTGCGCGCTGTAGAGCGAAGAGACGCGCGGGACAGCCGGAACCGGCCGGCGTGGCGCGACACCGTCGAGCGCCCGACAGAGCTGCCGGATGTGCTCGGGCGCGGCGCCGCAGCAGCCGCCGGCGATGTTCAGTCCGGGCCCGGTTGCGAACTTCTTCATCCGGCTCGCGAAGTCCTCCGGCGAAAGGTCATAAACCATGCGGCCGGATTCAATGCGGGGCAGGCCCGCATTTGGCATCACCGACACCAGCTTTGACGAGTGCCCGGCAAGATAGCGCACAGCGGCCGCCATGCCCTCGGGCCCGAGTCCGCAGTTGAGCCCGATTGCCGCGACCGGGTAGGGCTCGATTGCCGCCAGCACGGTCCCGATGTCCGAACCGGTAAGGGTCCTGCCGTGCTCGTTCAAGGTCACCTGCGCGATGACCGGTACGCGGTGACCCGCCGATTCAAAGGCGTCGAGCGCGGCCGCCAGCGCCGCCTTCAGTTGGAGCAGGTCCTGGCTGGTCTCAACAATCAGGCAGTCAACCCCGCCGGCCAGCAGGCCGTCAACCTGGGGTCGGAAGCTGGCGACCAGTTCGGCAAACGTGATGTGGCCGAGGCTCGGCAGCTTTGAACCCGGCCCGATTGACCCGGCCACAAACCGCGGCCTTGCCGGCGTGGCGTACTCGCGCACCGCCTTTCGGGCAATCGTGGCAGCGCTGTGGTTCAGTTGAAAGCACCTCTCCCCCAGCCCGTGCTCGGCCAGCGTGTGCTGCGCACCGCCGAAACTGTCGGTCTCGATGACGTCCGCGCCCGCGGTCAGGAACTGCTCGTGCGCTCGACGCACGATGTTCGGCTGAGTCTCAACCAGCGCCTCGGCGCACGATTGGAGGGGGACTGTCCCCGCATGGGGACTGTCCCCAAAACCGGTCCTTCGGGACCCCTGCAGCGCCGTGCCAAGCCCGCCGTCAAAGACGACGATGCGCTCGCGGCAGAGCTTAGCCAGCCAGTTCACGTCAGTCGCCTTGCCGCCGCATCAACCGAACGTCGCTTTGAGGACCTCGGCTGTTACGCGGCCTTTTCCCATCGTGTAGAAATGTAGCCCGGGTACTTCCTGCTTGAGCAGGTCGCGGCAGAGCCGGGTTGTAAACTCGACGCCGGCGCGCGCCGCATCCGCGGGCGTGGCCGCGCGCGTGATACGGCTTACCAACTCCTCGGGCAGGTCGACGTGGAACTCGCGCGGTATCGAAACGAGCTGCCTCGCGTTCGTCACCGGCTTGATGCCGGGGATTATCGGCACCTTGATGCCAATTGCCCGGGCCCGGTCTACGAACTCGCGGAACGGCCGCGCGGCGAAAACCATCTGGGTAATGATGTAGTCGGCCCCGGCCTCGACTTTCTCCTTGAGATGGCGCAGGTCGTCGGCAAGGTTCGGCGCCTCGTAGTGCTTCTCCGGGTACCCGGCCACGCCGACGCAGAAATCGGTCGGCACCGCGTTATCCAGCTTCTCGAGGTAGCGGCCCCGGTTAATGCCCGCAATCTGGCCGGCAAGCTCTGAGGCAAACCGGTGGCCGTCCGGCGCGGGAATGAACTCCTTGAAACCCGGCGCCGGGTCACCGCGGAGGACAAAGAGGTTGGTAAACCCCAGGTACTGCAGGTCAATCAGCGCGTCCTCGGTCTCGTACCGGTCGAACCCGCCGCAGATGATGTGCGGCACGGTTTCAATCTTGTACCGGTTCGCGATTGCCGCGCAGATGCCGACCGTGCCCGGGTTCTTCCGCCGCGGAATCTTCTTGGTCAGGCCGGCGCCGACGTCCTCGTAGACAATCCGCTGCTGGTGATAGGTGACCGTGATAAACGTCGGCCGGAACGGCAGCAACTGGTCCACCGAGCCGAACAGCTCGGAAATCGACCGCCCTTTCTCGGGCGGGGTTATTTCGATTGACACCAGCGGCTGCTTCCGCCGGGCGATAAGCTCGGTAATATGCAAAGCTACTCCTTGGGCGCAAACAAAACGCCGCCCCACGTATCAGGCGGCTTGCCGGCTGGAAGGTCGTTTTGCCTCGCTGGCCGCATCGGGCCGAACGGAGGACGGAATTAGGGGTTGGGGTTTGGGGCCGGATTCTGCCCCAGACCCTAGTCCCTAATCCCTGTTCCCTTCCGCAGGGCCCGGGCACCGTAGCACCTTCAAGCTCGGTTGCCGTGCCGGCAGCCCGACAAAGGCCGCCAGCCGCTCCTGATGCAGGGCAAGTATAGCGTCTCCGGCGCGGGGCGCAAGTTCAGACGCGGGGAGGGCGTATCAAGCCACAAGCCGCAAACTCCGGCCCATCGCTCGCAACTCGCGATTTCCCCAAGCCCCACTGCGAGAACGCAAGTCCGAAGCTCTAAGGACGAATGACGAATGCGTGCACCTGTCACCCCGTTGGGGAAATCCCTCGCCTCAGAACTCGCCGCTAAGTCATCCGCTGTCCGCCAACCGCCTTCTCCACTGGAGCACTGGACCACTGGTGCACTCTCCGCTACTGCTCACTGCTAACTGACTAACCCGAGCCCCACGCTTCCGTCTCCGCCAATCTACAATCTGGAATCTACAGTCTAGAATTCCCCAAAGTGCGCCAGATGCGCAGGAAATGGTGAGATGTCCCGGCTTCTTCCTGAGTTTGCAGCTCGCCCGGTGAGTTGTACAATAGGTCATGGATATCGTTGCCGACGCCAGCGCGTTTCTCGCCGTGGTCCTGAACGAAGCCGCCCGCGAATCGATAATCCGGAGCACTACCGGGCGCGGAATCGTGGCCCCGGAGATACTCCCGTATGAGGTCGGCAACGCCCTGGTCGTCGTGCGGAAGAAGGGACGTCTCACCGAGCGCGAAATGCTCCAGGCATTCGACAGCGCGCAGCAAATCGCGGTAACGCTGCTGCCGGTGACGATACCACGTGCCGTCAGACTGGCGATGCAGTTCGGCATCTACGCCTACGATGCGTACTACCTGCAGTGCTGCATCGAGAACCGGCTGCCGCTGCTGAGCCTCGATGCCCGAATGTGCGAAGTGGCAAAGCGGCTGCGGATTCAGATTGTGGAGTGAACGATGAAGACCTACACCTATTCCGAGGCCCGGAACCGGCTGGCTGAAGTACTCGAAGAGTCGAAACGCGGGGAAGTCCTCATCCGCCGCCGCCGTGGCGAGACCTTCGCGGTGGTTCCGAAGTCACCGGTCCCCCGCTCGCCGTTCGATGTGCCCGGCGTGGGCCGGGGAACTACGCGCCGGGAACTACTGGCCGCGATTCGCGAATCCCGAAGCCGACGTGGCAACTCCCGCCGCGCGGGCTAACTGCTCACCGCTAACCGGCTAGCTGCCTGACCCGCGCCGTGCGCGGGATTGCTGCGCACGAAATCGGGAGGTGGCCCGACCTCTTCCCGGCCGGCTACTTCACCGTCTCGGGTCGGCGGCCACGGACTCGCGGCTTGTCTGACGCCCTGACCCCGGCGGTCGCAGCCTCTTCGTCTGCGTCCGCCTCCCGCCACGGGACACCATGGCCGGCGCGCAGGCCGGCGCGTGCCTGGGCGACGCGATTCGGGAAACGCGGGTCGTTATCGGGCTGGTCGCCGCCGCCGGACTCCCAACTTTGGGCAAGCCGCCGGCGATGAACGACACAGTCCCGGAGATAAAGGTTGATCAGACTCTGGTAGGGAACCCCGGTCTCTGCGGCCAGCTCCTTGAAATAGGCAATCGAGTCTTCATCCAGCCGCATCGTAACCGACCGCTTCAGACGCCGGGCATACGGATTCCCCCGACTCTTCATCCCGGCAAAGTCATAATGTGCTCTCATTGGTTCAGCTCCAATACACTTGTTCTTCATTCCTGTCCGCCTTGCGCGCCGAGATGATTCGGATTACCGACTCGCTCTCCCGGTAGCAGTGGCACACGACCAGAACCCGAGGTCGGTGGCTCAAGCCCAGCAGAATGAACCGTTCCTCCCTCTCCGAGTGGTCCGGGTTGGAGTACTCCCGCGCATTCTCATCGTAGAAGACGGTCCGGGCTTCTGCGAACGAAACGCCGTGCCTATGTTGGTTGGCGCGGTCCTTCTTCGCGTCCCAAGCGAACATCAGACCGGACATAATTACATTGTATGTATTTCAGCCATACTGTCAACGACGGCCGAACGGGCTTCCGCCCGCGCCATGCGCGGGCTTGGTACGCGCGAAATCGGGGGTTGCCCCGACTTACGGGTCATGCTACCGGGAGTCCGCGGTTCATTGTAATGAACCGCGTGGGATAGGCATCGGGTTGGATGTCGTGGGCGTGGGGTCCAACTGGAAACCGACTCCGAGTCGCCCGGCCCGCCAATCTAGAATCTTCAATCTGGAATCTAGAATGTGTTGGCTGGCCCCTCGCGCTCCGCGCCCAAGGTTTGGGATTTGTGATTTGGAGCTTGGGGTTTCCCGCGCTGGGCGCGGGCTTTGGTGTTTAGAGTTTGGAGTTTAGGGTTTCCCTCGTCTGGCGGGCTTTGGGTTTTGGAATTTCCGCGCGCCCTGCGCCGGCTTGATATGCAGGAAATAGAGAAGTGCCCCGACCTCTGCCCTGCGAGAATGGAGGCTCTAATAGTTGACTGTCCCTGATTTCCCTATGTCGGTTCTTGGGACTTGTGCGAGCCTTGATGTCCGCGCTGGGTCGGGTAAAATCAAATGGTGACGATGTCCGTGGGCGCGCACCGCCATCGGCCTCTTACGGTGTCCGCAATCCCTGGATCAGAGTTTTCCCGTTTCGACACTGTGTCGGGAGGTGTGTATATGAAACTTCACGTCTGTCATCGCTATCTTGTCCTGCTTGCCGCAGTGCTGCTGGTTCAGACCGTGGCTCGGGCTGAACCGCTGCACCCGTGCGGGTGGATTCGCGATGACCCGCGCACGGCACCGTGGATGGTTGAGGACAAGCTGGTGCCGTCCGCTCCCCGCAGCCTGGGTGTCTCGGTCGACCTCTCCAGCCAGATGCCGCCGGTTGGGAACCAGGGCTCCCAGGGTTCGTGCTGCGCGTGGGCCATCGGGTACTACCAGAAGACCCACTACGAGTGGCTGGAGCACCGCTGGAACGACTCTCTGACCAGTCACCAGTTCAGCCCGGCGTTTATCTACAACCAGATAAACGGCGGCGCGGACCAGGGCTCGGGCTCCAACGCCGCCTACGCGCTGATTGCCGACCAGGGCTGCGCGACCATGGCCGATTTCCCCTACAACCAGAACGACTACACCTCGTGGCCGTCTGAATCGGCCTATGCCCGCGCCATACCCTACCGCGGCAGCACGAGCCGCTGGTTCTCGATGACCGACTCCGTGGGGATAAACAATGCCCGGCAGCGCCTCGACAGTGGGTACACGACGGTCATCGGCATCAGTGTCTACTCCAACTTCGACTACATCCAGAACTTCCACTACACCTACTGCGTGGCCGACAAGTACGGCAGCAACCGCGGCGGCCACGTCGTGACCATCGTCGGCTACAACGACACCATGACCACGCACGACGGCCCGGGTGCCTTCAAGCTGGTCAACTCGTGGGGCACGGGCTGGGGTCTGTCCGGATACTGGTGGATGTCCTACGTCGCGGCCACCAACGCGGAGCTCTCCGCCCAGGTCGGCGTCTACCAGGACGACCGCATCGCCTACGCGCCGACCATGCTCGGCCGCGTGCGCATCACGCACGCGGCCCGGGACAAGATCGGCATCCGCCTCGGCGTTGGCACTACCTCTTCCCCGCGCTGGATTAAGGACTTCCGCACCTGGCGTTCGCCAGTCACCGACCGCGCGTTCCCCAGCAACAACATCGTCTTCGACATGACCGAAGGTGAGCCGTACATCATCTACGGCCTGACCGATTCGGTCTTCGTGCGGGCGATTGACGACGTCTCGGACTCCAAGACCGGCACCATCAACTACTTCGCGGCCGAGCACCTGGCGTGGAACGCGACCGGCGTATCGAGCGACACGCCCGTCAACATTCCGGACTACAACACCGCCGTCTATGCCCGGGCCAGAATCCCCAAACTCCATGACGTCGGCGCTTACCTGCTCATCGCCCCCGCCGGCACCGTGGATTCGGGTTCGTCGATTGCGCCGCAGGCCCGGGTGATGAACTATGGCCTCGATGTGGTGTCCTTCCCGGTGGTCTTCCGCATCGGTACGTACGCGGATACCCAGAACGTGACCAACCTCGCTGCCGGGGATTCGGCGACGTTGACATTCGACTCCTGGACCGCGACCGCGCGCGGCGCGAACGCTACCCGCTGCTCCACCGGCCTCAGCGGCGACTGGTGTCCAGCCAACGACAAGCAGATCGGCTCGGTGATTGTGCGGGTGCGGGACGTCGCCTGCACGCAACTCCTCGCGCCCCCGGACACGGTTGACTCCGGGGCGACGATAACGCCGCGTGCCGTGGTGCGTAACGCCGGCACCACAAGCGAGACCTTCGGCACGCGCCTCGCCATCGGCCTCGACTACGCGGACACGGTCTCGGTCACCCTGGGGGCGGGAAGGAGTGACACGCTGGACTTCGCCAGCTGGAGCGCTCTCGTGCTCGGCACCTTCCCCGTGGCCTGCTCCACGATGCTCTCAACCGACATGAACCCGGCAAACAACGCGGTGCGGGACTCGGTCACGGTCGGGGTGTACACCGGCATCGCCGAGCAGACCGGGCTGCCCCGGGTCCTCTCGCTCGAACAGCCCCTGCCTGACCCGATGCGTGGCTATGCCACGATCCGGTTCAGCATCCCGCGTCGGACTCAGGCAAGCGTCACTGTCCGCTCCGCAACCGGCGCCTTAGTTCGGGTCCTCTCCGGACCTCGACCCCTGACCCCTGGCACCTATTCCCTGACCTGGGACGGCCGTGACGAACAAGGCCGGTGCGTCGCACAAGGCGTCTACTTCTATCGTCTTGAAAGCGACAACACCACGCTCACGCGCAAGACCATCAAGATAGACTAAGTCCGAGCGTTTCTGCGGGGCGGGCGTGTGCCCGCCCCGCTTTCATTTCCCCCTTTCGCAACTCGCAACCCGCTAACCGCCTACCGCCGTCCGCCACTGGACCCCTTGATTCCTCGACCCCTGGAACCCTTCCTCTGTCAATCTGCAATCTGAAATGTGGTGGGGAGGTAGACTGTAGCGCTCGCTAGTCTGCAATCGACGCGCAGTGTCGCCGAAGGGTCTCAGGTCGTCGCCGTCTCTGGTTTGGGATTTGGTGCTTGGAGTTTCCCGCGCCTCGCGGGCGCAATCATCAATCCAAAATCCAAAATCGAGAATTCCTTGCGTCTCTAGAAGTATCTCACGGCGTTCATCTGAACGTATCCTGAACTACGTCGTGACCGGCGTAGGCACGCGCGTCTTCGCCTGAATCTCAACCTCAACCTTAACCTCAACCTTGCCCTGAACCTCAACCTTAACCTCTTCCTGTTCCAGAAGCCGTTCGAGAAGCCGATTGCGTTATCGTTCGCGTCAAAGTCCGTTTCAGCCCTCCGTCTAAACCTCAACCTAAACCTCAGCCTATTCCTTCTTCGATTGCACCCCCCAGGGCGGCCTCCGGTCTGCTACCCCCACGGGAGAATTGTGGTTACGTGCCGACGAGGCACCACATGTTGTGTGTCGCTTCTGCCTGATCTGCCAACTGGTCACTCGCTTCCCGCAACTCGCAACAGCTTCTGCTGTCGCTCGCCGGAAAGCTCCTTGTGTCTCTCGAAGTATATCGCGGTGTACGTCTGGACGTATGCTGACCTGTGTCGCGACCGGCGTCGGCGCATACGTCGGCTCCTGAATCTCACGTTCGATCTTAACCTCTACCTCAACCTGAACCTCAACCTGTATGCGGCGCAGAATCGCGCGTCGTTTCAGAAGCCGTTTGGGAAGCCGAACCCGGCGTTGTTTCACCGGTTGTACGGCTTGAAGTATCGGTCGTTGTTTGACCTGGTGAATCTCGCGCCGTATCGCGAGACATAGCCCCCGGGGCGGCCCGTGGGCCGATGAGTGGACGGGAGAATTGTGGTTCCGGCTGTGCCTGACCACTACATATGGATTACCTGTACGCGACGCTTGATCATGTAGCAGGCCACTCTAGGACTCAGAGGCGGGCTCGCGCCCGCCCCTGTGTCCTGTGTGCTGTGTACTTCCTCTGCTACCGCTGCAGCACCAGCTTCTCGGCGCCGGTGTAGTCGCCGGCATTGAGGCGGACGAAGTAGACGCCGTTGGCCAGCGTCCGGCCCATCGCGTCGCTGCCGTTCCAGCGCAGAGTGTAGCGTCCGGGCTTCTGCACGCCGTCCGCCAGCGTTCGGACAACGCGGCCGGTCAGGTCGTGAAGCTGCAGACTGACCCGGTGCTGGGCGGCGAGCGAGTAGCGAATGGTGGTCGCGGCGCGGAAGAGAGTCGGGAGCGGAGAGTAGAGATGCGTTGTCAACCCCTGGCCGCTCGGCCACTGGGCCTGTTCGCGGACTCCGACCTGCCCCTCGGGCAGCCAGTAGCCGACCAGCGCCCAGTAGTTCGACGCGGTGATGAACCCGACCGCGGTCTGGCCCGCAGTCGCGCCGCATTTGTACTCGCTCGAACTCATCTCGCCGCCGCCGATGCCGACCACGCTCCAGTCGCACTTGTAGGTCTGGGCGAAGGCGAGACTACCGCAGAGGGCACAGAGAACGCAGAGAGTCCTGAGTGTCATCTTGTCTCCTTACTGCTTTCCGGCCTCGCGCAGGAGTTGCTTCATCTTCTCGTACCGCTGCCGGCCCGCCGCAGTGCGGAAGTCAATCCCCTGCGCCTTGCCCTCGCGCACAAGCTGGTCCATCGCCCCGCGCAGGAAGTCGTCGTCAAGCATCGTGCCGGCAAGCACGCCGGTCTTTGGCTGTTCGACCGGCATCAGGCGCCGGGTAATCTCGGCCGACACGTCCTGGCGCTCACCGGTTACCTGCCAATAGACCTTCGTTCCCGGCTTCCCGCCAATGACGAACCTGTTGCCGCTGACATCCTCGGCGACATACACCACATCCGGCCCGCCGACGCCAGTCAGTTGAACTCGCGGCTTCCGGTTGAGCGCGTCGAAGTAGTCGGGCAGGGTGACCACCGCCCGCCCCGAGGCATCAAGCACCGCCTCGCCGTCGTAGATGTTGCGCATTTCCGGCCCTTCGATGAAGTAGTGGTTGAGTATCTTGCCGGATGGGTCGGTTGGATGGTCGATTGTAAACGTACCCCCCACCTTGGACAGGACGCCGACCCGGGTCTGGCTGGACGCGGTCGCCCGCTGGCCGTTGAACGCGGCCGAGTTGTCGAAGCCGAACGGAACCACAGAGTTGTAGTTGGTCGTGAAGCTGGAGGACGTGGCGCTGGAGTCAAAGGCCCCGCCCGCAACCGTGGCGTAATCGCCCGACGCGATGTTCTCCCGCCCGCCGCCGACCGTGGCCCACTGGCTCGACGCGATGTTGTTGGACCCGCCTGCAACTGTGGCGCGCAATCCCGACGCGGTGTTGTTCAGCCCGCCGCCGACAGTAGAGTACAGGCCCGACGCGGCGCTGTACTGCCCGCCGCCGACCGTGGTGTACTGGCCCGACGCGGCGTTCTCCCGCCCGCCGCCGACCGTGGCGTACGATTCCGTCGCGTCGTTGCCCGACCCGCCCGCAACCGTGGCGCGCGGTCCCGTCGCGGTGTTGCCCTCGCCGCCGCCGACCGTGGCGTAGTCGCTCGACGCGTGGTTGGTCTGCCCGCCGGCAACCGTAGCGGACTGGGCCGACGCGGCATTGCCGTATCCCCCGCCGACAGTGGCATGGAGGCCCGACGCGGTGTTGCCGGCCCCGCCGCCGACCGTGGCGTAGTGGTTCGTCGCGACGTTGCCCACGCCGCCGCCGACCGTGGCGTTGCCGTAGTTCTGACCCGATGTGCCGGTCGTGCAGGTCACGCCGAGGTTAGTATGGGTTTGGCGCAGACTGCCGTACAGTACGTTGCCGCTGCCGCCGCGCGCGATGCCGAGTTTGCGGATGGTGTACAACACGCTGTCGCCCCCGACCCGCACCCAGGCATTGTCCGCCGTGCCTCCCTGCCCTACGCTGTCGTTTCTCGGCGCCCACGCTGAGCCGGTCCATTTCACAACCTGGCCGGTCGTCGCGCCGGCGCGGGCAAGCTTGGCCATCGTCACGGATGTATCGCCGATGTCGGCGGTCTTGACTGTGCCGTCAACCAGCATCGCGCCGGTTACCGCGTTGGCCTGTCCCTCGTTCACGTACCGACCATCCAGCGCCGTCGTATCCTTGCCCTGCAGCAGGTCGGCGTTCGCCGCCCGCGCGCTCAGGTACGCGTATGCCGCGCTGGCTATCCGCAGGCGTGGCGTCATCTCGTTGCCGCCGGCGACTGCCATTCCAAGGTACGCCGCGCCCGCGTCCGGCATCGAACCGATAGGCGTGACCGAGCCCAGGAGCGTCGAGAAGAGCCCGCCCCGCGTGCGCACCATCTGCGGCTCGTACCAGAACGAACTGCCGCCAGCGGGCGCCGTGTACAGCTTGAATATGACGCTGTAGGTCGTGTCCGCAACCGGCATGCCCGCCGTGTCGGTCAGCTTGCCCTGGTAGGACATCATCTGCGGAATCGTGATGGCATCAACGCCATTGACTATGGACGACGGACTATGGACGATGGACTGCCGGTCCACTGCCGCGTTGTCCGCGGCCCACGCGCCTGCGCATAGGGCCAGTACTGTAAGCACCGAGGTAGTCTTCTTCACCTATTCCTCCTATCGTTGTCCTGTTAACTGCTTCATCTTCTCGTATCCAGCTCGGCCCGCCGCGGTGCGGAAGTCTATTCCCTGCGCCTTGCCCTCGCGCACTAGCTGGTCCATCGCCCCGCGCAGGAAGTCGTCGTCGAGCATCGTGCCGGCCAGCACGCCGGTCTTTGGCTGTTCGACCGGCATCAGGCGACGGGTAATCTCGGCCGACACGTCCTGGCGCTCGCCGGTCACCTGCCAGAATACCTTGGTGCCGGGCTTGCCGCCGATCGTGAATCGGTTGCCGACGACCTCCTCGGCGACGTAGACCTCGAACGTCCCGACGCCGGTAAGCTGGACGTGCGGGCTCTGGTTCAGGGCGTCAAAGTAATCAGGAAGCCGCACGTCGGCCCGGCCCGAGCCGTCGAGCACGACACTGCCCCGGTAGATGTTCAGCATCTCCGGCCCTTCGATGAAGTAATGGTTGAGTATCTTGCCGGAGGGGTCGGTTGGATGGTCGATTGTGAACGTGCCCGAGGCCTTGGACAGCGCGCCGACCCGGGTCTGGTTGGAAGCGGTCGCCCGCTGGCCGTTGAACGCGGCTGAGTTGTTGAAGCAGGACGGAACCACGGAACGGTTGTTGGTCGTGAAGCTGTAGGACGCGGCACTGGTGTCATAGAACCCGCCCGCAACCGCGGCGTAGTCGCCCGACGCGAGGTTGGTAATCCCGCCGCCTACCACGGCGTACTGGCCCGACGCTCTGTTGTCGTACCCGCCACCGACCGCGGTGTGCGGGCCCGACGCGCTGTTTTCGTACCCGCCCGCGACCGCGGCGAAGTTCCCCGACGCGGTGTCATACTGGCCACCGCCGACCACAGCGTACTGGCCCGACGCGAGGTTGTTCCGTCCGCCACCGACCGTGGCGGCCTCAGCCGACGCGTTGTTGGCCCTACCGCCACCAACCGTGGAGAAGAACTCAGACGCTATGTTGTACTCTCCGCCACCGACCGTGGCGGCCTGGGCCGACGCCAGGTTGCTGTGCCCGCCCGCAACCGTGGCAGATTGGCCCGACGCGCTGTTGGCCCACCCACCGCCGACCGTGGCGTATACGTTCGACGCAGTGTCGTCGAGGCCGCCACCGACAGTGGCGTACTGGGCCCGCGCGCCGTTGGACGACCCGCCGCCGACAGTGGCGTACTGGGCCCGCGCGCCGTTGGACGACCCGCCAGCGACCGTGGCGTAGTTGTACGCGTTGTTGTCCTGCCCGCCGCCGACCGTAGCGTACTGCTCCCACGCGTTGTTCATGTACCCGCCAGCGACCGTGGCGTAGCCGTAGTTCTGACCCGATGCGCCGGTCGTAGAGGCCACACCTAGGTTAGTATGGGTCTGGCGCAGACTGCCATACAGGATGTTGCCGCTGCCGCCGCGCGCGATACCGAGTTGGTGGATGGTATACAGCACGCTGTCACCCCCGACCCGCACCCAGGCGCTGTCGGCCGCGCCCCCGCCACCGGCCAAAGCGTAGTTCGCGGTATCGGCCTTCCGGGCAAGGTAGGCATATGCCGCGCTGGCTATCCGCAGGCGCGGCGTCATCTCGTTGCCGCCGGCGACTGCCATTCCAAGGTACGCCGCGCCCGCGTCCGGCATCGAGCCGATGGGGGTGACCGAGCCGAGGAGGACCGAGAACAGGCCGGCTCGAGTGGTCACGTTCTGAGTCTCGCCCCAGAATGAGCTGCCGCCCGCAGGCGCCGTGTACAGCTTGAACACGACGCTGTAGTTGCCGTTGGGGACCGGCATGCCCGCGGTGTCGGTCAGCTTGCCCTGGTAAGACATCATCTGTGGAATCGTGATGGCATCAATGCCCTCTACGATTGTCGATTTCGGATTTGCGATTGCCCGCGGCGCGACCGTCGCGTTGTCCGCGGCCCATGCCCAAAGGCACAGGACGGCGGCGATAAGCATTGCTGCTCTCTTCATCTGTACTCCTCTATTGTCCGGCTTTCTGCTATGGTCGCCGCGCCTCGAGCGCTTCGCGCCGCTCCCGACGTCCACTTTGTCCGATTCCGCTCTTTAGAGCTCCTTTGTTAGACCCGCCGGTTCCCCAACAGATGCCGCACGCAACGGGCAAAGCTGAGGGGCGGGCTCGCGCCCGCCCCTGCTGTCCGCAAGGGGACTGCCCCCAGTGTCTCTACCGCTGCAGCACCAGCTTCTGCGTCGCGCGATAGTCGCCGGCGGTGAACTTGCAGAAGTAGACGCCGTTGGCCAGAGTCCGGCCCATCGCATCGCCGCCGTTCCAGCGCAGAGTGTAGCGTCCGGGCGTCTGCACGCCGTCCGCCAGCGTTCGGACAACGCGACCGGTCAGGTCGTGAAGTTGCAGGCGGACGCGGCACTGAACAGCGAGCGCGTAGCGAATCGCCGCAAAGCCCTTGGCCGGGTTCGGCATTGCCCCGTATAGCCGGGTCACAAGCGGACCTTGACTCGGCCACTGCGCCTGCTCGCGGACTCCGACCTCGCCTTCGGGCAGCCAGTAGCCGATGAGCGCCCAGTAGTTCGAAGCGGTCGTGAACCCGGCCGCGGTCTGGCCCGCAGTCGCGCCGCACTTGTACGCGGTCCCGCTCATCTCTCCTCCGCCGGTGCCGACCACGCTCCAGTCACACTTGTAGGTCTGCCCGAAGCAGATTGAACCGCCAAGGACGCCAAGCACGCCAAGTAGCAGACCTAGTATCTTGCTCATGATTACCTTCTACCTTTCCCGGTCCGGAACCGGTTCAGAACTTGGTTCTTCAAGGACACCGACCGCAATCCAGTCAAAGGCCGCGTCGTCGGTGCCGTCGAGCCCGGCAATCCGCCTCAGCCGAACGGAGAACCCGGCATTGCCCCGGCGCTCCGCGACGAGCAGACCCGGCGCGTCCGCGGTCGCGGTCACGTTCAGCCGGGCCGGGATGTCCGACCGGACGTACTTTGTGAAGACCTCGGGCAGGCGGATTTCGGCGCGGCCCGCGCTGAGCCGGGCCGAGCCGGACGCGATAACCGTCCGCTCCGCCGACACGATGCACGGCGCTTCGCTGCCGTCGTCGAACCCCGTGGCCCAGCCGCCAGACGCGATGCCCTTGCCATCGGCATGAATGGCCGTATCCGCCGCCACACCTTGATACGTGCGTGCGTACACGCCGACTCCGCGCGCCGATTCGGCCTGGAAGTAGCCGCCGACAAGGACCGCCGAGCCCCGGATGGCGTAGTCATGGATGTTGTAGGCATAGACGCCGCTCGCTC
>Ga0315284_10000977_pt1 | contig 39672 bp, 45 predicted proteins | sample YL17G09_16_MG_FD_203696 | JGI IMG/M metagenome (GOLD analysis project Ga0315284, IMG submission 203696) | Sediment microbial communities from Yellowstone Lake, YNP, Wyoming, USA - YL17G09_16 | ecosystem: Environmental > Aquatic > Freshwater > Lake > Sediment | place: USA: Wyoming | collected...
TCAGACTGTGTGAAAACTCAAATCGCTTTCAAAAAGTTGCGCTTTGCGTGTATAGACAGCGTCTTGATGACAACATTTTTCACATAAAACAAGCATTTTTCTGAAATATAATCGAGTTTTTACACAGTCTGAAATGGGGTCGAGTCCAATGCATACAGCCTTAGTATGGCAATTAATTAATCATAATTTTGAAAGCTCGCGTACATCGTAAGCGAACGCAGCGAGCAATTAACTTGATGCAAGAATTATCTTGGCAATTGTTCCCGTTATTTCGGGGTGTTGTTGTAGATATGTATTGGCTTGACTTACAATTTGTTCTGACAGTGCTGTTGGCGCATTAACCTGACTTACTACTTGGTTGTTTTCAGGCGTGTACTTCCATCTATCTATAATTACTACTGCCACATGTTCTGATTTTAGCCAAACAAATTCATCCATTCGTGGAATGCTCCTCTGTATTGGTTGGGCTCCAACTGCTATGTTGCCAAAATTGACTATCCTGGTTGCAATTGGCGTGGTAAGGTTTTCTTCCATGTACGTAAAGGCAAGGGCAATAGTATCTTGTGAAACGACTTCCCCTGTGTTTGCAAGGGTGATGCTCACGCTCCCGTACTCATTTAACGGTTCGAGATGAGTTTGAACACTTACAGAAGCTTGGAAGACGGGGTTGGGCATGTCAATTGAAACAGGCACTACAGTATCACCATTTATGTCAACGTAATTGTCAACCTTGCATTGCTCATAATAGGGGACCAAGAGGCTAATTCGATGCCTGCCATATTTAACATTCGGGACATCCAATTCACCGTTATGGACAGTAGTTCTAGCTGATAACCCATCCACAAGGACCGAAACGTCATCAACTAATCGCCCTGTCTCTGTGTCAGATATCTTCAGGGTCATCGTGGCATGTGGTCCCTGTACCACACTGCTCAATGTTCTGGCTCCGTTTGAAGAAAACGTGAAGGCCACTAATGCCGCAACTATAATGATGGTGAGAACCACACCCATCAAAAGCAAGGTCTTCCTATTCATAAGTGGTCGTTTACCCATAGGCTACTTATTAGTTCATAAGAGTTGTGGAATAATTCTCCATTGTAACTGTCTGGAGTCTGTTTTCCAGTTGAAATGAAACATTAAAGTTGAGAGCTGGCGTGTTTCTGCGGGGGATGCATATTTTTAAGCTGGAGATTCCGACGGGAATTGAACCCGCAGGGCGAATTTATCCAGTGCTCTGAGGGAGAGATACCATTTCAATAATAAACAGGGAAGACCTCGCCGTCTTCTTTTACTATAGGAAGTGCCTTTTTTATTTCCCTAAAGTTTTTGAGGACTGTTATCCCGCGTGGCGTGTTTGCGTAAACTATTCTGCCTTTTCCAACTGTTCTTTCTTCAACGAGTTCTTGTTTGATTAGAAAGCCCAAATATTCCTTCAGAACCTTGCAATTCACGTTTGCTTTGTACATTATGTGCGTCAGCTTCAATGGACCTCGCTGCGCCAAGACCTTGAGGATGTCAACATACATTTCTATTTTTGAACGCTTCATGCTTTAACCCGTTTATGATTGAGCGGAAATATAGTATAATGGTTTGTGCGTATGAAAAGAACATACCTGCTCAAAGTGTAGTTTGTTCCTTGAAATTAAAAGTTCACTTTTCGACCCGCAAACATTTTATTCACTTAACCATGCCTCGTTTTACAAGACTTTTGTTGCGGTTCCGACGGGAATTGAACCAAAAGTGGCGGGCTCGGTGGGATTTGAACCCACGATCTCCGGCTCCGAAGGCCGACACCTTAATCCGTGCTAGGCTACGGGCCCACTCATAGGGAATATTACACAAACGCTGCTGAGACATTAAAAGTTTTATGATAATTCTTATAAACCAACATAGCATTAACTTGTTGGCACATACACGTGGGCCGGTAGCTCAGCTTGGCTGGAGCGTTCGACTGATAATCGAAAGGTCGCCGGTTCAAATCCGGCTCGGCCCACTCCCAACACGCATTCTGGAGGCTATGATGAACTCCCTGTTGCGATGAGCATTGTTCTCTGCCCTGATCCACGTTTTTTTGCAAATCTAAAAAAGAGATAATCATTTATGAAATAGTTTTTCACTTATGTAAGATACTGACTCTTTTCCAGTTTATCCGCAACTTCCTCAAGCTTTCTTATGAAGGGATGACTTGGCTTCTCAACTGCCAACAATGAAGTTCTCTCTGCTTGAAGAACGTCACAATAGCAGGGAATCATTCCGATAACTGGATGTTTCAACATTTCCTCCAACTTGCTTGTCAAGATGTTTTGGTCTTCATTTGATTGAAGTTTCATTTCAGTAGAGAACTTGTTGACAAGAACAGCTGTTTTCTTAGATAAAGCATCATACAAATCTGAAAGAATAATTTTTGTGCTTTCTATGTCAAGTGAATCCAATGTTGTTACTGTGATGGATAGGTCAGAACTGACCACCGCATTAATTGATGAAAACTGAATTCCGGGACTTGTATCTAATATGCAACAGTCTATATCCATTTCTTTGAAAAATGCCGAAAGCATTGCAAATAGCTTCTTAACCGCTGTTACTTCCCAAGCTCTGCTCTTTTTAATAGTGTTTTGAATTGCTGCAACGGTTGGATTTGCTAACCCTATTAGTAATCTACCCTTCATATCGGTTTTTTCAGATACGTCTATCAAGATCTGGTCTGGGCGACATTTGCCATTGAAGAAGTCGTTCAACCAATACAAAACAGGATCATCCACCTTCTTAGAAAAGACTGTTGCCAAGCTTGGTGAACTAAAGTCCAGGTCCAAAAACGCTACATTAGATCCTCTCATGGCTAATATTGCTGCCAAATTTGTTGCGATAAGCGTCTTTCCAGTGCCTCCGCGTGATGAATGAATCGCTATAGTCTTGGCTTTCATTCTTTCAGCTCCAAAGCGGGTTCGATGTAAAAGTAAACATCCCTGCCCTCTCTCTTTTTCTTCAGATAACCCATCCTCACTAGTTGGTTTGCTGAAGCACTTTCAACCGCTCTTAATCGCCTTGTTTCTTCTGCGATATCTTTAGCTGTACCCTTTTCAAGTTTGTATAATGCCATTACAGTCTTTCTCAGTGAAGCGGGCAAGACTAGCAGTGTCATAGAATCGAGTTCAAATTTGAGCCCACTTCTACGTATAACCTCTTCCTGTGCCTTCAGCATTCTTTGATTTAGCAAAAATAGCGAATCAAGCTTTTTGTTAATCTGACCTATCTCATTGATTAAGCTAATCAGCGCAGGATCAGTTTTCAAGCTATCTCTCTCCATTCTCCTTTTAGCCTGCAAATTGCTTGTTGTATTTTTGTATATACAACAATACACATTACACCCTTAGCGTCTAATAACACTTTCGCATCGGCATCCGAACCGGCGTTCGAATAGACTTAAGTTCCCATAAAAGGCTTAAGAATTATAACAAAGAAGCAGCATAAGATCTAACGAGTTAAATGCGCAACAAGTATTATAGCAACGAAGTCTGCAGGAAAATCCTTGAAGACAACGGAGGCTTGATTGCTGACAAAGCGAGGCGGATACTGCTCGAAGATCGCTCTTTAAAGGATTTGCGACAACCTCTTGAATTTATATCTAAAAGTTGGCGTGACCTTACGCCAGCATTGATGCGTCTTTCCTGCCAGGCAGTTGGAGGACAACCAGAAGAAACGAATGATGCAGCCATAGCCATGTGCCTCATGCACCTTAGCTTTAGTATTTGGGACGACATAATAGATAAGGTGCGCTTCAAGTCGTTTAAGCCTACGCTACCGACAAAATTTGGCGAAAGCACATCAATAATTGTTGCTGGACTCGCCGCGGCAAAAGCATTTTCAATTATTAACGAAGCGAACCTGAAGAAAGAAAAACGTCAGCTTATTAATGAATGGGTATGGCAGCTCTGTAGCAAAATGGCCCGAACTGAAACGCTCGCATCAAGAATGCGGACTCAAGGCATACTATCAAGCAACAAAAAACTTTGGAAGATCAAATCAGAGGCTTCAGACCTCGCCACATGCCTTAAAATTGGAGCAGTTATCGGAAACGGTTCCGAAAATGACATTAACCATTTGGGAAACTATGGAATGTATTTAGGAATAATCTTCTCGCTTCGACAAGATTTCCAAACCTCTATAAATCTAACATTAGAGTTAGCCGATAAAATAAAGAACAACTCATTACCTTACTCTATACTGTGGGCAACCGAGCATTCGGAGAAAATCAATGACGAACTCAGTTTAGCTCAGAAGAATGCAATTGATGGTGCATACGTAAAAGAATTTGTAAAAGAAGTTTTAAATTCAAGAGTATTTGACCATGTGGCTAGAAAAATAACTGCGTATTCAGAGAAAGCTAAAGAGGAACTCATCTACATAAAGACAAGCAGCGCCAATCAAACGCTACGCTCATTTGTCGACATCCAGTCACGACTGTTCGTCGAAAGCTTTTCAATATGACGGCACAGAGAAGCTAGATATATTCCGGCCATTTTTGCTGTGGAGAACTCATAGAGAACAATACCGACACAACCGTACTCAAGTAATTCGATGGAATCTTGGCTTTCCGGCAAATACCTATGACAGATTTTTTGTCATTTTTTTCCACTGCCTCTTCTACTTGGGAATAAAATTCTGGAGCCGTTAACGATTGTAGATATCCAGATACATCTGCTATTCTTTCATTCAGGTTTTTCATAGTGCATCATTCTTACATCAATAATTTTCTTTTTAAGTTTTTCTTATATACGCAAAATTTATGAATTAAGAGGAAGGATTTATCATCCGTCCTGTAACATGACTCTATTTAGAAATGGGATCCTTGTTATAAAACGAAGCATTCCCGTAAACGTATTTTTATTCTTCAATCTGTTTGCATTTCATTTCGTCATAACCTCACTCATCCCAAGATACTTCGTTCCTATAGAATATCGCTTAATAGTCCAAGTAGGCCTAAATTTTGTTATCTCAATAACATTATTACTTAGCGCCTTCTTCATCCAAAGAATTAACAAAGTAATTTCCGCTTACACGGGAAGCGCTGCAATGGTTATTTTAACTACTGCTCTCTTAGTACCAAATGAAGTTTTTAGGCTAGCAAGCATCTTTGGCATAACAATCATCTACAGTATTGGACTCCTAACCTTTTTCACACAATTTTGGAATGACACGATTCCTGAAGAACGAGGCCGAATTGCAGGATTTATTGGATTTATTGTAATTCCATCAAGTTTCGTGATACAATACATAATAGGTCCAAGTCTTGATTTTTTTGGCGCCGTAGTCTTAGGCGTGATAATGGTCTTGGGAGTACTAACAGTTGTAGCGATTAAAACAAAAAAAATCAATCTGGCAACTAAGAAGACAGAATCTTCGATTTATCCAGAAAAGAGAACAATCTTTTTTTATTTAGTTCCATGGGCAGTATTTTTGATTGTCAACGTCACACTTGCTAAAAATCTATCAGTTTACCTCTCTCAACAACTACCAGCTTCATTCTATTTGTTCTTGGTAGCGGTGCAATTTGTTGGAGTCGTTTTTGGAGCAGTTATCATAGGCTTTTTTGTAGATTTTTTTGGCCGAAGACCAGCCTTAGCCCTTAGTCTTACCCTATATGGAATCAGCGCTGCTCTGGGAGGGCTACTTACTAATAATCAGGTGTTTTCTTTCATTTATTTCGTAAATGGATTAAGCTGGGGAATTCTTTTCGTGTTGTATACGTTTGTGATATGGGGAGATTTATCCAACAAAGAAAACTGCGCAAAAATGTATTCTATTGGATTAATTGTTTATTTTTCCACAACTGGAATAGGTCTAATTACCCAAATATCTATGCCAGTTGACTTGAGTTCCCTTCTCACTTGCTTAGTAGTTTTTCTTTCAATCATACCAATAGTCTTAGCGCCTGAACTGTTGCCTCCAGATTTCATTGAAAGAACAAGACTGAAGTCACACATGAACATCCTGAAAAAAATCAAAAGAGAAAATCATGGATAAATATTGTCAGGTAGTCTAGGAAACGCTGTTGCTTCTTTGATATGTGAGAGTTTGCACACCCACTGAATTAGCCTTTCAATGCCGGTCGCAAATCCCGAGTTGGGAACAGAACTATCTTCCATAAAATTTAGGCACCATTCTTGGTCTTTAATGTCTATTTTCTCTTCTTTCATTTTTTCTAGCATAATTTCTTTTTCTGTTGTCATTTGTGCCCCGCTCGCAATTTCCCCGTAACCCTCTGGAGCAAGTAAGTCAGCTGACAAAGATAGTTCTGGCTTTTCAGGAACCGTTTCATAAAAGAATGTCTCGATGCTACAAGGAAACTTCCAAATAAAAAATGGCTTTTTGAACTTGTGGCTGAGATATTTTTCCAATTTCCAGTCTATCTTCTGCCCCCACAAAATATCAAAGCCATCTCCCTGCAAGATGTCAATAGCCTCTTCGTAGGTCAACCGATGAAATGGTTTTTGTATCTCTGCTAAATCGCTAACTGAACGATTAAAACATTTCAATGTCTCCTCATTGTCTTTTGATAGACACCTACAAAGATGAGCAATTAGTTCTTCCTGAGTCGTGATTATATTGTCTAAGTCACAGTGTTCAAAGACTTCCATTCGCCAATATTCAGTCAAATGCCGGGGCGTTCTCGATTTCTCCATTCTGAAGCTAGGAGCAATCGTGTAAATCTTACCTAAACTGGCCGCGAAAAAATTTGCATAGGGCTGCAAGCCTTTAGTAAGATAAGCCTTCTTACCGAAATATTTAACTTCGAAAGAGACCGGCCAATCGCCAACCGCAGGTATTATTATTGGTCCTTGTACTTCAGTGTAACCTTTTTTGTCGAACCAATTTCTAGCTTCTTTAAGCAACTGAGCTCTAACTTTAAGCACAGCTTTAGTTTTTTCGTTATGAAAATCAAAATCGGCTGGCATAGTCATCCAATAGCCAAATTTATACATAAGCACTATTAATTAAGTTCGGAAAAGTGAGTTTCTGATCGGATCTATAGCACTTGACTTAATGATGCCCTTTTTTCAACATTTAACCAGTGATTGCTTGTACTTATATTATCTTCTGCGTTAGAGGTTCCCAACCTGGAATTTAGAAGAATAAATATATATTTCTTGAAAATAATAAAAGAGTCTCGTATTTTCGGGGTTGCGCTTGCAAAAAATTGCTGTAATATGTAGTGTGTGCTTTTTGTGAGAAACGCTATGAAAAACTGTTACTCGGTCTTCAGTTTGTACAATCAAAGTTACTCGGTATTAAGCTATTTGTGAGAGGTTATTCGCGGGTGCCATTGGCGAAATATGGGATTTTAGAGTTAAGCAAAACTCAGCTAATGGACTCGACCCCTTTTGGGTTTAAATCCCACCGGCTCCGAACTTTGACTTAGAATCAGGAAGAAAGGTCCAAACGCGAAAGCAAGTGGCAGGGACTCGTACCCATCTGGGGGTAAGTCCGGCTCGGCCCACCATACAATCTATTAAAATTTTATAAGTAAACGCCGCCAAAGTATTCTTGAGGTATTATTTTGGTTAAAGACGAAGAAATGTTAGAGGAACTTAAGAAAATACGCACACTTTTAGAAACGAAACCTGCTCCACCAACACCAGCACCACCAAAAGGACTATGGAAGGAATTCGTTGATTTCATCGCAAAATACAAGGTTATGGGGCTTGCCGTTGCATTCATACTCGGTCTCTACTTAGGCGGTCTAATACAAGCGCTCGTCAAAGACTTCATCATGCCACTCATAGGCTTAGTTATCCCGGGAATGGACAATCTTGCAACCTTGGAAGTTGCAGCGGGCAGTCAACAGTTCGGAGTAGGCGACTTCCTAGTGGCACTGATAACCTTCATAATCGTAGCCTTCGTAATCTTCATACTAGTAAAAGTGACGAAACGCATGGGCATCGAATAAACTCACGCTGTCGTCTATGATGCAGAATTATGTCGGCAGAGCCGTGAGTTGCGGCTTACAGTTTTTTGCCGATATCTCCTCATTTTTGTTTATGTAACTTTTTAGACCCATGATGATTAGGTGCTCAATAAAAGTGCTACGTTTTTCTCTTCCGCGGATGTTTTCTAGTTCTCTGAAGAGTTTTTGATCCATTGTTATGCTGATGTTGTGCTTCACCATACGTGCACCCCGTATACTGTGTATACTTAGTATACTGAAAAGCTTTATTAGCTTTACTCAACAGAATAATAATCCATGAAAACCCTCCGCATCTCAGATGACGCCCACCAAAAACTAACAGGCATGCTCGGCGAAATAACAGCGCAAACCATGAAAATGCAAACATACACCGACGCAATAGAAAACCTCCTCAGCCAAAGCATCACATTGCCTCCTGAACTCCTCAACGAAACACAAAACTTCATAGACACAAACAAGCATCTGGGCTACACAAACCGCGAAGACTTCATACGCGACGCCATAAGACGCCAACTGCGCTTTCAAAAAGAACAATATGAATGCATAGAAATCCCCAAAGAAGAATACGAAAAACTGCAACACGCCGTAACCGACATGGACACGCATCTAACTGTGGACGACTTCGTTAACCAGCAAATCAAAGAGCTTTTAGAAAAACACCAAGCATGGACCAAACAAAGAGAAGACTACGAAAAAAGGTAGTACAGCATCTTCATGCGTTCACTCTTCAACAATGCAATAGTCTCTATCTATAGTCTGAGCCGTGAACAGGGAACGTGGTTTTAAGTTTAAAATGGAAAAGCTATAATCTAAGATTGAGAGTAACTACGGGTAACTTTAGATTGGTGTGTTGAAGAAATGACCGAACGCGATAACTTAACCGACCCCCAAAAATCAAAAGAGTACGCTCAAACGATGACAGCCAGCCATGACGAGCTGCAAAACCTGAGGCTAGAACTGCAGAACTTAATGGTAAAATTTGGGTTACGTGCACTAAAACTGTACCAAACAGGCGCAAATGAACCCCTGCAGCCCACGCAGATGCCATACCTAATCAAATACGAACTAACAAACGCAATAGCGGACCTTTCAGAGGCAAAAAACATCGAAGCCATAATCAACCAAACTAAAGAAGAATGGCAAAAACAGCAACAAAAATAACTTTCTTCCGCTGTGACTGCGTAGGCACAGTCACAAACTCTAAAATAATAAGACCCCAAAGTCTTGAATTAGGGTTCCATATGGGATTTGCAAAATTAAATGTATGGATCACCGAGCTAGGCAAAGCGTGCAAAATCGACAAGCGAACTTGGTACGTCAACATCTACACATGCGACGGCAGCATTTTAGAATGGTGCGGCAGGCGCTATGCGGTAATACCTGCAAAGTGGGGTCATCTTGAAATAGAAGTCCCTCCAGGCTGCTACCTGATCAACGCTGTCTGGGGCTACTGGGTAGACCCACAAGGGGTAATCCACGGAAACCATTTCACCCACAACGCCGTAATTCAAGCCTGTTGCGGCGAAACAGTTTGCGCCACCCTCTTTGCACCTGTTAACCACGCCTGCGGAATCATCTTCCAACTAGCGGTCAAGGATTTAGTAATGCAAAAACTATTGCCCAAGGAAGTAGCGCAGAGGTTCAACGTTGCCCTGGCTGAAGTTCTCAAGTACATGCCCGCCCCAGAACACGAGTTTGAACTGGGCATCCTAGAAGAACTTGACGCGCTCGCTAAAAAGCCAGTGCATACGGAAGAAAAACAAGAAAAGTAGCTTGTTGTTTCTAAACCTCTACTTTTTTCTATTTGTAACTGCTTGTTGGCTTTAGCAACGAAAAATGAAAATGCCGCGGCCAGAGTAGCAATAAGAAGGCTTATTTTCAAGTAGAGCGCAAGTTTAATTTGATGAATTAGCCTAGTTTGCCGTTGTTAATCTCTACAAATAGGTTACTGTTTTAAGTGAACAGTTCATATCCAACAAAAGGCGGGTTATTGGCAAGCATCAACCACTGAAAGAAATGTAGATTTCAAGAAGTCTGGAAATCAGGCTGAAAAAAGAAGTTAGACCCATACCATTAAAACTTCACCTATTATTTAACAAAGTATTAATTGTTTTAACCCATTTGGGGAAAAGTGGCTATGGCATTAGCCTTGACCCAGAAAGTCAAAACCGCACCTGAAGAGGATGCTGATAATGCCTACCTCAAAGAAAAAATGCAGGGTAGGCTAAGTATGAAGGGAATTGAATTTGTCCTCTTGGCAGTTGGCGCGGTAGTAGGTGCTTTTTTGCGGTACAGATTTGTTGAGTCCTCAATTACATAGGCGGATTGCCTGTTAATGTATTAGCTGTGAATGTTCTTGGCAGCTTCGTTTTAGGTTTATTCTCTGTTGCCGCATTATCCTTGAACTTAGACGCTAAATACTCCTTGTTTGTCGCTGTTGGATTCTGCGGTTCCTTCACAACTATGTCTTCATTCGTGCTGGAAACCAGCAACCTACTGGACAACAACCGTTTTTAACCTCGTTATCCAGAACATCCTCGCCAACGTCAGCTTATCTTTAGGCGCGGTAATCGGTGGCAGATTCATCGGCAACATCGTAATGGAAAGGATACTGCAATGAAGATGTGGAATCTCACCATACGGATAAAGAAGAATGATGAAGTCGGCGGCAAACGACTCCAATCACTCGTAATCGACTTGTTAGTGAACGCGGGAATCGCTGGCGCCACAGTTTGGACTGGTGTCAACGGATTCGGAAAACGCGGCAAATCAACTTTACATTTTGAAGGCGTTTCAGTCAACATGCCATTAATCATTGAAGTGATAGATGAACAGTCAAAACTGGAGCCTCTTTCCCCCGAGCTTAAGAGGATTGTTGGAGACAACGGGTTAGTTAGCATAAGCGAAGTTTACGTCTTGTAAAAAAAAACGCGACAAATTCTTTTAACGGCGACTTTTGGCGTGTTGAAATCTCTCCAAATTTTCCGTGGGTGCTAGTTCCCCGCACATATTATATAAAATTTTGCAGAAAAACAGGTGCTTGACAAAGAGAGTAAAGCTTTTTCGAGTAATTCAGAAAAAGAGGATATACGCGCGGAAAATTCCGCCAATACTTTCAATTGGGAGAAAAACAAAGTTGCAATTAGGGTCATTAAGAAAACGTGGCGTCCCATTCTCAAAGATACTGTTACGGAGAAAGTGTATTCTAATTAGAGAAAATCCTCGGTCGCGGTTGCCGTTCTAATTTCTTGAAGTATTTTATCACCATTATGCCCCGTTGAGTAATAGCATAGGCCACATGTTGTTTTTCAACGGTTCTTTTCTCAATCATTTCTTGCTTAATTAGAAAGCCTAAGGATTCTTGCAGAACGCAGTGGTTAATGTTAGCCTTTTGCATGATATGAGTAAGCTTTAGCGAGTCTCTTAGTACCATGACATTCAAGATGTCCACAAATATTTCTATTTTAGATCGCCTCAATCTGAAACCTCCTTTCGTCTTTAAAGCGTTAATTCATCTTTTGCGCTCGACGCGCTTCTACGGGAAAGCGCACAACGTGCGAATGTCAGGAAGCACCGTTATGCAATGTTCAAAGAAGGTAATAGGTTCATGGCGCTTCATGGGAAGCACTCTTTGCAGCGGATAGCACGTGTTCCCACGTTGTTTAACCTTCTCCTTTTGCTGATATGTTTAGATTTAACGCTTTGAAGACATTTCGTCTCCAACTTGAGATGCACCTGAGAAGTATAAATGAATTATCTGCAAATTGGACTCGAAGTCAGACTATGCATTTAATAATTGCAACGGCACAAAACGAGCAAAATCAAAGTTAACACGGCAAACAGATTAATCCCGTAACCACCCAACAGAAACAATAAACCAACCAGAGACACGGACACCTTAAAGCTTTAAAGTTTGAACACGTTGAATCAACATGGCGGGCGATGACGACTCTGGCCCCGAAGACCCTGAGGATGATTTGGATCTTGAGTGCGTGAGCCCCCACTGCACACATGCCACTTAGGGCATTCTGAAAAAATTGCATCTGCAAAGCTCCAATCCAGCTCGGAGTTCATTCTTTATATTAGATGGGGTGTAGTCTCCGGAGGGCAGCTAAACCCCAACTTGGTAACAGTCAAACGTTGGTTCACTGCCATGTTCAACCTATAAATAAGGGAGGTATAGACTTTTCCAAGCACTAGCATTTCATAACTTTCCACTAGAAATAGTTAATGGAACAGCACGCTCGCACATTTGGCATATGGAATAAATGAAAGCTCCATATGGGAACAAATTATCGCTCTTTTTCAGGCTTCTCCCAAAGCTCCAGCATCTGTTTCTTGAGTTCACGCCGTTTCTTCTGCAAGTAGCTATAGACCGTATGATGTTGGCTTCCCTGAATAATCATTTGCACCGCATTTCTTGCAGCGTCAACTTGTTCGAAGGTGCCAATCAAACCTACTGTATGCCCGTAAACAACCACATCTGCCTCAGTGAGTTCCTCAATTGTGCGCCTTGTTTTCCCGTTCATCCCGATAATTCGGCTTTTGACGCGTCTGATGTCGGATTCAGACCTGTCGAAAATGGTGCGTAAATCTATGAAGTCGAACACGGCGTCTTCATTGCGGATCAAACGGAAAGCCTGCTCAGGAGAGAACCCTCTGCCAATTGCGGTTGCCACATCTTTAGCCCTGAAAAGCAACGATGGGTCTTCGGCTTTTTCGTTAAGCAGAATATTTACGCCACCCGCTTCGCTTTCTATATGAAGCTCAACCATCAACCGTTCTTCAATGTCACGCTTCACTTTCCCATCAGGACCGATAAGGACACCCACTCGCTCTTTCGGAATTCGGACAAACGCGTTTGGCTTCGACATGTTATTTAGTAACCCGCCTGTAAACTTCTTCGTTTGAAAGAACCTTAACGCCTATGCGACTAAAGAACCTATTCACGTTAGTTATGTCCCTGTTAAGCAAGAACTGGGCAAGAGGATGCGATGTTGGCACGGATTGTGACATGTCAAACATTACAAGCTTGCCTTTCCAGGTTATGAGGTTGTATTCGCTTAGGTCGCCGTGAACCAGTTCAGCTTTTTGGTAAAGACGCTTCATGTATGTGAGTAGCAGCTTGTACGTTTTTATAGGGTCATCTGGCGGCTGCTCCTTTAAAGTGGGAGCACTTACACCGTCTTTCCCAAGAAACTCCATGATTAGCACGTTGCTTTCCAATGCAATTGGAGTTGGCACACGAATTTTTGCTCGTGCTGCCTCCTGCAGGTTTCGATATTCCTTTTGTGCCCAAGTGAAAATCAGTGACCGTGTGTCATGTTTCACGTTTTTGAATCGGTAATCGCCTTCGATGTACATCATCATGCCTTTCTTGAATTCAGCTGAGGATGTCAAATAAATTTTAACGGCTAATTCTTTGCCTTCTTTGGTTTTGCCCCAGTAAACTCGGGCTTCTTTCCCTGCGCTTACAACGCCGTTAACTTCGTTTAGGATGCCCTTGCTTAAGAACCGAAAAAGAACCATGCGTGTTGACTGGTCAAAAACTTCTTCTATGGTGGCTCGTTCGTGGGTGAAATCGTGAATTGACATTTTGTCTCGTCGTTCAACGGTTTTTTCTTGGTGTGCAATTCTTTCGCGGACTTTTTTCGACATGCGCAATCAATACCTATTCAATGACCCGTGTTAAAAATGTTGACTATAAGAAAAGAAGCGGCTTTCCCGAAAGGCGTTTCTAAAAGAGGCTTTAAACTGTCAGGTACCCTTTTTTGCGTAGAGTCTCAGCTTGTGCATGTGTGTAACGCCAAACTACGTCACCGCGTGTGTCGCTTTGGAAATCCCAAGGTGACACTAAAACCACGTCTCCTTCGCGGATCCAGACGCGTCGTTTCATTTTCCCGCGGATGCGGCATAAGCGTTCGTGTCCATCTTGGCATTTGACCATGATGCGCTCGAACCCTAGCAGTTTCACCACTACGCCTAATATGCCGTTTTGTGATGGGTACACCATTTCGTGAAGTTGGCCTTCACTTTGGACCTTTTTCTTGCCCATTACAACACCCTGGTTGTATTTGTGAGAGATTTATCGAATCTTCCTTAAAAATATTGTTCGTTTCTGCTTGCTAAGGAATAGTAGGTTTTAAATTTTCCAGCGGGTATGTTTTTGGTGTTGTTAAGTTGGGTGATTGGATGTCTTACGTTTTTAACATACCTTATCGGGGTAATTCCAAGTTGAAGCTGGTTATGGAGCAGGTTAAGAAAGACACGAAACTGCACAGTTACTGGCGATGTTCAAATGTCATGGCTATTGAACGCATGGGGTACACGGATCATGGTCCAACGCATGCTAAGATTGTGGCTAATCTTTCACTGAAGCTGCTGCGAATTCTGGTTGGGCAGCAAATTAAGCCAAGCATAGTGAAAGATTACGGATTGAAAAATGAAGATGCAGAAGTTGTGGTGGTTTTAGGTTCAATATTTCATGATTTAGGAATGATTGTTATTAGAAATCACCATGAACTGTACAGCGGCTTAATTGCTTTAGAGTTTATTGAGAAATGTTTAGAGCATGTTTACAGCGTGGAAGAACGCGCCATAATTACTTCTGAAGTATTACACGCTATAGTTGCACATGAACACCCAAAAGTACCGACCAATAAGCCATTAACAATTGAGGCAGGGATAGTTGGAATCGCTGACGCATTAGACATGGAAGCGGGAAGGGCGCGAATTCCGTTTAAAGCAGGAAAAATCGACATACACGCCGTATCAGCGTTGTCCATTGAGAAAGTGGAGATTACGGAAGGCGGAGCAAAACCTATCACGATTAAGATTACGATGTCGAATTCTGCAGGTGTCTTCCAGATTGATGAGTTGCTTAAGCCACGAATTGAGCTTTCGGGGCTGCAAGAATACATCCATGTTATTGCTGAAATCACAGGGGAGAAAGAACGGAAAATCATAGAAAAATTTGAAATATAGCACTTTCAGGTTTGCCTACCCTACTGCTCTGCAGCACCCCCCCCTCTATTTATAGAGTGAACTGGTGCTTAGACTATCCTGTGAATTGACGCTTGAAAATAAGTTAGCTTCTTGCTGTAAAAAGAGAAATGTGTATGAGCCTGTTCATGTTGAGTTTTGATGGGTTATGTGGTTGTGCCGTATAGGCTGATTTGGGCTTTTGCGTCTGTTGAGGCTGTGTTCACTTTGGCGTCGACTAATATTGCCCAAATTACGTTTTGTGTGGGGAACATGCTTAGCAGTTCGTCATCGCTTAACCATACCGTTGCGCTGTTGCTAAAGGATTTCGTTATGTTCTTTGAGACTACGTTATCTACGAATTCCAGTCTAATCCTGACATCTACGGTTTCGTTATAGCCAAAGCTGCCTTGAACCGAAATCATGGGTTTGAAACTGGCAATTGTAAGGGGATGCACCTGAATTATCGTGGGCTGTCCAAAATCGCCTGTGCTGATTGGAATGGTTATGTTTTCTTGTTTGAATACACCGCCTACGCCTGAAATCCAGTTGCCAAAGAAATTGTGGACCCGCGCGGTCCAACTTCCCAAGAAGCTCACGCCTGCCTGCAGTATCGGCGGTTGGTACACGTTCTGGTCTAGTTTTACTGCGTAAAGCGCCGCGTTGTCCATGTTTCCTTTGGCGAATGACTCGAAAACCACGCCGTTTAGAAGGGTTTGGTACATTGACCCGTTAGTGTTAACCAACAGTCCAGTTTGGTTGTATTGGTCGAACTCGCCTATCCATATGCGGATGTTTTCCATTTGACCGTCAGTAAACTCTGCATCTTTTTCAACGGTTATGGCAACACTGTTATCATTCAGGTTGAAGTAGCAACGTGTGATTTCGGTGTTTCCATAGGACCCTGTGGATTTTTCTCCTGTGAGGATGTTGCTGGTGTTGGTTCTGAAAACTATGCTTTGGCTGCACTTGTTGAAGTGAACAGTGTCAATTTCTGTGCCTTCAGTCCACGTATTCGTGTTGGCTAGTTCCACAGCTACGGAGCAGTTTTCAAAAATCATGTTAACAACCGTTGTCCTGAAAGAGTTTTCTATTCTAACAGTCCCGTTTATTATTTTGAGTCCTGAGAGCTGGTTGTACTGAGAGTGCTGAAAGTCGTCGCCTTTTATGACGATTCGGTTTCCGTTACAGGTTAAGCTTGCACCATCACTGTCTAACCGCGCGTTTTTCTTGTTAAGTAGTAAAACGTCGGTGTTTATTGTGTATTCGTCTGACTTAACGAATATGTTGTTGCCGTGGGTAAGCGCCCGATTAAATACGAAAGCAGCGTCGGTGGAATTATAGTCTACGAGCCCTGTTTTGCCGTTCTTAGCCACAAAAACGGAAACGTTGTCCCAGTAACGGTAAATCACGTAATCATACTGTTCAATGGGTAAACGCGCGTTCAAGCTGGCAATTTCGCGGTCAAGCTGGCTCTGCAAGTTATTGTAACTCTGATTTAGCGCAGCGTAATTTTGGATAAGCGTTTGATTAAGCGAAGAGATGCTCTGGTTAAACTGGGTTTCAAGAGTGCTCGTCCTATAAAGAATCAAGAACGTATTGACCGCTGAAAACGCTAGGATAGCGATGAATAGTGTAGCTAATGTGCGGTTCGACGGCGACAATTTCATGGTCGGTCTTCCTGAAGCATCCGAATTGTGTAAAGGAGGGATTCGCTAAATAAAGTTTCTATAACCAGCAAATAACTAAATAATTGCTTCTCAAGCTAAAACAACAAGTTTACTGCAAAAACATAAATCACACAAAAAACAACATTCTGCAGGAATTCACATGCCAAGATCATACTCACGACTGCTCGGCGTAATTGGGAAGCCTAACACGGGCAAATCTACGTTTTTTAGCGCTGCCACCCTTGCAACGGCAGAAATTGCCAACTACCCGTTTACAACAATTAAGCCTAACCGAGGCGTCGGCTACGTGCGCACACCCTGCGTCCACACCGAATTCAAAGTCACAGATAACCCAAACAACAGCTTATGCAAAGACGGTGTGCGGCTTGTTCCAGTGGAGTTAATCGATGTTGCTGGACTTGTTCCAGGCGCGTGGGAAGGACGCGGCTTAGGCAACCAGTTCCTAGACGAGATATTCAGGGCAGACGCGCTTGTGCACATCGTTGACGCTTCAGGCGGCACAGACTGCGAAGGAAAAGTCTGCAAACCAGGCGAACACGACCCACTAGAAGACGTAAAATTTCTAGAACACGAGATAACAATGTGGATGGCTAGTATACTCAAAAAGGACTGGCAAAAAGTAGCCCGAACCGCGGAAGTCGACAAAAAGGGCATATATGACCCAGTGGAAGAGCGCCTTAGCGGTCTGGGCATAAAGCGCCACCACATTTTTGAAGCCACAAGAAAAGCAGGCTTAAACGCGGACAAACCGACCCGCTGGAGCGACGAAGATTTCGTGAAGTTTGTGGACACGCTGCGGCGAATCTCCAAGCCCATGTTGATAGTGGCCAACAAAATTGACCTGCCAACTGCAGAAGCTAACATTGAGCGCCTCAAGAAACTTGACTACACCGTTATCCCCTGTAGCGCAGAAGCGGAACTTGCACTTAGACGCGCGGCGGAGAAGCAGCTAATTAATTACAAGCCAGGAGACTCCGACTTCAAAATACCTCATCCCGAAAAGCTCTCACCAACCCAGATTAAAGCCCTTGAAACCATCAAAGAAAAGATATTGCAGAAAAACGGCTCCACAGGCGTCCAAGAAGCAATAAACACCGCCTACTTCAAACTCCTCAACATGATAACTGTCTACCCCGTTGAAGATGTGGAGCATTTGGCTAACCACAACGGCAAAGTCCTGCCTGACGCCTACCTCATACCATACGGAACCACTGCTCACCAGTTCGCATACATCATCCACTCAGAGCTGGGTGAAAGCTTCATCTACGCAATGGACGCGCGAGACAGAAGACGAATCGGCGAAGACGCCATCCTAAAAGACAGAGACGTCATCTCCATTGTAAGCGCTAAGAAACGCGCTTAACCGGTAGTCCTATGAGCCGTAGCGTCGCTTGCGATTCTGAAAAGTCCTAATAGCCCTCAACAAGTCAATCAAGCGGAAATCAGGCCAATAGACATCCAAGAAACAGAGCTCACTGTAGGCCGACTGCCAGAGCAGAAAACCGCTGAGCCTTTCCTCACCCGAGGTACGTATAATCATGTCGGGGTCTTGTTTAGGCATGTGCGAAGTGTACAAGTACTTCTCAAAAGTGCTTTCATTCACGTCGTCAAGGCTTAACTCGCCACTTTTCACTTTCTCAGCAATAGTCTTAGCAGCATCAACAATCTCAGCTCTGCCGCCGTAGGCGAAAGCAAAATTCAAAAACTGGTTATCATAATCCGCCGTAGCCTTCTCCACATCAGAGATAAGCTGCTGCAGACTCTCAGGCAGAAGGTTCACTCTGCCAATTACTTTGACGTGGACTTTGTTTCGGTGTATGCGCTCGTTAGTCAGGAGTTTGAGGAATTTTTCCTCAGCAATTCGCATAATCTCTTTAATCTCGCCGGCTGGACGACTAAAATTCTCAGTGGAAAACGTGTAAAGAGTCACAAATTTTACTCCGAGCATTTCACACCAGTCTAAAAGCTGCTCGACAGTCTCAGCGCCTTTCTTGTGCCCCAGCCAAGGGTTCAGCTCTTGCTCGCTGGCCCACCGTCGGTTCCCGTCTAAAATTATGGCGATGTGCTCCAGTTTCGCTCCGTTCTTAACCTGAAACCACAGCCACTTCTCGTACGCCTTGTATGCGCCGATAACTGAAAGAAATCTTTTAAGCACCACCTAGAACCTCGCACCTTCAAGCGCACTTGGACATTGACACGCTTCGCGCGCTAGAGGTAAAGCCTTAACCGCTTCAATTAAAGCTTGCTCTAACCATGGCGAAATCACCTTCGACATCCGGGAAGCTTCGGTCTGAGCTATTTTTTCCCGCAACCCAGCAGCCATGTTTGAAACGTAACACAAAGAGGCGTAGCACATTTGCAGTTCCCTCGCCAAAACAGCTTCAGGAACGCCCGTCATTCCGATGACATCGCTGCCAAATCGACGGAACATTTCAATTTCAGCAGGAGTCTCAAATCGTGGCCCATCAGTGCAGAGGTACACGGCTCTCTTCCAAACGCGAATATCCAGTTTCTTCAGAACTTCAAGAAGCAACATGCGAATTTCAGGACAATAAGGCTGAGACATGTCAACATGCGTTACAGGCCCTTCATCAAAAAAAGTAACCGGACCCCGCCTGGTAAAGTCGATAAAGTCATGTGGAACAACAATGTCGGACGGCATAAAGTCACGATTAACGGCGCCCACAGCATTAACAGCAATTATTCTTTCCACCCCAATTTCGCGAAGAGCCCGCATATTCGCCTTGTAGTTTATTTTGTGGGGTGGAATTGAATGCTGTGGTCCATGTCTTGGGAGAAAAACCACGTCGCGGTCGCCAAACCTCAAAATCGACAAAGAAGCACTGCCATAGGGCGTTTCAACACGCAACTGCTTCGTGTCCCTGAAAGGTCGTTCGAAGCCGCTTCCGCCGATTATGGCAAGCTTAGCTTTCTCCAAACTCGTCAACCTTTGTCTTTGACTCAGCGAAGAAGTCTTTGGCTGACCTGTGGATTATGAGAATCACGAGAACGGACGCTATAGCTATCAATATGCCCACTACGATGGAGTAGACCAAGTTTGCGTATCCTAACTTGGGGCTGATAAGCACGTCAGCGGCTCCGTCGAAAATCCAGCGGGACCACCCTATAGACACGATAAGGGCGGCATTTCGCAATACACGCGAGTCATGCTCAAAGTACAAGCGTATGCCTCTTCCAAACAGTACAGTGGCTAAGCCTACCACTATAAGGTCGATGGCGCCTTTAAGGAAGTAGCCGAAAAGCGCCGGCAAAACACCAAGCCAAGCACCCAAATCTCCGGGAAGCGGCTCAATTCTTCCAACCGCATTACCCGCATTACTGTATCCTGAGTAGACGCTTATTGCTACGCACAGGATCCCTGCTATAGTTGCGTAGTTCGCGACTTGAACAGGAAGCGGAGGCGGCGAATACTCCTTAACCCATGTGTAAAAGTTTTTGACGGACCTGTCAACTCCGAAGCCTTTGATGAGCATGAAAACTCCGAGAACAACAAGTATGGCTATCGCGTAATAGTTGACAAGGTTAAGATATGCGAGAATTCCCCATATGAGAATCAGGAGCCCAGGAATTCCTAGGGCTATGCGTGAGTACTTCGGGGTTTCAACTAATAATTTCATGTATCTTGAAAATATGGCGGCTGTCTCTTCGATTGATTCGCTGTGTTTGACGACTATTCGCCTTACTGAGGAAACAGGCACCCTTGACTCTACCAATGGCAGGACAGCTTCGTCCGAGTAGCCGTCTGTGACGAGGATGACTTCGTCAGCATTGAAAGAATTCAGAACCGAGCTCAATTCGGCGACGAGTTTTCTGTCTGCGCTCACTCCGCCCAGTTCTGACCCGCATATTGTGGCGATTTCAACAACTTCTTCAGGTTTCTTCTCGTTTATTAGGCGGTCATGGAGACTGATTGCTTCGAACATAGCGTTTGCGTCGGCTTCTTCAGGATCGCGAAGAGCTAGGGATACTGCAGCGTCAAGGTTTGCAGTTCTTCCTATGAGGGGCGTTTTTATGCCTGCTTTTGTCCCAAGATCGCCATCTCGGTCCACGCATAGGATTAGAATGCGTTTTTCAGTTTGTTCCCCAGTCTTAGTCATCAGGTCTCTATTTCCTATATTTCTGCCTAGTTAAGTTTTAATCTTCCGTTTCGGACTTATCATCGCCTGCCGTGAGCTGGAATTCCTGCCAGTTCAGTTTCTCGCCCCGCTGAAGTTTGTCTCGTGCTTGGGAACCGAGTTTCTCTTTGATTTCTTGGTTCGTGGTTTTCTTTTGCTTCTCATTTTCATCTCTGACGGCATCTTGCAGTTTTCGCTTCTGCTCCATCAACCGGACAATTTGTTCATGCAATGGTTGGATCTGTTCTTTTGCCAAGAGATACATTACGTGAAGGTTGGTGGCTTCATCTCGGATTTTTGACATTTCAGTAAATTTCGCTTGCATCTTGGCATGCAGTTCTTGGCTTTTCTTGGCGTTTTCGGTCAGTTCCTTGTGGAAAGCATCTGCTTTGTCTTGGAACACCTTGAGTTCAGCTTTTATCTCGCTGATTTTCTTGCTGTGTAAATCCATCTTCTTGTAAACAATCAGCTGGGTCTCAAGGTGTTTGACGTTTTCGATGAGTCTTTTTTCTTCTTGCAGGTCAAGTGAAGTGGTAGCAATCTTCCATTCGATAGCGTCTAGCTCCTTTTGCAGTTCGCGGCGGTTTTCTCCGGACCTTTTCTCTTTTAGCTCTCTGATTTTTTGGCTATGCGCCTTAATTTGTTCAATAAGCGGTCGGATATTTGTTCTTACGTCGTCGCGTTGCTGCTTTAGAATTTTGACGCCCTCGTTGAGGGAGTCACGTTCTTTTTTGAGTTCCGTGATTTCTTGGCGGAGTGTTCGGGCTTGCAGGTTGAGTTTGTCTCTTTTCTCAATATGTTTGGTTATGTCGGTGTTTGTTTTGTTTATCTGCTCTCTCACGTTATCGATTTGCGGGTCGACTGCTGCAAGCTCGCTTGTTTTCGTTTGTTCGGTCAAGGGTTAACCTCTTTGTAATGGTTAGCTAATAGACTTGTGAAATTCAAATTAATATTGGTTTCAGATGTCGCTTTTATGTTTGATGGATAAAATGTTTCAGAGAGCACTTTTTGGGGGCTGTAACGCCGAAAAAATGGTTTCGGACTCTTTCTTGTAGACGCGTGTTCTAAGTTTTTATGATACAGTTTTCCTGCCTGAACTATTATAAGTTTTAAATAGTTTGTTGTTCCATGATTGCTGGGTTAAGACGCATTGAAGTATGACTATGATGAACTGTTAAAGCGGGCACGCGCGCAAGTACCAGAAATCACATTAAAGCATGAACGTCTGGAGTTGCCAAGACTATTCGTTTCCATGGTGGGCATGCGCACAACAATATCAAATTTCAAAGAAGTTGCTGACACTTTAGACCGTGATCCCCAGCACATACTAAAATTCCTAACGCGGGAAATGGCTACCGCAGCGACGTACCATGATGGCAGGGCGATTTTTCAGGGAAAGTTTCCACGGGACACTTTTGAACGGTTGCTACAGCGGTACATGGAGGCTTTCGTGATTTGCCCCGTATGCAAGCGCCCGGATACCACGGTCGTGAAGGAGAAACGGTTATCATTCTTAGTGTGTAACGCGTGTGGTGCAAAGTCATCAATTAAGCAGCTTTAGGAGCGCCTTTAGGGTTGGAAGTGTACGTTAATCTTAAGAAAGTGGGCAGAAACGTGCTCTTAGCCATCTGCGACTGCGAAATCCTTGGCAGAACACTTCGAGAAGGGAAAATTGTTTTTCACGTGAAAGACGAGTTTTATAATGGCGGGAAAGTAACCCTTGAAGAAGCCTTGGGCATGATTGGGAATTCAACGATTGTGAACATGGTGGGCAGGAACTGCGTTGGGAAAGCTGTCGAAAAAGGTTATGTGCACCCAGATGCAGTTCTAAACATTGAGGGTATTCCACATGCCCAAATCGTGAAGTTTTAACCGTGCTTTTGGACAAATGGTAAAACTTTCAATCTACTTTCTCTTTCGGAAAAGCTAATGAAAAAAAGTCCTGAGCATCGAACAGTTAAACATTTAATTCGCCAGAAATAATTATTGAATTGGTGGTTGATGTGGCAAAAACAGTTAGTTTACCAAACACAGTATACGACGATTTGGTTTCTGTTTCGAAGGAGTTAGCGGCTATTGCTGGAAAACCCATATCGCTGTCTATGGCAGTGCATTTACTAACGGCAGTTTACCGTGCCCATTTGAGTGAACCGTGCGCGCGTGATGCCTTTCGCCAGCGCTTAGCCAGCTCTGATATTATGTCTCCTGAAGAGTTCGAGAAAGCGTTAGATAAACCGTCACCAAAACTGGCGCCAAAAAGAAAACGAAAGAAAGAATAGATTTCCTTCTCAACGCAACAGCTTAATCGTTGCACACTTGCACTAAGGCTTCAATTGAGGGCAAACCATTATTAATTAACAAAGGCAAACTTAGTGCGGTGAAACACACTGTGAAGCCAAGACTTCAAACTCCCATGATAATCATTAACTTCAAAACTTACTTAGAAGCAACAGGACAAAAAGCCGTTGAACTAGCTCAGAAGGCAGAAAGAGCAAGCAAAGAAACAGGCGTCTACATTGCAGTGGCACCCCAATTCACTGACCTCAAAGCCGTCGCGGACGCGGTTGAAATTCCCGTTTTCGCCCAACATATAGACCCAATAAAACCAGGCAGCAACACTGGACATGTACTCGCAGAAGCCGTCAAACAAGCAGGAGCCGTTGGCACGCTCATTAACCACTCTGAAAGACAAATAAAACTGGCAGACATCGACGCAGTAATAAAACTGGCAAACGAAAAAGCCCTCATATCCTGCGTATGCACAAGCAACCCGCTAATCAGCGCAGCCGTAGCCTACCTAAACCCGGATATCATCTCCATTGAGCCACCAGAACTCATTGGAACAGGTGTTGCAGTTTCTAAGGCTCAACCCGAAGCTGTCACCAACACCATCAAACTTGTACGCAAAGTCAACAATGACGTAATAATCCTCTGCGGAGCAGGCATAAGCCACGGCGAAGATGTGTCAGTTGCATTAAGACTTGGAACGCATGGCGTGCTTGTTGCGAGTGGCATCGTGAAAGCGAAAGACCCATATACGATGATACGCGAATTTGCGGACTCAGCAAGGTAAAAACTATTTTGTTGGATGCAACTTGAAAGTCGAAGCCGAATGCGCATCTTGTTTACTTTCTAGAGGCATGGCAGAAACCTACATGGCAACCACTAACCCAGCGTTGCGATTCAGAGCCATGTCTGAACTTATTAAACTGCTAAATCGAGAATTCAAACCCACCGCAGTTGCAGCGGACTTAGGCACCAAACGAGACCGATTAATCAGGGAACTAACAAGCAACAGTGACCCGTATAAGCGAAGCAAGAAAATGAGCAACGAAAAAGCCAAAGAACTCATACCCTACGCGCACAAGCTCGTGGAAGAAGGCTATAATCAGCAGGACAGGTTCAAAAAAGCCTGCTTATGCGCCATTGTTGGAAACATCATGGAATTCGACATCCCAGGCCACAACTTCACCCTCAAGGACCTGCGGAAAACCGTTAAGGACGCAGCAAAAGACTTAGTTATTGATGACGTGGAAAAAGCCTATGAGTTGGCAAAGAAAACGGGCAAAGTTCTTTACTTGGCAGATAACGCAGGCGAAATAGTCTTCGACACGCTGCTTGTGGAACAGTTAAAAAACATGGGTTTGCACGTGACTTATGTCGTTAAAAGTGCGCCTGTAATTAACGACGCAACGATGGAAGACGTGGAGTTTTCTGGAATGGACAAACTTGCAGATGAAGTATTAACCACGGGCGCTGACGCTGTGGGCTTACAACTAAAGCTGGTTTCGCCTGAATTCATGAAAGTCTACAACTCTGCGGAACTTGTCTTCGCAAAAGGCATGGGTTACGCTGAAACCTTAACTGAATACAAACTTAAAAAACCGCATTTCCTCATGTTCAGAACCAAGTGCACGCCAGTCGCAAACTATTTCTGTGCCCCACGCGGCAAGAATATTGCGAAGCTGATGCCGTAAAAATGAACTTGCCCACCTTGAGTCTAACTCAAGAAGAACTTTCACGTTTTGAAGATGCCATCCGGAAAGAGTGGCTCGTGACTAACGGGCTTGGCGGTTACGCTTCCAGCACGGTTTTAGGGATTAACACGCGGAAATACCACGGCTTGCTCGTAGCTGCGTTGCATCCGCCTGGAGATCGAATCGTGTGCCTCGAAAAACTGGATGAAGAAATCACCGTGGGCAGCGACGTTTACTTGCTTGGCGCAAAAGAGTTTTACGGTGCGATTTTTCCGCAAGGTTACATTTTTCTGAAGGAGTTTTCGGTTTCGCCATTCCCAAAATACACCTATAATGTGCGAGACATTGAAATCCAGAAAACAGTTTTCATGCCATATGGAAGAAATGCCTCAGTCACAGTCTACAATATTCTGAACTGCTGCAATTCTGAAGTTAAAGTAAGAGTTATTCCGTTGTTGACCTGCAGGCACTTCCACTCGGTAGTAGACAAATCTGCGAACCCGTTAAGCTTCAGCCAACGGCAAAATAGCCCAGGCGAAGTGCAGTTGGCGTTCAACGTTCCAAAGGCTGCCATCACGGTTCGGACAACTAAGGGCGAATTCCATGAGAAACCAAACTGGATAGAACGACTACGCTACCGCGAAGAAGAGATGCGTGGTGAAAGCAGCGCTGACGATTGCTACCAGGCAGGTCACTTCGAAATTACCGTTCCAGCGAAATGCGAAGATAAGTTCGCCATTATCGCAGCTGCAGGTGAAAACATCCAACAAAACGCCGAAAACATCAACGCAATCGGCGTAGCAATGTCTGACGTTGACCGCGTTTTTGGGAGAGAGTTGGAGCAACGTAACCAATTGATAGTTGATTTTTACAGTTCACACGTGGCTGTGCCCGCAAGCAACTGGCTGAGCTGGGTTCGCCTATCCGCGGACACTTTCATAGTTAAAGGGTTCAGCAATCGGAAAAAGGTCATAGCAGGTTATCACTGGTTTGAAGCTTGGGGAAGAGACACATTCATTTCCCTGCCAGGTTTAATGCTTGTTACGGGCAAATTCGAGGACGCCAGAAACGTGTTCTCCGATTTCAATGCGCACAGCAAGCAGGGTTTGATTCCCAACTTTCAGGAAGACCAGTCTGGGCAAGCGTCGTATAACACGGTTGATGCCACGTTGTGGTTTGTTAACGCGGTTTTGCAGTACCTCAAGTACACGGGCGATTTCAGTTTTGTTCGCAGCCAGCTCTGGGAAAACCTGAGGGACATTATTGAAAACCACGTGAAGGGCACTGCTTTCGGCATACATTTGGATAGTGATGGTTTACTTGTGCATGGCGAATGGCTTACGTGGATGGATGCTAAAGTAGACGGCAAAGCAGTCACGCCTAGAGCGGGGAAAGCAGTGGAGATCCAAGCTTTATGGTATAACGCGCTGAGGACTACGCAGCTTCTTGCTGAACGGTTTAGAGAGAAGAATTTGGCGGAAACCTATGCAGCGCTGGCAGACAAAACCAAAGTGAGTTTCGGCGAGAAGTTTTGGAACGACGAAAGGAATTGCCTTTTTGATGTCGTGGGAGACTTTGGAGCTGATGCTTCTTTGAGACCTAACCAGATCATCGTTGCAGCGTTAGATTTTACGATGCTTGATAGCGAAAAGAACGAGAAAATCGTGAACGTAGTTAACCGTGAGCTCGTGACGCCTTGTGGTCTTCGGACGCTTGACAGAAACGACCAAAAATATAGAGGCGCTTATTTCGGTGATAGGCGAAGCAGGGATCAAGCGTACCATAATGGCACGGTTTGGCCTTGGCTTATGGGACCGTTCACAACTGCGTTTCTCAAAACGAAAGGTTACACTGGTCAAAATCGGGAGTTTGCGTTAAAGAATTTGCTTCTTCCATTATTCACTCGGCAAATCGCTCAGGCTGGACTGGGAAATGTAAATGAGGTGTTTGACGGCGACGAACCGCACACGCCAAGAGGCTGTATTGCGCAGGCGTGGAGCGTGGCTGAACCTTTGCGGGCTTACATGGAAGATTCCCTGCAGTTGAGGCCGAAGTTTGAAAAAGAGTTGTTGAAAATTTAGTATTGGATGGTTTTTTTGAGTTCTGCGGCTGCGGTTTCAGGCGTTACCGTGTTGATGTACATGCCTGTGCTTTTCTCGAATCCTGCCCAAACGGCTAATCTGGGGTAGACTTCGAGGTGCCAGTGGTAATAGTCTTCAGATTCTTTGTCTACTGCTAAATGGAAACCGTAATTGTATGGCGGATCATTCACCAAGTCCTTCAGGCCTTTCATGGTTGTTTTCAGTGTTTCGGCGAAGGCTTCGGTTTCCTTTTGAGTTAGGCTGAGAAAGTTTTGGGCGTGGCGTTTGGGTATTATCCAGAATTCCATTGGGTGAACGCTGGCGTAAGGTGCGAAAACGGTGAAATGCTCGTTATCTTGTATGAGTCTTGGAGTTTCGGATTCCTTCTTTATTAGTTCGCAGAAGACGCATTGTTTGTGCTGGTTCCAGTAGTTTTTGCTTGCGGCGAGTTCTTCGTTGATGATTCTGGGGATGAATGGCGTGGCGATTATCTGGCTGTGCGGGTGAGAGAGCGAAGCCCCTGCGTCTAGTCCGTGGTTGCGGAAAATCTGCACGTATTTCACGTATGGTTGTGCAGCTATTTCGCTAAGGCGGTCTTTGTAAGCGTTGATGACGCGGACGATTTGCGGCAGCTCAGCGTCCGAGGGATGGTCATTGTGGTTAGGTGATTCGACGAGGACTTCATGGTACCCGATGGCGTAACCGAAGTTATCGCTTTTCATTATCTGCGTCGCGTCAGCTTGTTCTTTGGGTGGTGTGAAGGCTGGGTAGAGGTTTGGGATGCAGCGGATGAGCCAGTTTTTGTGGCGGAAGTCACCTTGCTCCTTGTCTTTTCTTATTCCGCCATTCTCTTGCAGGTAAACTAGGACAGCTGGAGGGGTCAAGTGTTCGTTTCCTAGACAGAGTGGGCATGTGGCGGTTTTGGCTTGCTCGGTTTTTTGTTTGGCGAAGTCTGTGGGTCTTCGGCTTCGTTCAGTAGCGATGACAACCCAGCGGTCTATGAGGTAGTCTTTTCTGAGTTCATTGTAAGGCATTCTAGTTGCTCCTGATACTGTAGAAAGATTATGTAGGGGGATTTTAGCGTTTCCAAAGGAACTGTTGTGCTCTTGGAGCCTGCCCCCTCCCCTATTTATAGGTTGAACTCTTGCGTGAAGGGGGCATTCAGTGTCCAAGATAAATGAAGCCCCGCGTTGCATAAGCGACTATGTGACTTGTTGTTGTCTTCCGCTTCCCTGAAGTGATGGGCTGGAGATGCCTATTTGTTATTGAATCGATGCCTGTAGGCTTCGTAATCTGGAAGGATTCGCGGGTACTCCTCAGCCATCAAAGGTGAACTAATCAGGAAATCAGCGGTGGCGCGGTTGCATGCTACAGGTATGTTCCACACTGCGGCTACGCGTAATAGAGCTTTTATGTCAGGGTCATGTGATTGGGGCTCCAAAGGGTCCCAGAAGAAAATGAGAAAATCTATGCATCCTTCGGCAATGCGTGCGCCAATCTGCTGGTCACCGCCTAGTGGTCCGCTTTCGAAAATGGTGATTTTTGAGCCAGTTACTTTTTCCAGAAGTCTGCCCGTGGTTCCTGTAGCGTAAAGCTCGTGTTTGAGGAGTGTGCCTTTGTTGAATTTGACCCAGTCTATGAGGTCAGCTTTTTTGTTATCGTGGGCTATTAGGGCTATCTTTTTTCTTTCGCCTATTGGTGCTATTATGCCTGTCATGCTGTTTTCTCCGTTTTGCCGTTTAGGAAGGCATCATGCGTTACGTGCCTATAACGATTTCCACCATAAACTACATGCGCCGAGGATGCTGTTGAATTAATTGCGTAGATTAGGAATTTGCAGTTTAACTGTAGTAAATCTTAAATCATCCGATACGCCAGTAAATATGCAGGGGGGAACGTGCACGGGTCCATTGAAATATCTAGCCCAAGGCTTCTTAGTCACGACTGCGCTCATGTTGATCTTCAACGTCATCACCCTCGTCAGGGCAGGCGACGCATGGCTGGGTCTGCTTTACTTCTTAATCTTTCTAATTCCCCTCTCAGCTGCAGTAACTTTGAGACGGATAAGAAGAAAAGAAAGCGCGGCAAAAGCCAACTTTAACGAAAGAATAAGAGGCATATTGTTTTCTCTGCAGGGCGTCGCGTTGGCATGCTGGGCTTTTGACTTAGCAACCACTTTTTACGCTATAGATGTTACGAGGTTGGCAACTGAAGTTAACCCGCTGGGTTGGCCAATGGGAATTTTGGGCGCGTTAATGTATTATGGTCCTACGGTGGTTATGATGTATGTTTTATTGTTCAAAATCAAGCAGAAATCATCCATTTACGTCGGCATCGTGCTTTCAGCAGTGACGCTGGGCATGGGAGCATTGAACTTTGACGCTGGCGCACAAAACCTCAGGGTTTTCCTGGCGACAGCACATATTATGCCTGAACTTCGGTTTAATTTGTTAACTGTGGTTTTGGCAGCAGACGTAGTTTCCATCGCGGCGTTTACGAGAATTCTAGGCAAACAGCCATTTAAAGGTCCAGAAAAGCTCAACCACCCTAATTCCTCACTACAATAACATGTTGCCTACATCGGAAAAGCCATGTTTTATAGGCAGAAAACCAACGTATTCTTTGAGGTGAACATGCATGGGTATGGGCAGCGCAGGCACCCCACCGTGGGTAGACGAGGAAAAAATTGACGAAGAAAAGAAAGAAACAACCGTCACAGAGCATGAGGCTAAACTCAAGGCGCTAGAAAAAGAGAACGCGAAGCTGAAAAAGCAAATAAAAGAATTAGAAGCCAAATTGAAAAAACTCAAAAAATAAACTATTCCTTTTTCCTTTTCATAAAAAAAGGAACAATTTAACTTACCGTTTTTTGCTCATGACGTAGGAACGTTCGCCGTGTTCATTCGCCGTCTTATTAAGATGTGCGAAGACATTTATTGTGAAATGACTTATTCCTATGGCGAAAGAGGTTCGCAGCTTTGGTTCAATTTTCCACGATGAAGATTAAATCGTTATCTGATCTGAATGATTCGCCGCTTCTTCTCATGTGTGCAAAGGACAACCTTCTGCATTTGACAAAAGATTGGGCTCAACTGCTAACAAACTTCCCAATATTCTGTGATCTGTGGTCCGACGTTATTGAGGCTAAAGGACCGCCACTCAATTTCATACAGAGGATGGACATCGGTGGTGAACTTGCTTTTGCTCACCCTGCAATAGCTTCTGGATTTGACCGCTACATAGTTTTATTCTCTAGCAAATACTGCCTAAAGTCGTCAATTACTAGGCAAGGAATTATCATGCATGAACTAGGACATTATTACGTTTACCGTAAGAGATTTCTCGAACAACTGCGTGTTTCAAGAGAATCGAGCGCATTCTTTTCGCAATTCGTTACTCCGATAGTGAATTTCCGGGAAGGATGGTCAACTTCACAAAAACAAGGGATTAAGAATTTCTTCGATTCATATATACTAGACATTCTGAAGGTTCCCGGGGAGATATTCGCCAATCTATGGTTAAAGGAGAATTTCAAAGAGGTATTTGTTGAGGTTTTCAGATGCCAACTAGAAGAATACAGAAGGGTTTTATGCGGCAAAGAAAAGATACAAAAAACGTTGGTCAAGTTTGCGGCGTTTTCGTTAGTTCTGAGACTCAAAGGGCTGTCGGTCTTGGCTCAAGATGTAACAGAACTATTAGAAGAAAAGAAAGTCCTTGAAGTGTTTGAACTGTCTTTGTGGAAGACGCTGAGAGATTCTGCACGCCAAAATGAAATCGAACTTTTTCTTTCATTCGAAAAGAGCATGATTGAAGCTTCATGTTCTTTTGAAACAGCCAACTCTACACTTCCAGAAATTTTCAATGACTTCCTGATAAAAATACCCCCTTAGACCCACAGATTTCACAAGTTAGCTTTCCTTTTTGAAGTTATTGCAAGATTGGACATGCTTCCTGTCAGCTTATTTTGATGGCGAAGACGGCTTAGCGCTACGATATGCGTCTTGTTTGGACGGCGAGGACGCAGAGGAAATTACGACAGCCTCATCAAGTAGAAATGGGTGAGTCGAGTTAAATTCAGCCACTAAACCGAAAAACAGTCAAATTCTCAAAGCTTTTTTGACATTACGTATGCGTCTTCGCCGTCGCTGTAGTAGCCGTTAATCGTTCGTGTCACTTCTAAACCCAGCTTCTTATACAGGTCAATGCCTGCTGCGTTCGTCACTCGGACTTCCAGGTAAATCTGCTTCGCCTTGTAGTAGCACATGCCATCCATTGCAGCCTTAATCAATGCTGAGGCGACGCCTTTGCGCCTGCTCTGTGGCAGAACCGCTATGGAGACCACGTGTCCTTTCCTTATCAAGCCGCCTAAGCCGAAATTGCCCAAGCCCACCTCGACGCGGCACATGGTGTAGCCCCTTATTGAGCCGTTTTCCTCCGCAACAATGAAGGTTTCGGGGAAACGCTGATGCAAATCCGCAAAAAACATGTCCGTGTAGTTCTCAGGCAGGCAAACTCGGTTTATCTGCATTACGCTCTGCAAATCATCAGGCTTGAATTTTCGAACGTTGAAGGTTTGCTGCATGTTTTCGCCTTCTCTAACTTGAACTTATAGATTAAACTTAAAGTTTACGTTTTAGCCTGCTCGGCTGGCTGCGCCGTGGTCTCTTCAACAGGAGCTTTAACCTGGGGCAAAGTATAGTTGCCGTATGGAATTGCCCAGACGCGCGCGGCTTTCCCCGCCAAGTTAAACGCCTCGTTCAAAGCGTCATTCACAGCCCGCGCCGTTTTCAGCTTGAAAATGTTCGCCGCGTAATAATCAGGCAGCGAAGAGACAAGGATAATCTGATGATTACTCAAGGCTTTCAGCAGATAGTACGCTTTGTGTCCGCCTAAAACGAAGTTGCGCCTGATTTCGCGCTCCACCGACTTCAAGTCTCCGAACCGCATCATCCAATCATAAAACACTTGGCTCCCATGACCCTCAGGGCACTCGGCAACGAGGACGACGACTCCGCCGCGCTTCACCGCTTCCAACGCGCCGTCCACTGCTTTGTATGCTTGAAACAGGTTAATGTCCGCTGGAGAACCTCCGCAACTGACGACAACAATGTCTGCCCTACGGTCCACCGTTACACGGTACATTTCGTCGACGACTTTGACAGCTTCTTGGAACGCCTGCTCCATGTCGCCCGCGAAGGCTTGGACCACTTCACACTTGCTGTTGGTAACCACGTTCAATATGAAATCCACTTTCGCAAGCTTCGCAGCCTCGGCCATGTCCTCATGCACAGGGTTGCCTGCCAAAACGCCTGTTCGCGCGTCAGCATGCAACATCAAAGCGTGATTGTGCTTAATCGTTTCCTCGCCAGCAACCGCGGGCAAAACGCTCTTGCGTCCTCCGCTGTAGCCAGCGTAATAGTGAAAGCCCACATCACCAAGGAGCACACGCACATTTGCTTCGACAAAAGTGCGGTTCAGGAAAACCTGGTTTCCGTGGTGAGTAGTTCCAACATTAATTAAATCTGGAGCTCTGCAATCGTGACTCACCGTCTTAACTCGTTTAAACGCTTCTTCGCCAACGATTTTGACGGCTTCCTCACGAGTAACTGGGCGGTGTGTTCCGCAGCCAAAAATCACGGTGACGTTTTCATCCTTCACTCCCGCGAGGTCCAACTCTGCAAGAACAGGCAGAAGCATCACGTCGGTTGGCGTGCGCCGAGTGGCATCATTAACCACAATCGCTACTTTGCTCTCGGGCAAGGCGATTTCGCTTAGCCGCTTCATGCCAACGGGAACGGGCTCGTTCAGGGCACGTTCAACTTCAGCCACGGCATCTGGACAGCCAGGTCGCTCTTTAGGTTCAATTGAGCCTAAGAGGTTACGGGCTGGAACCCTCACGCACACATCGGTTTTTCCGTAGGGAAGCCAAACGTCAACCATCAAACATCACGATTATAATAAAAAGACACGTGCCAAGCAGCTATTAAGCCTTATCAAAAAACAAGCCGTTAAATCGACACGCATCCAATTAGAATTTACGTGGTATTTCAGAAATTCAGGTTGATAGCGTTTGCCAAGATTCTTTTCCATATTTCGCTCAGATTTTCTGTTTTTTCCAGCAAAATGGGTGTTTCCACCATTTCCAGCATTGATATGTCATTAGGGCCGTTTCCGACGCCTATTGTTCTTAATTTTTTAAAATTCCTGATATAAAGTTCTTTCAATAAGCTTATGGCAGTTCCCTTGTTATGTTTTCCGGTTAGGTGATAGTACTTGTCGCCTTTTGTGACGTACAGACGTTCATTTCTTATGGCGCTGAGAAGCTCTTTTTCGCTGCCCTCAAGGACACGGAAGGGCTCGTCGTATTCTCTCTGTTTCGCTATTTTAGCCAGTTCTAGGTTTAATCCGCAGTCTCTTGCTATTTCTTCTACGCTCATATCTCCAAAGCCAATTATTTTGCAGTTAGTTTTTTCTCTGATACTTTCGAATTTTTGCCTTAATTCTGGATATGCTGTACCCAGTTCAATTACATCGTATTTCTCGGTCTGTCGGGTGTAGCCACAACCCGATTTGAAGTATCCTTTAGGGATGAAAATTGCTGCACCATTTTCTGATATGAAGGGGTCGCCTATGTTTAGTTCATTTCTGTAAAACTCGATCTCTGCGCTCGTTTTACTGCTGCAGAAGATTATGAAGACACTCAAAGCCCGTAGGCATTCAATTGTTGGCTTTACTTCCTGAAAGCTATATTTCTCGTTTAGTAGTGTTCCGTCAAGGTCCGTGAAAATTACAGCTTTCATGGTTTTACCTTTCAATGGTTGCTCGCCTAAGCCTTTCTCTGACGTCAGGCATGGCTGAAATGGTGCGTAACCAATCAGGTAACTGTGCGCTGATGGGGTTTTTCAAATATCGCTGTCCTGCGTCCATTATGACCTGTGATAATGCTTCGACGTTTGTTTCTTCGTCATGCCTGTCAAAATCCAAGTTATTGCAGACTGCATCTGCGTGGTATTGCCGTACTTTATCTTGCGCGAATCTTCTGTATATTACTCGAAGGCTTAGCAGGAATGCCTCGGATATGTTGATTCCTTCAGTTTCTGTGAGGGTTCGCAACAAGGTGATGAAGCTGTCTCCTGCAGTTCTTAGTAGCGCCTCTTGACTCATTTCCTTGTGTTTATGCTCGAAGAATCCCAAATCAACCTCGCAGATGCGTTTGTCCGAAACGTTTCTGAACAGTTCAGCAAGCATTCCTACTTCAAAGCCCCAGTCTCCAGGTATTCTTAGGTTTAAGGCTAGGTCACTGTAAATGGCAACTTCTCCTGAAAGGGCATACCTGAAAGACTGTAGGTACCTGATTAAAGGGGAACGATAACTAACTTTTTTTTGTAGGGCGTCCAGTAAGGGATTAATGAATAGTCGGTAGACACGCCCGTAGATTTTTCTGTTTTCAAAGTTGACTCGAGCATAGTAGCCTTTGGAGAAGGAAAAGTCCAGTCTGGGCTCTACTATGGCGTACAAAAGTTTTGTTGGCAGCATTCCAGAGTAAGAAACAATATCTACATCATGTATTGCGAGGGCGTACAGTTCGAGGGATGCTATGCCTATTGCGATCCACAAGTCTTTGCCTTTTCCTCTTGCCTCTGTAACATCAAGACCTTTTTTTCTTAATTCTTCGAGGATGGCGTTAGCTTCAGGCTTATTGCACCAAATTATCTCGCTGGGGACTTCAAGATCATTTGAAAGCTTCATTGCTTTTTCGTAATCGTTATCATTCGCTGCAGAAAGGGCTATGAATACTTTTTTGATATAGGTGCATTCGTTTAAGCCGTCTATTATTTTTGGCAACATTGGATTGTTGAGGTCGTTTTCAAGTGCTGGAATTATTACGCCAGATGGGTATTTTTGGCTTAGACTTCTCAGTCTGGATTCCATACTGTCAAAGTCCATGCAGAAGTCGTGTATCCGAGTTATTCTTCCTTGATCAAAATCCACGCACTCATTCCCTCCATCATTATCTTGGAAAATGTTCTGAAAAGGTTATCGATTAAGTAATATTTATAAGTATTTGCAAATACTTATTGGCAAATTTGTCAACATTAGATCGCAATCCAAGGTTGGAGGTTGCAGCGACAAGCTTGGATAGTGCCAGACTTGTTAAGCAGCTGGTGTCATGCTTTTTTGCGTGTTAAATTCCGTCGGTAGCATGTTAGAAATTTCAATCGTAAAATAAAAATACTTATAAGCAATTAGCCATGCAATTTGGATACGACATCCAATGTCGATAACGCGACCTCCGAAGGGCAAGGAAAATGGTAGACACAGTAGATATAGTTTTCAACGTGTTGATTATTGGTGTCTCTTTTCTCGTCTTAAACTGGGCTAGCAACATCACAATAAACAACGCGCTTAAAGTCTCCAGAATAACTCGACTCGGGAAAACCGCTGTCGGCTTCAGCTTGATCGCGTTTTCCACCTCATTGCCCGAGTTGACGGTCGCGTTTGTTGCTGTCCTGTCTGGCAGTGCTTCACTCTCCGTGGGAAACGTTTTAGGATCAAACATCGTCAACATTTGCCTTGTCGTTGGCCTTGCCGCCATTATTCTCTACATAAGGCGACCTCGACGACCAAATGGAACAAACGAATCAAACGGGTGCAGCGTGATTCCCACCTTCGCCAAGACAGAATTGAACAACATACATTTCGGGCTTCTGGTTTCCTCAATAATCCCCTTAGGACTGATTTACGTCGTCCAAGCAACATGGGCTGTTGGCTTAATTCTAATCTTCGTTTTCATAGTTTACATGTATCAGATGGCAAAGGTAAGAATTCCCGAGGAGGAAAGCGAGCCCGTCACCGAAGACGAACGAAAGAAGCTAAAGCGTATTATACTTTTAACTCTTCTTGGAGCACTAGGCGTCGTTGTAAGCGCAAATTTCCTCGTGGAGTCTGCCGTAGCCATCGCGGGCACGGTGGGAATCCCACAAACAATCATAGGTGCTACCATAGTAGCGGTGGGTACTAGTCTGCCAGAACTTACTTTGGATCTGAAAGCTTTCATGAAAGGGCACTCGGCTCTTGCGCTTGGAGACATAATCGGAAGCAGTTTCATAAACATTACACTGATTCTGGGACTTACGCTTTTCCTTCCCGCGGCGCTGGGCAGACCCATGGTTATGAACATGTCGGTGTATCAAAACCTCGTTATCTTTTCGATAATTACGAACTTGTTTTTCTGGTACTTCCTTTCCCAGTCAAAACTTAGCTGGAAAGAGGGCGCACTATTCTTGTTCATATACGCATTGTTCCTGACGACAACGCTCGGTCTAATTTGATTTGTCTTCTATCTTTTTTTACAGCACAATAGTTATTTTTTCGTGAAATGATAGCTGCGTCTGCTGTGGTGATGTGGCTGTCGATGCAAACTGTTACTATGCTCGGCTATTTCTTGAAAAAGAAAATAAGCAATATTTATAACTATTTGACTATACATATTGTGTATTAGTTAAAAGCTGGATGTGATAAAAGATGGCGAAAAAAAAGAAAACCAAAGGAAAAAAAGGCAAGAAATAGCAACACATGGACACCCTTTACATATCCCAAAATTCACATTTTTCTAATTGAAAACACAAGGGCGAAATCCAGTTTTGCCAAAAAAATATCAGGGTTACGAAACACTCAAGGTACTCAAAATCTTTTTTGCCCAGTTATCTATCGTTCTTAATTATTATTGTAATTTTTTTGACTGCTGATTCGCATACTTTTCTTATTCCTCTTTTGCCTCGCTCGTAGTTTACTTTGACCAGCTTTAGTTCTTCCATGAGCCTGATTTGCTCGCTTATGTACGCTTCACTAAGCTCTAATCGGATGCCTATCGTTGACACATCTAACCGTTCCTCCGAAAGAAGCTGCAGAATCTTCATCGACGTTGCGGTCAGCGCTTCAGCAATCTCTATAGCTTTGCTGCCTGAAACAACCATTTCTTCTGATGACAGAGGCATTCTCTCCAATCACTGAATACGTTTATCAGCTATAATAATATTTTTCCGCCAATTTGTATAGAAAATAGCTATTTTTATTTTAGCCACTGAAATGGATACAAGGAAAAGCCAAACATGCTTCACCTCATAGTTCAACCTGCATTTCAGTCTTTAAATAAGGAGCACATAGTTTTTTCTTAGCACTAGTGTTCCAATAGCTTTGCATCAGTCTATCTCTGGTTCTACTTTGTGGTTGAATCTATATATAGAGGGGGGTAGGTCTCCGTGAGCACAACAGAACACACCCGTCAACATCAAAGATACAATGCAGTCAAAGCTTCACTTTTTTTGTGCTCTGCAGGACTGGAATTCAAAGCTTAAATGGCAAGAAACGCCACTAACCTTCGATGGAGCAAAACAATTCACGTTTAAACCTGAGGGAATAATGCCAGCGTTAATCACGCCTTTCACATATGACCAAAAAGCAGTTGACGAGGAAAAACTGCGCCTCCATGATTTGGTGATAATCGTGAACGTGTTTGTGCACCCTGCAACCATGGATAGGCAAAGGGTTTACCTCAACAATTATAAGGCAATGCGCCACGCAATAAGGAAAGCCCTTGAAGGCAGACCAGACATGGATGAACTCATAGAAAACAAGGAGCTTTCAAGGCATCCTCTGAGGTACTCACCGTAAGGAGAAAAAAAATTTGACTGACCAGAAAATAACTGAAGGCGACTACGTACTCTTGTACTTGGACGTGCGCAGAACCTTCATGATAAAGATGGAAGCTGGGAAAACCTTCCACACGCACAAAGGCTACATCAAATTTGACGACTTAATCGGTAAAGAATTTGGTTCAAGTTTCAAAGGCAGCTTGGGCATCGAATTCACTGTTTTGAAACCAATCCTGACCGATTATATTTTGAAGTCAGCGCGTAACACGCAGATCACTTATCCGAAAGACAATGCATTAATCGTTATGTTCAGCGGCATTGGGCCAGGAAGCAAAGTCGTGGAGTCAGGCACAGGAACAGGCGCATTAACCACAGCTCTCGCCCACTACATCAAGCCTGACGGCAAAATCTTTAGCTATGACGTGCGGGAAGAATCCCTGAAGACAGCGGAGAAGAACCTGAAGCGTTCAGGTCACATCGGCTTTGTGGAGTTAAAACTGAAGGATGTCACGTTGGGAATCGATGAGCGTGACGTAGATGCCGTGGTGCTGGATTTGGCGGTTCCGTGGCTGGTTGTTCCGCACGCTTACGAGGCGTTGAAGCCTTCTGGCATAATCGTGTCTTTCAGTCCCACCATTGACCAGGTCGTTAAGACAGTTGAAGCTTTGAGGGAACATAATTTCGTTTGCATCGAGACATTCGAGTGCATCATGCGTGGAATGCAGATTGAACGCGGAAAAACTCGTCCTCAAACATTAATGACTGGACACACTGGGTACATTACTCACGCGCGCAAAGTCATCAAACCCCTGAATGAACAGCCAATAGAGTCAGCTGAGCCAGTAGCTACCCCAGTTTGAAACGCGTTTTTTAAGGTTGAAGAATAAACAAGGGGTCTATGTTTTGCGTAAGTCAGTCACACCGCATTTCAGCGTCGTTTCTCTTAGTGCCGTCCGAGTAACTCTGAGCTTTCATCCCTGATAGTCAAGTTAATGCCTTCTCTTCATCCGGCAAAAAACAATAGCTCCATCCGCAAATAAAAGCGTTCACAAGACAATTCGATGAATAGCTTGGATCAGTCTATTGTTTTTCTGGTACTGAAACGCTTAGATTGGAATGCTCTTCTTTTATGGTGGGTGACGGAGAGGTCTCGAAAAGGGGCTGTGTCAAGACATGTACAGGAAATACCCGACTGGCAAATCTGCCGAATCGCCCAGAACAACTCTGAAGCCAAACTTGTTGGGTACGTTTAGCTCTGACCCTGATGGCATGACCGTGTGCGTTTTTCAGGGCTTGCGGCTTAACAGGTGAAACAACTGCCACAATGTTGGGTACTAACTGAACTTGCCCGTTCCGTCACCGCCACTAGTTCTTAGTTGGCAAGTCTCTTTTAGCTCTCCCTGAGGAACAAACTGTTCTCTCGGAAGAACCATGACATTTGGATTTTATCTGCCTGAACGTTTCAGCTTGCAACTTATACTCTTAGTGTTTCAGACGTTACCAGTAGTTGTAGCGGATTATTTCTTCCAACGGTTTCCTCTCAGTGACCTGCTCTTTCTTTTCGGCTGGGTAACCTAACGGTGTCATGGCGACAACGCGCACATTATCTGGGATTCCAAGAACTTTTTTGGCTTTTTTCTCGTCGAAAGAGCCAATCCAACAAGTACCCAACCCTTCAGCGGTAGCCGCAAGCACCATGCTCTGCATGGCAATGGCAGCGTCGATTTTCCAGAATTCTTCCCCGTCACTTCTCCGCCATGCCTTCTGCGGAGTTGCGCAGGCTACAATGATTATTGGAGCCTTGGCGAACCATGCCCGTTTGTACGCTTGCAGCATTTTTTGTTTGGCTGCGTTTTCTTTGACGACTACGAAGTTCCATGGTTGAAAGTTTACTGCGGAAGGCGAAAGCCTTGCAGCCTCTAAGACTTTCATGAGTTTTTCTTCTTCAACTGGCTTGTCCAAGTAGCTTCTGATGCTTCGCCTGTTTTTGATTGCTTCAAGAACATCCAAACCAAAAACACCTAAATGCTAGTGTGCATGAACGCAGATATTCTTTTCGCGGCAACTACAGAGAGTGTTAGAAAACTATTCTCTCTACCAACCTAAGCAGTTGGTAACCAAAAAGTATAGCCACGAAGTAAGTTGGCCACAGCATTACGGGCCAGTTTGCAGGAAGGTAATTCCACAG
>Ga0315284_10000979_pt1 | contig 39662 bp, 37 predicted proteins | sample YL17G09_16_MG_FD_203696 | JGI IMG/M metagenome (GOLD analysis project Ga0315284, IMG submission 203696) | Sediment microbial communities from Yellowstone Lake, YNP, Wyoming, USA - YL17G09_16 | ecosystem: Environmental > Aquatic > Freshwater > Lake > Sediment | place: USA: Wyoming | collected...
GTGGATGCTGTCGAGCCCGGCGCCGCCGGGGTCGTCGTGGTCGTGGCGGACGAGGTCGACGACGCGACGACGATGGAGATCCGAACGATCCGCGCCACCGGCCAGGAGCACGTGGTGCTCCTGGTGGCGAAGGTCGACGACGCCGGGCTCCTCGCGGCCGTCGAGGCCGGCGTGAGCGGCGTGGTGCGCCGCAGCCAGGCGACGTCGGCCAATCTCGCGTCGGCGATCGGCGCCGCCGCCGCCGGCGAGGGGACCCTCCCACCGGACCTCCTGGGCCGGCTCCTCTTCCAGGTCGGCCGCCTGCAGCGGCAGGTGCTGCACCCGCGTGGCCTCACCTTCGCCGGGCTGACCGAGCGCGAGGTCGCGGTCCTGCGCCTGCTCGCGGACGGGCTCGACACTGCCGAGGTCGGGCAGCGCCTCTTCTTCTCCGAGCGGACCGTGAAGAACGTGATCCACGACATCACGTCGCGCCTCGACCTCCGCAACCGGACCCACGCCGTGGCCTACGCGATCCGGCAGGGCCTGGTCTAGATCAGCCGGGGGCTTGGCCGGGGCGATCGGGATCGCCCCGGCGGCGACCGGCCGCGGGCCGCGCGCGCTTGCGACGACTGGCCGCGGGCCGCGCGGGCCCGGGCTCGCTACTCCCCCGGTGCGCCGTTCTGCCGCGGCGGCTCCACGGCCGGCGCCGGGCGGGTGCCCGTGGCAGGCGGCTCCTCCTCCGGCGGGGGCGAGATGCTGGTGCCGGTGTTGCGGCCGTGGGCGGTCGCCGTGTCGAAGGCCCGGTTCTGCTCGTCCGCCAGCGCGACGGCCTCGTCGATCAGCTCGTTCATCCGGGTGATCGTCTCGCGGAGGCACCGCCGGTGGAGGTTCGCGAAGACCTCGCGGTCGATGTCGATGTGCTCCTGCTCGTGGGCCAGGAGCGCCGCGTAGAAGCGATCCCACTCGCGCTGCTCGGCCGGCGGGCGCTCGTCCCGGTTCGTCCACACGGGCATGAGCAGGGTCTCGTTCACGGTGATCGCCACGATGCGGAGGCGACCGGCCTCGGTTGCCACGTAGGCGGCGTCCGTGACCTGCGACGTGACGCTGCCCGCCTCGCCCCGGGCCGCGAGTTCGCCGGCGACCTGCCGGAGGGTGCCGGTGACGGGGAACGGCTCGGCGTCGCCGACGACGACGTCGGTCCCGCTCCTCGTGGGCGCCGGCTGCTCGCCCTCGTGCTCCGACCCGGTCTCGAGCTCGGTTGCCTCATCCGGGACGACGTCGGGCCCCTCGGCGAGCTCCTCCGCCTCGTCCTCGGTCGCTCCGGGGTGGTGGGCCGGCTCCCCCTCGACGAGGTGTCCGACCGCCTCGTTGCCGGCGCGCTCCTCGAGGTCGGTGATGAGGCGTGCGACGGTGGCGCGATCGGCCGCACGGGTAACGGCCAGCATCTCGGCGGGATCGCCGGAGAGGGGCGACGGCCTGGGGAGCGGACTCTGGGGCCGGGGGTCGCGGCGCGTCTCTTCGCGCTCTTCGCCTCGGCGCTGCCGTCGTCGCCACATGGTGCCACCACTGCCTGGTCGGCCCGGGGCGCGGCTCGGGCCGGGGCCGCTACAGGAGGAGCTTGTCCTCCTCGTCCATCTCGGGATCCCCCTCGCGCTGGATCGCCAGCGGCTGCAGCTTCTCTTCCTCTTCGTCCATCTCGGGCTCCGCCTCCCGCTGGATCGCGAGCGACTGGACCTCGTCCCGCTCGTCCTCGGGCCTTTGGACCTGCGTTGGCTCCTCCTCGGGCCTGTTGACCTCCTCTGGCGCTGGCCCGGGCTCCTCCTCCTCCTGCCGTTCGCGCTGCACGGACGAGCCGCCCGCATCGCCCGCCACGGCACCGGCGCGCCCGGTGCTCACCACCGCGTCGGCCGTCGTCTCCGCGGCCCGCTCGAACCGGTCCGCGGGATCGGAGACGCTGATCCCCCCTGCGGTGGGTGTTCCGTCCACGGGCCCCGAGCGCTGCTGGACGACGTGCGTCAGCTCGTGGGCCAGCGTCCGCTCGTGGGCCGGCGAACCCGGCGTCTGCCCGTCGCCGAGGACGATCTCGTTCCCGACGGTGTAGGCGTGGGCGTCCACTGCCTGCGCCGAGGCGGCGGCGGTATCGCCGGCGTGGACTCGGACGTCCGAGAAGTCGGCACCAAACGAGGCCTCCATCCGCTGCCGCACCGGCGCCTCGAGCGGTTGTCCCGATCCCTGGCCGATCACGCTCTTGACGGGCGACTCCTGCTCGTTCTCGAGGGCCGCGGCGACGCCCGCGTTGCCGGCGGCCCGCTGGAGGCGCAGGACGGCAGCCGGCGCGAGCGCCTCGGTCCGGCCGGCCACCGCCGCGCGGGCGGCGAGATCCGGCGATGCGGTGTCGGCCTCCTCGCGGACCGCCCCGTGGGCCTTGCCCGCCTCGAGGGCCTCGATCTCGTACGAGCGCATTCGGGCGTCCTCCCCTGGTCCTGCCGCGCGAGCCGCGCGTCACCCGCGCCGGCACGTCGGCACGCGGCCGCGTGGGCGCAGCATCGCGCGAAGGAGGCGAGGCATCAAGGGCCGATCGGGCAGACCCGTCGGGAGGGGCGGCAGCGCCGGACGGACGGCGCGGCCCGGGGCAGCGGGTCAGCCGACGAGCGCGAACCAGGGGCCGAACTCGGCTTCGACGCACATGCGGCCGAGCTTGCGGTACTCCCGCGCCGTCTCGCGCACGAGGTCCTTCATTCCCAGTGGCTGTCCCGCCTCGGCGGCGAGGAAGGCGGCCCCGACGGCGACGTTCCGGATGTTGCCGCCGGAGAGCGTGAAGCGCCGGGCGAGGAAGCCCACGTCGATGTCGTCGGCCTTCGGCGCGCCGGCCGAGAGGTTGCGCTCCCAGAGGCGGCGCCGGTCGTCGATCTCCGGCAGGGGGAAGTCGACGATGGCGTCGAGCCGGCGGAGGAACGCCTCGTCGACGTTGGCCCGCAGGTTCGTCGTCAGGATCGCCATCCCATCGAACTGCTCCATCCGCTGGAGGAGGTACGCGACCTCGATGTTGGCGTAGCGGTCGCGAGCGTCCTTGACCTCGGAGCGCTTCCCGAAGATCGCGTCGGCCTCGTCGAAGAGCAGGACGCCGTTCACCCGGTCGGCCTCGGTGAAGACGCGGTCGAGGTTCTTCTCGGTCTCGCCGATGTACTTGTCCACGATCGTCGAGAGGTCGATGACGTAGAGGTCGAGCCCGAGGGAGCCGGCGATGACCTCGGCCGACATCGTCTTGCCGGTGCCGGAGTCGCCCGCGAAGAGGGCGGTCACCCCGCGACCCTTGAGCGACGTGCGGGCCATGCCCCATTCGTCGAGGACGAGGTCGCGATGGCGGGCCCGGCCGGTCAGCTCGCGGAGCTGCTCGACGACGCCGGCGGGCAGGACGAGGTCGTTCCAGGCGACCCGCGGCTCGAGGCGCCGGGCCAGGCGCTCCAGGCCGGCCGCGTTCTGGGCCCGGGCACCCGCGGCGACGTCGCCCACGACGAGGTCCCGCCCGGCCGCCGCGGCGGCGAGGCGCCCGGCCTCGGCGGCGCGGGCGACGCCCTCGGGGGCGAGGCGGAAGGGGAGCGCAGCCACGGCCGCCCCCAGGTCCGCCGAGGCGGTCCCGTCGAGCGAGGCCAGCCAGACGGCCCGCCGCTCCGCGGCGGAAGGGAGGTCCGGATCGAGGACGAAGGGAACCGACCGCGACCAGGTCGGGTCCCAGCCCCGCGACCCATGGAGGACGATGGGGCAGGCCGCCTCCGCCCAGGCGCGAACGGCCGCCGGCCCGCGCTCCGCGACCACGTCGAGCGGTCCGGCGACGAGGCCGGTCCCGCGGAGACGCGCCTCTCGGATCGCGGCCGCGGCCGCCTCGCGGGGGTCGTCGCCGGGGCCGAGCCGTCCGAGGTCCACCACCACCGGCGGCGGCCCCACGCGCCCGAGCGCGCGGGCGGCCAGCGTGACCGCGGCGGTGCCGATCCGCTCCCGGACGTAGGCAAGGCGGGCGCCGGCGCGCAGGCCGCCCTCGAGCGCGTCGGTCCCGGCCGCGTCGTGGGCCACGGGGACCGTGGCGAGGGCCTCCACCACGGGGTCGGGCGTCGCGTCGCCCAGCAGGTGGGCCGCGACGCGGTCCGGGACGCGGAGCGCCCGGGTCAGGAACGGGCGGTCGCCGTCCTCCACGACGAGGAGGCCGCCGGTGACGAGCGGGGCGAGCGGGCCGAGCCGCGCCCGGCCGGCCCCGGATCCCTCGCCCACGCCGGACAGCTCAAGGGCGAGGCCGACGCTCGCCCGTCGCCGGGAGACGTCGTCGTGGAGGTAGCCGTAGAGGCGCTCGAACCGGGGGTCGAGATCGGGCGCCAGGGCGACGAGGAGGAGCTCGACGTCCAGCGGCTCGAGGGCGAAGCTGCGGGCAAGGCGCCGCAGCCGCATCTCCTCGCCGGTCGCCTCCGCGGCGTCGGCCTCGGCCTCGACCGTCGCGCGGCGCGCCGCCGCGGACCCGTCGGGGTCGGGTCCCACGAGCGGCCCGTGTCCGCCACCGAGCAGGTGGTCCACCTGGGCGTCCGAGACGTAGAGGCCGCGGAACCGGTCGTCCGGGTCCGGATCGCCACTCCGCCGCCGCTCCACGGCGAGACGGACGCGGTCGGCCACGAGCCCCAGGCGGCCGGCAAGGTGACGGGCTGACGCGTCGGTCGGGGCGGCGAGGACCATCGGGCGTCAGGGACGCGGGTGGCCGCGCAGCCGGAAGAGGCGGCCGGGGTTCTCCTTCGTCCCGCCGACGACCGTCTCGTCCTGGGCGATCGGCTCGTCCGGCCGGAGCGGCCCCGTGCGGGCCCCTGCGGGACCCCGCCCTGCCCGGGCCCGGGCGATCCGCCGGCCGTCCTCGCCTTCGGGCCCCACGACGGAGATCCGCGGCATCTCGCGCACCGGAGCGCCCGCCGCCACCTCCCGGCTCACCACGAACGGGACCGTGACGACGACGTCGAGCGACGGCTTCATCTCGCCGCCCATGGCCGACCAGATGTCCGCGATGGAGCGATCGGGGCCGAGCGGGAGGGCGACGGTCACGAGGGCCGGGATCGGCTGCTCGGCGAGGGCGCCGTGCATGTCCGCCGGCGCCAGGACGTCGTACCGGATGAGCGCCCCGAGGCAGGCCGCGAGGAGGCGGTGCTCGTCCTCCGGGCGCTGCGTCCAGGCGGTGAGGAGGTAGGAGAGCTTGAAACGGCGGGGGATGGGGGAGTGGCCGACCACATACCCCACGTCGGAACGAACAGGGGCCATGGCAGCGTCGCGCCGCGTCATGTCCTCGCGGATGTCGTACAGGTAGAGGTCAATCGTGGGCGCGTTGCGCCGCGCCGACCAGTCCCGGGTCGGCGCGTCGAAGGCGATCTCGACCTGGGTCCCGTTGAGGGCTTCGCGCTTGATGAGCGCGCGCAGGGTCTCATCGACGTCCTGGATCATCGCCCGCCCAGCGTCGGCTCGGGCGCCCTCGCGGGCAAGCCGCCGGAGGGCAGCCGATCGGGCGCCACCACCTGCCCGATCGGGCAGCATCACCAGCCCGTTCGGCTGTCCGGTCGTCCGTTGCCGGTGTGGCGGCGGTGGTCCACGCTCGGCTTGCTTCCAAGCTGCATCGCCCGGAGGGCCGATCCGCATGCCGAACTACCTTTCGCCCGGCGTCTACGTCGAGGAGGTGCAGGCCGCCTCCCGCCCTATCGAGGGCGCGGGCACGGCCGTCGCGGCCTTCGTGGGGCTCGCCCAGCGAGGTCCCGCCAACACGCCGGTGATGGTCACGAACTGGACCCAGTTCGTCGCCTCGTTCGGCGACTTCATGGAGGGGTCCTACCTCGCGCACGCGGTCTACGGCTTCTTCCTCAATGGCGGCACGACCGCGTACGTTGTCCGGATCGGCGCCGAGGGCGCCGGCGCGCCGAGCGCCCGCCTGGAGCTCCCCAGCTCCACGGACAAGTCGCAGGCGGCCTTCCGCGTCGTGGCCCTCGAGGCCGGCGGCGCGGGCAACGAGATCGCGGTCGAGGTCGGGGAGCCGTCCGCGCCCGGCGAGGGCGTCTTCAAGCTCACCGTGACCCGCGGCTCCGACCAGGAGGTCTACGACAACGTCACGGTCAAGCGCGGCAAGCAGAGCGTCTTCACGGCGGTGAAGACGTCGAAGCTCATCCGCCTCGAGGAGGTCGCCAAGGGCGAGGTCGCCCCGGCCGTCGGGACGAAGTCGGCCCTGGCCGGCGGCAACGCCAGCGGCCCCGTCCGGGTTACCCCGAATGAGTTCGTCGGGAACTCTGCGGACCGGACCGGTTTCGGCGGCCTCGAGGCCGTCGAGGAGATCACGATGGTGGCCGCGCCCGACCTGATGGCGCTCTACCAGGCCGGCGTCGTGGACATGGACGGGCTGAAGGCCGTCCAGCTGGCGATCATCGCCCACTGCGAGCTGATGGGCGACCGCGTCGCCATCCTCGACGCCCCGCCGGACTACAACGCCCAGCAGGTCAAGGAGTGGCGCCAGGACAAGGCGGGCTACGACTCCAAGTACGCCACCCTCTACTGGCCGTGGATCAAGGTCTTCGACCCGGTCGCCGGCCAGGCGACGTTCGTGCCCCCGTCCGGCCACATGGCCGGGATCTGGGCTCGCAGCGACGGCGAGCGGGGCGTCCACAAGGCGCCCGCGAACGAGGTCGTGCGCGGGGCGATCGCCCTGGAGCTCAACCTCACCCGGGCCGAGCACGACCAGCTCAACCCGATCGGGGTCAACTGCGTGCGCACCTTCCCCGGCCGCGGGATCCGCGTCTGGGGCGCCCGGACGCTCTCCTCCGACCCGGCGTGGCGCTACCTCAACGTCCGCCGCCTCTTCAACTACATCGAGGAATCGATTCTCCTCGGCACCCAGTGGGTCGTCTTCGAACCGAACGACATGGACCTCTGGGAGCGCGTGAAGCGGACGATCGGCGCCTTCCTCGTCCGGACGTGGCGCGACGGCGCCCTCTTCGGATCGACCCCGGCCGAGGCCTTCTTCGTGAAATGCGACGGGGAGAACAACACGGCCGAGACGATCGACGCGGGGCAACTCATCGTCGACATCGGGATCGCGCCGGTGAAGCCGGCCGAGTTCGTCATCTTCCGCCTCGCCCAGTTCTCCGGCGGCACGTCGCTCAGCGAGTGACGGGCCCGGCCGACCCTGCCTGACGACAGACTGGAGGATCCACACCCATGGTTGTCCCCTCGCTGCCGCTCGACACGCTCGTCGCGCAGCGCTTCCTCATCCAGGTCGACGGCACGAACATCGCCTCGTTCCAGGAGGTGAGCGGCATCACCTCCGAGATCGAGGTCGTGGAGCTGAAGGCGAACGACGCCTTCGGCAAGCCCATCCTCAAGAAGATGATCGGTGCGACGAAGCCGCCGACGATCACCCTCAAGCGTGCCGCCGACTCGTCCATGGACCTGTGGAACTGGCACAAGGCCGCCCTCGAAGGCGACCTCCTTGGCGCCCGCAAGAACGGCTCCATCGTCCAGCTCGACTTCATCTACGGCGAGGTCGCGCGCTACAACTTCTTCGACGCCTGGGTCTCCAAGCTCACGGCATCGGGGATGAAGGCCGGCGACAACACTCCGGCCGTCGAGGAGGTCACGATCGTCAGCGAGCGGCTCGAGCGGGTGAAGTGAGATGGCCCTCGACCTGATCGCGGGGCCGGCAGCTGCCATCGGCGGCGCGTCCGGCCCCGCTTCGGGGGGCCTGCGGACCGAGTTCCCGTTCGTCCTGCCGCGCGGCTACGTCGACGACGCGGGCACCCTCCACCGCGAGGGGGCCATGCGCCTGGCGACGGCCCGCGACGAGATCCTCCCGCTCCGCGACCCGCGCGTCCGGGAGAACGAGGCCTACCTCACGGTGATCCTCCTCTCCCGCGTGGTGGTCCGCCTCGGAGGCCTCGGCCAGGTGACCCCCCAGATCGTCGAGGGAATGTTCGCTTCCGACCTTGCCTTTCTCCAGGACCTCTACCGCAGGGTGAACCAGGAGGGCACGTCGCAGGCCGCAGTGACCTGCCCGGCGTGCAGCCACGCGTTCACGGTTGAGATCGGAGGCGCGGCGCCGGGGGGGTCGTGACGTACGCGGCCGACCGTCTCTTCGAGGAGGTTGCGTACGTCGCCTACCACCTGCACTGGTCCATGGACGCGATCCTCGACCTCGAGCACCCGGACCGCCTGGCGTTCGTCGACGAGATCGCGCGGATCAACCGGCGCCTGACCGAAGGGGAGTGATCTCGTCGTGCGCTGGCCCTTCTCGCTGCTCTTCCGGGGAGACCGGGACGCCCCCGCGGTGGCGGACGCCGCCGCGCAGGGTCCGGGCGCGTCCGGCGCCGCTTCGGGCCTGGCCCCGGCGGCCGAGGTCCCAGCGCGCCCGGCGGCCTGGAAGAGCCTCCCCCCGATCCAGCGCTCCGTCGGCCCCGCTCCCCTGACCGCGCCGGCGGTGCCGTTCGGCCGCGAGCTTGCCGGCCTCCGTCTGCCCGAGCCGATCCTGCGCCCGCTGGCCCACGACCTCGCGGCCGACGGCCCGGCCGGGCTCGTAAGCGGGATCGCGACGCCCCTGGTCGCGCCTGCCGCGCGAGCCGCTGCCCCCGCCGGTCACGCGGCGCTGCCGGCGCCGCGCGGGGCGCAACGGCGGGCACGGACGGTCTCCGGCGCCCCGCTCCCGGCCGGCGAGGTCGAGGGGCCGGCCGCGGAAGCGCCGTTGCCGTCGGTCGCGGCCGCGGATGCGCCGTTGCCGGCAACCCCGTCGCGGCCCACGGGCGCCGCCGATCTCCCCGCCGCCCTGCCACCGCGGCCGCTCCCCGTGGTGGCGCCGTCCGCGACGGCGTCCGCGCTGGCCGCGACGCGCGTCGGGGCGTCCACGGCTCCGGAGGGCGCCCGGGCGGTCGCCCTCGCCACGGGCGCTGCGACATCCACGGCCGCCGGCTCCCCGGCGCAGCGGATGCCCGCGAGCCCGGCGCCGCCCGCGAGCCCGGCTCCGACGACGAGCCCGGCTCCGACGACCGCGACGCTCGCGGTCGCGCCGTCGATGGCTCGCGACGCGGCCGGACCCACACCGGGCGCAGCCGGACCCACACCGGGCGCAGCCGGACCCACACCGGGCGCCGACGCGCACGTGGTGCGGCCGATCCAGCCCCGCTCGCTCGGCGAGTCGCGCCGCCTAGGTCTCGGGGCTCCGCTCGCCGGCCGCCCGAGCGTCCAGCGCACCACCGCCGGCCCGGACCTCACTCTCGCCCGCGCGGGACGAGCGGCCGGGGTCCCGACCTCGCCGGGGGCCGCCCCACCGGCGCCGCGCCGCGCGGCCGCGGCGGAGGCCGCCCTGCCGGTCCTGCGGGTCGCGTCGGAGGGTGGACGGCCGGCGATGCCGCCCCAGCCGGGTTCGGCGCCATCCGGCGGCGGGGCCGCCGCCGCGCCGCCGGCCACCCCCATCGACACCGCGACCGGCGGGGACTTCGTCGGCCCGGCGACCCTGCCCGTCCAGCGCAGCGGCGAGCGCCCGCTCGTCGGGGACGCGGGCCGCCATGCCCCGACGCCTTCCAGCGACGGCGCGGATGCGGAGCCGGCCGGCTCCGAGCCCGGCGAGGGTCTGCCGCTCGCGGTGGGGACGGGGATCGACGGCGCCGCGGTTGCGCACGAAGGCGCCCCAGCCGGGGATCCCGCCGCCGGTGAGCGGGCGGACCCTGCCTCCGCCGACGCTCCGACCGCCTCGGCGGCGCTGGCCACCGGGCCGCTCTCCGCGGACTACGGCGGAGCGGCGCCGCCGCCTCAGCCCGCCTCCGCTGATGCTCCGCCCGCCCCGGCCGCGCGGTCCGTGCCGCTCGTCGTGGCGCGCTCGCTGCGCGGCGCCGCGCCCCTCCGACCGGGCGCAGGCGCGCCGGCCGCACCGCCGTCGGCGACACCCGGCCGCACCGCCGCGCCGGCCGGGGCCGCGTTCGTGCCCGGGAGTGCCGCCGCCGGCGCCTTGCCCGCCGCGCAGGCCCCGGAAGCACCCAGCCCTGGCAGCGCGGCGTCCGGGTGGGCCGTTGCCCAGCGCTCGCCCGTCGAGGAAGGCGGACCGCGGCCGGGACTCGACGCGCCAGCGGGGAGGACGCCGCTGCCCGTTGCCCGCGCCGCCGCCCCCGGCCCGCCCGGGCCTGCCGCCGGGCGGGCCTGGGAGCCGGTTACCGTCTCCCGCCTCGCCGACGGCGGCGGATCCGTGCCGCCCCCGCCCGCTCGCGTGCTCGGCTGGAGCGCAGGGAGCGGCTTCGCAGCGCAGTCCGCCTCCGAGCCGGCGGTGGTCCAGCGCGCCGCCGTGATCGATGAGGTGGCCACCCAGGTCGACGCCTCCCCCGGTGCCGGCGCGACCGGGGGCGGGACGGGCGGCGCCGGGGCGGGGGGCGCCGGCCAGGACTACGAGGAGATCGCCGACCGCGTGTACGACCGCATTCGCTCCCGCTTCGCGACCGAGCTGCTGCTCGACCGCGAGCGGATGGGCCTCTTGATCGACGGGTGATGTCATGTCCGACCGCGTGAGCTACGGCCTGAGCAACTGCTTCAAGGTGACCCTCGACGACCAGACCGACCTCGGCTCGTGGACCAAGTGCGAGGGGCTGGCGGTCGAGTACGACGTCCAGGAGATCAAGGAGGGCGGCCAGAACGACTACGTCCACCGCCTGCCCGGCCGCGCGAAGTACCAGAACATCAAGCTGACCCGGCCGATCGACAAGGACACCCGCAAGGTCGCCGCGTGGCTGGCCTCCGTGGCGAGCGACCCGAAGCGCTCCACGGCCTTGATCGCGCTGTTCGATTCGGGCGGCACGGAGGTCACCTCGTGGAAGATCGCCGGGGTCTACCCGGCGAAATGGTCCGGGCCCACCCTCGACACCGGGACGAACACCGTGGCCCTCGAGGTGCTCGAGCTGGTCCACAACGGGTTCGCACGCTGATGCTCACCGGCGGCGCGCTCGTGAAGGCCATGCTCCAGGTCGTCGACGGCGACCCGAAGACGCTCAAGCTGCCGTTCATGTACAACCCGGCCGAGCTGACGACCGCCAAGTCGGCCAACTGGAACCGGCCGCAGCAGAAGGGGGCCGGATCCGCGGGCAAGCCGCAGTTCACCGGCGCGGGCCCCCAGACCGTCCAGATGGAGATCTGGTTCGACGCCTGGGACGCCACCGACGCCGATGTCGCGCGCAGCGTGATGACACTCTTCGAGTGGACGAAGCCGACGCCCTCGTCGATCACCAAGAAGCTGCCGCGGCCGCCGGTGCTGGGGTTCGAATGGGGGACCAACCTGATCCTCCGGGACCTCAAGTTCTTCCTCAAGACCGTCAACGCCAAGTACGTGCTGTTCAAGCCCGACGGGACGCCCGCCCGGGCGAGCGCGACCATCTCCCTCGAGGAGGTCCCCGAGGACCCGCCGAAAACGAACCCGTCATCCGGGTCGCGCGAGAGCCGCCGGAGCCACCTCATCGGTGCCGGCGACAGCCTCCACTCCGTGGCCTACCACGAGTATGGGGACGCCAGCCTGTGGCGGGGGATCGCTGCCTTCAACGAGATCGACGACCCGCTCCGCGTGGCGGCCGGGACGCGGATCCTCGTGCCCACCGCCGATGAGGCGCGACGGCTCGCGTCGCGGGAGGGCTGAGAGGTGCCCGACGCCGCGCTCGCGAGCGCGATCAAGGTCGAGGTAGACGGCCAGCCGCTCGACGGCGCGGCCGAGACGGCGCTCGTGCGCGTCGCCGTGGACGACCACCTCCACCTTCCCGACACGTTCGAGCTCACGTTCCAGGAGACCGCCGACATGACGGTCGCCGGCGCGGCCCGCCTGCGCGTGGGCAGCGCGGTGAAGGTCTCCACATCGGCCCTCGGCGACGGCACGCCGAGCCTGCTCATCAGCGGCGAGGTGACGGCGCTCGAGGGCGTCTATCGCGAGGGGAAGGCGCCGCTCCTGGTGGCGCGCGGCTACGACCATGCCCACCGCCTGTCCCGCGGCCGCAGCTCGGCCACGTTCCAGAACGTCACGTACTCCGACATCGCCCGCACGATCGCGTCGCAGGCGGGGCTGGCGGTCGGCACGATCGACGAGAGCGGCCGGGTCCACGAGCACGTCGGCCAGACCGGCCAGACGGACGGGGAGTTCCTCAAAGGCCTCGCCCGGGAGGTCGGCTTCGAGGTCGCCGTCGTCGAGGGCAAGCTCGAGTTCCGGCGGCCCCGGGAGGCGAGCAATGCGCCGGTGGGCGGCGACTTCAGCTCCACCGACCCGCTCCAGCTCGTGTTCGGCCAGGACCTCCTCGAGTTCCGGCCGCGGGTCACGTCGTCGGGGCAGGTCTCCCGGGTCGAGGTCCGCGGCTGGGACCCGGCGACGAAGCAAGCGATCGTGGGGACGGCCCGGGCAGGCACCACCGCCGCCCAGCTGCCGGACAACCCGGGGAGCCTCGCCGGGCTCTTCGGCAGCCCGGTCCTGATCGTCGAGGGCGGCTACCCATCGCAGGCCGAGGCCGACCGAGCCGCGGAGGCGCTCGCCGAGCAGGTCGGCAGCGCGTTCGCCGAGGCCTCCGGCATCGCCCGCGGCAACCCCCGCGTGAAAGCGGGCGTGGCCGTCAGCGTCTCGCAGGTCGCCGCGCCGTTCGCCGGGCGCTACACGCTCACCCACACGCGCCACACCTACGACCCCCAGGACGGCTACCGCACGCACTTCATCGTGAGCGGCCGCCAGGATCGGTCGCTCATGGGGCTCGTCGCCGGGGCGGCCGCCGGCAGCGCGGGGGGCGGCGGGGGCGGCGCTGGCGGCGGGGCGGGATCCGGTTCGTCCTCGGGCGTGGTGGTGGGCATCGTGACGGACAACGACGACCCCGATCGCCTCGGACGGGTGAAGCTCCGCTTCCCATCCATGTCGGCCGACTACGAGAGCAACTGGGCTCGTGTCGCGGCGCCGGGCAACGGCGCGTCGCGCGGCATGGTCTGGATCCCGGAGGTCAACGACGAGGTCCTCGTCGCCTTCGAGAGTGGCGACCGCCAGCGCCCCTTCGTCGTCGGCGGCCTCTGGAACGGCAGCGACACGCCGCCGCCGATCGAGGTGGACAACGGGAAGCTCAACGGGCGCCTCTTCGTGAGCCGCGACGGCAACCAGGTCTACATGTGGGACAAGCCCGGGAACTCGTCGCTGGGGATGCAGACGGCAGGGGAGGAAGTGGTACTCCTCCTGAGCCGGACGGACAAGGAGCTGAGCGGCACGTCCGTCGGGAAGATTGTGCTGACCGCCACGAGCGACATCGAGATCAACGCGACCGGCAAGGTCAAGATCAGCGGCGACGGCGGGGTCGAGATCACGTCGAGCGCCCAGGCGAAGCTCACCGGCTCTGCCGGCGTCGAGGTCGGCACGAGCGGTATCGCCAAGGTCAGCGGCAGCCAGGTCCAGCTGGGCTAGGCGAGGAGGACGACCCGATGGTCAACGACGAGTTCATCGGCGCCGGGTGGGCCTTCCCGCTGCGCACCGACGCGACGGGCGGGATCGCCCTCGTGACCCGCGAGCGCGAGATCGAGGAGAGCATCCACCTGGTCCTCGGCACGGCCTACGGTGAACGGCCGATGCGGCCGGAGTTCGGGTGCGGGATCCACGACGAGGTCTTCTCGCCGGCCGACGCGGCCACGTTCGGCCGGATCGCCGCCGACGTGCGCGCCTCGCTGCGCCGCTGGGAGCCCCGGATCTCCGTGCAGGAGGTCGACGTGGCCGCCGACCCGGACGACCCCTCGACGCTCTACATCGACATCCGCTATTCGGTCGGGTCGTCGAACGACCCCCGGAACCTCGTCTTCCCCTTCTACGTGATCCCCGCGGAGGACTGACTGATGGCCCTGCCGGTCCCGAACCTGGACGACCGCCGCTTCCAGGACCTCGTTGACGACGCGAAGCGGCTCGTCCAGCAGCGTTGCCCGGAGTGGACGGACCACAACGTCTCGGACCCGGGGGTCACCCTCATCGAGGCGTTCGCCTGGATGACGGACCAGCTCCTCTACCGCCTCAACCGGGTCCCGGACCGCCACTACGTCAAGTTCCTCGAGCTGATCGGGGTCCGCCTCTTCCCGCCGGCGGCGGCCCGCGGCGAGATCACCTTCTGGCTCTCCGCGCCCCAGCCGGACGCCGTCCGGATCGCCGGCGGAACACAGGTGGCCACGATCCGCACGGAGACCGACGACGCCGTCGTCTTCACGACCCTCGACGACCTTCCGATCGTTCCGGTGAAGCTCGCGCACGTGCTGACCACCGCGGACAACAAGACGCACGTGGACCGCACCACCGAGGCCGGCAACGGCCGCGACTTCGCCGCCTTCGAGGCGCCACCCGTGGCCGGCAACGTGCTCCTCGTGGGCATCTCCGAGCCGGCTCCCTCCAACGTGGTGCGCCTCGACTTCCGGTGCACGATCGAGGGCGTCGGCGTCGACCCCACCTGGCCGCCGTTGGCGTGGGAGGCGTGGACCGGCGATGGCTGGACCCCCTGCGAGCTGGAGCGAGACGCCACCGGGGGCCTCAACCGCGACGGCGAGGTGATCGTCCACGTCCCGGCGGGCCACGCGGTCTCGGTCGTCGAGAAGCTCCGGGCCGCGTGGCTCCGCGCCCGCGTCATGGAGCCGGAAGAGGGCCAGCCGTTCTACTCCGCCTCCCCGAGCGTGCGCGGCGTGACGGCCTCCACCGTCGGCGGCACGACGGCCGCGGTCCACGCCGACGTGGTCGTCGACGAGATCGTCGGCGCCTCCGAGGGCGTGGCCGGCCAGCGCTTCCTGCTGAAGCGGCGACCCGTCGTCCCCGGCGACCGGCCGACGTCCGTCCGGGTCTCCGACGACGAGGACGGCTGGCACGAATGGACGCAGGTCCCCGACTTCTCAGGCTCGGGGCCGGAGGAACGCCACTTCGTGCTGGACGCCGTGGCCGGCGAGATCTCCTTCGGCCCGGCCGTGCGCGAGCCGGACGGGTCGGTGCGCGGCCACGGGGCGGTGCCGGCGAAGGGACGCCGCATCAAGGTCGACGTCTACCTCACCGGCGGCGGCCGGCTCGGCAACATCGCGACGCGGTCGATCAGCATCCTGAAATCGTCCATCCCGTACGTGAGCCGCGTGGAGAACCGCCGGGCGATGGCCGGCGGCGTCGACGGGGAGGAGATCGAGAACGCAAAGATCCGCGGCCCCATCACGCTCCGTTCCCGCGGGCGCGCCGTGACCACCGAGGACTTCGAGCACCTGGCCTTGGAGGTCGCGCCAGAGCTGGCGCGCGTCCACGCGGTGGGCGCCGGCGACGGCGCCGACGCGGGATCTGTGCGGGTCCTCGTGGTGCCCGCGGCGCAGGCCGCCGACGGGCGCCTTCGCTTCGAGCAGCTCGTCCCGTCGGACGACACCCTGGCCCGCGTGGCGGCCCGCCTCGACGAGACGCGCGTCGTCGGGACGCGGGTGATCGTCGAGCCTCCCGTCTATCGCGGGATCACGATCGTCGCCCGCCTGCGGCCGCGTCCGCGGGTGACCCCGGGGCGCCTCCAGGAGGCCGCGCTGCGGGCCCTCTACGCGTACTTCAACCCGATCTCCGGCGGTCCCGAGGGCGCCGGGTGGCCGTTCGGGCGACCCGTTCAGATGGGCGAGGTCTACTCCGTCCTCCAGCGGGTGCGCGGGACCGAGCTCGTCGAGGACGTGCGACTCTTCGGGGCCGACCCGATCACCGGGCAGCGCGGCCAGGCGACCCAGCGGCTCGACCTGGAGCCGCACGCGCTCGTGTTCAGCTACGAGCACCAGCTCATGGTCGAGGAGGGCTAGCCGTGCGCGGGACGCCCCCCGGGCTGGCGAGCCCCCATCCGATCGGCGAGCATCTCCCCGGCCTTTACCGCGACGACGCCTTCACCCAGCGGTTCATGGCGGCGTTCGACGAGGTCCTGGCCGGGGCGATCCAGGTGCTCGACTGCTTCCCGGCCTACCTGGATCCGGCCCTCGCCCCGGAGGACTTCCTGGAGTGGATCGGGGGCTGGGTCGGCGCGACGCCGGACGAGACGTGGCCACTCGAGCGGCGCCGGGCGTTCGTGGCCTCCGCCACCGAGCTGTTCCGGATGCGCGGGACCGCCGCCGGGCTGGCCGCGCACGTCGCTGTCTTCACGGGCGGCGAGGTCGAGATCGCCGAGCCCGGCGCCGCGGGCTGGTCGCGCGGCGCCGGAGCGGCCATGCCGGCGGGCTCCTCGCCCGATCTCTTCATTCGTGTCCGCGTAAAGGACCCAAAGGCTGTCCCGGCGGCTGGGCTCGAGGCTCTCATCGCGGCGTCGAAGCCGGCGCATGTCCCGCACCGCCTGGAGATCGTCAAGGCGTGAGCCGCCCGCGCGACGAACCGTCCGAACGGGTCGCGGCGCGCGCTACCATGAACGCACGGATGCGGTGCGCCCGCAGCAGCGGCGTCGAGGTCTCCGGTCCACGAGGGAGCGCCACGTGATCGTCTGCACGAAGTGCGGGCTCCAGAACGACCCGTCCGACAGTTTCTGCGGTTCGTGCGGGAGCTTCCTGGAGTGGACCGGGACCAAGGTCGAGGAGGCCGCGCCCGCGCCGGAGCCTGAGCCTGTCGCGCCGGAGCCTCCCGTTCCGCCCGGGCAGCCGACGCTCATCGGCCGTGTCCGGGATGCGGTCGGCCTCGGCGGCCACGCGGCCGGGCCTGCCGCGGATGCGGCGGCTACGGCGGCCGCGGAGGCTACGGCGGCCGCGGAGGCTACGGCGGCCGCGGAGGCCGTCGCCCGCCGTGACGAGGAGGCCGCCGCGGCCGAGGTAGCGGCCGCCGAGGCGCCGGTGGCACCGACGGCGGTGGTCGTGACCGGCCCGACGGTCTTCCGCATCGTCGACGACACGCCGGAACCGCAACCGGAGCCCGCGTCCGCGCCGGGACCGGAGCCCGCGCCCGTCGCTCCCGCGCCCGTCGCGCCGGAACCGGAGCCCGTCGCCCCGGCGCCCGCACCCGCGCCGGAACCGGAGCCCGAAGCGGAACCCGAGCCCGTCGCTCCCGCGCCGGAGCCCGTCGCGCCGGAGCCCGTCGCGCCGGAGCCCGTCGCGCCGGAGCCCGTCGCGCCCGAACCGGAGCCCACCCTCGCGCCCGAATCGCCGCCGGCCGCCCCACAGGCGATGATTCGTGACATGGAGCCCGGCGACGAGGTCTCGGCGACTCCGGCGACGCCGGCAGCCCCGCTGCCTCCCTCCGGCGAGGCCGCCCCGGACCCCGAGCACGACATTCTCGAGCCTGCCCCAGAGGCAAGCGATGCGCCGTCGGCCGGCGAGGCCCCGTCGTTCCAGGGGGTGGGGGCGGTCCCGCCACCGGCAAGTCACGGATCATCGCCTGACGAGCGGGACCCGGAGCCTGGCGAACCGGTTGCCCCGGCCCCGGTACCCGAACCGACCCCGGCGGGACCCACCTGCCCCGCGTGCGGCCGGGTCACCCCGGCCGGGAGGGTCTTCTGCATCTCGTGCGGTGAGCGGCTGCCCGCCGCGGCCGGCGCCCACGTCTTGCCGCTGCCTCCCGCCCGCGAGGGGCCCCGGATCCGCCCGATGTTGCCGGGGGCGGCCCCGTCATCGAAGCCGAGGTCGCTCGTCCAGCCGTCCAGGCCCGTCGAACCTCCGCTACCCGTTCCGGCGACACCGGCCGATCTGCTCGCTGCCCCGGCCGCGGCTGCGCTCGCCGTCACGGCCCCGGCCGCGCCCGCACCCCCGGCCGCGCCCGCACCCCCGGCTGCGCCCGCACCCCCGGCTGCGCCGGCTCAGCCGCCGGCCCAGCGACCCGGGCCGGCCCAGCCACCGGCCCGGCTCCCGAGCGTCTCCGTCGCGGCAGCCGCCAGAGCGAGCACGCCCGCGGCGGCCAGCTCGACGCCGGCCCCCGTCGGGCTCCCCACCCCCACGCCACCCGTGCCCCAGGACCAGCCAGCGGCGCGACGCCCGGAGGCGGTGAAGCCCGGCCCCGAGCGGCCGCGCCCCGCGTCCCGCTCGGCGCAGGAAGTCACGCCGGCTCCCAACCCCGGCGATCTTGTGTGCGGCAACTGCGGCATGGGGAACGATCCGGCGCGCAAGTTCTGTCGCCGCTGCGGTCAGAGCCTTGCGACGGCCACCATCGCCCCGACCCGCAAGGTTCCCTGGTACCGCCGGATCTTCGGCGCCGGCAAGCCCAGAGCGAAGGTGGCTGCGGGCGAGCGACCGAAGAGCATGCGCACCGACGGCAAGACCCGCGGTGGGATCAAGGCCGGCCGGCTCCTCTCAGCCGGGATCCAGGTCGTCATGCTCGCCGGGATCATCGGCCTCGTCGCCGGTTACGCGCTCGTCCCGAGCTGGCGCGACGCGGTGAACGGGCTCGTCAACTCCGTCAAGGAGATGATCGTCCCGTCGGCGGACCAGGTCTACACCTCCGGCCCGACGACCGGACCCGGGACCAAGGAGCACCCGGCCAGGCTCGCCTTCGATCGCACCCTCGGCTTCTGGGCTGCCCCGTTCGCCGACGGGTCCCCGCCGACCATCGAGGGCTCGTTCACGCCCCCCGCCGGCGTGGCCAAGATCCTGGTCACGGCCGGGGCCGCCGGGGACCAGTACAAGGCGTTCGCCCGGCCGCGCGACGTGACCCTCGAGTTCCTCGATGCGGCGGGCACGGTCATCGCCTCGAAGAGCTACGAGCTGAAGGACGAGGCCGAGCCCCAGTCGTTCGACGTGGGGGCGAAGGGCGCCTCTCGCGTCCGCCTCACGGTTCGGTCTGTCTTCCCGGCCGAGAAGCCGAATGCGCCGGTCGCCATCTCCGAGGTCGAGTTCTTCGGCTCGCAGGCAGGGTCGTCGCCGACCCCGGCGCCCTGATCCGTCAGGCGTCGTCGGCCGCCGTCACCCCGAGGTCGGCGAGCATCCGCGCATAGCCCGACCGCGCGCTCGTGGCGGCCGCCTGGTCGCCGGCGCGCTCGCGCGCCTCGACCAGGATCCGCCAGAGCGGGTCGTGATGCGAATCGATGGCGAGGCCGGCCGCGCAGGCCTCCGCGGCCCCGGTCGGATCGCTGTCGAGCAGCAGCTCGGCGAGCGCGCGCGCCGTCTCCACGGCCTCGGCCCGCGCACGCTCGCGGCGGCCCGCCGCCCACTCCGCCGGTCCATCCTCGGGCAGGAGGTCCCCGCCGTACGCGGCGATCGCGGCCCGCAAGGCCTCGATCGCGACATGCGTGGCCCCCCGAGCCCGGATCGTCCGGGCATCGATGACGGCCCGCTCGAAGTCGGCAAGGTCGATCCGGGCGGCGTCGGGCAGGGCGAGCCGATAGGCCTCCCCGTCGCGCACCAGCAGCTCGCAGGCCCCCCGCCCGGCGCGCGGCGTCAGCTCGCGCCGCAGCGCGGAAAGGGCGACGTGCAGGTTCTTCGCGCCGGTCTCCGGGTCGGCCTCCGGCCAGAACGTCTCCTGGAGGACCTCGCGGTGGACGGGACGCCCCGCGTTGAGGGCGAGGAAGCGAAGCACGGCACGGGGGCGGGGCTTCAGCCCGCCGAGGTCGACCTGGCGGCCCTCGATGGTCATCGCGAACGACCCGAAGAGGCGGATCGCGACCCGCCCCGCACCGACGGGACTGGTCGCGGCGGGCCCTCCGCCGGGGTCCGAGCGAACGGAGACGGATCGGCCGCCCGCCGGCAGGGCGAGGCCGGCCTCGGCCAGGATGCCGTCGGCGGCGGTCCCGAGCTCGCCGTCCGCGATCGGATCCAGCTCCGCCAGGGCGCGCTGGGCGACGGCCGCCACGACCACGATGCCCGTGGAGCGCGCGACCGCCTCGGCGCCGAGGGCCGCCTCCCGGGCGTCGGGCGCGCCGGCCCGGACGAGCGCCAGCGCGGCCAGCCCTCGGGCCCAGGCCTCCAGGCTCCCGGCCCCGAGGGCGCGGAAGCGGGCCGCCGCCGCCTCGAGAGGTTCCAGCGCCGTCTCGGGTTCGCGCATGGCCGACCAGCCCTCGGCGAGGGCCGCCAGGCCCTCGCCCCAGCGATCCTCGTCGCGGGCCGCTGCGTCCCGGACGGCTGTCGCATCCGAGCGGGCGTACTCCGCACCCGCGGGCGCGCCCGCGATCGAGAGCGCCGCCCGACCCACGCGTGCGAGCCACCACAGGCCCGCCCGTTCGGCTGCCGCAACCGCCTGCTCGGTCTGGACGACGGCCCGCGCGTCGCCGGCCAGGAGCCCGGCCACGGCCGCGCCGAGAGCGGCCGTGGACCCGATGACGGGGCTGCAGGACTCCTCGTCCGCGGCGCGACGCAGGATCCGGCGTGCCTCGGCGACCCGCCCGCCGACGAGGGCCCCGAGACCGGCCGCCACGAGCCTGCCCGGCTCGTCGTCACCCGCCGGTCGACGAACCAGGGGGTCGTGGGCGATTGCGGAGCGGAGCGCGCCGCTCCAATCCGTGGCCGGCGCTGGCAGCGGATCCAGCCATCCGGCCAGCGCCAGGCGCTCCCTGCGGCACGCGGCCCCTGCCTCGCCGGAGCCGAAGAGCACCTCGGCCCGACCGTAGGCGTCGACAGCCTGGACCCAGCGGCCGTCCGACCGATGGCGCCGCGCCGTCGCGAGGATGAGCCACGGGTCCTGGACCAGGAGCGCCGGGGGCAGCGTGTCCATCCAGGCGCCCTGGCCGGCGGCAAGGCGTTCCCCGTGCCGGTCCAGCAGCCGATCGACGGCGGCCCAGTCCTCGGCTCGGCTGTAGGCCGCGACGGCCTCGGCGATCGCCCCGTCGCCCTCGAGCAGCTCGCCTCCGCGTCGGGCGCGGGCGCGTGCCGCCGACTCGCCGACCGTCTCGACGAGCATCCCCTCCAGGTGGCTGCGCAGCACCTCGTGATAGCGATACGTGCCCTCGTCGTCGATGGCGACCGTGAAGACGCTGCGCCGCTCCAGCTCCTCGAGGAGCGCCCGGCTGCCGTGGCGCTCCAGGAGGCGATCACAGAGGCTCCCGGTCAGGCGGCGGAGCACGCAGGTCCCGACCAGGAACTCCCGCAGCTCGTCGGGGAGCTCCGCCACGACGTTGCGGGCGAGGTACTCGCGCATGAGCCGCGAGCTCGGGCCGAGGCCGGCGAGCAGCCGCTGCCGCTCCGCGGCCGCCTTGCCGCGCGTGGCCAGGTGGAAGAGCTGCAGCCCCGCCGCCCAGCCCTCCGTCCGGCGGGCGAGGCGGGCGAGCTCGTCGGTCCGCAGCGCCTCGCCGTAGAAGTCGCGGAAGAGCCGCTCCACTTCCCACGGCCGGAAGCGGAGGTCGTCGCCGGAGAGCTCGAGGATCTCCCCGGCGACGCGGCGGCGCGACAGGTTGAACGACGGGGCCACCCGGGTGCCCGCGACGACCGCCAGCGACGGCGGCGCGTAGTCGAGGAAGCGCTCGAGCGCGGCCTCGGCAGGTGTCCCGGTGAGGGCGTGGAGATCGTCGATCACGAGGAGCAGGCGGTCCTCGGGTCGCGCGTCGAGGGCGGCGGCCGCCTCCTCCACGGATCGCCAGGCAGGCTCGAGATCCGGCACGACCGTCGCGAACGCGGCGGCGAGGTGGGCCACCATGCTCCGCTCGGATCCGTCGACGCTCTCCGCGCGGTACCACGCGGCCGGGGCGTCGACGAGGCCGGCCCAGGCCGCCAGGAGGGTCGTCTTCCCCGAGCCGGCCGGGGCGACGACGAGGGTCAGGCGGTGCTGCCAGAGCCGCGGAACCAGCTGGTCCAGGCGCTCGCGGGGGAGCCAGCGAACGCGCGGCGCGCGCACCTTGGCCGGGACGATCCCCGACCCGGCGCCGCCCGTGGTCGGCCCGCCGATCCGGCGCGCGTCTGTCGGCTCTATCCGCATCTGGCGCTACGGACCCCCTCCCGCAGGCCGGGTTGCCCGTTGCCCCGGCGGACCTGCATTCTGGCCCTTCCGGGCACCAGGGTCCAGCCGTATTTCCGCGAACCGGGAGGCCCGGCGTTCCGGTCAGCCGGGGTGCGAGCGAAGCCCGCGCAGGCGCTCCAGCAGGGCCTCGGGGTTGGCGTCGTGAACGCTTGCGTCCTCGAGGAGCCTGTCCGGGCGGTGCGAGATCATCACGAACTCGCGCTCGAAGGCCGTCCGTTCGGGCCCAGCCCCCATGATCACGACCGGCGCCCGGTCTCCGAGCTCGTGGAGGACCCGCAGAAAGAACGACGGCGCATCGGCGCGCCCGCTGCGTCGCGGCACCCGGGCGATCTCGTCGCGCCCGTCCGGCCGGGTCCGGGCGACGACGGCCTCGGTGGCGGCGAGGACGACGACGGCCCCTCCCAGGCGCCCGTGGGGCATCGTGGCCGGCGTCGGGCCGGTGGCGCCCGGGCTCGTCGTCCGTTCGCCGGGACTCGGCACGTGCTCGGCGCCGGGGACGGGCGCCGCAGGCGAGTGAGTCGATCGGCCGTGCATCAGGACACCTCCACGACCCCATGGTGGGGGTGCGGGCCCGTGCGCTCGACGGCCGTTCGGATCGGTTCACAGCGCCGAAGGTCACCGGAACCGGCCGCGGCACGGTACCGTCTGGGGGCCATGAACGACCGTCTCCGCCTTCCGGGGCCCCTCGGCCCGCTCGCCACCCTGCTCGTGGCCGTCGTCGTCGCAGGATGCGGCGCGGCGGCGAGCTCCCCGTCGACGCAGCCGTCGGCGACGCCGTCGGCGACGGCGGGCGGTGCGCCGCTCACGCAGGCGGAGGCGGTTGCGCGGGTGCTTGCGCAGGATCCCCGCTTCGCCGGCATCGGCCCCCCGGAGCCGAACCTCATCGGCCAGTCGGCCTGGTACGAGGTGGCGCCGGCCGTGGTCGGCTGGCGCGTCACGGTGACGATCGGTTGGGGCGACTGCCAGGCCGGCTGCATCGGCCGCCACGCCTGGGTCTACGACGTCGACCCCTCCGGAGCGGTGGCCCTGGTCGAGGAGCGGGGCGATCCGTTCGAGGACGGGTCGGGTGGGGGGTCGGGCTCGGGCGGCTCCGGCGGCGGGGGCGACGCCAGCCCTCCCGTGGTTATCCCCGCGGAGGGCGGGCCGTGGATCGCCGGGCGGGCGGTCGCCGGGCCCGTCTGTCCGGTCGAGCGGGTTCCCCCCGATCCCGCGTGCGCCGCCCGTCCCGTCGGGGGCGCCGTGATCGTCGTCCGGGGCGCGTACGGCGCCGAGATCGCGCGCGCGACGACCGCCGCCGACGGCACTTTCCTCGTCGGCGTTCCAGGCGGCGGCAGCTGGACCGTCGAGCCGCAGCCCGTCGAGGGGCTGATGGGCACGGCGCCGGCCGTCGTTGTCCAGGTTCCCGACGCCCCGTCGTCCTGGGCGACGGCGGACGTCGCCTACGACACCGGCATTCGGTAGGCGACGACGGCACGCGCCCGCGCCGGCGGCGATCGGAGCGAGGCGCTGCTACCCTGCCGCCCATGCACCACCGCCGAGCCGCCCTCGCGGCAGCCCTGTCGCTCCTCCTGGCTGTCCTCCTGCCCGCCGCCGTCGGGGCGCACTCCGAGCTCGTGTCGTCGAACCCGGCCGACGGAGCGACCCTCACCGGCCCGCCCCTCGAGATCAGCGGCGACTTCTCCGAGGAGCTCGACACGACCCGGAGCGTCATGGAGCTTCGCGCGCCCGGCGGCGGCGTTCTCGCGACCGGCCGCGTGCCCGACGGAGGGCCGGCGACGCGGATGGCGATCGTCGACCTGCCGGCATTCGCTCCCGGCACGTACGAGGTGCGCTGGACGACCGTGACCGCCGACGACGACGGGGTCGAGCGGGGCACCTTCACGTTCACCCTGCTCGCGGCGACGCCGAGCCCGACCCCGACGGCGGAGCCGTCGTCCACGCCGGCAGCGACCGCGCCTCCGTCCGCCGCGCCTCCGTCCGCCGCGCCTGCCCCGACGCCCGCGCCGTCGCCGGCTCCGTCGCCCGCGCCCGGGCCGGTGGCCGGCTCCACCACCACCGGCGACCTCCTGGTCCCTCTCGCCGTCCTGGCCGTCATCCTCGCCGGCGGCGCGGCCTGGCTGCTGCGCCGGCGCCGGTGACCTCAGCGCTCCGGACGCGCCGCTCGCCGGGGTGGCGCCCGGTCGCCCCGGTCGCGCTCCTTCTCGCAGCCTCGCTCGTCATGGGCGCCTGCGGCGATCCCGGGAAGGCGGCCGCCGGGCTCGTCGTCGCCGTCGATGCGCCGGCGGGCGAGGTGACCGGCTTCACCCTGCGGACCGAGCAGGGCGAGACGATCCCCTTCGTCATCGGAACGCTGGAGATCGACGGCGCGGCGTTCGCCGCCGCGCACCTTGTCGAGCATGCGGTCACCCTCCAGCCGATCGCGGTCGGGTACCGGGTCCGGGACGGGCGGAACGTCGTCCACCGGATGGTCGACGCGCCGTGGGCGGCCCCGGCCCCGTGAGGCGGCTGGGCGCAGCCCTCGGTGGAGCCGGCTTCGCCCTCCTCGCCCTCCCCGGCGCGGCCCTGGGGCACGAGCTGACCGGCGTCTTCGAGTCGCCGATCCCCCTCCCCGTCTACCTGGCCGGGGCGGCGGCCGCCGTCGGCCTCTCGTTCGCGGTCGTCTTCCTGCGCGACGGGCCCGGCTTTGGCCCGGGCGACCCCCGGACGATCCGGGTTCCGCGCTGGCTCCGGGCCGCCCTGCGCGGCGCCGGCATCCTGGCGGTCGCCTGGATCGCGGCCCAGGCCGTCGTGGGCGGCTCGAGCGATGCCGACGTCTCGAGGCTCTTCCTGTGGACCTACGGATGGGTGGGGCTGGCCCTCCTGTCTGCCGTTGTCGGCCCGGCCTGGTCGTGGCTGGACCCCTTCACGACGGTTCACGACGCGGGCGCGTCCCTCCTGCGCCGGGCCGGGATCCGGGGCTGGACGCCGGCGCCGTATCCCGGGCGGCTGGGCCGCTGGCCGGCCGTCGCCGGGTTCGCCTTCTTCGTCTGGCTGGAGCTCATCGTGACCGGGGGCGGCGGCGGGCGGACGCTCGGGGCGGCGTTCGGCGTCTACGGCGTGGTCACGCTTCTCGGGATGGCCCAGTACGGGCGCGATGCCTGGCGGGCGAACGGCGAGGTCTTCTCGGCCTGGTTCGGCCTGCTCGGCCGGATCGCCCCGTTCGCCCTCATCGGAGCGCCCGAGGGAGGCACCGTGCGCCGGCGGCCAGTCGGCGCGGGGCTCCTCGAGCCCGGCTGGTCGAACGCGGACGTGGCGCTGGCCGCGATCGGCGTCGCCTCCGTCCTCTACGACGGGCTCTCGCAGACCCAGGCCTGGTTCGACCTGGTCGGGCTGCCCGGCCTCGCCGGGGGATCGGTCGGGCTCGGCGTCTTCCTGGTCGCGGCCGTCGGTCTCGCCCTGGCGGTGGCCCGCCTCGTCGGCTCGCCGCCGATCGCACGGGCGACCGGGATCGCGGCCGCCGGCGCGGGGCTGGTCCCCATCGCCGCCGGGTACATCGCCGGCCACTACCTGACCTCGCTGCTCGTCGACGGCCAGCGGATCGTGATCGCCATCTCCGATCCGCTCCAGCAGGGCTGGGACCTCTTCGGGACGGCGTTCTTCAAGCCGGTAAGCGGGTTCCTCGCGCCGGGGGCCGTCTGGGGCGTCCAGCTGGGCGTCGTCGTCGGGGGCCACATGCTCGGCGCCGTGGCCGGCCACCTCGCGGCGGTCTCCGGGTGGCACGCCGGGCCGGTTCCGGCGCCGAAGCTCCGCGCGCGGCACCTCCGCCGGCTGCGCCTCCGCCAGCTGCCGCTGGCCCTGTTCATGGTGGCGCTCACGGTCACGACCCTCTGGTCGCTGGGCCAGGCGATCGTGACGTCCGCCCCGCCCGGTTAGACTCGGCGGCGATGGCTCTCGTCACGACCCAGGCGCTCTCCTTCCGCTACCCCGGCGGCGGGGGCGGCATTCTCGCGCTCGACGACCTGACCGTCGCGATCGAGCCCGGCATCGTGGGCCTCGTGGGGGCGAACGGGGCCGGCAAGAGCACGCTCCTCCGGATCCTCCTGGGGCTCCTCGAGCCGACTGAAGGTTCGGCGGCCGTCTTCGACCTCGACGTGCGGCGCGACGGGCCGCGGATCCGCGAGCAGGTCGGCTACATGCCGGAGCACGACGTCCTCCCGCCCGACATCTCCGCCACGGACCTGGTCACGCACCTCGCGGAGATGTCGGGCCTGCCCCGCACGGCGGCGCGCGAACGGGCCGCGGAGGTCCTCCGCCACGTCGGCCTCTTCGAGGAGCGCTACCGCGCGATCGGCGGCTACTCCACGGGCATGAAGCAGCGGGTGAAGCTCGCCCAGGCGTTGGTGCACGACCCGCGCCTCCTCCTGCTCGACGAGCCCACGAACGGTCTCGACCCGGCCGGCCGCGACGAGATGCTGGACCTGGTCCGGCGGACCGGCACCGAGTTCGGGATGGCCGTGATCGTGAGCTCGCACCTGCTCGGCGAGATCGAGCGGGTGTGCGACCACGTCGTCGCCATCGACGCCGGCCGCCTGCTCCGCGACGCCCCGCTGGCGAGCTTCACGACGCGGACCGGGACGCTCGTCGTCGAGCTGGACGAGGGGGCCGACGGGGTCGCCGCCGACCTGGTCGCGGCGGGGGTGGCCGCCCGGATCGACGGCCCGCGACGCGTCCTGGTGGCCGTCGTCGACGGACGCCCGTTCGACCTCATCCGCGACTCCGTGGCCGCGCGCGGGCTCGCCCTCACCCGACTGGAGCCGGCGCGCCATCGGGTCGAGGACCTCTTCCGCGACGCCGAGGCGGATGGCCGTGACGACGCCGCCTGACCTCCTTGCCGGCTCGGCCACCGGCAGCATCTACGACCTGGGCTACCGCGGCTACGACGGGCCTCGGCTGGGCCGGCGCCACGCGGTTGGGGCGCTCTTCGTCCACGGCCTTCGGGCGGCATTCGGGTTGGGACGGAGCGGCCGGGCGAAGATCGCCCCGCTGGCCCTGGGCGGCCTCATCGCGCTGCCGGCGGTCGTGAGCGTCGGGTTCGGCGCCCTCGCCGGCGGCGCCGGCGCGGAGTTCAACCCGATCACGCTGGAGGGCTACCTCCCGTTCGCCCAGACGCTGCTCGTCTTCTTCGTGGCCGCCCAGGCCCCGGAGCTCCTCGTCCGGGACCAGCGCCACCGCGTCCTGACCTTGTACTTCAGCCGCGCCCTCGAGCGGGCGGACTACGTCCTGGCGAAGTACCTCGCCCTGCTGGCGGCGGTCGGGCTCGTCCTGGCCCTGCCGCAGGTCATCCTGCTGCTCGGCATGCTGTTCGCGACGCCGAACCTGGCCGACGGGCTGGCGAATGTCGTTCCCCTCCTCTGGCCGGTGGCCGGCCGGACCGTCGTGGACTCCGCGCTCCTCGCCGGCGTCGGGCTGGCGGCCAGCGCCTTCACCGTTCGCCGGGCGTTCGCGGCCGGCACGATCATCGCGGTCTTCCTCGTCCTGAGCGGCGTCGTGACGGTCCTCGTCAACCGGGTCGGGCTCGACGGCCCGCTCGCCCTCGTGGCCCTGGCCGATCCCTTCGCGCTCATGGACGGGGTCTCCGCCCTGTTGTTCGACGTCGAGCCGAACATGCCGGCCATCCTCCGCTCGGACCTCCCGGTCTGGCTCTTCGCCGGCACCGCCGTCGCCGTCTCCGTCGCCGCGTTCGGGCTGCTCCTCCTGCGCTACCGGCGGATCGCGGCGTGACCGGCGTCGTCGTCGAGCTCACGGATGTCTCTCGCTGGTACGGCAACGTCGTCGCCGTCAACGGGGTCGGCTTCTCAATCGGAGCGGGCGTCACGGGCCTCCTGGGCCCGAATGGGGCGGGGAAGTCAACGCTCCTCCACATGATCGCGGGGCTCCTGCGGCCTTCGGCGGGCACCGTCACCGTCGATGGCCGGACCACCTACGGCGACCCCGAGGTCTTCCGGCGGGTCGGGCTGGTCCCCGAAAGGGAGGCCGTGTTCGGCTTCCTGACCGGCCGCGCATTCGTGCGGCTCAACGCCGACCTGCAGGGCGTCCGGGCCGCCGCCGACGCGGTCGAACGCGCTCTCGCGACGGTCGAGCTGGCGGGCGCCGCCGACCGGGCGCTCGCGACCTACTCGAAAGGGATGCGTCAGCGCGCCAAGGTGGCCGCGGCCCTCGTTCACGACCCGGGCGTCCTGGTCCTCGACGAGCCCTTCAACGGGATGGATCCGCGCCAGCGCCTCCACATGATGGACCTGCTCCGCGACCTGGCCCGCGACGGCCGGACGATCATCTTCTCCTCCCATATCCTGGAGGAGGTGGAGCGGGTCGCCGAGCGCGTCCTCGTCATGGTCGCGGGGCGGCTCGCGGCGTCCGGCGACTTCCGGGAGATCCGGCGCCTGATGACCGACCGGCCCCACGCGTTCCGGCTGCGGACGTCCGACGACCGCGCGCTGGCGGCCGCGATCGTGGCCCGGCCGACGGTGGCAGGCGTGGCGCTCGAGGGCGACCGCCTCGTGGTCCACGCCGCCGACTTCGCCGCCTTCACCGGGGACCTCGCCCGGATCGCGCGCGCCGCGGGGATCTCCATCTTCGAGCTGATCCCGGCCGACGAGTCGCTCGAATCCGTGTTCTCCTACCTGGTGCGCGGGTGAGCGGGCCGCTCGCGAGCCACCCGGCCGCCCTCGGTCCGCTCGTGCGCCTGACGGCCGCCGGCCTGGTCGGGCGACGCCGGTCGCTGGGCGTCGTGCTCCTGGCCGTCGCGCCCGTCCTCGTGGCCGCGGTCCTCGCGATCGGCGGCGGGCTGGGCGACTCCGCCTCTCTGGCCTCCGACGTCTTCTCGACGATCACGCTGGGGCTCGTGATCCCGCTCGCCGCCCTGGTCTTCGGAACGGCGGCGCTGGGTACCGGGATCGAGGACGGCACGATCGTGTACCTGCTCGTGAAGCCGGTTCCTCGCCGCACGGTGGTCCTCGCCGCCATGCTCGTCGCGACCGCCGCCACGGCCCTGCTTGCCGTCGCCGCGACGCTCCTCTCGGGGCTTCTCCTGGTGGGGCTCACGGCACCGGGCCTCCTCGCCGGGACGGCGGCGGCGGCCTTCCTGGCCTCGCTGGTCTACGTCGTGGTGTTCGTCGCCCTTTCGCTCTTCACCAGCCGGGCCTTCCTGGTCGGACTCGGGTACGTCCTCCTCTGGGAGGGGCTCGTCACCACCCTCCTGGCCGGGACGCGGATTCTCTCGATCCGGGAGTACGCGACGTCGACGATGCTCGCGCTCGCCGGGACGGCCGGGAGCGGCGGCGCGCAGGCGAGCGTCGACCTGCCCGTGGCGCTCGCGCTGTCGCTGGCCGCGGTCGTCGCCGCGTTCCTGCTGGGGGCCTGGCGGCTCGGCCGGTTCGAGGTCGCGGAGGCCGGGTAGCGCGCCCCGGCGCACCGCCGTCGCGCACGTCTTGCGGGGCCCGGTACAATCCGGCGCGATGCCCGACCCGCGGATCCGACGCTCGAAGCACGGCGCCAGCCACGGCCGCCGACCGCGTGACGCCGCGCCCGACGGATTGGCCCCTTCCGAGGCCGCGTCGGCCGAGGCGGAGGCCGAAGCCGAGGCAGCCGCGAGCGTCGCCGAGGCCGACGTCGAGGCCGCCCCGGATGCCGCCCCCGAGGCCGCCCCGGGTGTCGCTCCCGAGGCCGACGTCGCCGGCGACGCGCCCGGCTGGTTCCGCGATGCGCCGCTCGACGACGGCACGCCGGCCCTCGACGACCAGCCCGAACCCGAACCCGAACCCGAACCGGACGCTGAAGCCGGATCCGGGCTCGAGGACGAGGCGGTCGTCCGGGATCGCGATCGGCCGGTCGTCATCGCGCTCTCGGCGCCCACGTCGACCGTCGCGCCGCGGCGCGGCCACCGCCTCCGGGGACTGCTTGTCGGGGTGGCGACGATCGTCGTCGTGGCGGCCGCGGGGTTCGGGGCCGGGCTGCTGCTGCCGACGATCCTGCCCGGCCCCGGCATCGCGTCCGGCTCCCCGTCCGCGAGCCCGGTGGCGACCGGCATCCCGACGGCCTCGTCCTCGCCGACGGCAGAGCCGAGCGTCGCGCCCACCACGGCGCCGACACCGGCCCCGACGCCCACCCCGGCCGCGACGCCGGCCCCGACGGCGACGACCTACATTGTGAAGGCCGGGGACCAGCTGGCCCGGATCGCCGCGAAGTACGGCGTGACCGTGGCCGCGATCCAGGAGGCGAACAACATCAAGGACCCGAACCTCATCCGGGTCGGCCAGAAGCTGATCATCCCCCTCCCGACGATGACACCAACCTCCTAGGGCCGCTCGAGCCCGTGCGCCTCCAGGAGGGCGTCGTCGGCCAGGATTTCCGCCGTCGGTCCGTCCCCGACGATCTTCCCGTCGTCCATCACGACCGTCCGGCGGAAGACCTCGGCGACCAGCCGCATATCGTGCGTTGAGACGAGGAGCGTCTGGTCGAGGGAGTGGAGAAGCCGGATCAGCTCGCGACGGCCGCGCGGGTCCAGGCCGGCCGACGGCTCGTCGAAGACGAGGACGGTGGGGTCCATCGAGAGGACGGTGGCCAGGGCCACGCGCTTGCGCTGGCCGAGCGAGAGCCGGTGGGGGAGCCGTCGTTCGAAGCCGGTCATGCCGACGGCGGCGAGCGCCCGCTCGACCCGGACGTGGATCTCCGCCTCCGGCACGCCCATGTGGAGCGGGCCGAACGCCACGTCCTCGAAGACCGTGGGACTGAACAGCTGGTCGTCCGGGTCCTGGAAGACGAGGCCCACCTCGGCGCGGATCCGTTTCACGCTCTTCCGGTCGACGAGCGTGCCGCCGATCCGAACGGAGCCGTGGGTGGGCGTGTTGATGCCGTTGAGGTGGAGCATCAGGGTGCTCTTGCCGGCGCCGTTCGGACCTACGAGCGCCACCTTCTCGCCGCGGGCGATCCGGAGGTCGATCCCCTTGAGGGCCTCGAGGCCGTCCGGGTAGACGAAATGGAGATGCTCCAGGTCGATCCAGCGGGCGCCGACCTCCTCGGGGGGCGCAGGCGACTCGACCGGGCGACCGTGCAGCGCCCCGGGGACATGCGCGTGCTCGTGGGTGAGCGGGGCCGACCCCGCGTCGCCGTGCTCGTGCGGGTGGACGTGCGCGCTGGGTGTCGTGGCCATCTCGGGCTGGACTCCGTTCACGATCGAGGGAGCAGGAGCTGGCCGGCCACGGCGAGGGCCACGATCGCGGTGGCCACCACGACGAAGGCGGTCCAGTCGGTGGCCGTCAGGGCCCGGCCCCCCATCGAGCGGAACTCGCCGTCGAAGCCGCGGGCCTGCATGGCCGCGTAGACGCGCTCGCTGCGTTCGTAGGAGCGGAGGAAGAGCGAGCCGACCATCCCGCCCACGACCTTCGCCCGCCAGAGGACGCTGCCGCCGCCCCGGCCCTCCACGACCGCAGAGCGGCTCTGGCGGGCCCGGTTGAGGCGACCCGCCTCGCCGGTCAGGACCGCGAGGTAGCGGTACATGAAGCCGATGATCGCGACGAGGAGCCGCGGGACGCGGAGGCGCCGCAGGGCCTCCACGAGGTCCGGGAAGGGCGTCGTGAACGAGAGCAGGAGGGCCGCCTGGACGCTGAGCCAGCTCTTGAGGGCGATCGTTGCGAACTCGCGCAGCCCCTGGCCGCTGATCGTCAGGGCGAGCGGCCCGATCACGATGGTGCCGAGCGGGTCGCCGGGGCGGGTGAAGACGAGCGGCAGCGCGGCAAGGACGAAGGGCAGGGCGAAGAAGGCCGAGCGCGCCAGGCGCAGCGGGCCCAGCCGCGCCGCGGTCGAAAGCGCGACAAGGAAGAGCCAGGCGATCGCGAGCGCCAGGAACGAGCCGATGGGCAGCAGGCTGATCGCCAGGATGAACCCGACGGTCAGGAGGAACTTGAGCCGCGCGTCGAGGCGATGGACGATGCTGTCGCGGGCGAGATAGCGGTCGAGGTTCAGGTCAGGCCGCCGCGTCCTTCCGCCGGCGGGCCAGGAGGCGCCCGAGCAGGAACACAAGCAGGAAGACGATGGCGACTCCGACGATCCCGGCGATGACCGTGGAGACGGTGCCGTCGATGCCCGGGATCGTGTACCCGGGGAGGATCTCGAAGCCTGGGTCCTTGCCGGTGCCCTTGAAGCCCTGGTTGATCGCCACCGAATCAAGGCCGTCGGGATCACCGGAGGCGAAGTTGGCGGCCAGGATCGCCACGACGCCGGCCATCGCCAGCCCGATCACCCACCAATAGCGGGCGAGGATGCCTTTCGGCCGTGCGGACGGCTCCGCGGACGTCGGGGCGGGAGTGGTCTCGCTCATCTGGTGCTCCTCCGCTCAGGCGGCTGCCGACGCCGCACGGGCGTCGCGGAGCGACAACAGGTCGGGCCGGCTCACCCGGACGAAGGCAAGGGTGGCCATCGTGACCAGGGCCTCGCCGATCCCGATCAGGACGTGGATCCCCACCATGGCCGCGAGGGCCACCCCGAGGTCGGTCGTGCCGGAGAGCCCGAGCTGGACGGCCATCGCCGAGGCTCCGGCGACCACCGAGAGCCAGGCCGCGATCCCGGCAGCCGGGATGCGCGCCCGCTGCTCGCCGCCGAGCACGCCGCAGAGCAGGCGGTAGACGGCGAAGCCGCCGAGCGTCCCGACGACCCCCATGTTGAAGATGTTGGCGCCCATGACCACGAGCCCGCCGTCCTGGAAGACGAGGCCCTGGACGGCAACGACCGCGGCCATGACCAGGGTGCCGGCCCATGGCCCCAGCAGGACGGCCGCGAGGACGCCGCCGAGGAGGTGCCCGGACGTTCCGCCGATGACCTGGAAGTTGAACATCTGGGCCGCGAAGATGAAGGCGGCCGTCACGCCCATCAGGGGGATGGCCCGCTCGTCGAATGTCTCGTTCGTCTTCTTGACCGCCACCGCGATGGCCACGATGGTCAGGATCCACATGATCACCGCGATCGGCAGCGACAGGAACCCGTCGGGCGAGTGCATCTCGACGGGCCCGGGCGTGAGCCCGGCGCCCAAGCTTCCGATGGATGCGAACACGGCATTTCCCCTCTTGCGCGGTCGACGGCACCGACTCGGACCGGTCCGCTCGATTGTAGTAGCGCAGCGTTTCTCCTGCAACGAGTTGCAACAAGGCAGTTGCGCGACGACGCTGCCTATACTCCGTTCCATGAGCCGATCCGGATTGCCCGCCCCCGCGCGCCGCGACGATCCGCGGGCGTGGGAGACCGTCCGCGAACGCCTGCGCGACCGCGGGCTGCGCTGGACGCCGCAGCGACGCGCGCTCGTCGCGGTCCTGGCCGAGACGGAGGGCCACGTCACCGGCGCCGAGCTCGTCGAGCGTTGCCGGCAGCGCGATCCGGCGACGATCCCCTCGACGGTCTACCGGACCCTGGACGTCCTCGAGGAGCTCGGCATCGTCCGCCACGGCCACGGCCCGAACGGCCGCGAGGAGTACCACGTCCTGCCCGACGCCGTGCATGGGCACCTGCACTGCAAGGCCTGCGGGGCGAGTTGGGAGATCAGCACGGACGAGGCCGCGGGGGTCGTCGCGTCGCTCGAAGCGGGGCGGGGCTTCGAGGTCGACATCTCGCACGTCACGATCGTCGGCCGCTGCCGCGCCTGCCGCGGCTGATCCGGATCCCGCGGACGCGCGATCCGGACGCCGGTCCGGGCCGAACCTCAGCCCTCGGGCGTCGGCACGCCCATGACGTTGAAGCCCCCGTCGACGTGGACGATCTCGCCGGTGACCTGGCGGGAGAGGTCGCTCGCCAGCCAGACCGCGGTCCCGGCGACGTCCTCGATCGTGATGTTGGAGCGCAGCGGCGCCACGTCCTGGAACGAGCCGTACATCGTCCTGAAACCGGCGATCCCCCGCGCAGCGAGCGTCCGCACCGGGCCGGCGGAGATGGCGTTCACCCGCACGCCCGAGGGTCCCAGGTCGGCGGCGAGGTAGCGGACGCACGCTTCGAGGGCCGCCTTGGCGACCCCCATCACGTTGTAGTGGGCGACGACCTTCTCGGCCCCGTAGTAGCTGAGCGTCAGGATGCTGGCCCCGGGACGCAGGTGCGGCCGCGCCTCGCGGGCGAGGGCAACCAGCGAGTAGGCGGAGACGTCGAGGGCCAGGGCGAAGCCGTCGCGGGAAGTCTCGACGAAGGCGCCCTCGAGGTCCTCCCGGTTGGCGAAGGCGAGGGCGTGGACCAGGATGTCGAGGCCGCCGACTTCGGCGCCCCAGCGGTCGAAGACGGCCTTCACGGTTGCGTCGTCGCGGACGTCGCAGGGCGCGAGGAAGGTGCTGCCGATGCTCGTCGCGAGGGGGCGGACGCGCTTGTCGATGAGGCTCTCGACGGAGCTGAAGCCGACGGTCGCGCCCTGCTCGTGCAGCGCCTTTGCGATCCCCCAGGCGATCGAGCGATCGTTCGCCACGCCGAAGACCAGCGCATTCTTGCCGTCGAGCAGCCCCATCGAACCCTCCCTCGGGCCGCGCGCGCGGCACCGTGAGCGACATCCTACAGACCCGGCCGTCGGCGCGGAGCAGAGACTGTTCGCAGCGCCCGGGTTACGATTCGCGAATGGACGAGCAGGTGACCGACCGCGCAGCGGGCACGGGCGAGGTGGCGAGCCTGCCCGCCGCAACCCCGCGGGCACGACCCGTCTCCGCCCCCGCCGAACTCCGCGCCGCTCTCGGCGGCGTGCGAGCCCTGGTCCTGGACGCCGACGGCGTCCTCGTCATGCGCGGCGCCGCCCTGCCCGGCGCGCCGGAGGCGCTGGCCCGCCTCCAGGAGCGCGGGATCCCGTACCGGGTAGCGACCAACATCTCGTCCATGCACCGGGAGACGCTGGCCGCCCGGTTCGGGCGGATGGGACTCGCGGTGCCAGGGGAGCGGATCGTGACCGCCCTGTCGGCCACCGCGGAGCACGTGCGGCGCACGTACCCGGGGCAGCCCGTATTCGTCATCACCCGGCCCGACGGCCTCCGCGAGTTCGGCGACCACCCCTTGATGAGCGCGGAGGAGGCCGACGCCGACGATGCCCGCGCCGCGGCCGTCGTCCTTGGCGACGGCGACCACGATCTGAGCTACGAGAACCTGAATCGCGCGTTCCGGCTCATCCGGCGCGGGGCCGAGCTCATCGCCATGCACCGCAACGGCTGGTGGTACACGGCGAAGGGCGAGACGATCGACACCGGCGCCTTCGTCGCGGCGCTCGAGTACGCGACCTCGACCCGGGCCCGCCTCACCGGGAAGCCCGCGCCCCCGATGTTCCGGGCCGGGTTCGCGGGCCTCGCCGCGGACGTCGCGGCGGCGGGCGGCCGGCGGCTCGTCCGCGACGAGGTCGCCATGGTCGGCGACCACGCGCCCCAGGACATCGCCGGCGCGCGCCGATCCGGCCTGCGCGGGATCCTCGTCCTCTCCGGGCGGACGGCCGCGGACCAGGTCGCCGGCCTGCGCGGGCTCGCCGTGCCCGGGGCCGTCGCGGCGAAGCTGAGCGACGTCGTCGCCGCGCTAGACTGACCGCCAGCCGCCGCATCGCAGCCGGGCGGGACGGCGCGTCGTGCCCCCGGGCGCCCGCGTCCCAGTCGTCCGTCCGGCTGCGCGGAGCGAGCGAAGCGAGGGGCACCCCATGGCCGAGCGGATCAAGATCACGTACGCGACCCTGCGCAACGACAACGAGGAGCTCCACGCGCTCTACGACGCGGGCATCGAGAAGGCCCGTGCTCGCCTCGGCGCGTACCACCAGAACTGGGTCGGCGGCAGCGGCCGCGACGGCGAGGGCGCCTTCGAGCTCCGTTCCCCGATCGACCGCGACATCCTCGTCGGGACCTTCGCGCGGGGTACCCGCCAGGACGCGAAGGATGCCGTCGCCGCGGCCCGCGCGGCCCAGCCGGCCTGGCGCAACGTGCCCTGGCGCGAGCGTCTCGCCGTGCTGCGCCGCGCCGCCGAGCTCATCTCCGAGCGGCAGATGGAGTACGGGGCGCTCATGGCGATGGAGGTCGGCAAGAGCCGCCTCGAGGCCCTGGGCGAGGTCGAGGAATCCGCCGACCTCATTCGCTACTACTGCGACGTCTACGAGCGGAACGACGGGTACGCGCACGAGATGGACAACCTCGGCGACGAGGCCGTCCACACCCGGTCCGTCCTCCGCCCGTACGGCGTGTTCGCCGTCATCAGCCCTTTCAACTTCCCGATGGCGCTGGCCGCCGGCCCGAGCTCCGGCTCCCTGATGGCCGGCAACACGGTCGTCTTCAAGCCGGCCACCGCGAGCGCGATGAGCGGCGTCCTCCTCGCCGAGGCGTACCGCGACGCCGGGCTGCCCGACGGCGCCTTCAACCTCGTGATGGGACCCGGCGAGACGGTCGGCCAGGAGATCCAGGAGAACCCGGGGGTCGACGGCATCGTCTTCACGGGCTCGTACGAGGTCGGGATGGGCCTCTTCCGGACCTTCTCGAAGCGCTGGCCCAAGCCGTGCATCGTCGAGATGGGCGGCAAGAACCCGGCGATCGTGACCGCGTCGGCAGACCTCGAAGAGGCGGCCGAGGGGATCATGCGCAGCGCGTTCGGCTTCGGCGGCCAGAAGTGCTCGGCCAACAGCCGCGTCTACGTGGAGCACCCCGTCCACGACGAGCTGGTCCGGCTCCTGGTCCAGAAGACGGAGACGATCACGATCGGCGACCCGCTCGTCCGGACGAGCTGGCTCGGCCCGATCATCGACGGGCGCGCGGTCGAGCGGTACCAGGCGGCCGTCGCCGAGGCGCGCCGCGACGGTCGCGTCCTGGTCGGCGGCGAGCGGCTCACGGAGAACGGCATGGACCGCGGCTTCTACGTCGAGCCGACCGTCGTCGGATACCTGCCGGCCGACCACCACCTCTTCCAGCACGAGCTCTTCGTCCCGTTCACCGCGGTCCACGCGGTCGACTCCCTCGACGAGGCCCTGCGGCTCGCGAACGACAGCATCTACGGCCTCAGCGCCGGCATCTACAGCGAGAATCCGGCCGACGTGGAGCGCTTCCTCGACGAGATCCAGTCCGGCGTCCGCTACGTCAACCGGCGCGCCGGCGCCACCACCGGCGCCTGGCCGGGCGTCCAGCCGTTCGGCGGCTGGAAGGGATCCGGCTCCACCGGCACGTCGGGCCTCGGGATGTACTACCCGGCCCAGTTCCTGCGCGAGCAGAGCCACACGATCGTCGACTGAGCTCCGGGTTCCCCGGGGCGGCCGCCCATCCGCCGTCCCGGGACCCTGCCGATTGGCCCCGGGGGTCACGGCCGTTCGGCTATACTCGGACTCTATCCACTCTGCATAAACTGTATGCGTCCGCGCCGCCTGCGCCACGCGGCGCCCACCACCACCAGCACGATCACCAGGAGGGCCCCGCGTGAGCACGACGGTCCAGGCTCGTCCCGTGCCGAGCATCGTGACGGAGCTGCCGGGCCCGCGGGCCCGCGCCCACATCGAGTTCGACCACGCCTGGACCAGTCCGAGCCTCCCACGGGCCTACCCGATCGTCCCGCTGCGCGGCGAGGGGTGCGCGGTCGAGGACATCGACGGCAACGTATTCCTCGATTTCGCCGCCGGGATCGCCGTCAACTCCACCGGCCACGCGCACCCGCGCGTCAGCGCCGCGATCGCGAAGCAGGCAGCCGAGCTGATCCACTTCAGCGCGTCGGACTTCTACCTGCCCATCTACGCCTACGCCGCCGAGCGACTCGCCCGGACTGCGCCGATGCAGGGGCCCACCCGCGTCTTCATCGGCAACTCCGGGGCGGAGGCCGTGGAGGCCGGGCTCAAGCTGGCCCGCTACCACACCCGGCGGCCCAACATCGTGGCCTTCCTGGGTGCCTTCCACGGCCGCACCATGGGCGCGGTCAGCCTGACGGCGAGCAAGGCGAAGTATCACGCCCACTTCGGCCCGCTTCTCCCGGGCATCTACCACGTGCCCTTCGGCAGCGCCGGCCTCGACGAGCTCGAGCAGCGCGTCTTTCGGCGCCTCATGCCGGCCGACGAGTTCGCCGCGGTCATCGTGGAGCCGATCCAGGGCGAGGGCGGCTACGTCGTCCCCGACGCCGCGTTCTTCCCCCGGCTCCGCGAGATCTGCGACCGGCACGGGATCCTCCTCATCGTCGACGAGGTCCAGTCGGGCGCCGGCCGGACGGGGAAGATGTGGGCGATCGAGCACTTCGGCGTGGAGCCCGACATCCTCCTCACCGCCAAGGGGATCGCCTCCGGGATGCCGATCGGGGCGATGATCGCGAAGGCGGAGATCATGTCGTGGGGCCCCGGCGCCCACGGCTCCACCTACGGCGGCAACCCGGTGGCGCTCGCGGCGATGATGGAGACGATGGCCCTCCTCGAGGAGGGGCTCATCGAGAACGCCGCCGAACGGGGCGACCAGGCGCAGCAGGGCCTCCGGCCGCTCCTCGAGCGCTTCCCGGACCTCGTTCGCGACGTGCGGGGCAAGGGCCTCATGGTCGGCATCCAGTTCGATTCCGGCGAGACGGCCGGGGCCGTCCAGATGCAGGCCTTCGAGCGGGGGCTCCTGGTCCTCGAGGCCGGCGACGACTGCGTCCGGATGTCGCCGCCGCTGGTCGTGACCGCCGCGGAGATGGCGACCGCCATCCGGATCTTCAGCGAGTCGGTCGCCGCCGTGGCCGGCCGCCCCGGGGTCGACTGAGCGGCGGGATCCTGGTCGCAGGGAGGGCGCGCGGGTGAGCTCCAAGGTCGCCACGATGCGCGACGCCATCGCCGAACTCGTCCGCGACGGCGACACGGTCGCGATCGAGGGCTTCACGCACCTCATCTCGTTCGCGGCCGGGCACGAGATCATCCGGCAGCGCCGGCGAGACCTGGTCCTGGCCCGCATGACGCCGGACCTCATCTACGACCAGATGGTGGCGGCCGGGGTGGCCCGCAAGCTCATCTTCAGCTGGCTCGGCAACCCCGGGGTCGGCGGCCTCAACGCGATCCGGCGGGTCACGGAGGGCCCGGGCGCCAGCCTGGAGCTGGAGGAGTACAGCCACTTCGGGATGGTCGCGCGGTACGCGGCCGGGGCGGCGAAGCTTCCCTTCATGCCCCTGCGCTCGTACTTCGAGACGGACCTCCCGGTAGTGAACCCGCTCATCCGGCCGATCGAGAGCCCCTACGGCGACGGGGTCGTCTACGCGGTCCCGCCGCTCCGACCGGACATCACGATCATCCACGCGCAGCGCGCCGACGCCGCCGGCAACACCCAGGTCTGGGGCCTGCTCGGCTGCCAGAAGGAGGCCGCCTTCGCGGCGGAGCGCGTCATCGTCGTCGTCGAGGAGCTCGTCGTCGAGGCGGTGATCCGGGCCGACCCCAACCGGACGATCGTGCCGGGGATCGTCGTCGACGCGGTGGTCGTCGAGCCGTGGGGCGCCCACCCGTCCTACGTCCAGGGTCGCTACGACCGCGACAACCGCTTCTACCGCGACTGGGATCCCATCAGCCGCGACGCGGAGGCCACGGACGCCTGGCTCCGCGCGTGGGTTCACGATCTCGACGGCCGGGCCGCGTACGCGGAGAAGCTGGGGGCCGAGCGGCTGGCGTCCCTGCGTCCGTCCGGCCCGGCGCCGTCCGGCGTCGTGGACTACGGGGAATACCGCTGATGGCCGAGCCGCGGGCCGGCGCGCCCGGCGCGCCCGGCGCACCCGGCGCGGACGCGGCGTCCGAGGGCGCCCCGCCGTTCTCCAAGTCCGAGATGATGATCGTGGCCGCCGCCCGCGAGCTGGCCGGGCAGCGCGTCTGCTTTGTCGGTGT
>Ga0315284_10000981_pt1 | contig 39648 bp, 20 predicted proteins | sample YL17G09_16_MG_FD_203696 | JGI IMG/M metagenome (GOLD analysis project Ga0315284, IMG submission 203696) | Sediment microbial communities from Yellowstone Lake, YNP, Wyoming, USA - YL17G09_16 | ecosystem: Environmental > Aquatic > Freshwater > Lake > Sediment | place: USA: Wyoming | collected...
GACATTAGGAGGTTACCTGACCTTATTGACCACATTGATAACACAGGAACACCCCCCTATCACACAGCTGTTGACATTGCTAATGTTGCAACTGGTGTTGTCACTGCTATTGATATGCAAAATGCAATAGATCAGTTGGCCATAATGGCAGGTGCTAATCTAGTAGCTAAGGAAGATGAGTTAGGACCAACTAATCAAGTGGTTCACACTGAGTTAGCAGATGATGCAGTAGAAGACAATAATGTTCTAGATGATTCATTAACTATTGCTAAATTAGTTAATAAATACGCAATTTCTTCTTATAGTTTTGCTGGAACTGTTGATAGTAACACTCTTAATTTTGGTGTTCAAGTTCCTATTGGTGCCATAGGTGAGGTTATTGAGGTTAGTGCAATGTGGCAACAAGTATCTGGTGCATCTACAAAAGCACAAGTCACAGTGACTAATAATGGAAGTGATGTAGTGACCCTAACAGATTTAATTGCATTAATGGCACAAGATGTTCCTAGTGACTTGTCACTAGCTGCTTCACCAATACCCTTAACTGTAGGTGACAAATTGAGAGTGACCATCGGTGAGATTGGTGGTAGCCCTGTCAACATTAGTGTAACGATTCATGTCAAGTTTCAACTTACTGCATAAAATATGTTTGGTATAGTGTCAAGTATAAAGCTCTTACATTCTAGTCCGTCGAGGTTTTAGGCGTGTTGTTTGACGAAGCAACATTGTTAGTAAATCGCGGGCCTTAAGAGGTGCTTGACTCTGTTAGAGATAGTTCTCAGTTTGAGGACTGCTTTCCCTATTTGATGAGCCGGCTCCATAGTGAGCCGGCTTTTTTATGTAGATAGATTGGCGGACTTGGTCATCGTGTACATGTTAGATTTTTTATAAATTTTGAATAGTTTGTATCGATTATCTTTCTATATAATGAGAAGTTAGAGCAAATTCTATTCAACGTACTAAGCATACATCGAGTACAGGTCGAAAGTAAAGTTTGATATAAGAGAAGGTTACAGAGCAAACAGTGGAGACAGGTAGTGAGTAGAGAAGATCGTTTAATTTGGGAGCGCGTATGGACTGATCCAATTAAAACGCCCATTCTCACTGCCGACCATGTAAAATATATTAAGGATGTTTTTATTAATTGTTTGAGAGATGTTTTTGCACGTGACCCCGACTTTACTTACATTAGAGCAGAAGATGGTATATTTCCAGCGTTCGATAATGAAAATTTAGGAATAGTAGTTACTGACGTTTATACTTACAACACAGAGTTCTTACCAGCTGTCACAATAAGAATTGGTAGTAGCAACTTGGTTCCTGTGTCCTTTAATCAAAATCAAAAGACATATAGTTATCATAGAAGTTCAGATGGTAGTCTACAAACACTTTGGCAAGAGTTTTCAGGATTATACGATACGTCAGTGACAGTTAATATACACACATGGGATCCATTGGCACGTGAAGAGCTAGTGACAAGAATTGCTTTATTATTTAAACATATTCTTAGAGACCAGTTGTATGTTGACTTTGGCGTGTTTGTAAAAGGTGTCAGTGTCAGTGGTGAAACAGAGACGCCTTGGTCGCAAGACAATAACGATATGATCTTTTCACAATCAATCAGTGTTGATGTTTTGTCAGGTTGGAACAATAGATTACCAGTTGGTGATAAACTTGAAAGTATAAACATGCAGATAATAGGTGATGTAGCACCGCACATTTATCCACCTAATGAACCAAAGGGTGGTCCGTGTGGAGGTGGTGGAGCTTGGAAGGGAACACCAACACAAGAGGATTTAATCCGAAGCAATAGGGTTGATTGGATAGACGAAATTCGCACATGTCCTGAATTGGTTCTAGAAGATGCTTTGGTTTGGAATACAGATATTAATCAGTTTGAATTGACAAGTGATTGGTGTGAAATATTGATAAATAGTTGTGGTCTAACAATTACAGAAGTAGCAGATCAAATAAACACAGGATCGTGGCTACGAGAAGAGCTTTTAAGGGCTGCCAACTCTTTTAGAGAAACGGCTGATGTTAGACGTAAAAATAAAGGATCGGCATTTAAGTCAGGAACACCTTCTACTGGTTATACTTATAAATTTACAGATGGTATAACGATTAAACCCAATAATACAGTTGTGTTCCCTGGCAATATAACGGTATCCACTATTGGAGTGGTTTATTTCCCAACATCAAAGATAACAGCAGATAGAGATGATAATGTGTCAGCCCCAGCAAATGTTGATATAGATGCTTGGGCTAATCCATTTACTGCTACTGTACTAGAAAAATTAGAAGCGTTTCAGTTTTGTTTGATTTTACTAGAAGTGGTTTCGCCAACAAGGCAATCACAACAAGATTTAGGTGAATTGATTAGTGAGTTTGTTGCAACATTAGTAGATCCTAATCAAATAGTTTATATGGAAAATGTTCGGACCAATGTTGATAGCTATATGAAGAATAAGTATTTAATCAACAAACAGTCCCATATTTAGAGTATGTACTTGGTTTAGGCCAATTATAATTTTGTAAACAACGTTGTATAGGAGGTTTTTATGGTTAACATTCCCGGAATTTTGGGCTATAATGTTCCGGGCGCGTTTTCGATAGTGCGCTCAAGACAGGGTGCCGTCACATTGCCCGGTGGTCCAGTAGTCCTTTGTATTATGGGACAGGGGCAACGCGAGTTGGCTTTAGTTGAGTCAGCCGAAGGCGGTGGTAAAGATGGTTCTCCTGCACAGTTTGATCCCCGGTTAGATCCGGATGGTCGTTATTATTTTCTGCCACGTGCACCAATCGTACCTGGCTCAGTAAGGTTGTATCTTAATCCAAAGTTTGACGGTACTGATGTACCTATGATTGAGGTTACAGATACTAGCGATGGAACTGCATGGGCTACAGAGTTTGGTATTCACAGAGTTACTCAAGTAGATCAAATCAATGGTGACACAGTTGTTCCACCAACTGAATTTGATACCTTGAGAGCATTCGGCAACACTGCTGGCACGACAGCTCTTGTTCAGGGATTCCGTCCTGGCAAGTCAGGTCGTTTTGCTAGAATTCAAGTTTGGGCTGAGAAAACAGGCACACCACTAGACGATGTAACTGTTAAGTTATTCCGCGCTACTGGTGCAGATCTTCCAACTGGTGTTGGTACAGAATTAGCAACGACCACTCTGGTTAATGCTGATGTTCCTGGTTCTGGTAACGCTACTTGGGTTAACGTTGATTTCGATCTTACAGGTGTAGATCCTATTGCTGAACTCACAGAGCAAGATCTTTACTTTGTAAGATTTGAACGCAGTAGTGGTACACCTGATCCTGCTAATTATTTTATGCTTGGTGTTAATGAGAGTAGTTCGTACGGTCGTACGACTGGCGAGTGTGTTTATGTTGGCGATGTTACTTTGTGGCCAATTGTTGCTGCAGTTGCTGGCGACGACATTCTTTTCCGTAGTTTCTTAAGCTATGGCGATTTTGGCACATCATATGACCTTTATGGTGTTGATGGCGCTGGTCTTATTGATGAAGACAAGTTTGGTATTGATGGCTATGAAGGTACAAGTGCCGGATCTGGTTTCTTTGATACTCCTGCTGGCCGTCGGTATCGTGTAGTTTCAGTTCCTGGCGAGACAGAACGTGAACATTATTATATTGACTATGCTACAGGTCAGATTGTTCTTGATCATGCATTGGAGCGTGGCGATAAGTTGATTGCTATCTTCTTACCAGAGCTTGATCTAAATGAATTCGAGTTGTTCTTTGATCTCGAAGATCTTTATAAGAAGCATGGTTATCCAAGTGTTGATAATACGATTTCACAAGCCGCTTATATGGCTACACTAAACAATGCTCCAGTAATTGGTGCAATCCACGCTGGCACTAGTAAGGATGAAAACACAGGTAGATTCCTTACAGATATCTTCTGGGCAGACGCATTTGCTGCATTGGCGAAGGAAGATATTGACTTCGTTGTTCCAATCGCTAAGCGAGATGTTGTTGGCGAAGTGATCATGACAAGATTTGGTCCTGACTTCTATGACATGACTGGTGGTCCTACTGATCCAGGTCGCTGGCTACAAGAAGTCCCAGGTGGTGGTGATGAGCCAGGTATCAATATTTATCCTTTGGCTTGTGATGAGGCTGGTGATCCAGTACGTCTTGAGGTTTACAAGAATGGTGTACTCCTAACGAGAGGTATTGATTATACAGTTACATTTACATGTCAAGGTGCTACAGAACCTACAATGATTACTTTTACCAATGCGTTGGTAGATGGTGATCATGTGGTTGCTAATTATCGTCCTGACATTGATCTAGTAGCAGCTGTACAGACAGTGGCTCTACAACATGTTGAATTCATGTCCTCAGTACGTCAGCGCAGAGAGAGAATTCTGTTTGCTGGCGCATATGCTGGTTATGGATTCAATGAAGTTCTTGATCCACAATACGGTGTTGCTAAGGTTTTCGGCAAGTCGTTCCGTTGTGCTTACTTCTTCCCTGAGAGGATTCGTACAGTTATTGCTGGCGAGACAGCTTATCTTGATGGTCAGTTCCTCGCTGCTTGCGGCGCTGGTTATCTTGCTGGTACTTCTTATCTACCAACACCTCTTACTCGTAAGAATCTTGTTGGGTTTGATATTGAGAAGGATCACAAGTATACAATCGATCAGCTCAATCTTTTGGGAGATGGTGGATTATGCACAATTGAGCCACTAAGTTCAGGTGGAAGAGTCATTCATGGCTTGACCACAGTACAGAACGGTAATCCTGTTGAGGAAGAAATTTCAATTGTCCGCATCAGAGATTATGTGGCTAAAGTTAGTCGTCAGATTCTTGAAGAACGTTATATTGGTGGTGTTATTGATGACCAGACCGTTGCCAACATTAAGATGACAACGCAAGGAATTCTTGAATCACTTACCGCTCAACGTATTATTACACAGTATGCTAATGTTACGGCAAAGGTTGATTCAGTTGAACCACGTCAAGTTAATGTGGGCTTCGACGTTGCCCCTGTGTTCCCATTGAACTGGATTAAGATCGAGTTCTCAATCGGAGTTCTATAACATCTAGGAGGTTTATATGGCAGTTACTTCTTTCGGACGTAGAGAGGAAACAGGACAACAGGGCGAGACGCCCAGTGGTATTACATCACCACTGCACGACAAGAAGCTCCAGGTTGGCCTTTCCACTCAGATTATTATTGAGGCGCAGGACGTCAACGGACAGTGGCGCGCCATTGGTGCCATTCAAAATTTGACACCAACAGAGTCACGTCCTCTCCAGAGAATCGGCGAAGTTGGCACAGACGCTGTAATTCAGATTACACCGACCAGCTTCACAACCGTGACTTTGGAAGTGACACGCATTGTATTTGATTATCAGAGACTACCTGCTGCATTCCAGCGTGGCTTCCGTCACGTTCATGCACAGAGAATCCCGTTTGACCTTCAGGTCCGGGATTACAATCCTTACTGGGAAATTAGTACAAATCCAGGTCAGTCAACCAATTTCGTTCTTACGACTCGTTATGTCAATTGTTGGCTGGCTCGGTATTCGGCACCCTACACTTCTGATAACTACATTATCACAGAGACTGCGACGATTGAAGCAGAGCATGTGTATGATGAGCCAATTGGTGGCCAGATTGCTATTGGTGGTGACGATTTTGTGGAGCGTTCACATAATGATTCTCGTCGTGCTAATACGATGGCAGAAGCATTCATTACTCCACCGAATCCTGGGTACGTTTCATAACTAAATTTTAGAGGTGACAGGTAGTGCGGGATGCGAGATAAAACATCCCGCACACCTTCCCTTTTTTCTAAACACTGAAAGTTGGGACTTGCAAAACGGCTAACAGGTGTGAGATCCGTTTGCTTAGTCTAGTTAAACCTTTTAAGGAGGTGATTGTTTCATGGCAAGTCAAGACAACACACCAAACAGAAAACCTATTCGTGTTGATGATCCTACGTTACCCACAGATGAAACAATGGAGGTGTATCCTCCTCCTGTGGCTCCCATTATCAGACCTACCACAAGAAACTCTGTTCATATTCCTTCTCCAGCAGCGCGCATGGTCCCGCCAGAGCAAAAGCATGCTTCATCATTGCAGCGTATGAAGGAACTTAATAATCAAACTCGCAAAGAAATGGAAGATGCTATGATGCAAAAAGCTAATCAAGTTCAATATCAGGCTCCCGCTGTAGAAATTCCTCAAGAACCTATTTTGGAAGAACTTGAGATCCAACCTATCGAACAACTACAAGCAGATTTGAGTCAGCTCATTTCTACTGGTAGTATTTCCGAAGAAAAGGTTGTTGGAGGATTTAAGTTTAGATTGCGCACCCTAAATGCTAGAGAGAACAATGAAGTACTAGCGAGCATCATGAGTGCTAAAGACGACTTTGAGAAGTTAGGTCGTATTCGTATTGCTGTTCTATCTCGCGCTATTGAAACTGTAAATGGCGTACCACTAGAGCACGTTCCAGGTGTTGATGGTAAACTTCCCATTATGCAGCGCAAAGAGAGTCTGATTGGTAATTTGCAATTGAGTCTAGTTGTTGAATTGTTTAACGTTTATACCAATATGCTAGAAAGATCAGAGCAAGTATTTAAGACAGCTGCAGACAATGAGGAGACACTAAAAAAATAATCATGGAGCCGTTCGTTCGGCTCCGTTGGAAAATTTGTAAGGCCCTTGGAAGACCTCTTAACGATCCGATGTTCAAGAATATGTTGCCAGTTCAATGGTTGACATATGCTGCATTGCTTCGTAAGGATGAAGAAGAATCGTACGAGAAAAATCGTGACTTGTTAGAGTATCTTGCACGCTTTTGGAATAATGATGCTGTTGACAAGATACAAATAGCTCGTGCGCAAACGAAAGAATCATCCGACGATGGATTTAGTAAGATGCTAGAAAAGCAATTTGGAAGAGGTTTGGGAAGTGCAGTCCAGCAAGACTTGACAGTACAACAGCTCGGTGACCAAATTAAGCGAGCTGCCCAGTAAAGGAGGCCAAATAAGTGGCAGGTATAACTAATCTCACAGCACAAATACAAGCTCTGGATGCTCAATTATCTAGTGCCTGGGGAAACCTCCAGCAAATGCGTTCTGTCTTTACAGAATTTAGTAGGCTCAAACTCCAGGCCACAGATCCCCAAGACATTAGGCAATTAGATCAAAAGCTCAAGCTTCTCAGAGAAAATCTGAAAGTAATGGGAGATACAAGTAACGCCACCGAGAAGAATCGTAGAGAGATTGAGCAATTAGTTGGGTCAAACAAAGCTTGGTTAGCTGTTCTTGAAAAAATAGACCCCATGTTGAGAAAGGTAGGGGGTAGTGTAACAGGATTAGCTAAAGGGGTATCTGCACTTAAGAGTGGAGATCTTGGCGGAATAATTTCTGCTGTTGGTCAAACGACTGGAGTGTTTAAGGGTTTGACTTCTGTCCTGGGTATGACGATTAATGCATACGTCAAATTCCAAGATAGAGTACAAATAACCAATAAGACAATAATTGATGCCAACGCTGCAGTAGGTAAGTTTGCTCAAGGTATGCACATGGCTACTACTGAGGGGCATAGGTTAAGAGCAAGTATTGCTGGTTATTCTCAGTTTGTTGGATTGTCTACTGCGGAAACTGAAAAAGCTGTAAATAGTTTGGCTGATCTAGGATTCTCCATGAAAGAAATGGGGTTTGATGATCAGACCAAACAAATTAAAACAGTAACTGACTCCATACGAGAACAGTCGGGTGAATGGGGTGCTTTGGCTGCATCTCTTGCAATTGCTAGATTTACTGGTTTAGATCAAAGCAAGGTGATGTCCCAAATGCAATTCCAAGTTAAGAGCTTGGGAGGTAGTGTAAAGGATGTAGCAGCCACTTTCTCAGAATTGAGTGCTGCAGCATCTCGATCTTCTCTTTCTACTGCTATATTAACACCCATTTTACGAGGAGCTCAGGAGTCATTTAAATATTTAGGTATTGATTCTAGTGAGGCGGCTAGAGCATTAGGAGAAGCAGGTAAGGCTGCCAGAGGTGCTGGTTTAGGTTCACAAGCTGCATCAGAATTGATGGGTAAGGCTATGTCGTCCATGGCTGACATGGATTTTGGTGCCATGACCTTTATGGGTCAACAGATGGGGATGGGTGAAGGACTTACTGCTGGGTTTCAGTTTCGTCAACAAGCAGCAGCAGCCCCTGGTGCTGTAGCTCAAGATGTAGGACGTGTATCAGCCAAACTGATGGGTGGTACTGGTGATATAGTTTCAGAAGAACAAGCTCGATCCAATGATTATTTAGCTAGCATTAGGCTTGGACAAGAAACGTTAGTATCTCAATTCACTGGTATGAGTGCTAAAGAGTCTAGAGCATATTTAAATTTAGTTGAACAAATGAATACTGCCAAAGCTCAGGGTAAAGATACCAAAGAAATGGCAGACAAATTAAAGACGATGGAAGAAGGTGAAGCTGGTTATAGAACAAAAACCCTCACAATGCAACAGAAAATATCACAACTTCTAGAAGTCATTACATCTGTTGTTGGACGTATGCTCATTACGTTTGTGCGAGCGTTTGCGGGTGGAGCCAAGGGTGCAGAAGGTGGTTTGGCTGGTCTCTTAAGTAAGACACTTTCAGGTATTGAGAAAGGTCAAGGAATTGACGAAATATTTAAGGGAGACAAGGGAGGTACATTCGAACAACAGCTTAACAAGTCTTTTGGAGGAGTCGAGGCGGGTCTTGAGAGTTTTGGTAAAAAGCTTGGAGGAGCATTCTCATTCTTCTTTGGTAGTTTAGAAATGTCCATTGTTTCTATAATAGGCTTAAAGATGGGGTCAGATGTTATATCCAAAGCTTTTAGTGTAGGGATTAGTAGCATACTTAGTAAAACATTAGGTAGTCTATGGCGCTTAATGGCAGGAAAGACAGCAGTAGGAACAATAGTAGGTGGTGCAGCAGAAGCTGCAGGTACTGCCACTGGTTGGGCTTCATGGGGTGCAAAAGGAGCAGGGGCAACAGCACCAGCAGTGGGTGCCTTGACTAGGAATGCAGGTATTCTGACTCGCCTATTTGGTAGTATGGGTGGAGCTGCAGGTGGTGTACTAAGAATGTTTACCGGACTCACCTCATTGCTTCCAGGATTAGTTGCACTTGGACCAGCACTAGCAGTAGTAGCGGCAGGAGCGCTTGCCTTTGCTGCTACTTCTTGGTTTGTTGAAATGACAGGACTAGGTAATGTAGCAGGAAAACTGACCACTGCATTTCTTGGTGCTGATGCAGCAGTTAAGGAGCACAATAAGGAATTGTTGCGATCACTTAGTCTCCAAAAGGCTAAATCTAAAGAGTCAGGATTTGCTTCTGGTAATGAAGCAGAAGAAGCCTTACGAGCAACTGGTGGTGGTGCAGGAATGGCAGCAGTAGGTGGAATTGAAAAAGCCAAAGCTGCTTTGAATCAATCTATTACTAGATCTGGCGATAGAATGGGAATGTATGAAAAAGAGCTCGCTACATCTGAGAAAGCTATAGAAGATCTTAAAAATCTCTCTCGCAATCAAGGTTGGGGTCCTGGCGGATTTGGAGGAGAAGCTCCTCCTGAGCTCCAAGCAAAAATGAAAGAAGAACAAGAGAAGGCTGATCGAATGAAGAGCGCTATTAAGGGTGAAAGAGCACAACAATCAAGTCTTCGCGAACAAACCAACCAAGTTGCTACCCTTGAGCAACTATCGCCAGAGAAACAAAAAGACGCACTCAGTAAGATTTTATCAGCAGTTAAAGTAGATACTGTCAGTAAAGATGATGTTACAAAAAATGAAAGATCAATAAGTGAAGTAATGAAAGGTTTAGGTGGAACAACAGAGGGTGGAGCTAAAAAGACTGGTGAAACAATTGCTGCTGCAATGGCTGGTACAGTGGTAAATCTAGTTCACACACCAAAAGAAAAAGAAAGAATAGGCGAGATAATGCGACAAAGGAGCGACCTTGCAGATGATTCTATTGGCGCTTCTCCTGAAGAGAAAAAGATAATAAATGAGCGGAAGCGAGAATTGGGCAAAGAACTTGATACCATCCAGAAAAACGCACTAGCAAGATCCGGAAAATTAAGAGATAGTGATTTTCGTACTTCATCCGAATCACCAAGTAAGATACCATCCGAATCATTAAGCAAGGTTATATCACTAATCACTGACAGTCAAGCGATTAATCCAGCAGACGCAGAAAAGTATCAGAGAGCGACTAATCCAAGAGGAATACTGTTAAATCAATCTATGGCAGGTGAAACATTAAAAGATAAAGAAACTAAAGATAAAAAGACTCCTTCATCAGAACAGTCTACCAATCTCAATGTAAAAGTTACAGTTGAGGGAGATGGTATGTTAAAGGGAGCTTTAAATAAAACAGTTCAAACTCAGATAGAGAATGGTAATGTAGCACCTGGACCAGGATCTAAATCTCAATCAGGCGTTGGTACCTCAACAGGGTATCGTTAAAATAGAGGGTTGATATGGGTACTAAAGATTTTGGAAACTTACAACCAAGTTGGGCGAAGGCCGATCCCAATGAATTCGAACAAGCTGTACGCTCATTTGTTTTTGGAGGCACAGCGGATGCCAAAAGAAAGTCACTTACAAAAAGATCCCTTATACAATGGGAGCTGCCCCATCTAAGTCAAAAGCAATATATTGAAATGTATATCAATCCTCAGAATATTAATTTTGCTAGTCGAAAGGAAATAAATCGTATCCGCACCAAAGGTGGTTATGTAGCTCAATATTGGGGGGAAGATTTAGATACAATCACCATCACAGGTACCACTGGTGATTCAGGCATTGAAGGTATAAATGTTATGCGAGACATTTATAGAAGTGAGCAATTGGCTCTTAATAGAATAGTAACACAAAATGGAGTAGGAGTTAGTCTTACAACTGCTGGTGGTATTGAAGATAAGAGACGTCAGTCTTTGATGCAATTGGCTGCAAGTGTGATTATGTGGTATCAAGGTCAGGGATATCGCGGTTATTTTACTGATATGAGTTACACTGAAAGTGTTGACAAACTAGGATTATTTGACTATACTTTAACATTTATGGTAGTAGAAATATTAGGTCAGAGACGTAAGAATTTCTTACCATGGCATAGGCATCCTTGGTCTACATCAGAAGCACCTAACCAGGGAGATGACCAGTCTCGAAGAGGAGGTGGCTATCGAGAGGGAACAAAGGTTGGAGTCTTAAATGTTCCACCATTTAAACTTGTTTCTAGAGATATTACAAATACAAAAGGTGTTAAAGTAGGAGTCGTTCAAGTTGCTATATTGAGACCCGATCTTAAAGATGAAGAAGGCTCTCAATCTGGAATAGGGGTTATTCAATCTGCAATTGATAGAAATGTTTCTAAAAATATTACTCAATAAGGAAGTAAATCATGGTTAGAGAAAATGAAAGTCAGAAATATATTGAGTCTAGCTTTGATCAGGGAGACTCTCTCCTAAATAGAACAAGTGAAACTTATAAGTATACAGGGTTACAACCCGTAATTTCGCAACCTGGGCAAAGGCAAGTTCCAGGACATGATGGTTTTCGCTTAGCTGATACCCCTCAGGCATGGGTATTTATTCAGAAGAAAGAGTGGATGGATGAGTCTTGGACTTATACAACCACTGACAAAACGGTTACAGTAAATGGTAAAAAGATAAGCATATCTGATACAGCAGCCGCAATTGAGTCAGCTAGGTCCGAATTGTCACAACTTAGAATGCGTGCGACGCTGTCAGTTGGAGGAATAGAGAGTCAACGTTCTTTGTTAGAAAGTGAAGAAAGTAAAATACAGGCTAAGATACAAGAATTAGAGTCTGATTTGAGTGCTGCCAGAACTCAACTTGCTAAGATTGGTTCTCAACTTCAATATGATGGTAAGGTATCTCAAATTAATATACGTAGTGCTCTTGGTAATATTATTACACGTAAACTTGATTGGATGAATGATCATGAAAAATTTACCAAGATAATGCCCCCCACCAATCAACAAGTTGAGATGATACGATTTGAAAAAAATCGTAAAGAGATAGAAAAGATACTATTAGATGATGAGCTTCTAGCAGTAAATAATAATGTAGCATTTTTAACTGAATCGTTAAGCAAATGGAAGAAAGATCTTGCATACTGGGAAAAAATTCGAATTCAAGCTCGACAAAAAATTGATAGAGCACAAGTAATTTTAAAAGCTACTGTAGATTTGGAGGAAAGGCAAAAATTAGATGATCTCATCACATATCTTATGGGTCAGGAAATAGATGCAGATATAAAAGAGGTTAATGTCGCAGATATCATTAGAGAGAATGCACAAAAATTGCAAGACGCTAAAGATAGACAGGATAAAGTTGCGTCTACCATTAGTGATAATCTTAAGAATTTTAAATTAACCTTTACGGAAGAGTCAGATATAATGTATGCACCCACTGTAGCAAGTGGCAGTGGATATACTCGTTATTATAGCTCGCCTATCTTTAAGACACGCACTACAGAGAAGGGTAAAGCAATTGTACAAGAATTGGAAGACACAAAGGTCAAATTAGAAGAAGATATTAAGAATCTTTTAAAGCAAGTACGAGGATCTCAATCCTCTCAAATAAAACAATTAACTGAGCGTCAGCGAGAATATATAGAAACATTAAATCGTTTGAATGGGATAAAAGAAACTCAAGCTGCTCAAATTGCCCAAAGTTCAATTGTAATTGAAAATGGTGACATGGCATTTAATGGGGTGATGGAGCTTGCTAACGTATCTAGCATAAATACCACAGTTACGTTACAGGGTGAAGGGAGCGCTTCCTTTGTAGTTGAAAATCCACAAAATATATTCTTTATTAGTCGTGATGATGTTGACTTAGCCTTAACGGAAAATCCTTTTTTGACAAGTCCTAGAACTTTAGAGGGTATGGTTTATTATCGTGGCCGTTTCTTTCCAGAACATATTGTTAGCATGCTAACTAGCCGTAAAGGGGCTTCTGTTGATTTAGGACACTTGTCATTTACTAATGAGTCAGGCGTTACCACTCAAGAATATGAAAACATCAAAACTCAACTAGCAGCAACAGAGTCTGCACTCATTAATGTATCAAATCAATTGAGGTTGTCACCAGTATCTGCTATATCTTCTAACATTGCCCTTGGCGCTGTAGGGACCCTTTTAAATGCTGTCTCAACTCCAATCATGTTAGACTTAGTTAATAAACGGGCTACATTGCAGAGTGAATTGGATGCATTAACAAAAAGATTGAAGTACACTGAATCCTTGATGTATAATCAAAATAATAATCAGAATGATAGAGATAAAAACACTAAAGAACAACAAAAGTTGTCGGAGATGAATCTTATTCGTCAAACTTTATTAAAATACTATGTTGGTAAAACTATATTTCAAGTATTAGATAGGGTTTATATTTGGACAACTAGTCCCTCTCGTACTCTTCACAGATTAAATAGAACTGGTGCAATAGACCAATTTGCAATAGAAGACCCTTCTTCAATTGCTCTATCTCAACAATTATCTTCAGCTAGCTCTCAGATAGAGTCTATTGACGAAGAAATATACAAACTTACTGTTTTTATTAATTCTCATACAACGTTAAATCCCGAAGGTCAAGAGATCCCACCAGAAAAGCGCACTATTGTTGCTGAATTTGGAACTGATAGTTTGGGAAAAATGTCACCTAAAATTTTTACAGTTAATGATAGTCTATTGTCTTACTCAAGAGGACAAAGAAATTTAGATGGACCAGGATCCATAATATATTTAGGAGTTCTCATTGGAGAGCGAGGGATTAAAAGCGACACATTATCTTATCTTAAGAAACAAATTAACAGTTCTGACCAATCTACCGCAGCGCGTACTTTTAATAAGATTCCTTCGGCTCGCAGTAAATCGGAAGCTTATAGAGATCAAGCCAATGTGATAGGGGAATATGAATCTCGTTATTTAGGTCTTGAAGAGGATAGAGTACAGGTATTTCAAGGAGTTGTTTCAACAGTAAAGCTTCTTTATGGTGAAGGAAAATATACAATTAATATAAATTGCCGAGATAATATGGTGTTTTTGAGTATGTCTCGCATAATGATAAAACCATCTCTTAGAGCAGACCAGGGTCCACAGGGCATTCTGCAAGACCCTATTTGGAGAAATAATGAGTTGAGTGGTTGCTGGAAAAATGGTATTTTAGTTGCTGATTATGCGTTTGTAAATGATGAGGTTGCTGCCAGGCAAAGCAAAAAAATTAAAATAGATAGAAGTATCCTGAACAATACAAGCGACAATGTTCAGGTAGGAGTCACAGAAGGGCGAACTGCAGTAATGCCTTTCGTTACAAGTTTACCGTTTGCACGTATTGATGCAGCCAATTTGCTTAGCTTTATAATTACTGGTATTCCTTATAATTTTGAACAATTTTTAAAGAATGCCGCTTTTGGTGGAAGATGGATTCCGGAGCGAGTATCTGGAGTTTCAGATCAACGCAGTACTAGTAAGTCGTTTTTTTCATACTTAAAAAGTCAAATCGGTGAAGTTAATGATCGTTTAGGAGATTTTGAGCCATACATAAACCTAAAAGGAGAGCAGTTTGACACTGAAAGATTGACTGAAAAATCGACAGCCTACAATGTCGCTGTAGGTGTTGCAGCAGAAGCGCTCGATAAGGCTTATAGAATATATATAGTAGGTAGAATGAAAAGGTATATTGAAGGATTAAATCAATCAGCACAACAGAGCTATGCTCGCAGTATATCTAACTCATCAATAGTTGAAACAACACCACTTTTATCTATTGACTTGAAAACCTTTAATGCAATAACAAAAGAGATGGGTGATTTTAACGAGTTGATACCTACAAAGAATGTCACATTTATTGATTATTTAACAAATACTATCATTGCTTTTGCTAAGGAACATTATATGTCGGAGGTGGATCCCACTCGTGCTGCCAGATCAGGTGTGGTAGCAGGAAATCAAAAGCAAATAGAAAGTTTGTATGATTATATGCAATTAGATTCAGGTGCATGGAAGCGAATTTATGCATTAATAACATTTCAAGTAAGGGCGCAAGGTGAGGCAGGTAAGAAAGAAACAGTAATTGAGTTTATAAAAAACATTTTAACAATACAACCGGCCTTTTCGGAAGAATTTTTAGCTCTATCAATTGCAGCTTCAAATTTGAAAGACTTTGAAAATATTCGTGTTGATCTTGAGTCTTTTTTGAAAAAAATTCAAAGTCAAGCTTCTACAATTAAGGGTGAAATGCAAGATGGTGCGCAATCTACAATTGAAAAAATTGTAAGATGTGAAAAGAAAAATTTCTTGGTAATATCTGATGAATATACCCTTGATCTTAATCTTCAAGCATATCAAACAGAGATATCCAAAGGAAATCCTAACTTATTTCAAAGTGAATGGGAAACACCGTTGTCTATTTGTAAGCGTGCTGCCGATCAGGTAGATTTTGAGTTTTATGCTGATGAAGATGGTAACTTACAATTTAAACCACCTACCTATAATAGGATTTTAAAAGAGCACTTCGGACTTATAAGTGAAACAGATGAAACTGTTCGTGACTCTCTTTTAATAAAATATGGTGGCAACGATGGTCAATTATTAAGGGCCACATTGAGGGGCGCAGTCGTTTATAATAATCTTAAAGTTGAATTCATTACACAACTTAATGTAGTGACACAACAACTGAAAAATTTGAAAAAAGAACTTGAAAGTACACAAATAGTTAAGGCTACAGGAAATCAAAGTCGGCCTATACAAAAACCAAGCGACACCGTTAAAGCGTTTACTGAGAATGCTAAAATTCCTTCAACAAAAAAGGTAGTACCAGCAATAAGAGGAGGTCCTCCCACAGATAAGAGAGTAATGGTTCTTGAGGGAACTAGGGGAGGTAAGAGTGATGTAGAATATCCTACTGAAGGTATAGATTTTGAGATAAAAGCTAATAAGAATGCAAAAATTTTACACATAAAAGAGAGTGATACCCTATTGAATATTGAGTATAGTGTTAAGTCCTATGAAAAGCAAGCAAAGGCGTTGGTAGATAGTCAAGAATATCAAGAACAAAAAATTAACCTTCTAAGGGCCCAATCAGAAGATAAGGAAACACAACGCAAGCCCGAGGAACGTAGTAAGATTGAAAGCGACCTATTGATAGCAAAAAGTGAATTGGAAAGGGTTAATAATGAGCAGAGACGTCTCACATTGACAATTGATGAATCTAAGTTTTCTCAAAAGGTATCTTTATATGAGGAATTGATCACTCAAGTAGAGTCTTTATTGGAAGGAACGAGAATAGTTCAACAGAAAGTTCGTGACAAAGCCAACAATGTTGTTGATAATATTTCCATGTTCACTGATGAAAATAGGATTCATAGAATTGCAGATTTCGATTTAATAAGCTATGATTTAGAAGAGTCACCACCGCGCTTTACATATATAGAGTTAACAGGAGCTCCTGAGTTAATTCAATTAAAGCCTGCTGAGATTTATTGGGCAGGTGGTGTTGACTATGATAATTGGCGTAATTATGGCTTTTTGAGTGAAAACATACAAAGAGCCTATTTTCATTCAGGTGCATCTGCAAGAACTTATATTCGTGCACTACTCGGTAGGGAGCGTGGTCGTGTGTTCTCAGGGTCAGTTTCGGTAAGGGGCGATAGTAAATATAGAGTAGGCGATTGTGTGTTCATAGAGAGCATAGGGATGTATTATTATATTATTAGTGTTTCTCATGTGTTTTCTTATGGTCAGAGTTATACTACCAATTTGACTTTAGCTTATGGACGTCGAATTGGTGAATTGATTCCACACCCCTTTGATGCTCTTGGAAAAATTATGATTGAAACATATCAGTCTGACGTTGAGGACTTACTGTCTCGTGAGAGAATGGTTAATGAGAATAGTAATGCGGAAAAGGTAAAATAGTGAAGAGATATGTCATCAATTTATCACGATCATAATAAAGTACGCATAGGTCATGTGACAAATATAGATTACGACACTAATCTATGTGAAGTTCAATTTTATGATAAGCTTGGTGGTTCTAGACAAAAAGTACATCTTTGTCATCCTTATGTTGGTCGTGGTTGGGGTGTTCTTGTTGGTGTTGAGATAGGCTCCATAGTAATAGTAACCGAAGAACATGATGGAAATATACGACTATTAGGATACTTACCACATCCTCATTTTTTTAATGATGATGTTAGTAAATTTAATGATGTTAGTGATGACGAGTCTCCATATAAGAAAGCTCGGTCTGGAGAAATAGTTCTTCAGAGTAAGGCAAACTCTCACATAGCCTTGAATAGTGCTGGAGACATCGTTTTAGAAACACCAGAGGGTAATGTTATAGAGTTAGACAGAGAGTCTGATACTATTTTTCAACAGAGCTCTCAAAGATTACTCATTAGTGATGCAGGCAAGCTGGTTTGTGGTGTTGTTCGCCGTGATGTTAGAAGTCTTGAAGAGCGTCAGCTTGATGTTATTTTTGGTGGTAGTACATCACTAGGATTTGATCTCGATGTCTTCACAGAGACGATAGGTGTTGACCCTAATTATCCTAACATTGGCACAGAGGGTGGCAAAAATAAACCAATAAATCCAAATCTAATCCCAGGTTTGGTAGACCCTTATTTTCCACCTACAATTGAAAAAGGGCGTGGTAGTGGTGTTAATATTTCTGACATGCTTAATCCAGCTCTCACAGAGTGGAGAATGGAATTAGCAGAGTTTGGCGATGGTAATCCTGGCTTAGATGCACCACTACTTAATGATCAAGCTAAGTTTCAAGGACATTTAGAACCTAACACACTTGCCGACATTACACTAGGAACAGTGGTTAATGAGGCAGGAAGGCAAATTCGATTTGATTATTATTTTGGAATGCCTTTTAGAGAAATCAATGGTAAGATTCGTGGCAAGGGGCATGGTGCAGCTTGGTCTACATGGACTAATCAAAATGGAGTAAGCTGGGATCATCATTTTGATCGTTCTAATGCATTAAAATCAAAACAATCTATTAAGCCTGATGCCATTGCTGCTCCAGGTCAAAATCAAGGCAGTGAGTGGACAGTGGATACATATGTCCAAAGTGCTACTGCCTTAATGTTTAGAGCTTTACTCCACACAAAGGGTGTTGATAATTTTGGTAGAAAAGAAACAGAGCTTTCTATTGCATTTAGGTCTGGAGATGAGAAGCGAGTTCAGCAATCCTTACAGAATTCTTTTTCAGGAAGCTTATGGGAGCTTGCAATTGATAAAGAAGGATTAACAAAAGTAAATATTCCAGCAGCTACTAATATTAATGGTTTAGAGCCTTACAGAGAAGGTCGTAGTCTATTAATGAATATGGATGGAGATGCTACAGTCACCATTGGTAAGCAAAAAGCTACTGGCAACTTTGGATTACCTCGTATTACAACAGATTTTTTCCTGAATCGAAATGACTATCCAAATTATGGACGTAAGGACAGAAGTCTTACCCTGGATATGGCTGGTAATTTTGAAGCTTTCATTGGTGCTGATGACAATGTAAATCAAAGCATAATGTTACAAGCTGATGGTAGTATGGCTCTTTCTCTTGGAAAAGAAGGCACTACTGGTATTACGAATAGAAGTGGTACACCAGCTGGTGTCGACAATTTGTTTGACAAACCAATAACCAAGGCTGCTAAAACGACCACCAGACAAGATAGAAGTTTAACTGGTAGATTTGCGGGGAACATTGAATTAGAAGTTGGTTCTGATCAAGAAGCAAAACAATCAATTATAATTTCTACAACTGGTGGAAATGGTTTTATTTTCGGTAAGGATAAAGACGCTCAAAGTATTAAGATGGCTACCGATGGTGGTATTCATATTCAAATACAAGGACCAATGAATGAGAGAAGCTATGCCTTACATATAGACGCTAAAGGTGTAATTCACATAGCAGCCTCAGGCGATGTTCAGATTGAAACTAAAGGAAAATGTTCAATAGATGCTGAAAAAGATATTACAGTTAATAGTAAGGCTAATATAAACATTGAAGCTGCTAAAGATTTTACTGTGAAGGCCGGAAAGCGAATTCTAATGAACGCTCCAATTATAGAATTGGCGAACATAGATAGCCAAGACAAGATTAGAATTGAACAGGCTAAGATAGAGATGTCCACACAAAGTATGAATATAATATCTCCGTCAGGTATTAGTATGTTAGGCAGTGTGGGTATTGTAGGCAAATTTGCTGCTCAAGGTGCTCCAGGAGCCCCTATACAGAAGATAGCTCGTATTGGTGATTTAGTTCAAGTAGGTCCTTCTATTGGTCAAATTATCTCAGGATCAGGGTTTTCTACTTCAGCTTAAGAGGTGAATGATGGTATATGAAGAAATAACTACAGTGATAAACGACTTAAGTGCTGCAATATGTACCAAGTTGGGGGATTTGAATACTACTTTTACATCTTTAAATACAAAGGTTGACACCTTATTAACAAAGTTAGATACTGTTAATACTACTTTAGGTGACATAGGGACATTGTCCGCTACCTTAATAGAAGTGAAAGACTTATTACTAGCTCAGTTGGCTAACTTTGATACCAATACAGGTAATATGAGTGTGCAATCTAATAATCTGACACAGATTGAAGCTATAGAGCAAAGTTTAATTGATCTTAATGAAAAGTTAGATGCCTTGAAACCAGCCTTTAGTGAATCAGGACCACAGAGCTTGGCACAGAATGTACAAGACTTAAGAGATATTACAAAAGAGTCTTTTGAGGATACTAAGAAACTAATGAAAAGAGCAGGACTTAAATAATGGGTACCTTTAGTTCACTAGAGAGTGGTGAAGCGATTCTTGGTGTATCTACTAAGAATCCTAATGCTGGATGTCCTAAAAACACAGATGCAGCAGGAGTTGCTGGCGCTGCACTTGTAACTGCTGGATTGTTAGCCACTGCAGCTGCAACCACTATAGGATTGTCTATGGCTTCCAATGGTCTTACAGCAGGACAAAGTGCTGCCAATGAGACCTTAAGTAATGCACTTAGTGGTGCATTTTCATCATCAGACGCAGCAGCAGCAGATGCACAGGCTGCTGTCAATGCAGGTCCAGGTAGTGAGGCTAATGCTAAGTTGCAAAGTGCTCAAGGTAATGTTAAATCTGCTCAGACAGATGCAATGAAATTGGCTAATGAAAAAAAAGCTGGAGCTGATTCTAAGACTGCTGATGCACAAGCAAAGATAGCTAGTGCAAAGCAATATCTTTCTGAGAAAACATCTGAGGCTAACTATCTTACTACTAATGGTCCACAAATGGCAATGGACATGGGAAAAACTATGGGTAGTGCTGCCTTACGAAGTGCACCTACACCTAAGTCTCCCATTCCTCCAACTCCTGCACCTAGACCTGTTCCCGCAATACCAATAGGGATTCCAGTTCCTGCTGTGGTTGTTCCAGCTGTAGTATCTAAACCACCTGAGGCAGTTGCCATATCAGCGCCAACCTCTCCGTTAACTGATCAATCGAAAGATAAATTGTATAAGAAAACAGATTCTACATCTACTACAACAACTCCTCTTGCGGTAGAGGAGAATCTTACACAAACTGCATTGTCAAAAGATGCAACAGATAAGTGTTTTAGCGAGCGAAATAAATTGATTCAAAAATTTCAAGTAAAGTTTTTTAATAAGGTTAGAGAAGTTTTTGAGTCAATGGAAGATAAGAGGACGGCGTTGAAGGGGAATGGCTCACGGAAATTTTGTGAGCCTGGTGGATGGTTTTCGAGTGATAGGTCTGCCTTTGCTTTCGTAGTGTGGGTTGAATATGGGGTTAATGAGACAATTTTTGCTCCAGAGATAGTTAAAGACAATATAGAATATCAAGATCTTTATGCAAAATATCTTGGAGCGATAAAAGAGAGTAAATTAAGAGATGTACTTAGGTTGAAGTCCCACGAAAAAACTCTTAGTGCTTATATTAATTATCAAGCTAAGTGTGAAGATCTTCCAAAATATCAAAAGATAGTAGAAGAAGCTATTCAGGCATATGAGGGAGTAGGGTCAAATGAGAAACAACTACTTGCTGACATAAACGACCCTCTCTGGGTTTATGGTTTTTATTTTCAGGGACTAGTTGAAAGCGAAGATGTTATTCCAAATGTTAAAAACTTTTTTCAGTGGTACTTAGGTGTTGCCAACGCAATACGTAAGTTGAATGAGATAGTTAAATTCAGCGTATAGATAAAACAAAGGAACGTAAATTATGACAGTAACAGGAAGCAACTGGCAAACACTGACACTTGGAAAATTGATTCCAGCCCTTGATCCTGATAAAGAAGGGTCTTTGGCTAGTCGTATGAATTGTGAAATATCTAAAATACAAAGTTCACTTGATGATAATCTTACAAAGGCTACCAACCTCATTGATTCAGCAGCTAATGTTTTAAAGTCGGTAGGAGCCTTAGGAAATCAAATTAGTGTTCTTCAGAATGAAATTGAAAATTTGATTACCAACGCTGTAAATACAGGTGTGTATATGCACACACTGGGTTTGAATCCAATATTTAGCTTGACATCTCCTGGTGCTATATCTGCAGAAATAGCTAGAACCTTTGCAGTATCAAAGATAAGCGATCCCAATGTTCCTGTTTTTAAAGGAGAGGGTTTAGCCATAGTTGGTGGTGTGATGATACTGGTAAGCGCACCTAATGTTCAGGAGATGGTCTCGTCAATACAAAGGTTGTCAGTAGTGTTTCCTGTGTTTAAGCAGGCCATTTCTACATTTAGTGAGTCTGTGAGTGAAATTCCTAACATTATAACAGATGAGATTATAGCCCCTATTGGTGAGAGTGCTGCTGAGTTAGGCAATGCCTTTGCTGATATGGAAGCTAAAGATTTGTATAGTTCTCAGCCTTTTACTGATTTGTTTAATCAATCTAGCAACGATGTTGACACGCTTCAATTTGATGGGTTTGAGACCAAGGCATTTGATAAATGGTATGCTCTTCGTCTTTCAGATTTAATTCCAGCACTTAATCCAGATTTGGTTGGCTCACCAGCAAACGCCATTATGAATGCAGAAAGAGCTCTTGTAGGTGGTGGAATATCTCTTTTAAATCAAGTGGGTACGATTGGTGACTCTGTAAGTCAAATTGCAGCGTCGGTTAACTTTTTAAATAGATCATTAAATAAGTTAGCTGGTGATGTAAAAAATTTGGTTAAAGCAATTGGCCAGACTGGAATGTTTATTCACGTTATTGGTATGGATTGCACAGTAACTAATAATGAACAATTTATTAATGCGTGTCGATCAGCACTTCACGATTTATCAGACAACAATAGGCCAAAAGCTGCTGGCGACATGTTGGCCTTTGCAGGTATGGAATTGGTTTTTGGAGCTGCAAACCCAATAGGGTTGTCTGCTCAATTTAAAACTATTGGAACAGTGTTTGGTGGAATTGAAACAAGCATAAAGAAGGTGGGACCCAAGGCGGGCAACCCATTTGGTGATTAATATGGCACGTCTTGATGGTCAGCGTTTTGCGGATCTAGCACTTAACGTTTTTGCAATATTAAGATCAAATAAGATCGCTAACGAGAGTTATGTAGATGCATTTATTCGCATTATTGGACTTAAGCCCAATATGAGTGCAGATAAAATGAGAGCACAATCTGGCGATTTATCTTCACGCACCAATGCTCAAATTTCTAAAACTGTCAATGAAGATCAAAACGCTCAAGTAAGTACAGGGCAAAAAGGACAAACAGTAGTTGATGCTTTACTCAAAAGTCAAGACGATAATAAAAAGCGGACACGACAATTGGCTGCTGCTTACATAGAAAATTTACTTGTTTTATTAAGAAGGTGGGGGCGGGTGCAAAGAGGGCAGCAAATTAGACGGATTGAACGTCAAATTGGCACAATACCTACTGACCCATTTGACCCTACCTTGATAGGTGGCACACCTGTGCAACAGGTGCAATTACATATAGGTCGTGAAAACGCTGAAGGATGGCGCATTGAAACGGTAGATATTGCTGAAACAGTTAGAAAAGTAAATGAGGGTCTAAAAGAAATTGAAACATCAAAATTAAACAAATCATCAGGTCAATTGACTCTGCAATTGAGTCTTTATAACTTAATTCTTGAGCAAATTAGTTTGTTAATATCTAACGTTCCTCAAGACTCAATGGGGGCCCTAGGTGGCGCTTTTATCAGCATTTTAAAGGCACCAGTGGCGGGCCTTGAGCAAACAGGCCGTAAAATTGAAGCAAATAGAAGATCTCTCGCAGTAGAATTAACAAAATTACAGGCTCAATCGTCATTAAATATCGATGGTATTGTATTAGATACGGGGGAAACGTTTTCTCTTCAAAACGTCTTACAGGGCCTATTGTTTTTAGCAGGCAAATTAGAGTATAAATGTAAGAATTGTAAGTTTTTTAGCCAAGGTGAACGTATCAGTGATTTACTTCCTCCTGATATAGAAAGAGAAAATGCGCAATTTGGTACAATATGCGTTTTCAGTTTTGAAGGCGGAAAGGGATTGCCTGCTGTTTCCAATTTTTCATGTAAGGAAGTTTGGAAATTAATAGACAATGATTATTGGCTTGCCAACGATCAAGTGATAGAGGATTTTTTGAAGGCCTTTTACTATAAAGAAGGTGAAAAATAATGTCATTCGATGTTAAAGCTATTAGTGGTGATGTGGAAATAGCTTCAAATGGCGATCTTGCTAGGGTTGTAGATTCAAATAAATTAGCTCAAGATGTCATTAAATTATTAAATACACCTCTTAATACAGACCCATTGAATCCTGGTTATGGTTCCCCTCTCACTGTTGAGCAGATTGGCGAAGCAATGTCAACAGAGGGGTTAGTAGAATATGCAAAACATACTATTGCGCAAGCTTTAGAGCAATTGATTACCTTGCAGACTTATCAGTCAACCTTCCAACAACTATCAGATGCTGAAACATTGATTGATTTTGAAACACCCATTGTAGAACAAGATCAAGTCGATCCAAGGCAATTTAATATTGCAATAAATGCTATATCTAGAAATTTAACTCCATTAACAATTGCATTAGTAGTACGTTTTTAAGGAGAATATAAATGGTTGTTAGACCTTTGGAAATTATCATTAGCGAAATTGTACGTGAGGTACAGGCAGCACTACCTAATGCCAATGTACAGCCTGGAAGCGTTATTCGTGAGGCTTTAATTAGTCCCCCGGCAGCACAGGTTTCATTTTTATATCAAGCTCTCGAAGGAGTTCGCCAAGCTCAAACTATTACAGAAGCCACAGGTGGAGATCTAGATAGATTAGCTTCCAATTTTGGTTTGATAAGAGATTCAGGTCGTGCTGCAATTGGCGAAGTCGTTCTCGTTATTTCTAACACCATTACTAGTAACGATATTGTTGTACCCGATAGGTCTACAGTTTCTACTGATGAACGCACTGGGACAGTCCAATATGTTGTGATTGGTTCGTATATTCTCAAATCAATTGATAAGGATTATTATGCTGCTGAGGCAGTGCGGTTAAAAGAATCGTTAAGATTGGCTAACATTACAAACGCTCAATATGCTACTACAGTACCAATTCAGTCTTTGTCGTTAGGAAACATTGGTAATGTTGCAGCATTTTCTATTATCAGAGGTAACATTCCTGGTACTACAGCCATTGTAAATTTAAATCCTACTGCTGGTGGCACCAATTCAGAATCAGACGAATCACTACGTCGACGTATATCGTTAGTTCTGACTAATGCAAGTGCTGGTACAACAGAGGGTTTGATTGCTACCGCTCTTAGCAACCCTGTGGTTACTGATGCCGCAGTTATAAGTCCTGGCAACCCCTTAATGACTCGAGATGGGTCTATTTATGATGAACAAGGAAATCTTGTTAAGTCAGGTACTGGTAGAGATGTGGATCTTTATATTCGAGGTAAACGTCCAACCTCACAAGTTGAATCTTACACCTTTACTGATAATTCTCAACAAGGCGAAACTATAACGTTAAACAACAATTATGCTTTAGGCTATGTCAATACTACAACAACAAATCAGTTTGCTCAACAGCCCACTGAAGACATAATAGATATAACAGGATCAGTTAGTGGTACTAATTTCAAGAAAGCTATTTATGTAACAGACGATGAAGACAATGTTATTCTTGATGGAAGCTATGTTTTATTAAAAGACATACAACAAGAACTTGATACGGCACTCAAGATTGTTAAAAATAATGAGACTGGCGAAGTGAAGGTTGCTGCCTACCTAAATCCGCTAAGCAATAAATATTCGGTGATTGAATCAATTGAGCCTAGTGGATTAGGAAACAGTGCTCTAGGTCGTGATAGTGTTTTGTGGCTTACAAATGTGGCAACAATTACCGATGAGGTTGTTACACGTGGTCCAGAGTATAATGGGTCAGACACACTTACCTTCACTAACGTAGCACAAATTCAAAATGTTGATGAAGATGTTGTGCTTACTAAAGAAAGTGTTTTAATTACCAGTCAGGGTGTGGGACAGGATGCCTTTATTGTTTATACTAAACATGTTCCTATTGTTTCTGTTTCTCAAGTACGTCATGCTAGATTAGGTTTTAGTTATAATTGCGAGATTTTAGATGCTAATTTAGGTCAGATCAGATTAGTTGGACGCTTTATTCCTCAAGCTGGTGATGTTATTCAAATATCCTACAGCTGGCGTCAACGACATGTGCAGAATGTAGAGTATTTTTTACAGGGTGACACAGTAAAGTGGTCTCGTGACCCATATGAAAGACCAGTCACAGAAGGAACCACATTATTGACTCCAACAACTTTATTACCCTCTCTTAGTGTACAGGTTCAACCATTAATTCCTACTTATCTAGGAATTCAAGCCGATCAGCTTACCGCTCGTGCTCGCTATACAATGAGTTTTAGTGGTGATAAGGCGCGTATAGTTAATAGTCAGAATATAGATTATACAGCAGCTCCTTCATTTGAAACTGACGACTTTTTATTCAAAGTAGCAATTTCTCAAAGCGCTACAGCTACTAAGTCAAGGCTTGCTCGAGTTTTGGCTGTAAGAAATCTAACGAAGGGGTTTGCTTACAATATTGATAATTCATCTTTGAATACCAATATTTATGATCCTGCAGTTCATGTAAATGAAAATCTCGCAGACAATGAATTTTTATTAGACAGTAGAGCAAATACACTACACTTAGAAGTTGGTGACAAAGTATTATTTAGTCGAAAATCTTCAATGCGCCATTGGACTACAACTGAAGATTTTACAAATAACATTAGAGATAATATTGCACCCACCTTTGATCCAATCACAACAAATATCGCTAATGATGAGATCACAGTAAAGAGACCAGAAGATGACACAACATCTTCAGCAACTATTTTATCAGGTAGCATCACTCAAAGTGGTACCTTATCAGGTATAGTAGAAATAGCAGACAATGTAATTATTGAACCCAGTGTTTTGGTGGTTATACAACCTAATACGGTAATTCGTATTCGTGATTCTCGTTCTCTTGACAACTCAGAAGTGGTTCAAGAGTTAATGCAGTTAAATAATTTAATCCAAGTTGACGATATTGATAGTGCAATTGATATTGTTGAAAATGATTATGTGTTTGATCGTCCAACGGGAAGCACTGCTCCATTCTTTGTAATTTTAAATGACACTGGAACGGAAACGTTGTCTATTTATTATGACAGAGATGTGATTAGAAAAGTTGTTAAGACACGGGACATTGGTGGTCTTCCACAAGACTATGTCTATTACATTAACGATAGATTGATTCCTGATCAATTTTTGGGTACCTCACTTGGCAGTGGCTTAATTGCAGCTATAGATACTTCAAGTATATTTTTAGGCTATAGGCTAGACACAGACACGTTCGTTTCACATATAACATTTGTAAGTGGTCGTAATCAATATGGAATTTTCTTAACAAAGATACCTAAAACAACCAGCATTGTGTCTGATGATTTTAGTTTTTATCAAGCGAGTAATCCTGACGCACTTTTTACGGATGTTGCTTATGATAGTGGACGAAACGTTTTCTTAGTAGGTAGTTTAGCAACAGAATCTTTGTATAAAGTTGAATATTTTGTTAGTATTGTTAAAAGACTATCAATTAGAGTAAGGGGAGCTTTGCAAACAGCTCCTGAAACGTCAGATAGTACACCTATCGTATTCACCAGCACATCTACGGATCCACTCCCTGGTGATTGGGAAGGCATTATTTTTGATCCTAGCTCACACACAAATGCTTCAGGTAGTATGGGTGTAACCTCTTCACTTACTGATTGTATTATTAAATATGCTAGGATTGGCATTCAAAATCATACATCAGACCCCTTTATTGATAGGTGCTTAATAAAGAAATGTAAGGATGGTGGATATACTGCTGTTTCATCATTCTATAAGATAAATGGCTATACTCGCACTAATCTTAGGTTGTTGAGCAATGATTTTACAGCGACCGGTCGTAGTTATATAGAAGATAGGTATGAAGATGATGGATATGGATATGGTCCTGTTGTACTTACGTCCGATCACACTTTATCATTCTTATTGAACGACTTATTATCTACAGCTCAGGGTACAGTTTCGTTATTTGAAAAGGTAGGCAATTGGGTATCAGCAGGTACAGACATAATTACAAAAGAGCACTTTACTTCCAAATACAGCACTGGGTTAATAGAAGGTTCTGACTTCAAGGTATATGTGGATGGTGTTTATATAGTGCCTGGTGTTAATGCGGATTTTGATATTGAATACGACAAGCAACGTGGTGGTTTTTTGCTTTCCTTCTTTAATACAACACGTACCATGGCTTTCCTTGCTGCAACCGTTGGAAACAACAATACTATTACAGTAGACTATTACGCTGCATATCAAAATGGTACAATCAGCAATTCAGTACTAGTTGATAACGGCAATAACGCCATTAGTTTGAACCTTTTGTCTGCAGTAAGTGTACGTAACAATACAATTCATCATAATGGTTTTTATGGTTTGGCTATTGAGAATGCATATGTGAGGTTGGCTAACAATTTGATTACAGGTTACGACATTTCTCCAGTATTTCAGAGTGTCCGTTCTTTGTTTATAGGTACCACTAATGATATGTGGAGTCTTCCGGTCACAAACGCTGAACAGAATGAAATTGCAGATGTCGATATCTTAACTAATGATGTGGCTGTGAGTGATACTATCATTATTGTTGAACACCCAGAGTTGTATAAGAGAAATTCAATAATCAAGATTGACAATGAAACAATGCAGGTTCAAGATGTTTTGAATGATAGGCTTTTGGTTATTCGTGGTTACAACGAAACATTACCCACCACTCATAAAATGGGGGGTGACATATTGATTCAACGAATTAAGTTTGTTTTTACAGTTACTGGTGTTCCAGGCAATCTATGTTTAATTAGAGAAACTTCAAGTGATGGAAGCCTAATCTCTGGACGTGAACCAGTAACAATGATTAAAATTGCTGACAATACATTTAGAATAGCCTTCTCAGTAGATAGGAGTGCAACATTTTTCTATAGGTTCCAGTATAAACAAGAATTGACTGACCCTTGGTGGTTATTGTCGGAAACCCGTAGGCTTCCAATATATCAATTTGGTAGTGCTATTAATAATTTCATTAGCCCTGATCACGAGATATCAATTACCATTGGGACTAGCAATGACTTTACAAATTATTCTGACAATCCTAAGTATGGACAATCACTTACTGAAGATTTTTCTATTCCTTCAGATAGTCCAGCTAGTATGGATAATCCAATTTATGCAACACCGCATGACCCTACAGAGCCTCGCTTGAGATTTTTAGGAAGAAGACAAGTAATCCGAGATGTGAATTTAACAATTGGCACATCTTCAATTACCCTAAATTCCGCACCAATCATAGTTACTAATTTACAAACAGATATTCAGATTTCTTCGATTAGTAATCCTGATAGAAGATTGCTTCCTGGCTCCTACGATAGCTCTACTAAGCGATTGACATTGTCTGCTCCAGTGACAAGCTCTGAAGTAGGAGCTTATAATGTCACATACAATACACCCAGGACACTTGGAACTTCAATGTCAGCGTTTCCACTTTCAACTGCTGTGACTTATAGGTATAATGAAAATAAAGTTGTTGATTTCACAAAACTTGAATGGCGTTTGATAGGTGGTAGTGGCAAAGTGAGGGCACGATTTCGGACAGCAAATAGTACAGAAGACATTGAATTGGTTAATTTTGGTAGTTATTCTGATACAACCCCATTCGATTTATCGTGGGGTACAGGAAATTACCCAAGAGGATCAGTAATTGACATTGATCTGTTGATTGAGACAAATGACGCAGGATTTACGAGCGCAGGAGTTCCTATATTCCCGAAATTACAGGATTTCTCGTTATTTTTAACGCCAGCACGAGACAATGTGCTTTACAAAGTGTTAAACACATTATATGATGTTAAGAGTGATAGGACAGTGGTTTCGATTGAAGATGACGAGAACGTTGGTCTTGGTATTCGCACAAGTACGTTTGTTACTGTTGGGACTGACGATTCGTTAAGTCTTATTGTAAGAAAGGCAATAGATAATTTTGAGGAGAATCAAGAGTTTGTTATTGGTGAAATGGAAGCTATTGCTGCTGAATCAAACACCATTAAAGCAATTGGAAATGTAATTTTAGAAAGAATTGCACCAGACTCCAACGATCAAGTCGTTGCTGACTTGATTTATGCAGACGTTGAAGATAGTGAAGAAATAGTATTTATTGAGAATGGAACCCAGATTACACGTGACAAATTCTATTCAATAAACAATATACAAACACAGGTAATTCTTGACAAAGTTAAGTCAATACCCACAACTGAAGTAATAAGCGTTGTGTCACTAGAGCAACCAGCAGCTGGTGCCCAGTATTTGGTAGACTATACTTTTGCAGCGCCAGTCGACAATGAGACTGTTACAGTGACCTATACTTATAATGATACAGTAAGGGTTGTTGCACAAATGGTTGAGGCTAAACGTGTATTGACCTCCGATATACTTACACGTGCAGGTGTTGAGGTTCCAATTCGAATAGAAGCAAAAATATTCATGAATTCAGGGTATAATGCTAGTGCTTTGGTTATTGATATCACTAATGCATTGTCTAATTATTTTAATGGATTAGTTATGTTTGGTGGTATTATTGCACCTGACTTTATTGAGAGTCTAATGACTAATGTGACAGGTGTTGCTAGTGTCAAGTTAAACGTCTTAAGCCGTACTCTGAAAGCGGTTGTAGAGACCATTACCCTAACAGATCGCGAATATGCAGCATTAGCTTCCAGTAATCCTTTGCTTACTGTAGTGGAAGCAGCTAATCCCGACAAGATACTAACTACTAATAGTGTATAGGGGTAAATATGACTATTATTAATGCAGCTGGCTCAAACGATAGAGAAGTGTTTGTGCAGGCACTAATCAGTGCCCTATCAGACTTTTACACCAAAGAGCCAGGTACTAATTTAGAAAAGCTATATAGTGCTCTAGCGGCTGCCCTAGCTGCTGCCGATCGCGATATTTCTGCAGTACGGAATGATAACTTTGTTTCGGCTACAGAGACTGATGAAATAATAGTACGTGGCACCAATGAAGACCACATAGCAAATGAAGGGGTTTTTCAGATAGATAGAGTTGGTCTTACTCCTTCTTATTATGTGAGACAAGAACAACATTACATTGATAAAGTAGATACAATTGTGACCCTTGAACATATTCCTGCAGATTTTGATAGTATCATAATCTATAATGCCAAGGATGCCAATAGGGTTCAGGCATCAATAGTAAGAACAATCGATGCAGAAAATAACGCCATAACAGTCTCAGGCGTTAGTAATCCAGGATTATATTTATTTCAATTTTTGGATAAGGGTAATGTGAAAAGTGAAACAGAAACATTAATCTTACCTGCTGAATTATTTAAGATAGGATTTGATGAAGGTGGTTTTGGTAACTTTGGTTTTGGAGAATAGAGATGGCACAAGAACTTCTTAACGAAAATGTGCAAGATATCATTATTACTCCATTTCTGAAACTTGAGTTGTTGCCTACTGGTCATCCTAATTGGGGATTGGTAACTAACAACAATTTTATCAGAGTGGAGAATGCACTTCAATTTTACGCTGAACAAGTTGCCGTTGTTCGTGGCTCTGTAGATAGCTTGAGCCCGAGCTTTAATCGTCAATTGAGAGATGTTCAGAGCATGATAGAAAATGAAACTATGGCTAGGATTGGTGCCGATACTACTTTGCAAAACCAGATTTTACGTGCTCGTTTTTCAAGTAGGACTATGTCGGCTAGTGTTTCTTCTACCTTTATTCATAATTTAGGTAGATTTCCTTCAGTTAGTATAATTAAAGAAATAGGCGTAGGTAGTGGTGTTGATGTAACAAATGCATTTGACACATTTATTATACATACCGACATCAATCAGATAGACTTAACTGTAGGTGTTAATGGAAATTATACAGTCATTTGTGTGGCGTAATGAGAACATATCCCATTAAATTACAACACGATAACTTGGTTCCTGATTCTGAAGTAATCACAATACCAGGTGGGCAATACAACGCTTTAGTTCGCGGTGAAGATTATATTATGGACTATATAAATGGTATAGTCAATATAGTTTTGACTGGTAGAATTGCTCACTTGCCAGGCATTGGAACAAGCGATTTTGATTTAGACATTACTTATCGTCGGCAAGTCGATTTTACTGAAGAGCTTATTCTCAATTCACATATTGAGGTTTTCAATGAGGTTGCCGAAGTTACGAATGTGTTTGAATTGCAAGTAGAAAACGGACCCATTGGAGACGTGTTTAGAGTTTTTAATAAAACTACTGGTGAAAATTATACAATTGATTCATTCTTTAATAAGACAATTTTGATTGCAGGAATACAGGCCCCTAGAACTGTAGATTTGATAAATCAAGAAGCCATATTGTGTGATCGTCAGATTTCAAACGGATTATTTTTAAATACTGTTAATTTGGTTCTACCTGAATATTTGGTTCCAGCTAAAGAACATATGATTAGTTCTTATGGTAGTGTTATAAGTACGACAGGATATAAAAATTTAATTAGAGGTGGGGTTGATATCCTGCAAAATACTTATGAAATCAATGTAACTCCCGAAATTATCACTGCTGAGTTTTATACAGGTAGCACAATATTGCGACGATCCAACAATAAGCTAATAGAAGGTGTGGATTACTATGCTACGGTAAACAGTGATGGAAGCAAATTAATACTCACACTCACAGATGCTGGCAAAACTAGCATTGGTCATAATAGTGTATTTTATTTATTTAAGAAAACATATCGTATACAAGAACACTCATTGTATGATGGAGCTGCCATATTAGATACTGAGCATAGATTTACTTTTACACAAAGTTATTTATCTGAAGTGTCTACCTTTAATATCAACGATTGTGCGCAGCTGTATAAGTTTGAACCTTATATTGAAAAACAACAAGAGGTTGACGTTCCTGTTAATCCAGGACTCATTGTAACAAATCAAGCAGGCACAATTACTTATGAAGAAAATAAAGATTATACAATTGATGGGGTTTTCAAGCGTTTGGTTCGTGTTCCTACAAGTACAAAGCTTCTATCGCGCTACGCTGTAAAGGTAGTATATATTGAAAGAGAATCTTTTACTATTGACTCTGTTGTCGCGGCGCAAGATGCTGTTGTAATAGATTACGATTATGGAACCAACTCGTTAGATTGGACTCCATCTTTTAAGGATCAAAAAATACAAGAAATTCGTAGTTTTAGTGAGGATTTAAGGTTCTTTACATTGAATAAGTTTCCAGCTAGCACTGATGTGCGTGTTTATAGAGCCCCGAATGGTCAGGGTGTTGAGTTGATTAATATTGTAAGTGTAGACGCTGGTACACGACAGGTTCAGGTTGATCCTTTGCCTCAAACGACTACATATATTGTTGAATATGTTGCTCGGGATCAGACTTTTGATCCAGGCACTTCATATTACGTGTCTTACAGGTATGGTGCTCGCAAAAAGGCCCTTATAGATAACTTTGCAGCCTTACTGGGTATCACAACTGGAAGTGTTATACGAACAGAAACCTTTGATATGGTTAATGGTCAAAGTAGTGTAAAATTATCATTTACACCAGCTGACCCTTCAAGGACAATAATTTACACTGTAGGTGACCCAGATAAGACCAATGTTACAACTATTCGAGCTTGGGATACTTCAACCTACACATTGGATTTTGTACCAATTGTAAGCTCAGGAACATATATAGTTGAATACCCAGTAGTGGGTTTTGAAACTGAAGATCTGCGTAAGGCGATTATAGCACTATCTCAATCTTTTAATATGGGACCAACAAAGGCATCGGTGGAATTGCTTGGCGAAGCATTAACAGGAATAATTCCTAATGTACAAGAATCTATAAATAATGGCTTTAAATTGACAAACGACTCCACAAGTGATTATCTTGTTCCCATAGACCCTGTTGTTTCTTCAGCATTATCTGATGGCACTTCTTCTATAACGTTTGTGCCAAGCAGATTCAATAATGGTGTTGAGTTGAGGGCCAGCAGTAATGCGTGGATTGGATACAGTGCTTTAAATGATATACGAGTTAAAGAGGGAACATTTAGTTTCTTACTGGGAACTCTGTGGGATGGAAATGATGAACAATCTCACCAATTACTTGACTTAATGGGTACTAACGAGTTTACCAATAGAATAACGCTATATAAGAATAAAAAAGATCTTTTGTCATTTGAAGTGTTTGATAAAAATTCTAATTTGTATAGAATAACAACTAACGTTTCTCGAATACCGCGTAATGTTATTTTGTATTTGAAAGAAGGTCAGGGTGTTGTTGGACTGCCTTACTCTCCAGCCTACACTGTTATGGATTTTAATTCAAATGGTCAGTCAGACATATTTGAAGCCAATGAGACAGAATTTGTAATTACACCGGTATTTGGTGGTTTGGCAGGATTGGGTTTAGGTATTACTACTTTAGTGCAAATTCCCAACGATATAACATATCAAGATGAGGGACCACAAGGTTATGTGGCTAATAAGCTAAGAACGTTAGCTAACATTTATGAAAATCACGGTGCGAGGCTAACAATACAAACAGAACTATCGTTTATCATTGGTTGTCAGCTATTTGATAATATATTGAAAGAGCTTTATTTAAGAGGACATGATGTCCATTTGTATTTAGATATTCCTTCAAATGTAATATCAGATGAAGAGCGAGAGGTTTATATTTTAGAAAGAAGAAACGCACTAGCAGCACTTGGTATTGGTGGATCTGATTCAGATGGCGTAGCGGGCGGATATATAATTGAAGATTTTGCTACCAGATATCCATCCTTAGGCTTTGATTATGCTAGTGCATATGCCGATCCAATTTCTCATAAGATTTTGAAAGATAGGACTGACATATTCAGAGCATCAACAGGTCCCGATTTTTCTATTCCTAGTCCAGATGGGCAATTGGTTTATATGCCTGGCGATGTTGGAATTGACTTTCAAAAGAACCCTATGATTGTGCAGAGCTTTATTCCGATTACAAATTCTTTAATAACTGCACTTAACATTGCTAAACCTGACGTAGTTAATACTTGGTATTTTATATTGAACATTAATGACTTTATTCCATCAGAAGTTGTTTTATTTGATCAGTGGTTGGGACAAACTGTCGATCCGATGGTCAGGTCTGGTAGGGCAGTCTGGAGAACACTATCTCAGTCATTGCGTGCTTTTAGGGAGTTTGAAAGATTCCTAGAGGTTAACCGTAACCGTGTTAGGTTTGTAACAGACACGTATGGTGGATATGGCTATGGTGGTAGTCAAGAAATTAAAGCATTACAATGGGATCAAGTTGCTAAGACATTGACCTTTACTCCTGTGGATAAATCGGGGTACTATTTATTTAGCTATATAAGTGGGTGGTCAAAATATGAAGAGGCAGAGCATTTAATAACATGTACATGGAAATTGCATACTGATGATGGTCAACCACCTATGATTAAAATGTATTTGGATGGCGATTTAATGAATCATAAGGTTTTTGGAGATCTTTAGAATGGTGACTTCTTTAATTGTACCAGCACCTGGGAACTTAAGGGCAATTTTAATTAACAACAATGTTCCTATAACAAAAGAGCCTGAGGTGAATCTTATATTAAGTGCTCTCTATGCTACAGATATGATGGTATCTAACGACAGCAATCTGATTGGAGCATCGTGGGAACCCTATGTGTCTGCTAAAGAGTGGTTTTTAGCTGATGAGCAGGTGGGTCCAGGATTTGGGGATGGTGAAAAAATAGTCTATGTAAAATTTAAGAATACAACAGAGGAGTCTTTAATTTACTCAGCTACTATCTTTTTAAAGACATCTCCACCAGCAGTTGGTGCTATGCCTATTTTAATTAACGATGGCAGATTCAAGACAGATAGAAGACAAGTAATGCTTTCTTTGAACGCCTCTGGTGCAGGACATGTTGAGATCTATAATGAAACTGACTTAAGTACTTATACTGGAGGAGTAGTTTTACCATATAATTCTAGAATGGAATGGGTTCTTTCAGAGGGAAATGGTAGCAAGACAGTGTATGTCGTATTTGTTGATGAGATAGGAAATAAAACAGCATTCTTCAGCGATTCTATTATGCTAATGGGACAAAGTTCTGGCATGCCGGTAATTCAACATCCTGTTGATGGCTCCACAACTGCAGATCGTTTCATTGACGTTACTGGAACAGGTGATCCAGATAGCGTTGTACGTATTCAAGTTAACGGAGGTTAATTTCAATGCCAGTACCATCACTTGTAAATTGGACTAAGATTACTAATGGATTTGATTTTTCTAATGATAAGTCTATATCTAAGTTGTGCGTTTATAACAATAAGATTTATGCTGGCAACGAATCAAGTCTGGGCTTATATAGGTGTCGTATTTATGAGAGTACAGACGGGCTCTCTTTCTCTGTAAGTAAAGAGTTTATAGATCATCTAGGTGCCATTGGTGGTGATGGCGGCATTATTGGTGGTATGTGTGTTCACGACGATGGTCTTCATGGTCCCTGTTTATATGCAATAAGAGGATGGTATTCTGGTAGCAATATTGAGTGCCCTACCGTTCATAGGTTCGATGGAAGCATATGGAATGACATATCTGGAAACTTCCTTGGTAGTGCTACTGGCAATCCTTATGCAATTACTAAATTGATATCTTACAATAATAAATTATACGTTTCAGCAACCACAGCAGACGGTAATGCGTGCATCTGGTCCAGCTCCATAGGAAGTGGTGTTTGGACCAGAGAGTTTACATTAGCTGATACTGGTGCAGGTGTTGATGTATGTGAATTTAATGGTGATATATTTGTATTGACTCATGGGGTTGTTTCTGGTTTTAGTGCTAAGATTTTCAAGATGAGTGGTGGTATCTGGGACACAGGAACAATACTGCCTAGTGGATTTCAATTTGGATCTTCACTACAAACGTTTAATGACGAGTTGTACGCTCTGACATATATAAACTCTACAAAAGCTAGACTAAATAAATTTGATGGCATTAGTTGGTCTTATGTTAATGAACTTTTTAGGCCATATGCTCAAGTACCTGATATGTTCGTTACTGCAAATAATTTACTACATATAGGCGCAAATGACGGTGTTCTAGATATGTGTCATTGGGTGTCTAGTGATGGTTCAGACTTTTTAAATACTCAAACATATACACCTAAAACTGCTCCTAGAGCACAACCTCGGAGTGATGTTGGTTTCTTCAAGAAAAGAACATACTTTGGCTCTCAAGGTAGTGCCATTTATCGTTCAGATGAACTCGTAAGAGCAGATTTTAGTGGAACACCTACTGTAGGAATGGCTCCACTCATTGTAAGTTTTACTGATTCAAGTATAGGTAACCCTTCTTCTTGGTTTTGGAATTTTGGTGATGGCAATACGTCAACTCTTCAAAATCCAATACACACTTATAGTGAACCTGGATCTTACACAGTGTCATTAATTATAAAAGGAGGTGAGGACGACTATGTTCAAAGCAATTATGTAGTCGTTGGATCTGCACCCCCTCCATTGGGCGCTGCAGAATTTACTGCAATTCCTACTTCTGGAACAATGCCCTTGACAGTTAGCTTTACTGATTTGAGCTTTAGTGTTCCTGTGTCTTGGTTTTGGGATTTTGGTGATGGTAATGTTTCAACTCTTCAAAATCCAATACACACTTATAATAGTTCAGGGTTATATTCTGTTACGCTTATTATTAATATTGATTTACCTAATGAAGATATGAAAACTAAGAGTAAGTATGTAAATATAATATCTACATCGGTTAATGCATCCACTACAATAGCAACACCAAGTGGTAGTACCTATCTCGAAAACGCAATAGTAACACTGAGTTCTTTTAAAGATAGCACAATGGGGGTTCCTGATTTGACTGCTCGCATATATTGGCAACGTTATGCTCAATCTGAGTCAAGCGTATTTGATATAGTGCAGCGATCAAATATAGCGGGATCAACAGGATGCTTAAGTGTTAGATATTTTGATCCAGACGGTATTCCTACTCCTCTCTATAGAGGACCTACAGAGTGTATGTCTATTGCTGTTCCTATAGAAAAAACTGTTACAGATATTGAGTTACAAGAAATTTATAACAACGGAGACTTTTCTATTCAGATTGAAGGAAAAGATGCTGTTTATGACATGGGATTCAAATTGAAATCTTTATTTGACTCAACAGGGGGTGCAATTCCCTTTACTGACTTCCAGCCTGGCAACATATATATACATCCTGAATTAGGAATGTTTATGTTTTTTCATTTTCCTGATAGTTGGGATGCATGTTCATACTGGGAGTTTGCTTGGTGGGACAATGGAGCATTGTCAGAAAGTCAATTAAGTGAATATCCTTATGTATCACTGTGGGATGATGAATCGAGCGGATTTGGTTCTGGTGGATCTAATCCCGATGATTGGGACAATGAGGATTGGGACAATATTGATAATCCTATCCCATTAAATACCTACTGGGATACTGTCAGTGAAGCACCAGTGACAGGCGCTATAATAGCCGTTTCCTATTGGACAAAGGATAATACGGATCCATTAGAGCCGAGACCGGAGGTTATTGCTCGCGACAGTGTACTACCCGATGCCGATATCGCGTGGCACTATAGGTCAGAATTGTTTACATCACCCATTACGATGAGTACCGACACTCAATTGAGATTTAGAAGTGTAAACGATTTAGGGGCCATAGAGGATACAAAAGTAGAATCATATATAGTTGGGTTGCGTTTCGATCTACAACGTGGTGTTAATTTGATATCTCAACCCAATGAGGTACCAAATCCAGCAGAAGCTAGTTTGGACAATGCATTTAGTGGACTCGATGTCTTACAAATATTTAGACTGGATTCTGGATATTGGCAGGTATATGTGCCCAGTGTTGACTCAGATAATGTTTATGACTCGATTAATAACCCTACAGCATTTAATGCTATTGACAATAAACATGGATTATTTGTTGTGATGACTGGTCCGGGTACTTTCTGTTTTCCTTATGGGCAAGCACCTGAAATTACAGAATTAACACTCGTAAATAAAGAAAATAATCAAGGAATCAATGCTATTGGTGTGCCACGCCACAGTTTACAGGACAATTCAATCGATAATGTTCTACTTAATAGGGGAATCGAGTTTGATGAAATTTCTAGGGTGACAAATGGTATGTTTGAAACATATATAACTGGTAGGGCTTCTGTATTGAATTTTAGCCCTGCTGAACTAAGACCAGGCCGTGGCTATGGTGTTGTCACCTCAAGGGCACAAACGTTTGAATTACCATTCATAGACTAGGAGGATTAATAAAATGACCATTAAGAATGTAATAAGGGCAGGTGACCGGATGTTAGAGCTGACCGGCGGTTCGCAGGTAACCTTAACTAGTGATCCAGGCCCTGATAGTCCTATATTTAATTTTACTTATCACAACGCTTGCAATAAGGGGGCAGCGTGGTTTGAGGGGCGATTGTGGACCTTTAGGTTTTTAAATTATCAAATGGACTTTAGGCGTTGGAATGATGACGATACTTGGACATATCAACCTGGAGTTGTTACTCCATCTGCAGGCGTAACGTGTTTAGGATATCAAACCTATGCCTCTCATAAGTGGGGGGTTCCTGGTTTGATATCTTATAAAGACAATATATATATGTTTTGGGATAGAAATACTGAATACATAGGCCTTGTAAGTCATAAACATTCCTGGGCTTACATGAGGTGGAATCCCAACCCAGCTCCCAATGGAGCAACAACGATAGAAGCTTATGAAACAACTAAGCCTGGTTATTACACCCAAACCTATACTAAAACAGCTGCTACTGTAGATAACGGTCACATCTTAGACATAATCGAATACAATGGTACCCTTTTTGTTGCCACTCCTATGAATGTTTTTGCAGTTGTTCCACCAACAGGCGACATGTCTTTAGTTGATGAGCC